>Ga0316628_100000218_pt1 | contig 36073 bp, 31 predicted proteins | sample OWC_Aug_M2_C1_D5_FD_207648 | JGI IMG/M metagenome (GOLD analysis project Ga0316628, IMG submission 207648) | Wetland soil microbial communities from Old Woman Creek delta, Ohio, United States - OWC_Aug_M2_C1_D5_C | ecosystem: Environmental > Terrestrial > Soil > Wetlands | place: USA: Ohio...
GCGCGGGTACTGGCTGGGGATCCCCGCGCCGGAGGGGCCGTGGCAGCCTGCGCAGGCCGACACGCCGGTCTCGAGATTGCCGCCGCGGTAGAGCTTTTGCCCGAGCGCCGCGAGATTCTTGTCACGCGCCCAGTCGGGCCGCAGTTTCTGGCCGGAATAATACGCAGCAAGGCTGTGCATGTCGGCGTCCGAGAGATTGGCCACCATGCCCGCCATGATCGGGTTCTCACGTTGCGCCTTCTTCCCGTCCTGGGCCTTGAAATTCGATAATTGCTTGTAAAGATATTCCGGGAACTGCGCCGCGATCTTGGGGTTCGCGGGAGCGACGCTGTTGCCGTCCACACCGTGGCACGCGACGCACACCTGCCCGGCAATTTGCTGGCCCTTCGCAAGATCGGGCTGCGCGGCGCCCTGAGCGAGCGCCCCGCCGGCCCACAGCGTGGCCACGCAGGCACCGACCGCCAGTACTCGAATCATTCGGCTACTCCCCAGGTTCCCGGTCAAAGCCCGTTATGTTATTACAATTCCCCCCTTTTACGCCGCCCCATGAGTGCGCTTTCGCAAGCTACCTTCGTCGCTTCGGTAGGTAAGCTGGATCAGCTGCCGCCGGAGGGCGTGCCCGAGCTCGTCTTTGCGGGCCGCTCCAACGTGGGCAAATCGAGCGCCATCAACGCCCTTGCAAAGCGCAGGCGTCTGGCATTCGTCAGCAAGACGCCCGGCCGCACGCAGACCATCAATTTCTATGACCTCGGCGAGCACGGCCGCCTGGTCGACCTCCCGGGCTACGGCTATGCGCGTGTCCCGCAGGAGGTGCGCGCTCAATGGGACGCGCTGATCGGCGGCTACCTCAAGGCGCGGGCATCGCTCGCCGCGGTGGTCGTGATCATGGACGCGCGCCGGCCGTTTGAGCCTCAGGACGTCGCCATGCTCGAATGGATTGCGCCGCTCGGCGTCAGGCTCCTGATCTTGCTGTCGAAGTGCGACAAGCTGTCGCGCGCCGAGAGCCAGGCAGCGCTGTCGGCGGCGCGCCTCAAGCTCGCCGCCCGCGGTCTCGGCGGGGAGGTTCGGCTATTTTCGAGCCTCACCGGCGAGGGAGTCGACGCTGCGCGCCAGTTGCTGGAAAGTTGGCTGCGCGATGCAGGTCGCGCAGTCGGAAATAAAAGGCCCCCGGTAAAGGGGATATAAACCGGGGGCAAAAACGCCTTAATTGGAATTAAGGCACCCGCTCAGGGAGGAGAAGCGGGAGACGATCAACATCGTCTAACGGTAAGATGGCGGGCATTGGGAAAAGTTCCCAATGTAGTTTTCGTCGCCAAATCAATGACTGTGGCGCATGCCCGCAATGTGCGTAAGGCCATTTCCACGAGGTCGTGCAGCGATGAACGTGTACGGTAGCTTCCCCGCGGTGCGCATGCGACGCATGCGCCGCAACGATTTCTCGCGCCGCCTGATGCGCGAGAACGTGCTGACTGCGGATGACCTGATCTATCCCGTATTCCTGCTCGATGGCGTGAACCGCTCGGAAAAGGTCGCTTCAATGCCCGGCGTGGAGCGCATGACCATCGACCGGCTGCTCGCGCTCGCCGACAAGTGCCTGAAGCTGCGCATACCGGTCCTGGCGCTGTTCCCCGTCGTCGACCAGCGCCTGAAGACGCCCGACGGGCGCGAGGCCTTCAATCCCAAGGGGCTGGTGCCGCGCGCGGTGGCGCAGCTCAAGAAGAGGTTCCCCGAACTTGGCGTGATGGCCGACGTCGCATTGGACCCGTACACGTCCCACGGACAGGACGGAGTGGTCGACAAGACGGGCTACATCATGAACGACGTAACGCTGGGAGTGCTGGTCAAGCAGGCGCTGGCGCAAGCGGCGGCCGGTGTCGACATCGTCGCGCCGTCAGACATGATGGACGGCCGCATCGGCCGCATCCGTGCCGCGCTGGAGAAGGCGGGGCACATTCACACCAAGATCATGGCCTACTCCGCGAAGTACGCCTCGGGCTTCTATGGGCCTTTCCGCGACGCCGTCGGCTCGGCGACGAACCTCGGCAAAGGCGACAAGAAGACCTACCAGATGGACCCGGCGAATTGCGACGAAGCACTATGGGAAGTCGGTCTCGATCTCGCCGAGGGCGCCGACATGGTGATGGTCAAGCCCGGGCTTCCGTATCTCGACGTGTTGAGGCGGGTGAAGGACGAATTCAAGGCGCCGACTTTCGTCTATCAGGTGAGCGGCGAGTACTCCATGCTGCGGGCGGCGATCGCGAAGGGCTGGTTGCCCGAGTCCTGCGTCATGGAGGCGCTCCTCGCGTTCAAGCGCGCGGGTGCCGACGGCATCCTCACCTATTTCGCGATGGACGCCGCCCGGGCGCTGAAGGGCTAGCCGAACACGAGCGCCACGCCGTGCGCCTCCCCGGCGCCTACGGCCCACGAGCCGTCGGGCAGCGCGACCGGCTTGAACCCTCCGCGGCGCAGGGCCGCCGCCGCCGCGGCGCGATCGGCCACGCGCAGGAACAGCGCCGCCACCATCGGCCGCGCGCGCAACGGCAGGTCGACGCCGGGCAAGCGGCGCCCCAGCTTCCAGCGCGCCGCGACCGCGACCGGCGCGCTGCCGGTCGTCACGACCAGTCCCTCGTCGATCTTCTGTGGCGCCGCGTCGAATAGCCTAGCGTAGTCGCGTGCCGCCGATACCGCGTCCTCGGCGACGACTGCGATGGCGGCGAGACCGGTGACTCCAATCGCGTGCGACCGATACTCCGGGCGCCATACCAGATCCCTGGTGTAGTGCTGGCACAGGAAGCTGCGGCAACCGGGCGTGAGCGCCGGCGGCAGCTGGACGATGCGAAACGCGGCGTCGCGCTCGCCCTCGGCGAGCCGTACCGGGCGCGAAAAGTCGAGCGGCGCGTCGGCTTCGATTCCCGCCGCCGCGAGCTCCGCGTACGCGGCATCCGCATTGCCCGTCGCGAGCGCCACCGCCGCGAGCCCTTCGCCCTTTGCCAGGAACTCCGTGTAGTAGGCGAGCGCCGGATGGGGATGGGGCAACGCGAGCAGCTCGATGTAATCCGAGCCGAACATCACACAGTGGTTGGCCGACCCGAGCGTGTGGAAGCCGCGCGGCGTCAGGGTGAAGCCGAGCCGCTCGTAGGTCCGTTGCGCGCGATCGAGGTCGCGCACGGCGATGACGACGTGATCGATGCCGCGGATCGCGCGCCTCATGTCAGCGCGCCGTGGCGACTTCCAAGGTCTTCAGAAAGCGCTCGGCATCCTGGTAGCCGACCACGCGCAGGCCCTGGATCTCGCGTCCCTGCGCGTCGAAGAAGATGATGCCCGGCGGGCCGAACAGCGAGAAGCGCTTGAGAAGGAGCTTGTGACGCTCGTTGTTGGCCGTAACGTCGGCGCGCAGCAGGAGCATGCCGTCCATCTTCGCGCGCACGCGCGGATCGCTGAACGTATACCTCTCCATCTCCTTGCACGACACGCACCAGTCCGCATAGAAGTCGAGCATCACCGCCTTGCCCGGGGCACGCAGCGCCTGGTCCAACTCCGTGAGCGAAGCAACCGGCACCCATTTGGCCGGCGCGCCGGCTGGCGCGGCCCCCGCGGCGAGCCCGGCGAGCGGGCGCAGCGGATCGCGGTTGCCGGCGAGCGCGCCGATCAGCAGCGCGACGCCGGCGACCAGCGCGATCACGCCGGCGCCCTTCCACAGGCGTGCGTAGCCCGAGGCCTCGGGGGAGAGCGGATCGATGGCGCGCAGGAACATCGCCGAGCCGACGAGCAGCGCGGCCCACAGCAGCATCTGCGCGGCAGCGGGAATGACCGGCGATACGATCCAAATGGCAACGGCGAGCAGCAGCACGCCGAAGAACTTCTTCACGCCCTCCATCCAAGGCCCGGACCTCGGCAACAGCGCGCCCTCCGAAACCCCGACCGCCACCAGCGGCACCCCCATGCCGAGCGCCATGGCGAACAGCGCCGTGCCGCCGAGCGCCAGGTCTTTGGTCTGCGAGATGTAGAGCAGCGCGCCGGCAAGGGGCGCCGCCACGCAAGGACTGACGATCACCGCGGAGAGCACGCCCATGACCGCCACGGAAGCGATGCGCCCGCCCCGCAGCCGCTGGTGCGCCCTGGAAACGTGCCGCTGCAGGAATGCCGGCAGTTGCAGGTCGTGGAAGCCGAACATCGACAGCGCGAGCCAGACGAACACCAGTGCAAAGGCGCCGAGCACCCAAGGATTCTGCAGCGCCGCGGCCAGCAAGGAGCCGGAGTACGCCGCGGCGATACCGGCGGCCGCGTAGGTCACCGCCATGCCGAGCACGTAGGAAACCGACAGCACGAGGGCGCGCAGCTTGTTGAGGTTCTTGCCTTCGCCGGCGATGATGCCCGAGAGAATCGGCACCATCGGCAGCACGCACGGCGTAAAAGTGAGCAGCACCCCGAAACCCAGGAAGATCAAGATCACCCGCCACAGGCCGCCCTCGAACATGGCTGCGACGTCGCGGTCGCTGGCGAAAAGCGAAAAGCGCGGCGCCGGCTGCACGGCGCGCGGCGCCTCGCTCAGCCCGGGCGCGGCGCCATCGCCGCCCGCCGATCCACCGGCGAGCGCAGCGAGCTGGATCGTCGCTTTCGAATCCATCGGCACGTAACACACGCCGAGGTCGGCACAGCCTTGCGACCTGACCGCCAGCTGCAGCGTGCGCGCGGCTCCCGCCTCAACCGGGATGCGGATGCTTACCTGCTTGCGGTACGTCTCGATCTCGCCAAAAAACTCGTCCTTCTTGCGGATTCCGGTCGGCATCTCGGGCGCGCCCAGCGTCACTCCCGGAGGGCCGTCGACCGTGAAGCGGAACTTGTCGCGGTACATGTAGTAACCGTCGGCGATCGCGAAGTTCACTTCGATGGCCTTCGCGTCAAGCGCGCGCGCGGAGAATTGGAACGCCTTCTCAGGCTCGAGCAGCTCGTCGGCCGAGGCGCCCAGCCTGAGCTGGGCGAACGCGGGCGCCGCCAACAACGACACGACAACGGCGAACAGGCGGATCCATGGCTTCATGCGGCGGTCGCCTCCTCGGCGACCCAGCTCAGGTAGGCGGGCAGTCCGCGCTCGATCGGGACCGCCACGATCTCGGGAAGCTCGTAGGGGTGGGCAGCGCAAATCGCCTGCTCGAGGGCAGCGTAGCGCTCGGCGGTCGTCTTGATGAGCACCGGATGTTCCTCGTCGCGCTGCACTGCGCCCTGCCAGCGATATACGGAGCGGCAAGGCGCCAGGATGTTGACGCACGCCGCGACGCGCTGCGCGACGAGCAGCTCGGCGAGCCTCTCGGCCGCCTCCCGGTCGGGCAGGTTGGTAAGCACCAGCAGAGCGCTCATGCAGGCTCCTTCGCGGCGCGCACCCCTTCGTACACGGTCGGATAGCGCAGTCGCACGCCCAGCAGCTCCTTCATCTTGCGGTTGTCCAGGCGCCGCGACTCGCTCATGAACGAGAGCAGCGCAGCCGGAATTCTACCCTCGGCGTCGCGCCGCGCGATGCGCGGCGGACGCGGCAGGCCATGGCGGTCGGCCACCATGTCGAGCCATTGCCCCATTTTCAGCCCGCTGTCGTCCGAGGCGTTGTACACGCCTGGGGGTGCACCGTCCTGCAGCGCGCGCAGCGCGATGGCGGCGAGGTCGTCGGCGTGAATGTGGTTCGTATACACGTCGTCTTCGTCGCACAGCGCCGGCGTGCCCGCGCGCAGGCGCGCGAGCGGCATGCGGCCGGCCGCGTAGATCCCCGGGGCGCGCAGAATGACGAGCGCCACGCCCCGCGCGCGGCACCACTCGCGCAGCATGTTCTCGGCCGCGACGCGGCGCGTGGCGCGCGCGGTCTTTGGATTCGGCGCATGGTTTTCGTCCACCAGCGCTCCGCCGCAGTCGCCGTAGACCCCGCTCGTGCTGATATAGACGATGCGCGCTGGTAGAATGCCGCGCTCCAGGGTCGCGAGCAGATGCGCGGTTCGTGGATCGCCATCGCCGGCATCGGGGGGCGGCGCGCAGTGCAGGACCGCATCGGCCCAGGCCGCGAGGCCCGCCAGCGTCTCCGGTCGGTCGAGGTCGTATCCTGCAGCGCGCGACACGCGGCACAACTCGACCTCGGGCGGCAGCAGCGGCACCAGCCGGCGCGCCACGTCTCCGAACCCCGCGATCAGCAAGCGCTTCATGCAACCATTTTAACCAGCGTACACAGTGAGCAACTTCAAGGTCATCCTGCAGCCGAGCGGCCACGAGTTCGAAGTCGCGGAGGGCGAGTCGATTCTCACGGCCGCGCTGCGCCAGGGATTCGTCCTGCCCTATGGCTGCCGCAACGGCGCCTGCGGCAGCTGCAAGGGCAGGATTCTCTCGGGCAGCGTCGATTACGGCACCTATCAGCAGAAGGCCTTGCCCGAGATGGAGAAAAGGGACGGCAAGGCTCTTTTCTGCCAGGCGAAGCCGCTCTCCGATCTGCTCCTCGAGGCGCGTACCGTCGGTGCGATCAAGGACATCCCGGTGAAGACGCTGCCGTGCCGCGTGCAGAAGATGGAGCGGCTCGCGGACGACGTAATGGTGCTGCACCTCAAGCTGCCCGCCAACGAGCGGCTGCAGTTCCTCGCCGGCCAGTACATCGAGTTCCTGTTGCGCGACGGCTCGCGGCGCAGCTTTTCCATGGCCAACGCGCCGCACGACGACGAGTTGATCGAGCTGCACGTACGCCACGTCGCCGGCGGACATTTCACTGAACACGTGTTCGGCAAGATGAAAGAGCGCGACATCCTGCGCTTCGAGGGGCCGCACGGGACCTTCTTCCTGCGCGAGGATTCGACCAAGCCGATCGTATTCGTCGCCTCGGGCACGGGCTTCGCGCCGATCAAGGCGGTGATCGAGCACGCGCTCTACAAGGGCATCGAGCGGCCGATGACGCTGTATTGGGGCGGGCGCCGGCCGAAGGACCTGTACGTGAGCGCGCTGCCCGAGAAGTGGGCCGCCGAGCATGCACGCTTCAAGTACGTGCCGGTGATCTCCGACGCGCTGCCCGAGGACCGCTGGAGCGGGCGCGCCGGCTTCGTGCACCGTGCCGTGATGCAGGACTTCCCGGATCTGTCCGGTCACCAGGTCTATGCCTGCGGGGTACCGGTGATGGTGGATTCGGCGCGGCGCGATTTCGTCGCGCAGTGCGGCCTGCCCGAGGAGGAGTTCTTCGCCGACTCGTTCACCACCCAGGCCGATCTGGCTCAGCCCGCCGCTTCGCCCAAGTAGGCCTCGCGCACCCTGGGATCGGCGAGCAGGCTGCTCGCGTCGGCAGCGAGCGCGATCGAGCCCGACTCCATGACGTAGCCGCGGCCCGCGATCTCGAGCGCGAGCTTGGCGTTCTGCTCCACCAGCAGGATGGTGACGCCCTGGCGGGCGATCTCGCGCACGATCTCGAGAATCTTGGCGACCAGCATCGGCGCAAGCCCCATCGAGGGCTCGTCGAGCAGCAGCAGCTTCGGCCGGCTCATCAGCGCGCGGGCGATCGCGAGCATCTGCTGCTCGCCGCCCGAGAGCGTTCCCGCCGTCTGGGTGCGCCGTTCGAGCAGCCGGGGAAACGTCTGGTGCATGCGCTCCAGGTCGCGAGCCGTCTCGGGGTCGCGCCGCGCGTACGCACCCATAGCGAGGTTCTCCGCGACCGTAAGCTGCGGGAAGATGCCGCGGCCTTCGGGCACCATGACCAGCCCGCGGCGCGGCAGTTCGTGCACCGGCAGCCCCGAGATGTCGTCGCCGGCGTAGCGCACCCGGCCGAGGCGCGTCGGCAGAAGCCCGCAAATCGCCTTGAGGGTCGAGGACTTGCCGGCGCCGTTGGCGCCGATGAGGCACACCAGCTCGCCTTGGTTGACCTCGAGGTCGATGCCCTTCACGGCGCGGATGCCGCCGTAGCGCACTTCCAGGCCGCTGACTTCGAGCAGCCTCATGCGGTGGCGGGAGCCCCGAGGTAGGCTTCGATGACCTTCGGGTCGCGCTGCACCTCGGCGGGAAGGCCCTCGGCGATGCGCTCGCCGTAGTCGAGCACCAGCACCCGGTCGCAGACCTTCATCACCAGGCGCATGTCGTGCTCGATGAGCAGCACCGTGAGGCCGCCCTCGCGGATCTGCTCGATCAGCCCGCCCAGCGCGAGCCGCTCCGACGGATTCATGCCCGCGGCCGGCTCGTCGAGCGCCAGCAGCTTGGGGTCGGTGGCGAGCGCGCGCGCGATCTCCAGTCGCCGCTGATCGCCGTAAGGCAGGCTGCCCGCGGGGTCGTTGGCGCGCCCGCGGATGCCGACGTACTCGAGCAGCTCGATGGCGCGGATCTCGATGGCGCGCTCCTCCGCGAGCGTGCCGGGGTTGCGCAGGATGGCTCCCAGCACCCCGGCCCGCGTGCGCACGTGGCGGCCGATCATCACGTTCTCCAGCGCCGACAGATTCGTGAACAGGCGGATGTTCTGGAACGTGCGCGCGATCCCGCGCGCCGCAACCTCGTGCGGCTTGAGGCCGGCGAGCGGCGCACCGTCGAACGAGAACGAACCGGCATCGGGTGCATAGATGCCGGTGAGCACGTTGAAAAGCGTCGTTTTTCCGGCGCCGTTGGGCCCGATCAGGCCGTAGATCTCGCCGCGACGAATGGCGAGCGAAACGTCCGCCAGCGCCTGCACGCCGCCGAAACGCTTGCCCACGCCCCGTGCCGTCAGCAGATCGTTCATGCGCGTTCCGCAAGCTCGCGCTTGCGCACCGCGGAGGGCAGCAGGCCGGCCGGCCGGAACAGCATCACCAGCACCAGCGCCAGGCCGAACAGCAGCATGCGGATCACCTCGGGATCGATCAGCGTGCGACCGAACAGCGACATTTGCACCGGCTCCACGGTCCAGCGCAGGACTTCCGGAACGAAGGACAGCAACACCGCGCCCAACAGCACGCCCCAGACGTTGCCCATGCCGCCCAGCACCACCATCGACACCACCATGATCGATTCGACCAGGACGAAGCTTTCCGGGGAGACGAAATGCTGCGTGGCCGAGAAGAAGCCGCCGGCGATGCCGCCGAAGGTCGCCCCCATGGCGAACGCCAGCAGCTTGAGCCTGGTGGTGTTGATGCCCATGGCACGTGCGGCGGTCTCGTCTTCGCGGATCGCTTCCCAGGCACGCCCGATGCGGGAATTCTGCAGACGTAGATTGATCACTACGACCACGACCACCACCAGAACCAGCAGGTAGTAGTACTTGGTCGGTTCGCTGAATTCCATGCCGAACAGCTTGCTGGTCAGGGCGAAATTCAGGCCGTCGATGCGGAACGGATCGATGCCGGTCACCCCCTGCGGCCCGTTGGTGATGTTCACGGGCCGCGAAAGGTTGTTGAGGACGATCCGCACGATCTCGCCGAAACCCAGCGTGACGATGGCGAGATAATCCCCGCGCAGCTTGAGCGTCGGGGCGCCGAGCAGCACGCCGAACAGCGCCGCGATGCCAGCGCCGATCGGCAGGATCGCCCAGAAGGGCAGGTGCAGCCCGAAATGCGGGCTCGCGAGCAGCGCGTAGGTATAGGCGCCGACGGCGTAGAAGGCGATGTAGCCGAGGTCGAGCAGCCCCGCGAAGCCGACCACGATGTTCAGGCCGAGCGCGAGCAATACGTACAGGATCGCGAGGTTGGTGATGCGCACCCAGCTGGTGCCGATCTGCGTCAGGGCGAAGGGCAGCACGATGAGCACCAGCGCGATCAGGGTCACCGCCGACCAGAACAGCAGCGGGGGCCTCCTGCCTCGCACCTTCATGCAGCGTCCTTCACGCCCTGTCGCCCACCCGCTCGCCGAGCAGGCCGGAAGGCCGGAACACGAGCACCAGGATGAGCACCACGAAGGCGAACACGTCCTGGTAATTGGATCCGAACAGCACGAAATGCCCGCCGCCGCTGCAGCGCTGCGTGAGCCAGTCCGAGATCCCCGCGATCCTGCAAAGATCCGTGAGATCGCCGATATAGCCGGCGCCGAGGGCCTCCACCACGCCGAGCAGCACGCCGCCGAGCATCGCACCCGGAATGTTGCCAATGCCGCCGAGCACGGCTGCGGAAAAAGCCTTCAGTCCGAGAATCGAGCCCATGGTGTACTGCGCCACGCCGTAGTACGTGCCGACCAGCACGCCGGCGATCGCGGCGAGACTTGCGCCGATGACGAATGTCGCGGCGATCACACGGTTAACGTCGATGCCCATCAACCCGGCCACCTGTGCGTTTTGCGCCGCCGCGCGCATCGCGATGCCGAGCCGCGTGCGATACACCAGCGCCGCGAGGCCCGCCATGATCGCCACGCAAACGAGCAGGACGGCGATCTGCACGTTGGTAATCGCCGCTCCGGCGACCGTGTAGACGCGGGTCTCGATGATCTGCGGGAAGGCGAGCACGTTGCGGCTCCACACCAGCATCGCCAGGTGCTGCAGGATGATCGAGACCCCGATCGCCGTGATCAGGGGCGCGAGCCGTGGCGCGCGGCGCAAAGGCCGGTACGCCAGGCGCTCCATGCCGTAGCCGACCAGCATGCACACGGGAATGGCGCAGCCCGCGCCGATCAGCACGACCACGAGCGGAGGCAGTCCGGCCGCCGCAAGCAAGTTGATGACGGTGAGCGCCACCATCGCGCCGATCATCACCACCTCGCCGTGCGCAAAATTGATGAGCTGGATGATCCCGTAGACCATGGTGTAGCCGAGGGCGACGATGGCGTACACCGCACCGAGCGTCAGCCCGTTGATCACCTGCTGCAGGAAGATGTCCATGCCCGCCGGAAGCCTAGCAAACGCCACGCCAGTCGCCAAAACGAAAACGGCACCCGAGGGTGCCGCTTGGTCGCCGCTTGACGGGTCGGTAAGCTACTTGCCCCCGCCGCCCATGCTTTTCAGGAACTCGTCATAGGCGAGCGTCTTGCCCGCCTTGACCACCGCGATCGGAGCGATCTTGCCGTTCTTCATGGAGAAGATCGTGATCTCGGCATCCTTGCGGTCGCCCTTGGCATCGAACTCGATCCTGCCGGTGGCCCCCATGTAGCTGATCTTGTGCAGCTCCGGCAGGTACTTGGCCGGTTCGGCGGATCCGGCCTTGCGCATCGCCTCGATCAGCAGATTCGCAGCGTCGTAGGTGAACGGCGCATAGAGGATCGGGTCGGTGTTGAACTTCGCCTTGTACGCATCGAGGAAGGACTTCGAGGCGGCTTGCGGCGGAATTCCGGCCTGCGAGCAGAGCATGCCCTCGGCAGCGGGCCCGGCGAGCTCCGCCATCTTGTCGGTGCAGGCGCCATCGCCGAACGCGAACACCGCGCCGATGCCGAGCTCCTTGCCCTGCTTGATCAGCGGGCCGCCGGTGGCATCCATGCCGCCGTAGAACACCGCGTCGGGCTTCTCGCCCTTGATCTTGGTCAGCACCGCCTTCCAGTCGGTCGTCTTGTCGGTGCCCTTTTCGCGTGCCAGCACCTTCACGCCAGCTGCCTTGAGCGTCTTCTCCACCTCGTTGGCGAGGCCCTCGCCGTAAGCGGTCGCATCGTCGACCACGGCGACAACCTTGGGTTTGTCGCTCGAGGCGAGGTAATTCGCGATCGCGGGGCCCTGCTGATCGTCGCGCCCGACCACGCGGAACACATTGTCGAAGCCCTGCTCGGTGAGCATGGGGTTCGTCGCCGAGCCGGTGATCATCGGAATGCCGGCCTGATGGTAGATCGCCGATGCCGGAATGGTGGTCCCCGAATTCAGGTGCCCGTCGACGCCCGCGACCTTCGCGTCGACCAGCTTCTGAGCCACGGTCGTGCCGACTTTCGGATCGGCCTGATCGTCTTCGGCGATCATCTCGAAGTGCGCAACCTTCCCGCCGATCATGATCTTCGCAGCGTTGGCCTGATCGATCGCCAGCCGCGCGCCGTTCTCGTTATCCTTGCCGAGATGCGCGATGCCGCCGGTGAGCGGCGCGACGTGGCCGATCTTGATGTCGATCGTCGGCACCGATGGCGCCTGCGCCTGCGTTTTCGCCGCTTCGGGCTTTTTCTCCTCGCCGCAGCCTGCAAGGGCCAACGCGGTTACCGCGACGAGCAACGCAATGCCGAGCTTGGGCTGCTGCATACGACCTCCGGACGAATTCTGGAATACGGGCAAGCGACGCATTTATGATAGCACCGCCCCTCGGGGCGATAGAACGAAAAAGGCCGGGCGAACCCGGCCTTCTTCGCTGCGCTCCGGCCGCTAGGCTACTTGAGCGACAGGACCCACTTCACGAGCGCCTTGACGTCCGCGTCGGGCACGGTGCTGTTGGGCGGCATCGGGATGTTGCCCCATACGCCGGAGCCTCCCTTTTCCACCTTTTGCACCAGCTTCGCCTCGGCATCCTTCTGCCCGGCGTACTTCTTGGCCACATCCTTGTAGGCGGGGCCGACGAGCTTCTTGTCGACGGTGTGGCATGCCAGGCAGTTGTACTTCCTGGCCATCGCTTCATCGGCCTTAGCGGGCAGCGCGACCGCCAAGCCGGCGAGCATGAGAGCGGGTACGACGCGTTTCATCAGCGGCTCCTATGGCATGAATGATTGATCTTTGCGGCGCGGGGGCCGCGAAACGGGCGCCATGCTAACTCAAAGCGGGCTGTTTGCAAGCGTCCTTCAGCTCTGTCAGGTCCGCGAGGGGCTCCAGACAAGTAACGCCGCGGCATAGCCAGCCGTTGACCGGCTCGGGCCGCGCCGGCTTGTCGAGCACGGGCGGCAGGGCCGGCGCGCCGTTTGGGATCGCGAGCACCGTGGTGTCGGGAAGCGGCTCGCGCGCCAGCTCGGCCGCCCACTGCTCGAGCGCCGCGGCCTCGCCGCGCAGCACCAGCACCGCGGGCGGCGCGATCACCTCCTCGAGCGCAATGGCCATGGCGCCGAAGCCCCCGGGGTACTGGCGCATCGTCGGATAGAACATTTCGATCGTCCGCTCCGCGGCGCGCCGATAGCGGTCGTCGCCGGTGAGCGCGGCAAGCCGCCCCAGCCCCCACGCCGCCACCGCGTTGCCCGAAGGCGTGGCGTTGTCGTGGCCGGGCTTGGGACGGTGGATCAGCGTCTCGTGGTCGCGCGAAGTGAAGAAAAAGCCGCCCGCCTCCTGGTCCTCGAACTGCTCGAGCATCACCTCGGCGAGCGCCTCGGCGAACTCGAGATCCGCGGCTGCAAATCGCGCCTGCAACAGCTCGAGCAGCGCGGCGAGCAGGAACGCATAGTCGTCGAGGTAGGCGTTGAGGTGCGCCTTGCCGTCCTTGTAAGTGGCGACTAGCCGCCCGCCGCGCCACATCCGCGTGCGGATGAATTCGAGCGCGCGCCGCGCCGAGTCGATCCAATCGGCGCGGCCGAAGACGCGCCCGGCGTGCGCCATGCCGCGCATCGCGAGCGCGTTCCACGAAACGAGCACTTTCTCGTCGCGTCCCGGGCGCACGCGCTGGTCACGCGCCGCGAGCAGCTTCGCGCGCGCCGACGCCAGCAGCGGCTCGGTGCCCGGCGCAAGAGGCTTCGAAACGTGCAAGTGCCAGTGGCGTTCCTCGAAGTTCGGCCCGCGATCCAACCCGTAATGCGGCGCGACGAGCGCGTATTCCTCCGCGCTCAACCGCGCCTGGACTTCCTCGCGCGTCCAGACGTAGAACTTGCCTTCCTCGTGCTCCGAATCGGCATCGAGCGAAGAGTAGTAGCCGCCCTCCGGCGATTGCATCTCGCGCGCCATCCAGCCCGCGGTCTGCTCAGCGCATTGCGCGAAACGCGCCTCGCCGGTGGCCAGCCACGCATCGGCCAGCAGCCCGAGCAGCGGGCCGTTGTCGTAGAGCATCTTCTCGAAGTGCGGGATCATCCACTGCGCGTCGACGCTGTAGCGGCAGAAGCCTCCGCCCAGCTGGTCGTAGATGCCGCCATCGCACATGCGTGCCAGGGTCGTGCGTGCCATTTCGAGCGCCGCACGGTCGCCGCTCTTCGCATAGGCGCGCAGACAGAGCTCGAGGTCGGTCGGATGCGGGAACTTGGGCGCAGCGCCGAAGCCGCCCAGGCGCGCATCGAAGCTGGCGCGCAAGTTCTCCAGCGCGGCGCGCACCGGTGCGTCGTCGAACGACGAGCGGTGCGCAGCCGATTGCGGCAGCATGCGCGCGAACGCACCGCTCACCTGCTCGTTCTGTTGCGCAATCTCGATTTGTTTTTCGCGCCAGATGGCGGCAATGCGCTCCAGCAGCTCCGAAAATCCGGGCATGCCGTAGCGCGCCGTCTTGGGGAAATATGTCCCGCCGTAGAATGGCGTGCCGTCGGGCGACAGGAACATGGTGAGCGGCCAGCCGCCCGGGCGCTGCGCGAGCATCTGGTGCGCGGCCTGGTAGATCTGGTCGAGGTCGGGACGCTCCTCGCGATCGACCTTGACGTTGACGAACAGGCGGTTCATCAGCGCCGCGACTTCCTGGTCCTCGAAGCTCTCGTGCGCCATCACGTGGCACCAGTGGCAGGCGGAATAGCCGACCGAAAGCAGCACGGGCTTGTGCTCCTCGCGCGCGCGCCGCAAGGCTTCGGGACCCCAGGGATACCAATCCACCGGATTGCCCGCGTGCTGCTGCAGATAGGGCGATGTCTCCTGCGCGAGGCGGTTAGGCATGGCGTATGCTCCCAGCGGCCGATTATTGCAGCAATCAGCGATGCGACCTACGAAAGACCCTCGCGCCGGACAGGTCTTGCGCTTCTGGCTCGGCGCCGAAAGCGATTACGGCAAGCGGCGCACGGAATGGTTCCAGAAGGATGCCGCCTTCGACGCCAAGATCCAGGCGCGTTTTCTCGCGTTGCACGAGGAAGCGGCCAACGGCAGGCTGTCGCGCTGGAAAGACGACGTCGGCGACTGCCTCGCGCTCATCGTGCTGCTCGACCAGTTCCCGCGCAACATGTTTCGCGGCACGGCGCGCGCTTTCGCCAGCGACGAGCGGGCGCTCGACGCGGCGCGGCATGCGCTGGCGCGCGGCTACGATCGGCAGTTGCTGCCCGCCGAGCGCATGTTCGTGTACCTGCCCTTCGAGCACAGCGAGGCATTGGACGACCAATTGCTGTCCTGCGAGCTGACGCGACCGCTGGCGGCCTTCGAGGAAACCAGAGACGTGTACCAATACGCCGAGCGGCACTACGCGATCGTGGCGCGCTTCGGCCGCTTTCCCCATCGCAACGGCGCGCTTGGACGCCCGAGCACGCCGGAGGAGATCGAGTTCCTGAAGGAACCGGGCTCGGGCTTCTAGTCAGCGGCCGATCGCCCCGAGCAGCCTCGCGCGGCGCTTCAGCCACCAGCCGTACGGTTCGGGCCAGGTCTCGAACTCGGCCTCGAGGCCCAGTGCGCGCGCCGCGTGATGCGCCCAGAACGGATCGAACAACGCTTCGCGTGCCACCGCGACAAGGTCGGCCGCGCCGGATTGCAGGATCGCCTCGGCCTGCGCCCCGTCGAGGATCAGGCCGACCGCCTGCGTCGCGATGTCCGCTCCGCGCCGCACGGCGGCCGCGAACGGCACCTGGAATCCCAGCTCGCGCGGAACCATCGCCGACGTGACGGGGCCGGAAATGCCTCCCGAGGAGCAGTCGACGACGTCGACGCCGCGCGCCTTCAGCGCGCGCGCAAGCTCGACGGAATCTTCCATGCGCCATCCCTCGCTACCGATGCCGTCGACCGACGAGATGCGGAAAAAAAGAGGCTTCGTCGCAGGCCAGGCGGCGCGTACCGCCTCGACGACCTCGAGGGCGAGGCGCATGCGCGCGGCAAGATCGCCGCCGTAGGCGTCGGTACGGGTATTGGACAGCGGCGACAGGAAGCTGTGGATCAGGTAGCCGTGCGCGCCATGGATTTCCGCGATCTCGAACCCCGCGTGGTCGGCACGCCGCGCGGCGGCGGCGAAAGCGTCGATCACCTCGTCGACGTCGGCGCGCGTCATGGCTCGCGGCGCGAGCCAGCCCTCGGCGGCCGGCTCCCCGGTCGGGCCGATGATCGGCCAGGGCCGCTCGCCGCGCAGCTCGTCCTCGGGGCCGAGCGGCCCGTTGCCGAACCAGGGCCGCTGCATGCTCGCCTTGCGTCCCGCGTGCGCGAGCTGGATCCCCGGGATGGCGCCGTGCGCCTTCAACCACGGCGCGATGCGCCCGAGCGCGGCGGCATGGGCGTCGGACCAGATGCCGACGCAGCCGTGCGTGATGCGGCCGCGCGCCTCGACCGCCGTCGCCTCGACGAACACGACGCCCGCGCCGCCGAGCGCGAACTTGCCCAGGTGCACCAAGTGCCAGTCCTGCGCCAATCCATCGACCGCCGAGTACGTGCACATCGGCGAGATGACGACGCGGTTGCGCGCGGTCACGCCGCGCAAGGTGATGGGCGTGAAAAGGATCGGTTTCATGGCGCGATTCTGGCACGGCGCGCACAGCGCGAGAACGCGCCCGTTGCTAGAATTTCGCGTTTCCCATCCTTCCGTACCGCATGAACCTCGATCTGGTATTCGAACAGGATTTCGCGACGCTGGCGGAGCTTATCGGGGCACATGCCGTTCGCCAGCCGTGCCATCCGGCGCTGCTGCAAGGCGAGCGCTCGATCGACTACGCGTCGCTCGACGCGCTCATGGACCGCGTGGCGGCGTCGCTGCAGCGCGACCGCGTGCAGCCGCCCGAAGCGATCGCCATCTGCGGCGCGACCTCGCTCGAGTACGCGGTCGTGTTCCTCGGTGCGCTGCGCGCCGGCGTGGCGGTGGCACCGCTTGCGCCATCGTCGACCGCCGAGAGCCTCGCCGGGATGGTCGCCGATTGCGGGGCGAAATTGCTGTTCCTCGATCGCGCGGTGGCAAAGGCGCTCGAACCCGTTGGCGCGCACATCAGCGCGACGCGCATCGACCTCGAAGGCGGCGAAATCGAGGCTTGGCTCGCGCCCGCCGGCGCGAAACCGCAACCGGTCGCGGTCGAACCCGACTGGGCCTTCAACATCATCTACTCGTCCGGCACCACCGGGACGCCCAAGGGCATCGTGCAATCGCACCGGATGCGCTGGGGCCACGTGCGGCGCGGCAGGACCTACGGTTATGGGCCGGATGCGGTGACGCTCATCTCGACGCCGCTTTACTCCAACACCACGCTGGTGAGCTTCTTTCCCACGCTCGCGCTTGGCGGCACGGTGGTGCTGATGGCCAAGTTCGACGTCGCCAGGTACCTCGCGCTCGCCCAGAAGCACCGCGTCACGCACACCATGCTGGTGCCGGTGCAGTACCAGCGCATCATGGCGTACCCCGATTTCGGCAAGTTCGATCTCTCGTCGTTCCGCATGAAGTTCAGCACCAGCGCGCCGTTCCCGGCCGCGCTCAAAGCCGATGTCCTCAAGCGCTGGCCGGGCGGCCTGACCGAGGTCTACGGTATGACCGAAGGCGGCGGCACCTGCATCCTGCCGGCGCACGAACACCCCGACAAGCTGCACACGGTGGGGCGGCCCGCCGAGGGCCACGACATCCGCCTGATCGACGAGCACGGTGGCGAGGTGCCGCAAGGCGAAGCCGGCGAAGTCGTCGGCCATTCGGCGATGATGATGAACGGCTACCACAACCAGCCGCAAAAGACCGCCGAAGCGGAGTGGCGCGACGCGCGCGGCCAGCGCTTCATCCGCACCGGCGACATCGGGCGATTCGACGCGGACGGGTTCCTCACGCTGCTCGATCGCAAGAAAGACATGATCATCTCGGGCGGCTTCAACATCTTCCCGAGCGACCTGGAAGCGGTGCTGCGTCAGCACCCCGCGGTCGCAGATTGCGCCGTGGTCGGCGTGCCTTCGGAGCGCTGGGGCGAGACGCCCGTCGGCTTCGCGGTGCTGAAGCCGGGCGCCAGGGCGAGCGCAGCAGAGCTGCTCGCGTGGACCAACGGGCGGCTCGGCAAGATGCAGCGCCTCGCCGACCTCGAGCTGGCGGCCGAGCTGCCCCGCAGCGCGATCGGCAAGGTGCTCAAGCGCGAGCTGCGCGACGGCTATCGGGTCAACAACCCGCCATCAGGCTGAGGGCTCGTCGGTGACCGCGCCCTTCGAGGCGGTCGAGACGAGCTTCATGTACTTGGCGAGCAAGCCGCGCGTGTAGCGCGGCTTCGGCGCTTTCCATTTCTTGCGCCGCGCGGCGAGCTCTTTCGCGGTGACGTTCAGCTGCAGCAGGCGCTTCTTGGCGTCGATGGTGATCGAGTCGCCTTCCTTCACCAGCGCGATGTTGCCGCCGACGTACGCCTCGGGCGCCACGTGCCCGACCACCATGCCCCAGGTGCCGCCGGAGAAGCGACCGTCGGTGAGCAGGCCCACCGACTCGCCAAGGCCTTGGCCGATCAGGGCGGAGGTCGGCGCCAGCATCTCCTGCATCCCCGGGCCGCCCTTGGGCCCCTCGTAGCGGATGACGATCACATCGCCGGGCTTGATTTTCTTCGCCATGATCGCCTTCATGCAGGCGGGCTCGGAATCGAACACGCGCGCCGGCCCGGTGATCGAGGTCTTCTTCAGACCGGTGATCTTCGCCACGCAGCCTTCGGTGGCGAGGTTGCCCTTGAGGATCGCGAGGTGGCCCTGCGCGTACATGGGGTTCGACCACGGCCGGATCACCTCCTGGTCGGCCCGCGGCTCATTTGGAACGTCCTTGAGCATCTCGGCCATCGTCTTGCCGTGGATGGTCATGCACTCGCCGTGCAGCACGCCATGGTTGAGCAGGATCTTGAGCACCTGCGGCACCCCGCCGGCGGCGTGGAAGTCGACCGCGACGAAGCGCCCCGAGGGCTTGAGATCGCACAGCACGGGCACTTTTCTCCTGACGCGCTCGAAATCGTCGATGGTCCACTTCACGCCCGCCGCGCTGGCGATCGCCAGGTAGTGCAGCACCGCGTTGGTCGAGCCGCCGGTCGCCATCACCAGCGCGATCGCGTTCTCGATCGATTTGCGCGTGATGATGTCGCGCGGGCGCAGGTTGTTGTGCACCGCCTGCACCAGCACCCGCGCCGACTCGGCCGCCGAGTCGGCCTTCTCCGCGTCGGGCGACGCCATCTGCGAGGAGCCGAGCAGGCTCATGCCCAGCGCCTCGAACGACGAGCTCATGGTGTTGGCGGTGTACTGCCCGCCGCAGGCGCCGACGCTCGGGCAGGCGTTCCTCTCGATGCCATCGAAGTCCTCCTGCGACATCTTGCCCGCGGCGAACGCCCCGACCGCCTCGAAGGGGCTGACGATGGTGAGCTTCTGGCCCTTCCAGAAACCGGGCTTGATGGTGCCCGCGTAGACGAAGATGCCCGGGACGTTGATGCGCGCCATGGCCATCATGCTGCCCGGCATGTTCTTGTCGCAACCGCCGGCGCACAGCACGCCGTCCATCAGCTGCCCGTTCACTGCGGTCTCGATCGAGTCGGCGATCACCTCGCGCGACACCAGCGAGTACTTCATCCCCTCGGTGCCCATGCCGATGCCGTCGGTGACGGTGGGAAAGCCGAACACCTGCGGCTTGGCGCCAGCCGCCTCGAGCGCCGCCGTGGCGCGCTCGACCAGGGGCTGGATGCCGGCGTTGCAGGGGTTCATGGTCGAATGGCCGTTCGCCACGCCGACGATCGGCTTGTCGAAGTCGCCGTCCTTGAAGCCGACCGCGCGCAGCATGGCGCGGTTGGGGGAGCGCGCGACGCCCTGGGTGATGGTCCGGCTCCTGCGGTTGTCAGCCATGGCTTTCCTCCTGAAGATAGAATGGAATTCTACCGTGCTGATCCACCCCAATTTCGATCCGGTCGCGATCTCCATCGGCCCTTTGGCGGTGCGCTGGTACGGCCTCATGTACCTCGCGGGCTTCGCCACGGGCTGGTGGCTGGGCATGCGGCGCATTAAGGCCGGCGCGGCGCCGATCACGCGCGAGCAGCTGGACGACCTGCTGTTCTACGCCGTGCTCGGGGTGATATTGGGCGGGCGGCTCGGGTACGTGCTGTTCTACAAGCCGGCCTACTATTTCGCCCATCCGCTCGAGATTCTCGCGGTCTGGCACGGCGGGATGTCGTTCCACGGCGGCTTTCTCGGCGTGCTCGTGGCGATGGCGTTCGCCGCGCGACGGTACCAGGTGCATTGGCTCGCGCTGATGGACTTCCTCGCGCCGCTCTGTCCGATCGGACTCGCGGCCGGACGGCTCGGCAATTTCATCAACGGCGAGTTGTGGGGCCGAGTCACGGATTTGCCCTGGGGCATGGTGTTTCAGGCCCCGGGCGCAGGCCCGCTGCCGCGCCACCCCTCGCAGCTCTACGAGTTCGCGCTCGAGGGCGTCGCCCTGTTCGTGCTGCTGTGGTGGTTCTCGTCGAAGCCCCGCGCGCGCGGCGAGGTCTCGGCCCTGTTTCTGATCGGGTACGGCACGTTCCGCTTCATCGCCGAGTTCGCGCGCGAGCCCGACGATTTCCTGGGTTACCTCGCGCTGCACCTGAGCATGGGCCAGTGGCTCAGCTTGCCGATGATCGTCGCGGGAGGGTGGCTGTTCGCCCGCAGCCGGCGGCGCGGCTAGGCGAGCGCGGCCGCGAGCACGCGCGCGACGTGCACCGCACGCCGTTGCGCACCATCGGCAATCTGGTGGCGGCAGCTGGTGCCGTCGGCCACCAGCAGGGCGTCCGCGGGCGCGGCGCGCATCGCCGGCAGCAGGCTGGCTTCACCCATCTTCATCGAAATCTCGTAGTGCTCGGCCTCGTAGCCGAAGGCCCCGGCCATGCCACAGCAGCTCGACTCGACGGTCGTCACCTTCAGATCGGGCACCAGACCGAGCGCGCGCTCGACCGCCGGCATCGCGCCGAAGGCCTTCTGGTGGCAGTGGCCGTGCAGCAGCGCCTCGCTCGCGACGCGCTGCAGCCTCAGGTTCAGTCTTTGCGCGTCGGCTTCGCGCGCGATGAACTCCTCGAACAGCATCGCCTGACTGGCAAGCTCGCTGGTCTCGTGACCGGGGATCATCGCCCTGAATTCGTCGCGCAGCGTGAAGAGGCACGAGGGCTCCAGTCCGATGACCGGCACGCGGCGCTCGCGCCAGGGCGCGAGCGCATCAAGCATGCGGCGCGCCTCGTGCCGCGCCTCGTCGACCAGCCCGGCGGAAAGAAAGGTCCGCCCGCAACAAAGCGGCCGTTCGCCCGCGGGGGCCTGTGCGACATGCGTGCGATAGCCTGCCGCGTCCAGCACCCGCAGCGCGGCGCGCGCGTTCTCCGGCTCGAACCAGCGGTTGAACGTGTCGACGAACAGCACCACCTCGCGCCGCCCCGTGAGCGTGCGCACGCGGTCGACGAAACGACCTCCGCGCCAGCGCGGCAGCGTGCGCCTCGACGAAATCCCTGCGATGCTTTCCCGCCCGGGAAGCGACTGGAGGAGATTGGCGAGCGGCGCGATGCGCGCCGCCCAGGGCGCATAGCGCGGCAGATAGGCGACCAGGCGGTCGCGCAGCGCAAGGCCATGGCGTTTCCTGTGCTGGGCCAGGAACTCGATCTTCATGCGCGCCATGTCGACGCCAGTCGGGCATTCGCGCTTGCAGCCCTTGCACGACACGCACAGGTCGAGCGCGTCCTTCACGTCGTCGAACGGCAACTGGCCGGCGAGCGCGAGGCGCAGGGTATTGGCGCGCCCTCGCGTCAGATGCACCTCGTCGCGCGTGACGCGGTACGAAGGGCACATGGTGCCGGCGTCGAATTTCCGGCAATGGCCGTTGTTGTTGCACATCTCGACGGCCTTGTCCCAGCCGCCCCATTCGTTCCAGTCGAGCTCGGTGAAGGGCACCTGCGGCGCGTACCCGGGTGGAAAGCGGAACAGCCGCTTATCGTCCATCCGCGGCGGGTCGACGATCTTGCCGGGGTTCATGAGTCCCTTCGGATCGAGCCAGGACTTGATCTCGGCGAGACAGGTCGTGAGCCGCGGGCCGAAGAAGGGCGCGATCCACTCCGAGCGCACCAGTCCGTCGCCGTGCTCGCCCGAGTAGGCGCCCTTGTACTGCTTGACCAGCGCGCAGGCCTCTTCGGCGATGGCGCGCATCTTCTCGGCGCCGTCGCGCCGCATGTCGAGCACCGGGCGCACGTGCAGTGTGCCCACCGATGCGTGCGCGTACCAGGTGCCGCGCGTGCCGTGCTTGGCGAATACCTTGGTCAACCTGTCGGTGTACTCGGCCAGATGCTCGAGGGGCACCGCGCAATCCTCGATGAACGACACCGGCTTGCCGTCGCCCTTCATCGACATCATGATGTTCAGGCCGGCCTTCCTGACCTCCCAGATGTCCTTCTGCCGCTGCGCGTCGGTGACCTCGACGACGCTGCCCGGAAGTCCCAGGTCGCCTATCAGCTGCACGAGCTGCGCGAGCTTCGCTCGCTGGGCGCCGTGATCCTCGCCGGAGAATTCGACCAGCAGGATCGCCTCGGGCTCGCCGCGGATGAAGGCATCCACGGTCGCCTTGAACGCGCCGATGTCGCGCGCCAGCTCGATCATGGTGCGGTCGACCAGCTCCACCGCCGACGGACCCAACTTGACGACATGCTGGGCAAGATCCATGGCGGTGTAGAACCGCGGGAAGTGGACTACGCCGAGCGCGCGGGCGGGTGGCAGCGGCGCGAGCTTGAGCAGCAGCCGCTCGAAGAAGGCGAGCGTTCCTTCCGAGCCCACCAGCAGGTGCGCGGCATTGGCATGCGGAGGGCCGAGATGGTCGAGGTTATAGCCCGCGACCTTGCGCAGCACTTTGGGAAAGCGCGCGGCGATCTCGTCCTTTTCGCGCTGGTAGAGCGCGCGCAGCTTGCCGACGAACTCCCGATATCCCGCGGGCCCCGAGGCATCGCCCATCGGGCCGAAGCGCCAGCGCTCGCCGGTGGCGGTCACGGCGTCGATCGCGAGCACGTTGTGCACCATGTTGCCGTAGGCGATCGAGCGCGAGCCACAGGAATTGTTTCCCGCCATGCCGCCGAGCGTCGCCTGGGCGCTGGTCGAGACGTCCACCGGGTACCAAAGGCCGTGCTTGCGCAGCCGCGCATTGAGGTCGTCGAGCACGATGCCGGGTTGCACGAGCGCCGTGCGCTGTTCGAGGTCCAGCTCGAGCAGGCCGTTCAGGTACTTGGAATGGTCGATCACCAGCGCCGCGCCCACCGTCTGGCCGCATTGCGAGCTGCCTGCGCCGCGCGGCAGGATGGGCACGCCTTCGTCCGCAGCAACCTGCAGCGCCGTGCGCGCCGCCTCATCGCTGCGCGGGATCACCACACCGATCGGCTCGACCTGGTAGATCGACGCGTCGGTGGAATAGCGGCCGCGGCTCGCCCGGTCGAACAGCACCTCGCCGTCGACCTCTCTTGCGAGCCGCGCGGCGAGCGCGGGTGAGCTCATGCCGCCTGTCGCTCCCCGAGCGCGCCGAGCACGGCCGCGAGCTTGGCGGCCAGGTGGTCGCGCAGCAGGGCCTTGAGCCTCGGCGCATCGCGCTCGACGAGCGCACGCAGGATTTCCTCGTGCTCGCGGACCGCTTCGTCCCAGCGCTCTTTGGACAGATTCGCCATGTAGCGCGCGCGGCGCGCGCAGGCGTTGAGCTGCCGATAGGTATTGGCCAGCACCGCGTTACCCGCGGCCTCGACGATCTTGATATGGATCGCCTGGTTGAACTTGAAGTACCCGGAGAGATCGCCGCGCGCGTGCATCGCGAGCATCTCGTAGTGCAGGGCGCGAATCTCGGCCAGTCGCTCGGCGTCGGCGTGGGCGCACGCGAGCTCGCCGGCGAGGCTCTCGAGCGCGCCCATCACCTGCAGCGTTTCGGCAACGCGCGCCGGCTCGATCGGCGCGACGATCGCGCCGCGGTTCGGCAGCAGTTCGACCAGGCCCTCGGCCGCCAGGAGCTTGATCGCTTCGCGCAGCGGCGTGCGCGAGATGCCGAGTCGGGCGGTAAGCAGGCGCTCGTTCAGGCGGGTGCCCGGGGCGAGCTGGCCCTGCACGATCAGGTCGCGCAGCCGGTCGATCGCCTCTTCGTGCAGCGGCCGCCGGCTGATGCGCGGCGAGGCGAGTTCCTCAATCGATCCCATGTCTTGCGTCCCGAAAGGTTTGCATGCAGAATACAAAAAACGCCGACGCTGCGCAAGCTTTGCTCAATGCGTTGCGCAGCATTTGTATTTTTGCATGCAAATCTCGGAGGCAATGTGGCAAGAACCGCTGGCCGCCATTTCCTGCAGATTCCCGGGCCGACGAACGTTCCGGATCGCGTGCTGCGCGCGATCGACCTGCCGACCATGGACCACCGCGGCCCCGAGTTCGCCGATCTCGGAAAGGCGGTGCTGGCGGGCATGAAGCGCATCTTCAACACCGAGGCGGGCGATGTCGTGATCTACCCGGCGTCCGGCACCGGGGCCTGGGAGGCGGCGCTGGTGAACACGCTCTCGGCGGGCGACCGCGTGCTCATGGCCGAGACCGGGCAATTCGCCGTACTGTGGCAAAAACTGGCCACGCGACTCGGCCTGCAGGCCGAGTTCCTCGCGGGCGACTGGCGCCACGGCGCCGACCCGGCCGCCATCGAGAAGCGCCTGCGCGCGGACAGCGAAAAGCGCATCAAGGCGGTCTGCGTGGTGCACAACGAGACCTCGACCGGGGTCGCGTCGCGTATTGCCGAGGTGCGCCGGGCGATCGACGCGGCGGGGCATCCCGCGCTGTTCATGGTCGATACGATTTCCTCGCTTGCCTCGATCGACTACCGCCACGACGAGTGGGGCGTCGATGTCACCGTGGCCGGCTCGCAGAAAGGACTGATGCTGCCGCCGGGCCTGTCGTTCAACGCGATTTCGGCGAAGGCGCTCGCGGCGTCGAGAAGCGCGACGCTGCCGCGCAGCTACTGGTCCTGGGACGAAATGCTGGCGAGCGGCCGCAGCGGCTATTTTCCCTACACGCCGGCGACCAACTTGCTCTATGGGCTGCGCGAGGCGATCGCCATGCTGGAAGAGGAAGGCCTGGCGAACGTGTTCGCGCGCCATCAGCGCCACGCCGACGCGACGCGACGCGCCGTGCGCGCCTGGGGGCTCGAGGTGCTGGCGCTCGACCCGGCGGAATACTCGGCCTCGCTCACGGCGGTCTTGTTGCCCCCCGGGCAGGACGCCGATCGCGTGCGCAAGATCATCCTCGAGCGCTTTGACATGTCGCTCGGCACCGGCCTCGGCAAGCTTGCCGGCAAGGTGTTCCGCATCGGGCATCTGGGCGACTTCAACGACCTCATGCTGATCGGCACGCTGGCAGGAGTCGAAATGGGGCTTGCGCTGGCCGGGTGCCCGGTGAAGAAAGAAGGCGTACAGGCGGCGATGGAAGTTCTCGCGGCGGCGCACCGGGCCAGGGAACGGGCCGCAGCATGAGTACGACCGCTGCCGCGATCCTCGTGCGGCGCGAGGGCGCCATCGCCACGGTGGTCCTCAATCGGCCCGACAAGCTGAACGCCATGACGCTCGACATGTGGCTGCGGCTGGGCGAGGCGATGCGCGAGCTCGACGCCGATGACTCGGTACGCTGCATCGTGTTGCGCGGCGCCGGAGACAAGGCCTTCGCCGCCGGCGCCGACATCGCCGAGTTTCCGGCGACCCGCGCGAATGCGAAACAGGCCAAGGAATACGGCCGGCGCATCGCGGGGACGATGCGCGCCGTCACCGAGTGCCGGCACCCGACGCTCGCGCTGATCCGCGGCGCCTGCGTCGGAGGCGGCCTCGAGGTCGCCTCGCAATGCGACCTGCGCATCGCGGGGGCGTCGTCGCGCTTCGGCGTGCCGATCAAGAATCTCGGCCTGGTGGTGGCCTACGACGAGATGGCGGGGCTGCTCGCGCTCGCCGGGCGCGCGGTCACGCTCGAGATCCTGCTCGAGGGGCGCGTGTTCGGTGCCGACGAGGCGCTGGCCAAGGGCCTGGTCAACCGCGTCGTGCCCGACGACGCGGTGGAGGAGGAAGCCTATGCGGCCGCCCGGCGCATCGCCGAGGGCGCGCCGCTCGTGGCGCGCTGGCACAAGAAGTTCGCACGGCGCCTCGCCGACCCACGCCCGCTCAGCGGCGAGGAGTACGACGAGAGCTACGCCTGCTTCGACACCGAGGATTTCCGCGAAGGCTCGGCCGCCTTCGTCGCGAAGCGCAAACCCGTGTTCAAGGGTCGCTGACGTGGGGCCGCTCGCCGGCGTCAGGGTGCTGGAGCTCGCGCAGATCATGGCCGGGCCGACCTGCGGCATGCTGCTCGCCGACCTCGGCGCCGACGTCATCAAGGTCGAGCGCATCCCCGGCGGCGACGACACGCGCGCCATGAACCGCCCGTCGGTGAACGGCGAGTCGGCGGCGTTCATGGCGATGAACCGCAACAAGCGCGGCATGGCCCTGAACCTCAAGCTGCCCGCGGCGCGCGACGCGCTCAAGCGCATGGCGGCGCAGTCCGACGTGCTCACCGAGAACTATCGCAAGGGCACGATGGAAAAGCTCGGCCTCGGCTACGAGGCGCTGAAAGACGTCAACCCGTCGCTCATCTACTGCTCCATCTCGGGCTACGGGCGCACCGGCCCGTACGCCGACAAGGGCGGCTTCGACCTGATCGCGCAGGGGATGTCCGGCCTGATGTCGATCACCGGCGAGCCCGGCAGGCCACCGGTCAAGTCGGGCAGCCCGATCTGCGACATCAACGCAGGCATCCTCGGCGCGCTCGGCATCGTCTCGGCATACGTGCACCGCCTGAAGACCGGCGAAGGCCAGCTGGTCGACACGTCGCTGTTCGAGGCCGGGATCCAGCAGACTTACTGGCACTCGGCCATCCATTTCGCCACCGGCGCCGCGCCAGGGCCGAGCGGCTCGGCGCATATCCTCTCGGCTCCGTACCAGGCGTTCCACGCCAAGGACGGCTGGCTCACCATCGGCGGCGCCAACCAGTCGAACTGGGAGCGCTTGGCGCGCGTGCTCGATGCGCCCGAGTGGCTCGACGACGAGCGCTTCCGCACCAACGGCGATCGCATGAAGCACCTCGAGGCGCTGGTGCCGCTGATGAACGCGAAGCTCGAGCACCGGACGGTGCACGAATGGATCGCGCTGCTCGAGGCACAGGGCGTGCCATGCGGGCCGATCAATCCGATCGCCCGCATGCTCGACGACCCGCAGACGAAGGCGCGCGAGATGGTGGTCGAGCTCGAGCACCCCAAGGCCGGCAGAACGCGCGCGCTCGGCCTGCCGATCAAGCTCTCGGCCACGCCCGGTTGCGTGACACGCGCGGCCCCGACATACGGCCAGCACACGCGCGAGGTGCTGGGCGAGTTCGGCTTCTCTGCGGCCGAGATCGACGCGCTCATCGCCTCGGGCGCCGCGGCCTGAGGCGATGGACGAGGTCCTGGTCGCACGCGAGGGAGAGCTGCTGCGCGTGACGCTTAACCGCCCCGCGAAGCGCAACGCCCTGTCGCGCGCCTGGCCGAGACCTGGACGCACGCCGACCAGTGGGCGGCCGCCGACCGGATCCTCGGGCGGCTATAGGCCGCGCGTCCAGCGCGGCGCGCGCTTTTCGGCGAAGCTCGCGATGCCCTCGCGCGCGTCGTCGCTCTCCCACAGGTCGGCGAGCACCTCGGCGGTGTGCGCGATCGCCTGGGCGCGATCCATCGCCGGAACGTCCGCGATCAGGCGCTTGCAGGCCGCGAGCGCGCTCGGCGAGCATTTCAGGATCGCCTCGATCTCCTCCTCGAGCGCGGCGTCGAGCGCGCCGCGGGCGACGACGCGGTGATACAAGCCCAGCCGCAGGCCTTCCGCGGCGTCGAAGCGCCGGGCCGTAAGGAACAGGCGGCGCGCCGCAGCGGCGCCGATTCGTTCCAGCACGTAAGGCGAGATGGTGGCCGGCGCAATGCCGATGCGCGGCTCGGTGAACCCGAAGCGGGCGGTATCGGCCGCGATCGCGATGTCGGCCACCGACACCAGGCCCGCGCCGCCACCGTAGGCCGGCCCGTTGACCCGCGCGAGCACCGGCACGGGCAACGCGCGCAGCGCCGCCAGCAGTCCCGCGAAGCTGCGGCTGCGTGAGATGCGCGCCTGACGGTCGCCCTCGACTGCGGCGCGCATCGACTTGACGTCGCCGCCGGCGCAGAACGCCTCGCCCGCGCCGGTGAGCACCACCGCGCGCAGCGCCCGGTCCCCGGCAAGCACGCCGACCGCGCGCTCGAGCGCTTCGCCGAGCTCGGGGTTGAGCGCATTCAGCGCGGCGGGCCGGTTGAGCGTGAGCGTCGTGATGCCACGCGCATCGCCCGATACGAGCAACGCTTCGCTCATGCCGCCACCTGACCGCCGTGCGGTGCGATGCGCGCCAAGCGCGCGCCAGGCGCCACCTGCACGCCCACCTGGACGAGGATCTCGCTCACCACGCCGGCCGCCACGGCGGCGACGTGGTTCTCCATCTTCATCGACTCGATCACGACGACCGATTGTCCGCGCTCGACCGCGTCCCCGGGCCCGGCGAGTACCGCGGCCACGCGCCCGGCGAGCGGCGAGCGCAGCAGCGTCTCACCGCCTCGCGCGCTGGCGCGCGCCTCGAGCGTGCGGTCGGTGAACGTCAGCGCCGCGCCGCCGCCCTGCATCCAGAGCCGGTCGTCGTCGAAGGCGAACTGTGCGGTCAGCTGCACGTCGCCGATTTCCAGCTCGGCGCGCCCCTGTTCCAGGGCACTCGCGCGCGCGGGGAGCGCTTCGCCCGCCTCGGTGAGCACGTACAGTGCCACGCCATCGCGCCGCAAGGCGACGCAGCGCCGCAAGCCGCGGCACTCCAGGTCGAATTCCTGCGTCAGGCGGCCCACGCCCGGGGCGGCGGGCGCGGCGCGCGGACCGAAGGCGTAGCACAGCAGCGCCGCCCTCAGGAAGTCGCTCTCGGACGGCGCGCTCGCGGTCAGGTCGGCGAGGTGCTCGTCGACGAATGCGGCCGTGGCGCCGCCCGCCGCGAAGCGCGCATGCGCCAGGCAGGCGATGAGGAAGTCTCGATTGGTGGCGACGCCGAGCGCGCAGGTGGCGCGCAGCGAAGCGATCAAACGTTGCCGGGCCTCTGGGCGGTCGGCGCCGTGCGCCATGACCTTGGCTAGCAGCGGATCGTAATGCGGCGTCACCTGCGATCCCTCTTCGATTCCGGCGTCGACGCGCACGCCTTCGATGCGCGGCGCTTCCCAGCGCAGCAAGCGGCCGGTCTGCGGCACGAAGCCCGTTGCCGGATCCTCCGCGTACAGGCGCGCCTCGATCGCGTGCCCCGCCAAGCGCACGTCCTGCTGCGCGAGCGGCAGGCGCTCGCCGCGCGCCACGCGCAGCTGCAGCTCCACCAGGTCAAGTCCCGTCACCAGCTCGGTCACCGGATGCTCGACCTGCAGCCGGGTGTTCATCTCCATGAACCAGAACTCGCCCGAGGCCTCGAGCAGGCATTCGACGGTGCCGGCGCCGACGTAGCCGATGGCGCGCGCCGCGGCCACCGCCATCGCTCCCATGCGCTCGCGCAGCGGCGCCGAAACCGCGGGAGAAGGCGCCTCCTCGATCACCTTCTGGTAGCGGCGCTGCAGCGAGCAGTCCCGCTCGCCCAGGTGCACGACCGCTCCGTGGGCGTCGGCCATCACCTGCACCTCGACGTGGCGCGCGCCACCGAGCAGCCGCTCGAGAAGCAGGGCGCCGGAACCGAACGCCTGCTCGGCCTCGGCGCGCGCCGAGGCGAGCGCCCCCGCGAGATCCTTCTCGCCGTCGACCCTGCGCATGCCGCGGCCGCCGCCTCCCGCCGCAGCCTTGACGAGCAGCGGGAAGCCGATGCGCTCGGCCTCCCGCGCCAGGCGCGCATCGGACTGGTCCTCGCCCTCGTAGCCGGGAATGCAAGGAACGCCCGCGGCCCGCATACGCCGCTTGGCCGCCGCCTTGTCCCCCATCGCGGCGATCGCTTCCGCCGGCGGGCCGACGAACACCAGTCCGGCCGCGGCGCAGGCACGCGCAAACGACGCATTCTCGGAGAGAAAGCCGTAGCCCGGATGCACGCCTTGCGCCCCGGTACGCCGGCAGGCATCGAGGATGCGCTCGATCGACAGGTAGGACTGCGCCGTGGGGGCGCCGCCAATGCATACCGCGGCGTCGGCGGCGCGCGCGTGCGGGGCGCCGCGATCGGCCTCCGAGTACACCGCGACCGAGCGCAGGCCCAGCTTGCGCGCGGCGGCGATGATGCGCAGCGCGATCTCGCCGCGGTTGGCGACGAGCAGCGTGTCGAAGGGCCGCGCCGTGACGCTCATGCTCGCGGCAGCGTTCCCATGTGCTTGCAGATGATGGCCAGCATCACCTCGTCGGCGCCGCCGCCGATCGCCGCCAGGCGTCCGTCGCGGTAGGCACGGGAGACGGGCGATTCCCACATGTAACCCATGCCGCCCCAGAACTGCAGGCACCAGTCGTTCACCTCGCGCAGCAGGCGCCCCGTCTTGAGCTTGGCCATCGAGGCGAGCAGCGTCACGTCCTCTCCGGCGAGCAGCTTCTGCGCCGCGCGGTAGGTGAGCGCGCGCAGCGCTTCGACCTCGGTCTGCAGCTCGGCGAGCTTGAAGTGCACGGTCTGATTGTCGAGGATGGAGCGCCCGAATGCCTTTCGCTCGCGCGTGTATTCGATCGTTTGGGCGATGAGGCGCTCCAGCGCCGGCACCTTGGCGGCGGCGGCCCACAGACGCTCGTACTGGAACTGCTCCATCTGGTAGATGAAGCCCTTGCCTTCCTCGCCGATGCGATAGCGCTGCGGCACGCGCACGTCGTCGAAGAAGATCTGCGCGGTGTCGGAGGACCACATGCCGAGCTTCTTCAGCTTGCGCGCCACCGTGACGCCCTTTGCCTTGAGCGGCAGGCAGATGAGCGTCTTGTTGTGGTGCGGGGCCTTTTCTGCGGAGGTATTGGCGAGCAGGCACATCCAGTCGGCCTGCGTGCCGTTGGTGGTCCACATCTTGCCGCCGTTGATCACGTAGTCGCCGCCGTCGGCGCGTGCCGTGGTCCTGATCGAGGCGACATCCGAACCGGCGCCGGTCTCGGACACCCCGATGCAGGCCACGACTTCGCCGGAGATCGAAGGTGCCAGGAACTCGCGCCGCAGCTCGTCCGAGCCCCACTGCGCGAGCGCCGGTGTCGCCATGTCGGTCTGCACGCCGATCGCCATAGGCACGCCGCCGCAATCGATGTCCGCCAGCGCCTCGGCGAACGCCAGCGCGTAGCTGTAGTCGAGCGCCAGCCCGCCGTACTCTGCCGGCTTGTTGATGCCGAGCAGTCCCAGCTTGCCGAGCCCGCGGAACAACTCGTGCGCCGGAAAGATCCCGGCCTCCTCCCAGGCGTCGACGTGCGGGTTGATCTCGGCTTCGATGAAGCGCTTCGCGCTGCGCTTCAGCTCCTCGTGCTCGGGTCCGAACATCGTTTCTCCTAGGGGCGTGCCACCCCGAATTGCACCGGCCGCAGGACGCGGGTGCGCGCCTGCGCGCAGATTTCGAGCGCCAGCGCCAGCACGGCGCGCGTGTCGCGCGGGTCGATGATGCCGTCGTCGAGCAGCAGTCCCGAAGTGTAGAAGGCGTCGGCCTGGCTCTCGAAGCTCTCGACGATGCGCCGGTGCTGCTCGGCGAGCCGACCCTCGTCGGGCGACTCTCCGCGCCGCTCGGCGCCGGCGCGCGCGACCAGCTCCATGGTGAGCGCGGCCTGCTCGCCGCCCATCACCAGGGTCCTCGCGTTGGGCCAGGAAAACGCGAGATCGGGGCCGAAGGCACGCCCGCACATGCCGTAATTGCCTGCGCCCACCGAGGCGCCGATGTGCAGCGCGATGCGCGGCACGTTGGCGTTGGCCACGGTCTGGATCATCTTCGAGCCGTGCTTGATCATGCCGGCGCGCTCGGAGTCCACGCCGACGATGTATCCGGTGGTGTTGTGCAGGAATACGAGCGGCGTGCCGGACTGGCAGCAGGCCTGGATGAAATGCGTCGCCTTGGCGGCGCCGGCGGGATCGAGCGGCCCGTTGTTGCCGATCAGGCCGAGCGCCCGGCCACCGAGCCGCGCGTGCACGCAGACCGTCGCCGGGCCATACAAGGACTTGAACTCGAGCAGCTCCGAGCCGTCGACGATGCGCGCGATGACCTCGCGCACGTCGTAGGCCTTGCGCGGATCGAGCGGCACGATGGCGAGCAGGTCCCCGGCATCGTAGCGCGGCGGCTCGGCCTGCGCGGGCGGCGCCACGCGCGGCCATTCGAGCATCGCCACCAGCTCGCGCGTCGCGCGGATGGCGTCCCGGTCGTCCTCGGCGAGGTATTCGCCCAGCCCCGAGACGGTGCTGTGCATCTCGGCGCCGCCGAGCTCTTCCTCGCCCGCTTGCTCGCCGGTCGCGGCGCGCAGCAGCGCCGGTCCGGCGAGGAACGCGCGCGAGCGGCCGCGCACCATGACCACGTAGTCGGACATGCCGGGCATGTACGCGCCGCCCGCGGTGGAGGCGCCGTGCACGACGGTGATCACCGGATTGCCTGCCGCCGAAAGGCGCGCCAGGCGGTAGTACAGCCCGCCGCCGTGGATGAAATGCTCGACGCGGTAGGTCAGCAGGTTGGCGCCCGCGCTTTCCACCAGATGCACGAAGGGCAGCTTCTGCTCGAGGGCGATGTCCATCACGCGCAGCTGCTTTTCCAGTCCCATCGGCTGGCGCGCGCCGGCGGCGATCGCGCTGTTGGTCGCCGCCACCACGCAGCGCACGCCGCTCACCATGCCGATGCCCGCGATCACACCGCCTCCCGGCACCGAATTGGCGGGGTCGTCGGTCTCCTGGGCGTAGCCCGCGAGCGATGCCAGCTCGAGCCAGGGCGAGCCCGTGTCGAGCAGCAGCGCGACGCGCTCCTGCGGCAGGAGCTGGCCGCGCGCGCGAAAGCGCGCTTCGGCGCGCCGTGCCGCCTCGGGCGCCCGCTGCTCGAGCCTGCGCCAGGCGTCGATGCGCGCCAGCCATTGCGCGCGACTCTCCTCGGCGGCGGCGTTGTGGAGCTGGGCGTGCGATTCGAACCTCGCCATGGTCAGCGCCGCCCCCCGCAGACGAAGTCGGTGAACTCCTCGGCCAGGCGATCGAGGCCGAGCGCGCCCCGCGGACGGTACCAGCGGCTCGTCCAGTTGAGCGCCCCGAGAACGAACAGCCGCGCGTAACGGTCGGCGCGGCGCACCCTGCCTGCAGCGCGCAGGCGCTCGAGCGCGCGCTGCCAGATGCGCTCGTAGCGGTCGCGCAGCGTGACGATCTCGCGCCGCGTCGCGGGCTCGAGCTCGCGGAATTCCGACAGCATCACCGGCGCGAAGTCCCTGCCCTTGTCGTGGATCACGCCGAGGTGTGCGCGCACCAGCGCGCGCAGCGCCGCGCGCGGCGCCAGGCCGCGCGCATCGATCGCCTCGAGCTCGGCGAGGGCCGCGCGCATGCCCTCGAGGATCACGGCACGCAGCAGCTCGTGCTTGGTGGCGAAGTGGTAATGCGGGCTGCCCGAGCGCATGCCGACCGCGCCGGCGATGTCGCGGATCGTGGTGCCGCGATAGCCGCGGTCGCGGAACAGCCGCGCGGCCGCGCGCAGCAGCGGCTCGCGCCGGTTGCCCTCGGTGCGCGGCGTGCCGGCCATCGCGCTAATGTAGCCGCGGCCGGCCGACCAAGCAACTGCTTGCTTGTCGCGCGCGGGCGGGGCTACGATGGCGCCCATGGCGCAAGATCGCGTGCTGCGCATCGGCGGCGCGAGCGCGGCCTGGGGCGACTCGCTCACCGCGACGCCGCAGCTGCTCGCGGTGCCGCAGCTCGACTACCTGATCTACGACTATCTCGCCGAACTGACGATGGCGATCCTGGCGCGCCAGCGGCAGAAGAATCCGCGCCTGGGCTACGCGCACGACTTCGTCAGCGGCGTGGTAGGCGAGCATCTCGAGACCATCGCGGCGCGCGGCGTCAAGCTGGTGGCCAACGCGGGCGGGCTCAATCCGCTCGGCTGCGCGCAGGCGATCGAGACGCTCGCGCGCGAGCGTGGCGTGCCGCTCGCGGTGGCCGCGGTCACCGGCGACGACGTGATCGGGGATGCGGCACGCCTGCCGGGCATGCCCCACGGCATCCTGTCGGCCAACGCCTACACTGGCGCTACCGGCATCGCGCGCGCGCTCGAGCTCGGGGCCCAGGTGGTGGTGACCGGGCGCTGCGTCGACAGCGCCGTCGTGCTGGGACCCCTGATGCACGAGTTCGGCTGGCGCTGGGACGACTGGGACCGCCTGGCGCAGGGCTCGCTCGCCGGGCACATCATCGAGTGCGGCGCGCAGGCCACCGGCGGGCTGTTCACCGACTGGGAACAGGTGCCGGGCTGGGACCACATCGGCTACCCGGTGCTCGAGTGTTCGCGCGACGGGAGCTTCGTCCTCACCAAGCCCGAGGGCACCGGCGGCCTGGTGCGGCCCGAGACCGCGGCCGAGCAGATCCTGTACGAGCTGGGCGACCCTTCGGCGTACGCGCTCGCCGACGTCGTGTGCGACTTTCGCGAAGTGCGCGTCGAGCCGGCGGGCGCGGAACGCGTGCGCGTGAGCGGCGCGCGCGGCCGCGCGCCCACGCCCGAGCTCAAGGTAAGCGTCACCTACGAGCGCGACTTCCAGATCGAGGCGCTGTCGGTGATCCGCGGCATGCGGGCGCTCGACAAGGCGAAGAAGACCGCCGAGGCCTTTCTCGCGCGCACGCGCAGGATGATGCGGGAACAGGAGCTCGGCGATTACGCCGAGACGCGCGTCGAGTACCTGGGCGCCGACAGCCTGTACGGCCCGCGCGCGGGCGGCGGCGCGGCGCGCGAGATCGTGCTGCGCATCGCGGCGCGTCATGCCTCGCGCGCGGCGCTCGAGTTCCTGCGCAAGGAGATCGCCTCGGCCGGCGTATCGATGGCACCCGGCACGCGCGGCCACTTCGGCGGTCGCCCCGAGATCCGGCCGTGCATCCGGCACCACGCGGCGTACATCGCGCGCGACAGGGTGAAGCTCAGCGTCCATGTCGGTGGGCGCGAGGAATCGGTACCGGCCCCCGAAATCCCGACCTCGCCGCTCGCAAGCCGGGCCCAGCCTGCAGGCGATGCCTTGCCCGCGCCCGAGGATGCGCGGCGCGTGCCGCTGGTCGAGCTCGCGTGGGCGCGCAGCGGCGACAAGGGCGACACCTCGAACATCGGCGTCATCGCGCGCCGCGCCGAGTACCTGCCGTGGATCCGCCGCGCGCTCACGCCGGAGGCGGTCGCCGGCTGGTTCGCGCACCTGATGAACGGCCGGCACGTCGAGCGCTACGAGCTGCCGGGGCTCGGCGCGCTAAACTTCCTCCTCTACGAGGCGCTTGGCGGCGGCGGCAGCGCGTCGCTGTCCTCCGATCCCCTCGGCAAGTCTTATGCGCAGATGCTGCTCGAGTTCCCTGTCGAGGTTCCCGCACAAATTATTGCCGAATAAATCAAGACCTTTACTCGATCCTTGCGGCGCGCTTCGCCGCGCAGCCGGATGCCGTATTCCTGTATTTCGGCTGCCTGCGCGCGGGCTTGGAGTCACCTGCCACTCATTGCCGCCTACCAGGCGGGCGAAGTGAGCTACTACGTCAGCGACGCCGAGCCGAAGCTCGCGGTGTGCCGGCCCGAGTCGCGCGCCTGGTTCGCGGGGTACCGCAGGTGCTCGAACTGGGTGCCCAAGGCAAAGGTTCGCTCGCCGAGGCCGCAGCGCGGCACGGCACGCGCTTCGAGACGGTCACGAGCGGCAAGGACGATCTCGCCTCAATCATCTACACCTCGGGCACCACCGGCCGCTCCAGGGGTGCCATGGTGACGCACGGCAACTTGAGCTCCAACGCGCTCGCGCTGCGCGCCTACTGGGGCTTCGTGCAGGGCGACGTGCTACGGGGAGCGCACCCGTGAAGTTCTCGGCGAGTTCGGCTTCGCCGCGCCGGAGATCGAAGCGCTGCCCGCCAGCGGCGCGGCCGCGTAACCCTCCGACAGCACCTCAAACTGCGCCGTCGGCGCGCAGCTTGTCGATGTTGGCGTCGCTCCTGCCGAGCAGTCCGCGCAGGATTTCGTCGGTGTGCTGCCCCAGAAGGGGCGGGGGGACATTGTGCTCGAGCGGTGTTTCC
>Ga0316628_100000219_pt1 | contig 36031 bp, 34 predicted proteins | sample OWC_Aug_M2_C1_D5_FD_207648 | JGI IMG/M metagenome (GOLD analysis project Ga0316628, IMG submission 207648) | Wetland soil microbial communities from Old Woman Creek delta, Ohio, United States - OWC_Aug_M2_C1_D5_C | ecosystem: Environmental > Terrestrial > Soil > Wetlands | place: USA: Ohio...
GCTCTCTGGCGTCCTTTCCGTGATGGTGGGCGTGCTGCTCTACCTCATGGGCGCGTTCGCGTCCGAGTACTCCGCCCCCATGGACGGCATCTCCAGGAGGCGGTTCTACGTCCAGCTGGCCGGCATCGTCGCCTTCGGACTGCTCCTGGTGGGGGCGCTGTTCCCCACGACGACGTGGGAGATGATGCTGGTGCTCATGTACAGCCTCCCCGGCATCCTCGGGGTGTACGCGGTCGCCCTTCCCAGTGCCCGTCTGGCCTGGTTGCTGTTCGTGCTCGTCGGGACCGCTGCCCTCGTGGACCGGGAGCAGGTGTCGACCTGGGTCGGCCCATCGGTGCTGGTGGTCTCCCTCCTCGTGTTCGTCGAGTGCATGGACGCCCACGGCAGGTTCACGCGCGCGATGCGCGCCGAGCTGACCGCCCAGCGCACGCTGGCGGGCGGGGGGGCCCCCGCGGAGACGATCCGCGCCAACCACGTCATAATCCAGGAGAGGTTCCTCGTCGTCCTGGGGTGGACGGTGGCGCTCAGCGCGACCCTGGGGCTGCTGACCATCTCGAGCGTGGGCATCGCCGCCTGGATGGGGGGCGGGGCGCTCCCGTACAGCCTCGAGGTGGGCTCGATGACGGGCCTCGCCGTGCCCATCATGCTGCTCCTGCTCGCCGTCCTCGCGTTCCACCTCCACCGCACGGGCCTCAGGGACGAGGTCACGGGCCGGCTGGATGCGACGGCCGTCGAGGTCGGGGGCGCGCTCCCGCGCGGGGACGGCTGGTGGGAGGGCGAGGGGCGGGGAGCGGGAGGATGGGCGGACGGCCAGGGCGGCGCCAGCGCAGCGGGTGGCGCGGGGGGCCGCGGAGCGCTCGGGCGGGCCGTCATGGCGCGTCGCGCCCTCGCACGGCGCGTGATGGTGAGGCGCCATGGGCCTCGCCCTCCGTTGCGCGCGAGGCTTGGCCGGGCCGTGAGGAAGCTGCGCTGAGGCCTGCGCCCTCGACGGGCGCGGGCGCCGGGGGCGCGCGCGCGACATCAGCCCTGCGCTCGAGCCCGGCCCTGCGCTCCCTCTCGGCCCTGCCCGGCACGAGCATGATGACAGAGATGGACGCCACGGCCACGAGCGCGAGCGCGGCAGCGAGCTCCCGCATGCCCAGCAGACCGGTCACGATGAGGCCGAGGAGGGCCGCGAGGAAGACGTAGAAGAGGGGCACGCCAATGTCGCGCGGGCGCCACCTCCAGAGGCGGGCGCCCACATCGGGCCGCGCAGGCGCGACGCCCATGCCATCACCCTCTCCCGCCGGCCTCGAGCCGGCGCCTGAGGTGGGCGACCAGGCCCCCGTCGTCAAGGATCTCCAGGAGGAAGGGCGGCAGCGGATGGAAGCTGACCTCGGTGCCGCGGCTGAGGTTGCGCACGACGCCCGCGCGCAAGTCGAGCCCCACCTCGTCCCCGGTGCTGAACGCGTCCGCTGCCCCGGGCGCCTCGACCACGGGCATCCCCAGGTTGATGGCGTTGCGGAAGAAGATGCGCGCGAAGGAGGTCGCGACCACGGCGGACACGCCAGCGCGCTGCAGGCAGATGACGGCCTGCTCGCGGCTCGAGCCACAACCGAAGTTCCTGCCGGCCACGATGATGTCCCCGGGCCGGACGCGGTCTCGGAAGGCGGGGTCGAGGTCCTCCATCGCATGCTTGGCCATGTCGGACGGGTCGTAGAGCTCGCTGTACCTGCCCGGGTAGATGACGTCGGTGTTGACGTCATCGCCGTAGACGTGCGCGCGCGGCATCGATCACGCCTCCCTGGGGTCGGCGATTACGCCCGCGACCGCGGACGCGGCCACGGTCTCCGGGGACGCGAGGAAGACCTCGGAGTCCGGGTCGCCCATCCTCCCCCTGAAGTTGCGGCTGGTGCTGGAGATGGCGCGCTCGCCCGCGGCCAGCGCGCCCTCGTGCGCGCCCAGGCACGGACCGCAGCCCGGGTTGAGGACCATCGCGCCCGCCCTGACGAACCGCCCGACCAGGCCCGCCCTGATGGCGCGCAGCAGCTCGCGACGGGATGCGGGCACCACCAGCATGCGCACGCCTGGCGCCACGGGCCGGTCGCCCATGACCTCGGCGGCCGCCCGCATGTCCTCGAACCGGCCGTTGGTGCAGCTACCGAGCACGGCCTGGTGCACCTCGAGCCCCGCGTAGCGGGACACGGGGTGCACGTTGCCCACCGCGTGCGGGGCGGCGACGAGGGGCTCGAGGTCGGCCGCGTCGTAGGCGCGGCGCGAGGCGTACGTCGCGTCCGCGTCCGGCCTCACGGGGGCGAGGGGAGGGCGCGCGCGACCCCTCAGGTAGGCGAGCGTCCGCCTGTCGGGGGCGACAAGCCCGGCCTTCGCGCCCGCCTCTGCCGCCATGTTGCACAGCGTCATCCTGCCGGGCACTCCCATGCCCGAGACTGCCCCGCCCGCGAACTCCACGCACGCGTAGTCCGCGCCGTCCGGCCCCACGTCGCCTATGTAGCGCAGCACGAGGTCCTTCGCCCCCACGCGGTCGGGCATCTCGCCGTCGACGCGGACCATGTGGGTCGCGGGCACGCGCATCCAAAGCTCGCCGGTGGCCCACACGCCGGCCATCTCCGTCGCGCCGATGCCTGTCGAGAGCGCCCCCACCGCCCCGTAGGTCGTCGTGTGCGAGTCCGTGCCGACCACAAGCTCGCCAGGCCTCGCGAATCCGTGCTCCACCATCACCTGGTGGCACACGCCCTCGCGCGCGTCGAGGAAGTGCCGCAGCCCCTGCTCGCGCGCGAAGGCGCGGACCTCGCGGTGCGCCGCCGCCGTCCTTATGTTGGGCGCCGGTACGCGGTGGTCGAAGAGGACCACGACGCGCGCGCTGTCCCACACGCGCGGCACGCCGATGCGCGCGAAGGCCTCCATGACGAGCCTCGCGTTCTCGGGCGACATGGCCATGTCGACGCGCGCGCTCACGATCTCGCCGGGCTCGACCGCGTCGTGGCCGGCGGCCCGCGCGAGGACCTTCTGGGCGATGGTCTGTCCCACGGACGTCCCTAGGACCATGAATCGCGAGCGCTGTATTTAAGGGGGCACGGGCAGGGCAAACCCCTCCTTGCGACCGGGGCGGACGCCTCCCCGCCGGTCCCAGGCCAGGCACCCTGACCATCGGTATTATATACGAGCATCTCATACCGATTCTGGCGATTGCGATGGCAGTCCGGAAGAAGGGTCGTGGTCCGGTCGAGAAGCTTGCCGTGGACGCCGCCGACATCAAGTCCGCGGCCAAGGTCCTGAACGGCAAACACCGCCGAACGCCCACGATGCTCTCGCGCTCGCTGTCCGAGATGACCGGCCGCTCCGTTTGGCTCAAGTTCGAGAACATGCAGCGCTCCGGCTCTTACAAGTTCAGGGGGGCGTACGCCAAGATTGCGTCGCTCTCCGAGAAGGAGAAGCGCAAGGGGGTCATCGCCGCCTCGACGGGCAACAACGCGCTCGCGGTGGCGCGGGCGGCCACCATGCAGGGCGTGAAGGCCATCGTCGTCGTCCCTGACGGGATGGCGCTGCCCCGCGCCGAGATAGCGACCTACTACGGGGCCGAGGTCCGCTACGCGGGCGGCTCCTACGGCGAGGCCAACATCGAGGCCGTCCGCATGGCGGAGGCCGAGGGCATGACGCTCATCCACCCCTACGACGACAAGCAGGTCATCGCGGGGCAGGGCACCATCGGCCTCGAGATAATCGAGGAGGTCCCCGAGGTCGACACGGTCGTTGTGCCCATCGGCGGAGGCGCGCTCATCTCCGGCATCGCGATTGCGATGCATGCGGCCGACCCCACGATAAAGGTCATCGGCGTGCAGACCGCGGGCGCGCCGCCCCAGGAGGTGCGCTCGGCCGACGGCTCCTCCGTCCACATCAGGCGCATCTCGAGCATCGCGGACGACATAACCATCCGCATGCCAGGCAAGCTCACCATGCCCATCATCCGCAAGCACGTCCAGGACGTGGTGACCGTCGACGAGGACGAGATCGCACGTGCGGTGGTGTTCCTGCTCGAGCGCCACAAGACGGTCGTCGAGGGCGCTGGCGCGGTGCCGACCGCGGCGCTCCTCTTCAACAAGATCAAGGGCCTCGGCGACAACGTCGTCTCCCTCATCTCCGCGGGGAACATCGACGTCAACATGGTGAACAAGGTCATCCTGCAGGGCCTCAGGAAGGCCGGCAGGTACATCACGGTGCGCGTCCAGATGGAGGACCGGCCAGGCAGGCTGTACGACCTGCTCGAGTCCATCCACGGCGCTGGCGCGAACATCCTCGAGATCAGGCAGCTGCGCTACGACCCCGACACGCCCTACGGGACGGTCGAGCTGATGCTCTCCTTCGAGACGCGGAACGAGGAGCACGGGCAGCAGCTGCTGGACCTCATCCTGCAGGCCCCCGGTACCGACCTTGTCGAGTCCGAGTGACGAAAGGCACGGGGCCACGGGCCCGGAGGCGGGGCCAATCGCATTGCGCGCTCGCCCGGCCTACTTGCCGCTGGCCGCGGGCCTGGCGGCTTCCTTGCCCTTCCCGGGGCCGGGAGCGGAGCGCACCGCCGCCTTGGCGTCGAACGCCTGGGCCGCGGCGAGCTCCTCCTTGAGGTCGCCCTCCTTGATCTTCTGCACGTAGATGGGGCCCGTCGGGAAGCTCTTCTGCCAGAGCCTTATGCGCCCGTGCAAATTGAGGAACAGCGCGGCCACGAAGACGGTCAGGAAGTCCTCGATGCCGTCGCCGTGGAGGTCATCGAGCGGGATGGGGTCGCCGTTGTGGGTGAGGATGCGCGACCACGTCTCCACGATGTCCTCCTCGAGGGACTCCTTGTGCATCATGCGCGACACGCGCTCGTCGCGCTCGTGGGCGAAGCGCTCGCGCGCCACCTTGCGCTGCTGCTCGAGCTCGACGCGCAGCTCCGAGTCGCGGCGGGCCTCCTCGAAGGCGTTGACCAGCTCCAGGAGCGTGACCGCCCTGGGGACGTGGCGCCCCACGCGCTCCTCCAGGGGCAGGCGCACGCCGGCGACGACGTCCTTGGTGTAGCGGTAGTCGGGCTCGTCGTAGGAGGCCCACTCGGGCGCCTCCTCGAGCCACTGGGCCATCTCGCCGTTCCCGTTCTGCGCGGCCTTGTCGAGGGCGGTGAGGACCTCCTCGGTCTGGAGGCGGAGGACCGACCAGGCCATGTGCATCAGCCGGCCCGCGGTGATGAGGTCCACCTCGGGCTCCTTGCGGATGCGCTTGAGGTAGAGGCGAGAGAACTCGATCAGGTTCACGTCCCACGGGTTGAGGTGCTCGGTGAGCACGAGCTCGAGGGTGATAGCGATGGACTTCTCGAAGGGGTCGTCGATGGCGACGTGCGCGCCCTCCTCGAGGCCCCTCACGAGGGTCATGTACTGCCCGAGCTTGTCGCCCGAGGCCTCCTCGTCGATGAGGCTCTTGTGGAACAGCAGGTGGGACATCACGTCCTGCACCGACTGCGCCAGCGCAGGGTCGCGCGCGATGGGGTCCTCGCCCCACATGCTCGTGGGCATCCCCGGGGCGGGCCCGGTCGCGTCGTGGTCGTCGTCGTGCACGGCCACCTCCCCCATCTGGGGGGAGGCGCTCACTGGCATGCCTGGGTCAGGAATGGACGGCACCCCCTGTCATGTCCTGCTCCGAGCCGGCCGGCGTGGCCGGGCCCGCTGCGGCCGCCGCGGCCTGGGAGGCCTCGTGGGGCTCCTCCCTGAGCTCCGCGAGGTTGACCTTGCCCACCACGTCGGACACGCCCGTGTGCTGCTTGGTCACGCCGTAGAGGTGGTCCGCCTTGCTGAGCGTGACCTTGCGCAGCGATATCATGATGAACTGGGCGAGCTCCGCGTTCCTCGCTATCATCCGCGCCACGTTCTCGGCGTTGACGGCATCGAGGAACATGTCGACCTCGTCCAGCAAATAGAACGGCGATGGGTCGAACTGCTGGATGGAGAAGATGAGGGCGAGTGCCGTCAAGGACTTCTCGCCGCCCGACAGCGACTCGAGCCGCAGGACCTTGCCGTTCGGCGGCCGCGCCTCGATCTGCAGCCCGCCCTGGAACGGCTCGTCCGGGTTCTCCAGGACGAGCTTCGCCTCGCCCCCGTTGCTGAGGACGGTGAAGATCTCCGAGAAGTTCTTGTTGATGGCGTCGAAGACCTTGAACAGGCCGAACTTCTTCTTCTTGTTGAGCTCCTCCACGAGCTTGAGGAGGTCCTTCTTCTGGTTCTCGAGGGTCTTGAGCTCCTCCTGGAGCTCGTCACGCCTCTTGACCTGCGCGTCGTACTCCTCGATGGCCCTCATGTTGACGGGTTCGAGGCGCGCCATGCCGGTCTCGCACTCGCGCACCGTCGAGTTGAGCTGGTCCATCGGCGGCAGCGGTTGCTTGACGTGCACCTCGTAGCGCGCGACCTCTGCGTCGGCCTCCTGGAGGGCCGACTCCAGGGCCTGGACCTTGACCTTGAGCTGGGTGACCAGGTCCGCGTGCGTCTCTATCTTGGTCTCGAGCCGGTCCACGTCGGACACGAGCTTGGTCTTCTGCTCGAACACCTTCTCCTTGTGGGACGTGAGGCGCTTGACCTCGGAGGAGTTCTGCTCCTCGACCTTCATGAGGGACTTGAGCTCGACGTCCAGCTGCTTGGCGGCCTCCTTGGCCTCCGCGACCGCCTTCTTGGTCTCCTCCGTCTCGCGGTCGATCTCCTCGACTTTCCCCTTCACGTCGGACTCGTGCTTCTGCATGAGCCCGTACTGCGTCTGGACCGTCTCCATCCGCGACTCGGAGTCGCGCAGCGCCTCGCGCACCTCGGCTAGCTGCTCCTGGAGTTGAGCGATGCGCTTGGACAGGTCCTCCGGGGTCGCCTTGGTGAGCCGGGTGCCCAGCTGCTCCCGCGCGGCCTCCAGCTCGGCGAGCCGCTTCTCGGCCGCCGCGAGGCCCTTGGCGTGCTTCTCCATCTGCGCCGACGCCTCGTCCAGCGAGTCCTTGAGCTTCTTGCGCTCGGCCCGCAGGCCCTCGAGCCGGCCCTTGTACTCCTTCATCCGGACCTCTATGTTGCCCATCTTGGACGCGGACTGGTCGTCCGTGCCGCGGTGCTCCCGGAGCTCGTTCTCGAGCTCGACCATCCGCTCGCGGGTCGATTGCAGCGCCGTGCCGACCGCGTCGGACCGGTCGACGGCCTCCCTGAGGGCCTTGTTCACGCGGTCGAACTCGGACTTCTGGGGCGCGCCGAACTTCAGCCCGCTCTGCGCGAGGCTGCCGCCGACCATCGCCCCGGTCGCCTCCGTGAGCTCGCCCTCGACCGTGACCAGGCGCACGCCTCCCATGAGGCGGCGGGCCGCGTCCAGGTCCTTGACCACGACGGTGTCGCCGAAGGCGTACCAGAAGGCGGCCTCGTAGCGCTCGTCGTACTTGACCAGGTCCCTAGCGAAGCCCTGGGAGGCAGGGTCGCGCACCGCCATAAGGGCCTTGCCCGCGGGGCGGCCGCCGCGCATCTTGTTTAGCGGCAGGAACGTGGCGCGGCCCAGCTTGGACTTCTTAAGGTAGTTGATGCACTGCGCCGCGGCCTCGTCGTCCTCGACGACGCTCGACTGCATGCGCGTGCCGGCCGCGACTGTGAGCGCGTCCTCGAACTTCTTCTCGACCTCCGCGAGCTCCGCGATTGTGCCCATGACGCCCTTGAGCATGCCGCGGTCGCGCGCGTCGATGATCGAGTTGACGGCGCGCGTGTAGCCCTTCTCGAGCTGGGCCGCGGCCTCGGACTCGGCCTTGAGGGTCTGGTACTCGCGGGAGAGGCGCTTGATCTCGTCCTCGAGGTCGGCCGCCTCCTTCATGAGCTTCTTCTCCTCGGCCTTGGCCTTGAAGACCTCCTTCTGGAGGTCCTCGATGCGGTCCTTCGCGTCCTTGGAGGACTTCTGCACGTCCTTGGTGGAGAAGTCGAGGTCCTTGACCTCGAACTCGAGGCTCTTGATGCTCTCCTCGAGCTGGGCCAGCTCCAGCGCGGCGCGCTCGGAGCGGTCCTTGGCGCGGTCGCGCTCGAGCGACAGCGCGTGCTGGTCCTCGAGGGCTTCCTCGTGCTCCTTGCGGTTCTTGGCCGCCTCCCGCTGGAGGACCTCGATGTCCTTCGAGCTCATGGCGGCGGCCGCGTTGGATTTGTCGAGCTGCTCCTGCAGCTCCTTGGCCCTGGCCTTGTGGCCGTCGACGTCCTCGCCCAGCTCCTTGAGCTGCCTGTGGTAGGCCTCGAGCTGCTTCTCGATGCCCCGCATCTCGCCCTGCTGCGCGGTCTTCGCGCTCTTGAGCTCCTCGATGTGCTCCTTGCCCTTCTCCTCGCGGTCGGTGGTGCGGAACGCCTCAAGGCGCACGCGGTCGAGCTCCTGCTTGAGCTTCTCGGTGCCCTCGCCGCCCACGCGGATGAGCTCCTTCTCGAGGCTCTTCAGCTCTTCCTCCAGCTTCTGCTGCGCGGCCCTCTTCTCCTCGATGTCCCCGCGGAACTGCTCGCGCTGCGCGTCGTACTCGCCGATCTGCTTCCGGGTCCCCGAGAGCTGGTCGACGACCTCCTCCCGCTTCTTGTGCGCGAGCTGGGCCCTCGCGAGGTCCAGCTTCTCCTTGAGGTCCCTGTACTTGAGCGCGTTGCCACGGTCCTTCGCGAGCGCGTCGATGTAGGTCCTTATCTCGCCCAGGAGGAGGTTGATCTTCTCCAGGTTGGCCTCGGCCTCCGCGCGCTGCTTCTCTGCGCGATTTATGTCAGCGTCGTACTCCGTGATGCCCGCGATGTCGTCCAGGATGCGGCGCCGCTCGAGGTTGGACATGGCCACGATGCGGTTGATGTCGCCCTGCTGGACGAAGTTGTAGCCGTCGGCCGAGATGCGCGCGCGCGAGAGGATCTGGTCGAACTGCATAAGCGAGCTCGCGCGGCCGTTGACGTAGAAGTAGCTGTAGTAGCCGCCCTCCTTCGAGGGGCTTATCTTGACCGCGCGGGTGAGCGTGACCTCGTCCGCGTCGATGGGCAGCACGCGGTCCGAGTTGTCGAACACGAGCGAGACCCGGCAGCTCTGGGCCGCGGACCGGGACCGCCCGCCGTTGAAGATGAGGTCCGTGAGCTTGCCCGCCCTGATGGCCTTGGCGGACCTGGGCCCAAGGACGAAGAGGATCGCGTCCGAGATGTTGGACTTGCCGGAGCCGTTGGGGCCGGTGATGGCGGTGAAGCCCCGGTTGAACGGGATGCGCATCTTGCGGCCGAACGACTTGAAGTTCTCGAGGTCTATCTCCTTGAGGTACATATCCAGTCCTGCCCCCCTGTACGTCCCTGGCTCCGTCCTCACACATCGATGTCGAGTATCTCGATGAGCGTCTTCTGGGCGATGTAGCGGCGCGCGGCCTTGAGCAGGCGCTCCATCTCCTCCTCCGTCCTCGCCGCGCGCTCGGCGCGGACGAAGTCCTCGCGGTGGCGCGGGTCGATGAACTCGGTGAGGTAGTCCAGCGCCACTCGCATCTGGATGAGCCTGTCCTTCTGGTCTATCTCGCGCTCGAGGGCCTCCAGGGCCGTCCGCGCCTCGTCATGCGTGCTCTGCTTGGGCGTCTGCGCACCCCCTCAGGGTCGTTCGCCGTCTTTTTGCCCCTCGGCGGCCGGGGCGCCATCCCTGCCCTCCTCGGCGTGGACCATGATGGGGGACCAGAACCGGGACCCGCAGCGCGCGCACTCGCGCGCGCTTTTGTCGACGGGCGCGGAGCACTGGGGGCACCTGCACTCGGGCGCGGCCTCATGCACAAGGGGGCTGCCGCAGCTCTCGCAGCTGCGGAACCGCTCGTGGTTGATGTAGCCGCACTCGCCGCACACGCGGTTCCACTTGCCGCGCGGCTCGGGGTCCCTTGAGTGCTCGTACTCGTCGAGCTGCCTGCGGACATCGCGGTACTGCGCCTCGAGCTCGAGGTCGACCGTCCTGTACTGCAGGAGGTCGTCGCGGTGCACAGAGGCCGGTGGCGGCGCTTCATCCGCCCGGTTCCGGGCCAGCCACTGTGGAACCAGCGTTCGCTGTCGCGCTGTCCGATGCTGGTCTCCCATCCCATCACCTGGACAAGTCTAGCTGGCGTGGAATACTCTACTGGATATAAATACCTTCCTGATGAGCCAGCACCCCCAATTTCGGCTGTCGGGGGCCGGCCCAGGCGCACGTCGGGCGGGCCGCGTCGGGGCGCCGCGCGGCCCCCCTCCCCACCGCCCTTGCGGGGACCGCCCTATGCGAGCGGGGCGACCCGCCCGATGCACGGGGCCGTTGCGCCGATTAGCGCCCCCGCGCAAGGCTTTTCCGGCCGCGTCGCGTTCCCGTCCTCAGGTGCGCGGTTGCCTCGCAGGAAGTACGGGCACATGGTGCGGTCGCACACGACCGTGGGGCAGGAGAAGTGCCGGTACTGCCGGCTCGGGTGGTCCTGCCCGGTGCACGGCCGGGCCGAGGAGGCCGAGCGGCGTCGCGAGCGCGCGGCCGATGTCCGCCGGACCAAGGCGGCCCGCAAGGCCGCGAAGGGCCGGTAGGCCGCACTGCGGGGCGCCAGCGGGCTCCGGCTATGGTCATCGTGCCACGCCGAATCCACACGGAAGGATTTATAAACGGAAAGCACCATTTCTGCCGGTGGGATACCATGAGCGGTGACCTTTTCGACCAACTGGATAAGGAGCTCAACGAGATGGAGGGGGAGATTCAGGAGGACATCGCCAAGCTGAACTCCTCCCGCGCAAAGGTGATGAAGACCCTCATCGAGGACTTCTGGAAGATATGGATACGCTTCAAGAGGATCAACATTCACTTCTCCATCGAGCCCAACCAGAGCCTGTGGGCCGTGTTCGAGGACTTCCCCGAGGGCTGGTCGTTCCGCGAGGGCTTCAACTTCGCCGACGTCAGCCAGGTCGAGCTCATCGACCGCACGCAGGACCAGGGCCGAGTGGGCGACTCGATGAAGGCGTTCTTCTACACCGTCGACAAGACGCTGCACATGCGAGTCGTCTTCGAGTACTGCGAGGGCGAGCACTACTACAAGTACTCGGGCTGGAAGCGCATCTTCTCGCAGCAGATCCTGTACGACTCGCCGCTCGACAAGGTCAACTCCGAGAAGATGTGGGCGGTCCTGTCCAACGTCATCAAGGTCTGGTTCGAGTCGCACCTGCGCAAGAACCGCGACTTGATCATCAAGTACGTCAAGGAGAACTTCGAGAAGGGCGAGACCTTCACGCAGTAACCGGTATCCCCACCACGTGAAGGTCCCCGCTCGGTCCCACCGCATGATTCATGAGCTTGGGCCCCGGCCGTGGGACCCCGTAAGGGCAGTCTGCCATGGAGCGCCGCGCGCCTCAATCCATGGGCTCGAGCATGAGGAAGTAGAGCACCAGGTCCCCATAGGGGCCCTTGAGGCGCGCGCTCGCCTCGTAGTCATGGGGCTGCATGTCGTACTCCTTGCCGACCATGTAGGTCGAGGGGTCACCGTCGATGACGACCTTGAGCGTGCCGCCGCCGACTCGGAGCAGGCCAGTCGAGAACGTGGCGCTGCCCTGTATGGGGAAGGGCTCGGGCACGGTGCCGTTGCGGTAGCTCGCCTCGATGCGCCAGGGGAACTCGTCATCCTCCCCCTTGGTGAACCCGTTCGACTCGGTCACGAGCCAATCGTCTTCGTAAAGCGGGCCGAACCTCACGACCAGCGAGAAGTAGGTCTGGTTGATGGCCCTGGCGCCGTTCGTGTCGAACATCTCTACGCTGAGGCCGAGGTGCCACTCGCTCAAGTCGGGCTCCTCGGAGTCGTCGAGGCAGCCCGGCAGGACGACGGTCGCAAGTAGTATCGCCGCGGTCGCGACGACCGTCGTGCGAGGGCACCAGGGCATGTCGCCATCAACCGGCCCGAGGGCTAATAAAGCTTGGCGCCCCCGCCGGCCGGGGGTCTCTGGCCCTCGTCCCCGGTGGCGCTTGGCGATGCGTTGCCCTCCGGGGCCGGGGGCCTCGCGCGCGCCAGGGCGGCCGTGGTCCGCTGCCCGTCGACAATGACCGCGGCGCCAAGGACGATCCACACGATGACCGTCGCGAGGAACAGCGCCCTCGCCCAGTCCTCGGGCAGGCCAGCCATGTAGAAGAGCCCCGAGAGCAGCATCATCACGAACGAGCCGCCCAGCAGCACCACGAGGATTGCCACCGGGGCGTCCCGCACCGCGTCATCGGACATCGAACGAGGTAATGCGGGTGCTGCTAATAAAACCTACACCGTCGTCGCCTGGTGGGGCCCGATCGCTCCCCATGGCACCCGTCAGCCAGGCGCCTCTCCGCGGCCACGCCTAATGGCATCGAGGAGGGTCTCGCTGCGCAGCGGCATCTTGTTCGCCTTGAGCATCGAGAACACGAGCAGCTTGATGGTGCGCTTGAGCTCGTCGAGCGAGTTCTTGATGGGCTTCGGGCCGCCTGGGCACTTGGGGCACCTGTAGGTGTACCGTGTGGGGGCGCCGGGCGGTGTGGGCGCGAACGTGACGGCCACCCTGTGCCAGAGGCACAGCGGCTCGGCGATCTGGATGGAGCCGCTCTGGAATCCACCGGTCACCGGGTTGGCGATGAACGTGAGGGGGAACACAATCTCCCCGAGGGGGACGAACCTCTCCACGAGCTCCATGCCGGAGCCCTCCACGAGGTTGGCGGGCACCTCCCGTGGGTTGGTCTGCGCGTCGCGGGCGATGTCGTCGATGTTGACGGGGGCCGAGAGCGGGCCCTGCACGTCCTCGACGCCAAGGTAATGGACCTTCGGGAGCGTCTTGAGGGAATCGGTCTCGTCGGCCATGAGCGTTTTTACGTACTGGTAAACGAACACCCCGACCGCGGCGAGGACGGCGCCCACGACCACGAGGCCCATGACCGGGTAGAAGATGGCGAGCGGGGCCGCGACCAGGGCTATGCCTATCGCGACCCAGTAGAATTGACGTCGCATGAACCGCTCGAATCCCCTCATGGTAGCCCATTGATGACACGAAGCGGTATAAAAAAACACCCAACCAGTTCTCACGGCATGCGAAGGACCCGGAAGGCCGCCATGCGGTCGGGTCTTGTCATTGTTCCCACCCACCGATACGGGTGTCGATATGGTCATATGGGCCGGCAGTGTGCCACGGGGATGGCATCCTTTCGTCGTGGCCGGTGGACGATTGATGGGAGGACAGGCCCCGTGCACAGGTTCGCAAGGCTTAAATCCAGCCAGGGGCCATCCGAGTGCCGATGCGCCCCAAGTCTGGCATCGTGGCCATCCTCGTGCTGCTCGCAACGCTTGCGGGCTGCCTGGGGGACGGCGGCTCCGACAAACCCCCGGCGGCCGATGCGGGCCCCGACGTGGACGCCCAGGTGGGGGAGGACGTGGTCTTCGACGGCAGGGGCCTCGACAGGGACGGCTCCGTCGTGTCCTACCGGTGGGACTTCGACGGAGACGGGCTGTGGGACTACGAGGGCGCCTTCGGGTCCCGGTACCACGCCTTCGGTCTGCCAGGCTCCTACCACTCGACGCTCCAGGTCGTGGACGACGAGGGCCTCAGGGGCGAGGACCGTCGATGGGTGAACGTCACGGCGTCCGTCGATGTCCTGGTCAACTGGACCGGTCGGGCCGACTTCATCGTGCGCACCTCGGAGAGGCTGGACACCTCGGACCTTGCCGTCAATTGGACCGTGTACGGCACAGGCCCGTCGCCACTGGCCCGCACCTTCACGCGCGATGCGGGGCTCGTGAAGATCAACGCCACCGCCTACAACCTCACCGTACCGCTGGGCCGCATAGCCGCGGGCCAGCGGCACGAGCTTGTCGTGCGCCTGGGCGAGCTCGAGGTCGCATCGAGGACCATCGAGGTCGTCGACGAGCCGGAGGCCCGGGCTCCCTACGTCGCGTCCTACTTCCAGGAGGTCTCCGACTACCGGACGCTCTGGGGATACAACTACACGAACTACTACCGCAACGGGACGCTCGTCGTCGAGCGGACGGACGCGTCGATGCGGGGCCACTTCCAGGGAACGGGCCACCTGTGGTCGAACACGACAAGGCTCGGCGTGGTGACGTACGAGAGCCTGCGCCTGGCGAGCGTGACCGTGGAGACGGGCTCGGGCGCCGGCTGGGGCCGGACCTGGTGGAGATGGCTCGGCGACGGGTACGTGAACCAGTCGGGGGCGGACGAGTTCTGCGCCACGGCGCAGGTCTTCGACCTGGAGCGCGCCGTCGAGAACGGCACCCTGACCAAGGACGACTGGCACAGGGTGGGCGTGTACGCGGGAGCGAACAACACCTCCGGTGATTTCGGATGGCTCAGGCGCTCCGAGGGCAACCAGATGCATCTGGGGGGCGACGGGCAGCTCTACGAGGTGCTCAAGGTCAGGTCCGAGCGGTACTACGAGGGCCTTGACGCGGGAAGGGAGTTCAGGCTCTACAACAACACCACGGACTACGACGCCAGCCGCGACGTCCTCGAGAACAGGACGGTCTACCGCATCTCGGACGAGCGGATCGGGCGCCAGGGCACGGGCGGGTGCTGGACGTGGCGCGACGCGAACTGGACCGGGTACGTCGACGACAACCTCGACGGCGACTTCAACCCCGACCCCATCCCCTTCGACCCTGTGGGTGCGGCGCGGTTCACGGGCCCGAGGCCGCGGGCGCTGGCAGTGGGGGACCGGTTCATGGCATCCGATGTCTACGGCGCCGTACTCCACTACACCGCGGAGCGCATCGACACCGGCAACCTCACCGGGCCTGACGGCGTCGTCGGCGTGACAGGGGTCTTCGCGGAGGCCATCTACAACACCACGTGGGGGCACGTGTGGCACTGGATGTGGGTCCTGCAGGACGGCCCCACTCCCGGGACGGTGTTCGAGGAGTCGGTGCTCGTCGAGCACGCGGCGTACGGCGGGGGCTCCTACAGGGAGTACCGCATCATCCAGTCGATCCGCTGAGCGGCGTGGCGCGGTCCAAAGGTATTTGCCCGCCCGGGCCGATGCCATCGCGTGCGCAACGTGGGCGTTCTCACAGAGGACTTCGCGCTCTGCTATGACCTGATGGCCCTCCTCAGGCGCAGGGGCCTCCCTTTCAAGGTCCTCGACGCGCGGCTCCCCGTGCCCGGGGACGTCGCCGTCGTGCTCACGGGCCCCGGGGACCGCCCGCATGCGTGCGAGCATGCCCGGACGGTCGTGGTGGGGCAGGACCACGAGGCCTGCGTGGCCGAGGCGGTCCGCGTGCTCACCGGCAAGGACTCGTACCGCACCCTCGTCATAGGCATCGACCCGGGCGAGAAGCGCATCGGCTGCGCGCTCGTCGCCGACGGCGTGGTGCTCGAGGCCCACCAGCTGCGCACCGTGGGCGAGGTCGAGGAGGCGCTCGACCGCGCGAGGGAGCGCTACCCGGCGTTCGAGACCGTGGTGCGCGTCGGGCATGGCGCGCCCACCGTGCGCAACCGCATCGTGAACGTCGCGCTCGGGCGCGACCTGCTCTGCGAGATCGCGGACGAGACGCGCACCACGAGGCGGGTCGAGCGCCCGGACGTCGAGGCCGCCATCGCCATCGCCGCGAAGCCCGGCGTCCCCATCCTCACCTCCCTGGTGGTGGCACCGTCCGACGGCGAGCTGCAGCACATCAAGAAGCTCTCTCGGGACGCGAGCGGGGGCGAGCTCACCATCTCCACCGAGCTCAGCCGGCGCGTCGCCATGGGCGAGATCACGCTCGAGGAGGCGGTGGCGCTCTCCAGGGGCAGGGGGGCGCGCCCCGCGAGCGAGCAGGGCGAAGGCTGCTGAGGGGCGGGGGTCACGGGGGCGCGCCAGCGCCGCAGCTTTTATGTGCCGACCTGGCATTATGCTCGGTCGAGCATGTCGCCCCAACCAGGCACGGGGCAGACCGGGGGACCGTGGCCCCATCGCCTCTCAACCAGGGACATCGCGACAATCGCGGTGCTCGCCGCGCTCGGCGGCGTGATGTCTTCGTACGTGGGCTACCTGGCGACATCCCTCAACGCACTGCTCGGCGTGCCCTTCGGCGCGGGCCAGGTGCTCGCTGGCCTCCACGTGTTCTGGATCGTCCTCGCGGTCGTGCTCACCGACCGCGTCGGCGCGGGCACCTCGACGGGCCTGCTCAAGGGGGTCGTGGAGATGCTCGCGGGCTCGGGCAAGGGCCTGCTCGTGGTGGGCCTCTCGCTCGTGGCGGGCCTCGTGGTCGACCTCGTGTGGCTCGCGTCCCCGAGGCGGGGGCCTCTCGCGACCGCCCTCGCGGGCGGGCTGGGGACGGCAAGCAACGTCGCCCTCTTCGCGCTGTTCACCTCCACCTACGAGGGCCTCGCGTGGCTCTTCGCCGCCGTGGTGGTGGTATCGTTCGCGTCCGGGGCGGTCCTCGCGGGCATGCTCGTGACGAACGTCGCCATCACCCTCGAGCAGGCTGGCATCTACGTGAGGTCCATGGAGCCCATCGCGGACCAGGGCGATGGACATCGCCGCGCGCTGCGCCGTGCACGGACCGCGGTCACGGTCTCGGCCGCGGTTCTCTTCTTCGCCGGCGCCGCGCTCTACTACCCGATGCTCCTCGGCAACGTGGACCAGGTCGAGGAGGGCGAAGTGGGGGTCGAGGGCGCGGTCGACGCCCCCTACACGTTCAACCTCGAGGACCTCGGGGGCGACCTCGTCACGGTCGAGGCCGAGCTCTCCGGCGAGTTCACGCACGTGCCTGCCAGGAACTACACCGGCGTGCCGCTGCGGGCCATCCTCATGCGCGCGGTCCCGCGCGATGCCGCGACCACTGTCCGTGTCGTCGGGGCCGACGGTTACGGCGCCCAGCTCGACTTCCCGCTCGACGATGTCATGGACGCCGCGAACGCCTCCTCGTACTTGCTAGTGCGGGAGAGCGGCGCGATGCCGTTCGGTGGCACGGGCGAGTACTACCGCCTCGTATGCAGGGACCTCGACGGCGGTTGGTGGGTGCGGTGGGTGGTCCGCATAGAGGTTGTGTGAGGGGGTGGGGCGCGCGCTCCTGGCTCGCGACCTGGGTTTCACGTATGCGGGCGCGGCATCGCCGGCCCTGCGCGGCCTCCACCTCCAGGTGGGCGCGGGCGAGCTTGTCATGCTCGCCGGCCCGAGCGGTGGGGGCAAGTCGACCGCCGCCAAGGGCCTCGCGGGGCTCCTGGGTGGGCTTGTCCCTGGGCAGGTCCAAGGCGTCGTGGAGCTTGACGGGTCCCCCGTCATCGGCGGAGGAGGCAGGCCGGTCCCGGGCGACGTGGCGCTCGTGCAGCAGGACCCCGAGTCGCACCTCTGCACCCTGACCGTCCAGGACGAGGTCGCCTTCGGGCCGGAGAACCTCTGCCTGGAGGAGGCCGAGGTCCGCAGGCGCGTCGACTCGGCGCTCGCCGCGGTGGGCGCGCAATCGCTGCTCGACAGACCCACCAACGAGCTATCGGGAGGGGAGAAGCAACGGGTGGCGATCGCGTCGATGCTGGCGATGCGCCCACGAGCGCTGGTGCTCGACGAGCCCACGGCGAACCTGGACTGGGGCGCGAGGCGCTCCCTGCAGGGCACGCTGCTGGGGCTTGTGCGCTCCGGCGCGGGGCCTGTGGTGGTGGCGGAGCACCGGCTGGACGTGCTCTCGACCGAGGCGACCGAGATACTCGTGCTCGCGGACGGCCGCCCCAAGTGGAGGGGCACGCCCGTCCAGATGCGGGGGGAGGCGGAGGGGCTGTCGATGATGGGCGTGAGGGTGCCTGATGCCCCCGCGCTCCTTGGACTGCATCGGGAACTGGTGCAGCCGGGTGATGCCGTCTTGCGTGTGCGCGGGCTCGTCGCGGGATACGGCGAGAGGCGCGTGCTCGAGGGCGCCGACCTCGAGGTGCGTGCTGGGGAGCTCGTCGCGCTCGTGGGGCCCAACGGCGGGGGCAAGACGACCCTGCTGAGGTGCGTGATGGGCCTGATGGAGCCGATGGACGGGCTCGTCGAGGTCGCGGGCGTGGATGCGATAGGCACCCCCGCGTCACGGAGGGCGCGCGAGGCCGGGCTGGTCTTCCAGTCACCCGACCACCAACTCTTCGCGCGCACCGTGAGGGAGGAGCTCGAGTACGGGCCGCGCAACCTGGGACTGCTGTCCCCGCAGGCGCATCAACGCATCGAGGCCCTCGCGCGCGATTATGGACTCGACGCATCGATGGGGACCCATCCGTTCCGCCTGTCCCACGGGCAGAAGCGCCGGCTCAACATCGCCTCGGTGCAGGCGTGCGGCGGGCGGCTCCTCATGCTCGACGAGCCTTTCATCGGGCAGGACATCCTGAGCGTCCGCACCATCAACGCCCGCCTCCAGGAGGCGAAGGCGCAGGGCGTGGCGGTGGTCGTGGTCAGCCACGACCTGGAGGCGCTCGGTGCCATGGCCGACCGGGCCGTCGAGCTCGTGGGCGGGAGGGCGAGGGAGCTCGACGACGTGGCCGGCCTCGAGCGTGCCGCGCTCTCGTGGGGGGGAGGGGGATGACGACCGCCCCCGCGCGCCGGACGGGATGGCTCCCCAGGGTGCAGTACATCGAGGGCGGCTCGCCAGTGCACGCTATCGACCCGGTGGCGAAGTTCGCGCTCCTGGTCGGAGCGGCCATGACGGTCTTCATCCTCCGCGAGCCGTGGCAGCTGCTGCTCATGCTCCTCATCCTCCTTGTCCTGTTCGGCGTCGCGCGACTGCGGTGGTGGGAGTTCATAGCGGGCGCGAGGTTCTTCCTCTGGTTCTCTGCGTTCATCATGCTCGTCCACGTGTTCTTCATCCACAGGAGCACAATCCTTGTCGATGAGACCGCGGGCCCTATCCACATCCTGGTCACATGGGGCGGCATCGAGCTGGGCCTCGTCATGGTCGCCAGGTTCCTCATCGTGGTGCTGGGGAGCTTCCTCTTCGTCGCCACGACCGAGCCCAACGCGCTCGCGCACTCGCTCATGAGGGCGGGAGTGCCCTACCGCGCGGGGTTCGCGCTAGTCCTCGCGCTGCGCCTCATGCCGCTGCTGCGGTCCGAGGCCAATACCGTCAGGGAGGCGCAGGCGGCGCGCGGGCACGCCATCGACAAGCCCGGTCTGACCGCGGCCATGGCCGCAGCCCTCTCCACGTTCACACCGCTCCTTGTGGCGTCGCTCTCGCGCGTGGACGCGTTGGTTGTGTCCATGGACGGTCGCGCCTTCGGACGTCACCCGAGGCGGACGTTCACGAGGCATCTTAGGTGGAGGATGGCCGACACTGCGATGGTGGTCATGGCAATATTACTCCCGCTGCTCTGTGCGCTGCTCAGGTGGGCGTAAGGGCGCTCATCTGACCTAGCGTGCCATTACCTCGAGCCATCGCACGGGGTACCAATTGTCCAGGGCAGGCAGGTCCATGGTCACCAATACAAGCGCCACCACGGGCAATGTGCTATCGATTACGGGATTCTCGACCTCCATAAGGTAGTAGTGCGTGAGGTTTTCGACCGAGATGTCCAGCTCCGTCCCATTCCCGGGTCCCACAACGACGCTGAATGCCCCTGTGCCAAGACCGGCCAGCCCGACGACGGACGCCAATGATGGTCCAGAGCCTGTACCCCAAGGGTGGATGACGACTTCGTGCGGAAGGACATCGATGGCGATGTCCGTCGTCGTGATGTTCATTTCCTTCAAAACCGTGCCATGGATGTGGATGCCGTTGAGCGCATGCAGCTCGGTGAGACCAGTCGCGAGAAGCCCACCATCGCCCACATAAACGAACCTCCCCTTGGAATCGATGGCCAAATAATCCGTGCTCGCTGAGACGTTGCGAACGATGCGGTCTTTGCCGGGTACGAGCAGGTCGAGCATCCACCCGGTGACGTTGAGCGCTGCGCGTATGTCGGACCATGACATGCCCTTACCGCTGCGGGTCTTTGTGCCCTCCTTCCAGGTGACGTTCGTCGTCGCGTGCGCGTAGATCCACCCCGCTGAGATGCTCTGGTCGGTATAGGGGGCTTTGTAATAGACGAGCCCACTGAGCTTGAGCTTGGCCGACTGCCTCAGGTGCAGCGCCACGACCTGCTTGACCCAGTAGACCGAGCCCATGTGGGTGTCCACGAGACGTAGCGCGCCCTGGTCGCTCAGGTTCTGCCACTGCCCCTCCTCCTTGAGCGCGAGGTAGGTCGTGGCCGTGACGTCCGAGAGGAAGATGGTCGCGACATACCCGTCGGCGGCCTCGACCTCAAGGATCTCGGCCGTGGTGTTGGAACTTGCCGCCTCCAGAATCGCCCGGACCTTCACTCCCGTGAAGTTGGACGTCTTCGTCGTGCCGACGGAGTTGACGAACGTGGCGGTGAAGTCCTCCATGCCCAAGTCGAATACCTGCTCGAGCGTCCAGTTGAGAGGGGTGGCGACCTGGCCGTCGACGACGAGCCTCGTTCCCTTGCGGTCGTCCGGGACCTTTGGCGCCGCTGGTCCCTCCTCCTCGACGAGGCATCCCGCGCAGGAGAGCACCAACGATACGACGATCAGCAAGGCCAGCGTCGTCCGCGTCGCGACAGAGGACCTTCCCGCCATGTCCCTGCACCCCGATGTGCCTCAGGGAGCATAACGCCCCTGGCTAATCAAGTTTCCCTCCGGCTGGACGCGCTGCGCGTCGCGACCTATTTATACCGCGCAGGGGGATTGGGACCGTGCGGGTCTAGCGGGAGGAGGAGCCATGGCGGACGAGGTCACGCTCACGGTCGCGGAGGCCATCCAGGCCGACGTGGGGCAGGGCAAGGCTCGCATCGACACCAAGACGCGGGTCGACATGGACCTCTCCCCCGGCGACCTCATCGAGATCGAGGGCAAGCGCACGTCCGCGGCCGTGGTGTGGCGCGTGCTGTCCGAGGACGAGAACCGCGGCATCATACGCATCGACGGCCTCGTGCGCAAGAACATCGGGGCGTCGCTCGGGGACGTCGTCAAGGTCAGGCGCGCCACCCCCAAGCCGGCCGACCGCATCGTCATCTCGCCGATGGTCGACGCCAACCACCGCATCGAGTTCGGCGGGGGCATCGAGGCCTTCGTGAAGCGGAATCTGCTCAAGCGCCCCATCGTCGCGGGCGACACCATCATCGTCCCTGGCATCGCGCTCATGGGCGGCGCGCTACCGTTCGGCGTCCAGGCGACCACCCCCGAGGGCGTCGTCAAGGTCGTCGAGGGCACGACGTTCGTGGTCACGGACGAGCCGATGGCGAGGGAGGGGGAGACTCCCGGCGGCGTGACCTATGAGGACATCGGCGGCCTCGACGAGGAGCTGCGCCGCGTGCGCGAGATGATCGAGCTCCCGCTCAAGCACCCGGAGCTGTTCAACCGCCTCGGCATCGAGTCGCCCAAGGGCGTGCTTCTCTACGGGCCCCCGGGGACGGGCAAGACGCTCATCGCCAAGGCGGTCGTGAACGAGTCGCACGCGCACTTCATCTCCATCCAGGGCCCCGAGATAATGTCCAAGTGGTACGGCGAGAGCGAGGCGCACCTGAGGGACCTGTTCAAGGAGGCCCAGGACAAGGCCCCGTCCATCATCTTCATCGACGAGCTGGACTCCATCGCGCCCCGCCGCGCCGAGGTGACGGGCGAGGTCGAGCGCCGCGTGGTCGCGCAGCTGCTGACGCTCATGGACGGCCTCGAGTCGCGCGGCAAGGTCATCGTCATCGGGGCCACCAACCGCGTGGAGGCGGTAGACCCGGCGCTCAGGAGGCCGGGCCGCTTCGACCGCGAGATAGAGGTCGGCGTGCCCGACCGCGACGGCAGGCGGGTCATACTCCAGATACACACGCGCGACATGCCCCTCACCGACGACTTCAACCTGGAGCACTTCGTGGACATCTCGCACGGCTACGTCGGGGCCGACCTGGCGGCGCTGGCGCGGGAGGCGGCGATGAAGTCGCTGCGACGGTACCTGCCCGACATCGACCTGACCCGCGCGGGCATCCCCGGCGAGGTGCTCGAGCGCCTCAAGGTCACCAACGAGGACTTCCGCGACGCGTTCCGCGAGATAGAGCCCTCGACGCTGCGCGACGTGTTCTCCGAGCCCCCGAAGGTCGGGTGGGACGACGTGGGCGGTATGGAGGACGTCAAGACGCAGCTCAAGGAGGCCGTCGAGATGCCACTGCGACGGCCCGACGTGTTCGCGCGCATGGGCATCCGCCCCCCCCGGGGCGTGCTCCTGTACGGACCTCCTGGCACCGGCAAGACGCTCATCGCCAAGGCCGCGGCCAAGGAATCGACCGCGAACTTCATCACGGTGAAGGGGCCCGAGGTATTCTCCAAGTGGGTCGGCGAGTCCGAGAAGGCCATCCGCGAGGTGTTCCGCAAGGCGAGGCAGAGCGCGCCCACGGTCGTGTTCCTCGACGAGTTCGACTCCATCGCCGCGCGGCGCGGGGCGCGCGCGGACTCGGGCGGCACCGAGCGCGTCGTCAACCAGCTGCTCACGTCGCTCGACTCGTTCGAGGCCCTCGAGGAGGTCATCGTGCTCGCGGCCACCAACCGGCCCGAGCTCATCGACCCTTCGCTGCTGCGGCCCGGACGGTTCGACCGCCTGGTCTACTGCCCACCGCCCGAGGTGAAGGGCCGCAGGGCCATCCTCGGCATCCACACGCGGGGGGTGCCGCTCGAGGGCGTGGACCTGGACGCGCTCGCTGCCGGTCTCGAGGGCTACGTAGGCGCCGACATCGAGGCGCTCGTGCGGGAGGCGGTGATGCTCGCCCTGCGCGAGGACGTAGAGAGCAAGGTGGTGCAGGCCAGGCACTTCGACATGGCGCTGGAGGCCGTCAGGCCGTCCGTGGATGAGGATACGGTTAAATACTTCCAACACATTAGCAAGCTACTAGAAGGAAGGATGGCCAGGAGGCGGAAGGACGACGTCGACGTGTCCTACCGCTGAGCGGTCCACGGCGACCTGAGGAGGGCTTCCATGAAGAAGTTCGCGACCGAGCTGCGAGGCAAGACCGTGATGACCAACGACGGCCGCATCATCGGCATGATCGACAACTTCGTGGCCGACACAAAGTCGGGCGAGCTCCAGCACGTGCTTGTCATACCCGCCGAGGAGATCGAGCCCCGCCTCTTCCAGACGGACGCGCAGGGCCGGCTCATCCTGCCGTTCACGAACATGCGCTCCGTCCGCGACGTCGTGGTCATGAACGTCGAGTAGGCGCGTCGGGCGCACCGGGCGGACCCCAAGGCCAAATAGCTCCAGAGGGCGAGCTGGCGCGCGCGCGGGCCGCCCGCCCCCTCCTACAGCGAGGCCCGTCGCCGTCCACCGCGGACGGCCCTCACCACGACAAGGGTTATCTGCCGCGTCACGCTTATCCGGCGAGGATGACGCCAAGGGCCGAGGGCGAGGAGATGGAGGAGGCGACGGATGCCCCCGATGCGTCTGCGGCCGCCCAGCAGGAGAGCGCGTTCCTGGTCATCCCGTCGGTCTCTGTCCAGAAGGGCCGCGTAGTGGTCGTGAACCGCGGACGCTACGAGGCCTTGAGCGACGCCGACGACAAGCCCATCACCCTCGACGACTTCGTGCGGATGTACCTGTCCGGCTACAAGACCATCTGCGTCCTCGACATAGATGGCATCGAGAAGGGCCGTCCGCAGCTGGGCCACATCCGGGCCCTGGGCCAGGGGAAGAACATCTGGTACGATTCCGGCGTGCGCGACCTGGACGACATGGCCGACGCGTTCATGGCTGGCGCGACGCGCGTCATACTCGGCACCAAGACCCTTGCGTCACGGGACGCCCTCATCGAGTGCCACGAGGCGTCGTCGGACTATGTGCTCGGACTCGACTGGGCGTCCGACCACATCGTGAGTGGAGATGCCGAGCTGTCGCAGGCGGACCCGCTCGACCTGCTCGCCGAGATGAAGCAGCTGGGCGTGCGGCGTGTGCTCTTCACCCAGCTGGGGCGGGTGAGAAGGGGCGCGCGCATGGACGACGCGCTCGTGCGCGAGATGGTGGCGCGCTCCCGCCGGTTCTACATCGGCGGCTCGGGCTTCGACCTGGCCACGGCCGAGGAGATCAGGTCGTCGTCCCTGGGGGTCCGCGGCGTCGTGGTGGGCGTGCTCGACCTCATCCGTGGCGACATCGTGGAGGAGGGGGCTGAAGAGGTCGAGGGCGGCGGCGTGGTCGTCGCCAACCTGGAGGGGTGACGCGGTGGAGCGCCTCAAGGAGATTGTGGCGTTCCTGTTCAACCGCTCCGGCAAGGAGGAGATGACGGCTCAGGAGCTCCGGATGGCCATGGCGATGGACCTGCGGTGGTTCACGCCCAAGGAGGCCGAGGAGGTCGTGGACACCTTCCTCAACAAGCGCCTCCTCATCAAGGGCCAGGCAGGGGGCCTGAGACCGACCTTCAACTACGGGAAGCTCTCCCTCCCCCGTGACTTCCAACCCTCGAAGGAGCTCCTAGCGCGCGGCGGTGGCGAGGCCGAGCCGCTGTTCGTGCAGATGGTCGGGCACATCGCAATCAAGGTCGACATGGAGAAGCGGAACGTCATCGCGCTCATCAACCGGAAGGCCAGCGAGCTGGGCATCGATGTGGAGGCGGCGGCCATGCTCGTGGGCTCGGAGCTGGGCGTGGGAATGGCACCGTTCGTGGACGACGCGCTCGCCGTCATCGCCGAGAAATCGCGGATGGCCACAGCACCGAAGGCCGAATAGGCCCGTGCCCGGCGCCATGTCACTGTGCCGCACCCCCACCAGCGCGGCGCAGCTGGCTCGTCCGGTCGACCCGGCATCGTCCATCCGTGAGACGAATCCCCCGCACATCGCTTGGGCTTCTGCCTCCGGCTTCCAAGGTCACGTCAATCCAGCGTCCTGTGCTCCAGGTGTCCCGCGCCTGCCCCTCCCCGTTCCCGGGAGGTCCCGTGGAGTGCGCGTAGAGCTTTCGGATCCGCTCTGCCAGCAGGTCATCGCGGGGCTGTAATGCACACTGCTATGCAATCCACTCCCCGCAGGCGTGGGCCCGGTCTCCACATGAAATGGACCTCCCGTCGTCGCGACGCGTCCCCGCGCTCGGGAGGCCTGCCGCAGCCAGTGCAATGGAAGGAGAAGGGCACCCGATGAAGGCCGGAGACGACTGGCATGGGACGCATCTCATTGCCAGCTACTCGGAGGCGAAATTATTTATACTCGCATACCAATCGCATTACGCTCGTATCGCGGAGGCATCGCACACGAGTGAAGCGGCGCGATGTGCCCCGCGCGGGCAAGGGACCTAGGCGGGAGGTCGGGCCGAAGGACCGGGCCCCCGCGGGCCGGAAGGTGGGAAGCGATGAGGGAGGCGAGCACGCAACGATGCATCCGTCTGCCGCAGTCGGTGGATGCGATGCTCGACGACCTCGTGCAGGAGGGCGTCTTCCACAACAGGACCGAGGCGATCGTGGAGGGCGTCCGCAGGCTGTTCGAGGACTTCGCGCGCCGCGAATCCGATGTCGCTATCCGCCTGAGGCTGCCCGTGGGGGAGTACAACAACCTCAAGCGACTCGCCCAGCTGCAAGGTGGGACCGAGGAGGTCTGGGCGCAGCGGCTCATTGGCAAGTACGCCATCGAGCAGGCGCGTGAGATCTCCGAGGAGACCGCAGAGTGGGACGGTATCTTCAAGCGAAAGCGGGCGCTCGAGGAGTTGACCGAGGGGGTCAAAGGGCTCTCCCGGTAGGGGTGTCCAGGTAGCTCCTGGTCGGGTCGGAAGGGATGGGATGCGCTCGTCCACGGATAGCATGGGCTTTCTCCGGGCCGAGGCCTCTCCCCCCGCCGGGTCCGGGCACGGTGTCAGCGTCGGTCGGAGAGGCGGTGCAACAACATGGGCCAGAATGGGCAACGCGGAGGGGCTGGGCAGGTGCGCATCCAGTGCGTGGGGGTAGGGGGCGCGGGCTCGAACAGCATCCACAGGCTTAGCGAGCAGCACATCCCGGGGATCGAGTGCATCGCGGTCAACACCGACTGCATGCACCTCGCGTTCGTGGACGCGGACGCGAAGCTCCTCATCGGCAGGGGCATCACGCGCGGCTTCGGTGCGCGCGGGTCGGTGGACACCGGCCGCGCATGCGCGCTGGAGGCGGAGTGCGTGCTGCGCGACTACATAGGCAAGGATGCCGACCTGGTCCTGCTCTCGGTGGGCCTGGGCGGCGGCACGGGGACGGGCGCCGCGCCCGAGGTGGCGCGCATCGCCCACGCGAACGGCGCGCAGGTCCTGGCCATCGCGACCCTCCCGTTCTCCGTCGAGTCCGCCCGCCGCGCGCGGGCCTGCGACGGGCTCGAGGTGCTGGGCCACGAGGTCGACGCGCTCATGGTCATGGACAACGACAGGCTGCTCGAGGTCGCTGGCGAGCTTGCCATCGACGCGGCCTTCAACCTGGTCGACGAGGCAATCGCTGGCGTCGTGCGCAGCATCGCGACCGCCGCGATGGAGCAGGGCGTGCTGCCCCTCGATGCCGGCCAGTTCAGGCAGGCCATGGTCCCCAAGGAGGTCACGAACCAGGCCCCCGGAGGGGGCCCGAGGGCGGTGCCGGCCACGGCCGCGCGCACGGCGATAGCCCATGCCATGGCGGCGAGCCTCTGGCAGGGCGGCCTGGGCACCGTGGTGATGCCGGGCGAGACCTCCCCGGTGGCGCCGGTCACGATCACGTCCGTCATGGTAGGTGTCCCCCCGATTGTCGAAACCCCCCCCGGTGCGGCAGAGAGGATGATTGTCACGACACCACCAGCGACGGACACAACGGCCCGGGGGATGGCCGCCAGCCTTCCAGGGGGACCTGGTCAGGGCTGAGCGCGCCGCCCCCGGGCCTGCATCTCACAGGTCCTGCCTCAGGGGTGTCGGCTGGATGGTCGGCACCCCTGTCAAGGGCCATGGGAACGTATTTATCCCGACCGCATCGTTGGCCTTGCAGGGTGGGCATCTGAGGGACGTGCTCGTGGTTGCGTCCTCGAGGGACACTGCGGCCGTGAACATACGCGACCGCATGCTCGAGAGCGGGGCCTTCGTGCAGGGGGGTCAGTTCGACGGATTCCCAATGCATGCCGGCCACGGGATGCACCTCGTCACGCTCGCCGACGACGCGCTGTTCCGCAACAACGTGGACGCCGAGTTCTTCCAGAGGACGGGCATCAGGCCCGAGGGCGTCATCTACCTCTCGCGCCACAGCGCCACCTCGGGGACGAAGTCGCTCACGGTGCACCCCATCGGCAACTTCTCGCACGCCCTCTACGGCGGCTACTTCCGCCAGCTCGTGCACGCGTTCCCTGGTGCCATGACCCAGGCCCTCCGCGCGATGGACGCGCATGCCCGCGCGCGGGGGCTTCCCCACAAAGTCAGCTTCGAGGTCACCCACCACGGCCCCTACCTCAACACGCCCACCTTCTTCATCGAGATAGGCTCGGACGAGACGGCCTGGCCGGACCGCGCGGCGGCCGAGGTCGTCGCCAAGGCCCTCCTGGGGCTCGACGTGGAGGGCTGTGGCCGGGTCGTCCTGGGCGTGGGCGGGGGGCACTACGCGCCCCGCCACACGGAGATGGCGCTTCGCAAGGACGTTTCCTACTCGCACATCATCCCGGGGCACGCGCTGAGCAGCATCGGCGAGCGGATAATGGAGGAGATGCTCGACTACACGTGCGAGGCGAGGCTCGTCTACTTCCACCGCAAGACGATGCGCTCCGAGGAGCTCGGGCGCCTCACCGAGTTCTTCGAGTCGATGGGGCTGCGCGCCGTGCGCGAGCGCGAGCTGCCCGACCTTCCGGGCACGCGCGGGGCACCCGGCCATCCAGGGGACGGGCATCGCAGGGAGGGGCATTCCGAGGACGAGCTGCCTGGGGCCTGACCCTGGCGCCCTTGACGGGCGCCGCCGGGGTCCGGAAAGCCTTTTATGCGCCCAGGGCCTCTTAGGCGCGGGACGGCGCGCTCCCAGGGGTCGCGCCCGGGATATGATGGCATGCTCAAGTCATGCAACGAGCACGGCAGCTTCAGGGGCGAGACGTGCCCCGTGTGCGGCGACGAGGGCAAGTTCCTCATGAGCGAGGAGGAGATGAACAGCCTGAGCCGCATTCTGGCGGGCGTTCTACGGCACTTCCCCGAGAAGTTCGACCTGGACATGGACCTCAACGGCTGGGTCGACATCCGCGACCTCGCCGCCTCCATCAAGGCGCGGAAGCGCAATTTGCACTGGCTCCGCCCGCACCACATCCGGGCCCTCGCCGAGACCGACGGCAAGGGACGGTACCAGGTCGTCGAGAACCAGATCCGTGCGACCTACGGGCACAGCGTCGACGTGGAGCTCGACCACCCCTCCGACGACGTGCCCCAGAGCCTCTACTATCCGGCCACCCAGGAGGAGGTGGACCTGCTCCTGGAGAACGGCATCACGCCCACGGACAGGAGGTACGTCCACCTGTCAAGGACCTTCGAGGACGCCTACAACGCAGGCGTCCACCGCACCGAGGACCCCCAGATCCTCGAGGTCGACGCCGCCGCCGCGATGCTCGCGGACGTCTACATCGGGCGTGCCGGGACCACCGTCTTCGTGGCCCGCGGGGTGCCTCCCGACTTCGTCAGCCGTGCACAGACACCGGAGGGGTTCGTGCCACCACCCCCGCCGAGCACGGAGGAACCCGACCGACGGGAACGGATGGGCGACGACGCGGACTGAGGGCCCCCGCACGGCGGTTGCCCACGAGGGGCCAAGCGCGGCAGAGGGCGGCCACGGGCGACCAGGCAACCGCCAAGCTCGCCTGGAGGCGATTCCGGAGGGGGGCCATGTTGCGATGCTGGCGGACGGCCCGCGGGGTCGCAGGGCGGCCGTGGAGCCAATCAAGGGATGTAGTACATCCCCGTGTACTCGTAGTGTTCCCCGACGATCTTTACGAACTCCCCGTCCTCGCTGAGCATGTACGTCTGGGGTTCGTGCATCGCCTTCTCCCGAGGTGGCGTTGGCCTTGGGTAGAAAAAGGCTTTCCGGCGTTGTTCGCCGAATGGTGAACGAACGCTCGCCCTTCAGTGCTGGTCGGCCTTCTCAACCGGTGCGAACGGCGCACAATGCTTAATTAGCCCCACGCCATTCTCTCGGATTGCGAGTGTGGGGACTGTGGTGGAGCTGGAGCCGGCCTGGGAACTCAAGGCCGACGACAACGTCTGGTCGGTGGGCATCTCCCGCGACGGGCGACTCGTGGTCATAGGCTCCTGGGACAACTCCGCCTACGGCGTGGACCGGTCGGGCAAGAGGGTGTGGCAGCACAAGACGGCCGACTACGTCAAGGGCGTGGGGGTCTCGTCGGACGGCGACCTTGTCGCGGTCGGCTCCTACGACAGGTACGTCTACGCGATCAAGGGCTCTGGCAAGCTAGCGTGGAGGTACAAGACCGAGAACTACGTGCGGGCCGCGGCCGTGAGCGCCGACGGCGAGTACGTGGCGGCAGGCTCCTGGCGCGGCACCCTCTACTTCCTCGACAAGAGGGGCAAGCTGCTGTGGAAGCAGCGCATCGGCTCCGCCCTGCTCGACCTCGCGGTGTCCGCCGACGGCGGCACGGTCGTGGCCGGATGCGAGGACGGCGCGGTGCACGCCTTCGACATGGCCGGGGCCCCCAAGTGGGTCTACAGGGCGGCTGGCGCGGTGACGGATATTGCCGTGTCGTCAAAAGGCGAGCGCGTGCTCGTGTGCGCGAAGGACACCGTGATGGCGTGCCTGACGGCGAAGGGCGAGCCTGTCTGGCGTTTCCACATCGGCGGCATCTCCAAGGGCCTCAGCCTGGTCCAGCGCGACGAGATGGCGGTGGTCTTCACCGACAACAACTTCCTCCAGTACGTCGACGGGCGCGGCGAGCTCATGTTCATGCGCCGGCTCCCCGAGGAGATCTGGGAGGGCACGGTCGCCGAGGACGGCATCACGGTCGCGGTCGCCACCAAGGACAACCGCGCCCTTCTTTTCGAGATAACCGAGCTGGGGGCCGTCGTTCTCGAGATGGCGCAGCAGGCCATCGAGCGCGTGGTCGCGGACGGCGTGGACGTCACCAAGGCCCAGGAGATGCACCAGCGCGCCGAGGACCTCCTGGCCGAGGGGAAGTCGGGCGAGGCCATAGGGACCGCCCTCGAGGCCGTCGCGCTATCCCAGCAGATGCGGTCCTCCTACATCAACGACCAGGCGACGACCGTCATCAACGAGGTCGAGGAGGTCGTCGCGGGCCACCCCGACTTGGACATGCGCAAGGCCATCAGGTTCCTCTCCAAGGCGCGCCTCAGCCTCGGGCAGGAGATCGTGGCAACGAGGCTCGACCGCGCGCTCTTCTACGCGAAGCTGGCCATGGAGGCGGCGGAGGCCTCGGTGGCCTCCAAGGCCCCGATGGTCGAGGACGAGCTATTCCAGGCGAGCCTCGGTACCCCCCTGGACACGGACGAGTCCGAGGTGAACAAGCTCCTGGGCATCCAGGAGGAGCGCCGGACCGAGCCCCTCCCCCTGCCTGAGCTCGAGGAGGTGCCCCCGCCCGCCGCCACGGAGGGCACTGGCACGGTCCATGCCGCCCGGCGGCAAGCGGAGCTCGCCGAGGAGGTGGCGGGGGAGATACAGATCCAGGCCGCCGAGCCCGTCGATATCATGCCACAGGGGCTCGAGACGGCCCCGGGCGAGGGCGGGGAGGCGGCCGAGGCGGAGGTGCCCGCGGAGGTCGTGCCCGAGGCACCGAAGGAACCCGTCGCTGCGGCCGAGACCACTACACCCAGCGAGGTCTGCCCGGAGTGCGGCGAGGCCGCTGGCAGGATCGACGACCGGTGCAAGCGGTGCTACTCCAAGGACCTCATGACCGTCGCCGTCGAGCAGGCCAAGAAGGCGCACAAGGATGGCCTGGACATCGGCGCGCTGGCACCCGACCTCAAGCAGGTCAAGACGGCGTGGCAGGACCGCAACTTCGACGACGTCATGGCAATCTCGGAGCGCATCCTCGTGCAGCTCGAGACCATCACGGGCGGGAGGTTCAAGGCCGACGCCTCCGGGGACACTGACGCGACGAGGAAGCGGAAGAAGATGAAGAAGGTCAAATGAGGCCGCCTGGCCCCGACGCGCGGCCTCCCCGGGCGGTCAGTCCCCGTGCTTGCGGCCCTTGGCCGGCTTCCCCACCTGTCTCGCCCCGGCACCGCTGGATCGCCCGGACCTGCCGGCGTCTGACTTCTTGGGCGGGGCATCGGCCGGGCGCAACCCGGCGAGCTCCTCTGGCGTGACGATGCCGCGCTCCGTCACGAAGCCCGTGACGAGGGCCCCGGGCGTCACGTCGAAGGCGGGATTGAGCGCCTCCGCTCCCTCCGGTGCGAGCCTGTACTCGCCGATGAACAGCACCTCCTTGGCGTCCCGCTCCTCGATGGGCACGTCCGCCCCCGTCTCGAGCTCGGTGTCGAACGTCGAGGACGGCGCGGCCACGTAGAACGGAACCCCGTGAGCCTTCGCCAGCAGCGCCTTCTCGTAGGTCCCGACCTTGTTGGCGAAGTCGCCGTTGCGGCAGATGCGGTCCGCGCCGACAATCACCAGGTCGACCTCGCCCCGCGATATGTAGAAGCCCGCGGCGTTGTCGGCGATGATGGCGTGCGGGATGCCCTCGTTGAGCAGCTCCCAGGCGGTGAGCCGCGAGCCCTGGAGGCGCGGTCGGGTCTCGTCCACGAACACGAAGACCTCGCGCCCCGCCTCGACCGCGGCGCGGATGGGCGCGAGGGCGGTCCCGTGGTCGATGGTGGCCAGCGCGCCCGCGTTGCAGTGGGTGAGCACGTGCGCGCCCTCCTTGATGAGCGCTGCTCCCGCCTCGCCGATGGCGCGGCACTGCTCCACGATGCCCTCCACGTACTGCCCGGCGGCCATCTCGGGGTCCATCCCGGCCTGTATGTCGGCCGCGACATGCCTTGCGGCATAGAACAGGTCGTTGGCCGTGGGACGTGTCGAGGTGATGGCCTTCACGGCCTGGTCGAGCGGCTCGCCGTTCATGGCGGCCATCGCGATGCCGTACGCGGCGGCCCCACCTATGGAGGGCGCGCCGCGCACGACCATGTCGCGGATGGCGAATGCGACCTCGTCGGTCGTCTCGGCCGAGAACAGCTCGAAGGTGTGGGGCAGCGCGCGCTGGTCGATCATCATGACCACGCCGCCGTCCATCCAGACGGCCCTGTACTCCTCGACGCCCTTGGCCGTCCTGACCTTCAAGCGCTCTCCTCGGCCTTTAGATGGGCAGGGCGCATAATAAGGCTTGTGCAGTGGTGCCAGCATGAGCGCGCCGAGCGGAGGAGAGAGGGGTGCGGTCCTCAGGAGGCGCCGTTGCGCGGACCTGCGGCCTTCCGGTCGTCGGCCCTGGGGACGGGGCGACCGTTCCCGTCCCCGAGGCCATCACGCGGGAGCAATTCGATGGTGGCCCTCACGATGCGACTGGCCGCGCTGTCCAGGCCGGACGCGCCGTCCGCGTTTATGCGCCACGCCTCGTAGGCATAGGGCCGGCCGCCGCGCTCGCGCACGAGGCCGCGCAGCTCCTCGGCGGCGCGGTGGTCGCCGTTCGCGGTCGTGGTGAAGAGCACGACGGGCATGCCCGTCAGGTCCTTGGTCTCGTGTATGAACCGCCTGATGTAGGGCGCGACGCCCCTACCCCAGACGGGCGTGCCCAGCAGGACCAGGCTCGCGCCCTTGAGGTCCACCGGGTCGTAGGCGCAGGGCTCGGTACCACGTCCGAGCACGCATCGCAGCGTGCGGACGAAGCCGAGCTCGCGCGCGGGGCGCAGCTGCCGGGAGTCCACGCTGAGCCCGGCCGCGCTCAGGCGTCGGGACACCTCGAGGGCTAGGGCGTTCGTGTGCCCCGTCCGGGAGTAGCTGACCATGACCACGCGCACCATTGGGGCGGGGCAACCAGGAGGGGGTTAATAAACCCAGCGGATTACCGGTTGGGTGGCGATCCGCGCCTTGGTGGGCCGGCGGCGACCTCATGGCCGGGGCGGTCGCAGCATGGCGGATGGTCGGGCGCGCGCGCCTTCCCATCCGGGGCGGTTAGATGTGATAGGGCACCCAACCGTGGCAAGAGCGATTGGGCCCAGGCAAAAGGCTTTAACCCCCTCGATGCATTCCAACTCAAGGGGGTGCTACAATGGTCACGGGTAAATATCACGTCCACTGTGGCAGGTGCGGATTTCCCATCCGCGTGGCCCAAATCGGGACGGTGGAGGAGGACCCGCACCGCACCTACAAATGCAGGAACTGCGGTTACAGGGGCCCGGCCTGGACCTTCAGGTCGGCCTTGAGGGACATCTCCTTGGTCATCTCCGACCTGGTCGACAAATCGGAGGGGGCAGCTGTCCGGGACGATTTCAAGGATGTCCTTGACAAGCCGCACGGAAGCCTCAGCGGGGTACAGAGGGTTCTCTCCAAATCCCTGAAGCGCCTGGACGGCAGGATATCGAAAGCCAAGCTCAAGCTCCTCAAGGCGCAGGTCGAGACGAAACTTGACAAGGACATAATGGGCACCCTGTTCACGATTCATCTGACATTGGTGCAAGAGAGGGCGAGGAAGAAGCCCTGAACGGACGAGGACGTGACCTGACCAGAGAACCAACGAAGGGAGTTGAATAGTATGCCAGTATACTGTCCCTACCCGGATTGTCAGCACACGATTCCGCCTGGTGCAAGACAGCCCACGTGCCAATACTGCGGCAAGGGCCTTCACTACTATTGCCGGCAGATGGTTGCGGGCAATCATCCATGTGGGTACGTGGTCAACATCGGGGCGACCCGGTGCACCGCGACCCCATCGCACGGCGCGGTGTCGCCCAATCCGCCGCCCTCGACGGACCTGCACTGCCAGTGCCCGCACTGCGGCGTGAACCTGCCCGACAAGCGATACAAGTGCCCCTACTGCGGACAGGACTTCGTGTACAAGTGCCCGCTCTGCGGCACGACGATGAATTCGACGGACACCACGTGCCCCAACCCGGCCTGCGGGCACACGTTCCTCACGATCTGCCCCCAGATGCCCTAGGCGCGCGGACGGAGCGTTTCCCGACCTCCACGGGCCCGCCCTCGTCGGGATGGCGAAGCGAGCTCGACGCAGGGGTGGTGCGGCCCGGGCTCCCGAGCAAGGCGGGCCCTTGGCTCAATCCTGGCCGCTCCGGGCCATCTTGCGCAATCCCGCTCATTCCACCATGGGCCCGTCCCGCTCGTCGATGAGGAGCGTGCGGCTCTCGATCTCGCCAAGCACCGCCTCCGACCTCAGGGGGGCCATCCGGGGCCTCCCCGGATAGCTCTCGGCCAGCAGCCTGTCGAGCTCCCGCTTGAAATCCGCGAGCAGGCCCGTGATGGGCTCAATGTCGGTGCTCGCGACGAAGAACTCGAGCGCGCGCTTCTCCTCGATGACCCCGAGCCGCATGACGATCTGGTGGCCCTTGACCTTCGTCTCGCCGTAGTACCAGACCTCCGCGTAGTAGGGGGGCCCCTCCCTGATGAACTGCCGGACCATCTGGATGGCATTGCCGGCGAGGGCCCGCCTGCCCAGCTCGAGCACAGAGGTGGGGGCCATGCCATCGGCGTAGCGGAACGCGCGCACGTCAGAGTTGTGGAGCTTCTCCTTGATGAGCCTGCGCAGCATCGCGGTGTTCGCGTGCGTCTTCGTGAAGAAGATGGGGCACACCACGTCCGCGCGGCGGCGTTTCATCTCGGTGCGGTGCAGCTCGCCCTTCGGGTCGTAGTAGACGAGCGTGCCGTCGATGTGCGTGCCGTGGCATATCTGCGGGTCGAGCAGCAGCGCCACCGATTTGCGCTCTGCCGGCCGCACGTTGCCCAGGATGATGGAGTCCCCGCGCATCTCGATCGAGACCGGTATCACGCGCTCGAGACGGAGCATGTCGTGGTCGTAGTGGACCTCGACGGACGCGTCGGTGACGGACTCCTTGGTGGCGTTCACCACGGCGAGCTTCAGCCGCACGTAGCCCCTGTGGAAGTCGATGGACGAGAGGAGCGACACCGACGGGGTGGGCGATGGCCCCTTGATGTCGGCCCTGGTGACGTCCGCGGTCCTCTCGAACAGCGGCTTGACCATCTCGGTCATGCCCGATAGCGGTGTCAGGTCGCCGTCCCATTGCTCGATGATGCCCGAGTACGACACCTCGATGCGCTCGACGGTCGCCTCGAGCTCCTCGGCCAGCGCCACATCGGGCTCGCCGTAGACGATGGCGGCCACGTTGACGTGCGGACCGGACTTGATGACGATGAGGTTCTCGCCGTACTTGATGCTCTCGAGCTCCCCGCCCTTCTGGAGGCCCTCCTGGACGATCCCCTGGACGGCGATGAGCATGCCGGACATCAAGTCGGCGTCGGCGGTCTTGCAAGTGTCCAGCGAGCACTCCGCTATGAGGCGGCCGTCCTTGTAGATGACGAACACCTCCTCGATGATGTGGCGGTGACCGGCCGCCGCCGGGAGCGCGCCAGGTGCCGACGGCCCTTCTGCGCCCACCTCGACGACGACCTCCGGGCCGGCCACGGAGGGCTCGCCGGTCACGACCGTCCTGCGGCGCGCCACAACCATCCACGCCACGATCACCGCGAGCATGACGATGATGAGGATGGGCACCCATGAGAGCCATCCCGAGGACGGGACCTTGACGGTGATTGTCTCCGTGCGCTCCCCTGGTCCCCGCGCGCAGATGGACAGTATGTAGTAGCAGTACATCTTGCCTGCCTCCACCGAGCCGTCCGTCCAGTTCCGCGCCGTGGAATCGAGGGTGATGACGAGCTCCATGCTGCTGGGCAGAAGCCCCTTGTATATGGCGAAGCTGGTCGATGGCAGCCGGTCCGGATAATCGGGCAGCGTCCATCGCAGAACGACCCTGCCGTCTTTGTACTTGAGAGGCTGCAGGATCACCATGCCGCAGACCGCCAGCGGCTTGACGGTCCGCGTCTGGTTCATCGGGGAGGCGCCGATGGTGTTCACGGCCAGCACCGTGTAGGTGTAGTTCTGCCCATTGATGAGGCCCTTGTCGGTCCAGTTCATGGGGCCGCCCTGGACCCGATGGACCTCGACCATGGTCGTCGCGTTGAA
>Ga0316628_100000220_pt1 | contig 35802 bp, 23 predicted proteins | sample OWC_Aug_M2_C1_D5_FD_207648 | JGI IMG/M metagenome (GOLD analysis project Ga0316628, IMG submission 207648) | Wetland soil microbial communities from Old Woman Creek delta, Ohio, United States - OWC_Aug_M2_C1_D5_C | ecosystem: Environmental > Terrestrial > Soil > Wetlands | place: USA: Ohio...
ACGAGCGGGCGCCGGTCGTCGGGCATGCCGATGTCTTCATCAACGCGCCCATCACGACCGTCTGGCGCATCCTCAGCGATGTCGCGCGCTGGCCGGACTGGAACAAGAACATATCCAAGATGAGCCTTGACGGCCCGGTCCAGGTCGGGACGTCGTTCCGATGGGTCGGGGGGTCTTCGCGGATCGTGTCCTGCCTGGAGGAGGTCGAGCCGCCTCGCCGGATCGCCTGGTCGGGGCGGACCATGGGCATCCGGGCCATTCATATCTATGAGCTCGATGAGGACAAGAGGCAGACCCGCGTCCATACCGTGGAATCGTTCGAGGGCTTGCTCGCCCGGCTGATGCGCCGGAGCCTGAAGAAAATGCTGGACAAGGACCTCGAGGCGGGGCTCGCCGCGCTCAGGGCGGCGGCGGAGAGGGAAGCGCTAGCCGGGACGACCTGCAAGGAGGACGCTTTCCCGCTCGGCCAGCCGCATTGATCACGGGGACGCGTACAAGAACTGGGGACACGTGCAAATGCGCGAGCAGAAGACTTCTAACAGCACTGGGGACACGTACACGGAGTACATGTCCCCGGCTCGCCGTACACGGAGCACATGCCCCGTCATGAGATCTCGAGGATGCGGTCGAGGCGGAACGTGCGGCACTCGCCGCGCTTGTGGCAATAGGCGCGCAGCCCCTCAAAGCGCCGGCCGTGGTACTCCATCATCTCGACCGACTCGGGACGGATGCGGCGCCGCGTCTTCGTATCGTTCGGCTTGAGGTAGACGATCTCGAGCTCGCGGCCGTCGCGGATGGCCTCGGCGAGGAGGGCGCGCTTGTCGGCGAGCGGCAGGGCCTCCTCGGCCTTCTGGTACTGGAAGCGGGTCAGGAAGCGGACGATGCGCCAGTCCATCCAGATGTGGCTCCGGCGGATCGGCGTACGCAAAACAAGCCCCTCGAAGCTCGTGCATCGGCTGAGCGCGACATAGACCTGGCCGTGGGCGAAGGCGCCGCGCCCGATGTCGATGATGACGCGGTCGAAGGTCTTCCCCTGGCTCTTGTGGATGGTCACGGCCCAGGCCAGGCGGAGCGGGTACTGGGTGAAGGCGCCGACCGGCTCGGATTCGATGCGGTCGGCCTCGGCATCGTACTGGAAGCGGAAGAGCTCCCAAGTGTTGGGCGTGAGGTCCACCTCGTCGCCGTCCGGGAGCTCGACCGTGACGACGTCGTCGCCTTCGGCGTCCGCGGATTTGGCGATCTTCGCGACGCGGCCGATGGTGCCGTTGACGAAGCGTCCCCGGCGGTCGTTGGTAAGAAGCATGACCTGGGCTCCGCGCTTGAGCTCGAGGGCCTCTTCGGTCGGGAGCGAGCGCCGGTCGAACTCGCCCTCGATGAAGCCCTCGTAGCGGCGGGCCCGTCCGGGCAGGGCGGCCAGCTTCTCGCGGTTGCGGGCGGCGGCGAGATCGTTCGTGCTCGTGAGGGTGATGGTGAACGAGTCGTCGGGCGGGGCGAAGCCGGGGTCGAGGCGGCTGTTGAGGAGGGCGATCTGCGCCTCATCGACCGACCGGTTGCGGATGGCGTTGAGGAGCGAGATGAACGCGGCGTCGCTCTGCCGGTAGACCTTCTCGAGCTCGACGAAGTCCATGGCGAACTCGGGGTCGGCGAAGATGCGGGCCGAGAAGAAGTAGGGCGATTCGTAGCGGGCCGCGGCGCCGAGAGTATCGGGCGCGCCGGCGCTCCGGCCGCGCCGTATCGAGGGCGGTTCCGGGGCGAAGAGGCCGCGCTCCTGCCCGGTGACGACCGGCGGCAGCTGGTAGAGGTCGCCGATGAAGATCATCTGCAGGCCGCCGAAGCGCTCCTTCGGCCGCGGCCCATTGAGGCGGAGGAACTTCTCCACGCAGTCCAGGAGGTCGGCCCGGACCATGGAGATCTCGTCGATGACGATGGCGTCGAGGTTGCGGTAGAGGGCGGCTCGGTCTGCGGCGGCGCCCCGGCCTTTGGGGAGCTTGCGCACGGCCTCGGGCGTGACGTCGGGCTTGAAGCCGAAGAAGGAGTGGATGGTCTGGCCGCGGACGTTCAGGGCGGCGACCCCGGTCGGGGCCAGGACTGCGATACGCTTGAGGGTCTGGCCGCGCCAGAGCTCGAGGAGAGTCGATTTCCCGGTCCCGGCCTTGCCGGTGATGAAGACGTGGCGCGCGGTCCCCTCCATGACGTCGAGGGCGCGCCGGAAACCCGGGTTGATCTCGATCGCCGGCTCGGCCGGCTTCTGGGAGCGGGAGGTCATTTCGCCCGATTGTAGCCGATTCGCATATCCCTGTCGATTCGCGGGGAGTCGCCCGAGATAAGAAAGGACGACCGGGGAGGTCGCGATCTTCTCAACCGGCCCTGGCTTTTGGCCCAACGGCCAGAAAATGAGAAATAGGCATCATGTCCTCCTATTTCGGGCACGCGGCGCACTGTGCGGCCGTGCTCATGTATAATGGCGCCGTCGACAGGCCTCGGGACGGAGGGGAACATGGCTGGTTCGATCATCATCATCGGCGCGGGCATGGGCGGCCTCGCCGCGGGCATCTACGGCCGGCTGAACGGCTTCGACACCAAGATCTTCGAGATGAACACCCAGCCCGGCGGGCAGTGCTGCTCGTGGAAGCGCGAGGGATACACCTTCGACGGCTGCATCCATCACCTCTTCGGCTGCGCCCCGGCGTCGCGGATCTATGGCCTGTGGCAGGAGCTCGGGGCCGTGCCGCGCGACATGGTGAAGACGGAGGAGTGCACGAGCGTCCTGGCGCCGGACGGCCGGCTCTTCCGCGACTACTACGACCTCGAAAGGCTCGAGGCGCATCTCAAAGAGCTGGCCCCCGAAGACGCGGACATGATCGCGGAATATGTCCAGGGGTGCCGGACGTTCGTCGGCCGCGACCTCCTCGGCGACATGATGCTGGGCACGATGGGGGAGAGGGCCAAGGCGCTGACCGGCATGGCGCTGCGCCTCAAATGGCTGACCCCGACCATGGAGAAGTTCGGCCATCGCTTCAAGGACCCCTTCCTGCGGCGCGCCTTCCCGCTGCTCGTCTATTCGGCGCCCTCCGTGCCGCTCTTCATCCACCTCGTCCGGCACTCCTATGCCGTCGATGACGCCCTCCGGTGGCCGGTCGGGGGCTCCCTGAAATTCGCCCTGTCGATCGAACGGCGCTACAAGTCGCTCGGCGGGGAGATCGCCTACAACAGCCAGGTCGAGAAGATCCTGGTCGAGGGCGGGCGGGCCGTCGGGGTCCGGCTCGCCGACGGCAGCGTGCATCGGGCCGACGTCGTGATCTCGGACGCGGACGGCCGCAAGACGATCATGGAGATGCTCGGCGGCAAGTTCCTCGACGACAGGGTCCGCAAGGAGTGCGCCGAGCCGCCCGACACGACGGCCTGGTCGGTCCACGTGTACCTAGGGGTCAAGCGCGACTTGTCGGCCGAGCCCTCGGCGCTCATCATGCTCCTCGACGAGCCGGTCGAGATCGCGGGGCATCGCTGCGAAAGTCTGGAGATGCAGATCTTCGGCTTCGACAAGACCATGGCCCCCGCCGGGAAAGGCGTCATCAAGGTCGAGCTCTTCTCGGACTACTCGTATTGGAAGCGCCTCGAGAACGACCGCGCGAGGTACGAGGAGGAGAAGGCCAAGGCGGCCGAGCGGACGATCGACGTCCTGGAGCGGCGGTTTCCCGGGCTGCGAGGTCAGATCGAGACGATCGACGTCCCGACCCAGCTCACCTGGGAGCGCTACATGGGCGGGACGCACGGCTTCGCCAACATGCCGGCGAAGAAGTCCTCGATCTGGTCGGGGCTGAGGGGCGCGGGCGGGGACATGACCGTACCGGGGCTCGAGAGCTTCTATTTTGTGGGCGTCTGGGCCAGCATGGCCGGGTCCCTTTTTGGCAATGCCCTGTCGGGTCGGCTGGCCATCCAGAATCTGTGCCGGCGCCGGAAGCGGCCCTTCGGGACGAGCATCGACCTCTAGGCGCGAATGGACGTTAGCGCGAGGAGGAACGAATGAAAGCCATCATCTACAGAAGATACGGCTCGCCGGATGAGCTTCGGCTCGAGGAGATCGAGAAGCCGGCTCCCAAAGAGGGCGAGATCCTGATCGGGGTCCGGGCCGCGTCGCTGAACGCCTACGACCTGCATTTCCTGTCGGGGACGCCATTCTTCCTGCGCATGATGGGGGCGGGTTTCCTGAAGCCGAAGCTCAAGCCGCTCGGCGCCGACGCGGCCGGCACGGTCGAAGCGGTCGGCCCGGGCGTGACGGATCTCAAGCCCGGCGACGAAGTTTACGGGTGCCAGCATGGCAGCCTGGCCGAGTTCATGTGCGGACCCGCCAAGAGGTTCGCGCCGAAACCGATCAATCTGTCTTTCGAGGAAGCGGCGGCCGTGCCCATGGGGGCCCTGACCGCGCTCCAGAGCCTTCGCGACAAGGGGAAGATCGGTCCGGGGCAGAGAGTGCTCGTCAACGGGGCTTCCGGAGGCGTCGGGAACTTCGCCGTCCAGCTGGCGAAGCTGTTCGGGACGGAGGTCACCGGAGTGTGCCGGACGGCCAAGATGGATTTCGTCCGCTCGCTCGGGGCGGACGAGGTCCTGGATTACACGCGGGAGGACGTCACGGAGAGCGGTCGGCCCTTCGACCTGATCCTCGATGTCGCGGCCTATCGCCCGGTCTCGAGATACCGGCGCATCATGAAGCCCGGCGGGCGGTATGTCATCGCCGGCGGTTCCATGGGCGCGATGATCAAGGTCGCGATGGTCCCGAAGATGGGGACGAGGACCATGACGACGATGGCCGCGCGCACCAATCGCGACGATCTGCTGACCCTCAAGGAATACCTCGAGAGCGGCAGGATCAAGGCCTATGTCGATAAGCGGTATCCCCTGGCCGAAGCGGCCGCCGCCTTCTCATATTTCAAGAGCGGCCAGGTCCGGGGAAAAGTCGTCGTCACCGTGCCGTAGCGTCTAGTAGTGCTTCTCGATCCCGCCGAAGCCGATGATGCGGTTGGCCTTGGTCATCTTCAGGAAGTTCCGCAGGCGCTTGGCGAACTCCTGTGGCCGGTCGCGGGCGCCTTCGATGTAGCCGAGGCGGATGCGCTTGTAAGGATCCGAGAAGGCCCGGAAGTTCCGCCAGATCACGCGGTCGGCTTTGAGCGCGGCCAGGATATCGGGCGGGATGACGACGGGCTTTTCGGCGAGGAGGGGACGGACCTGTTCGAGAACCTCCGGCAGGACCTTGCCCTTGGCCGCCATCGCCCGCAGCCGGGCTAGGTTGGCCTCGGAATAGGCGCTCCCGGGCCGGCGCGGCGTGAACCGCTGGGCGTAGCGGTCCTGGTCGATCTTTCTGGCCGTGCTGTCGATCCAGCCGAAGGCGAGCGCCTCCTCGACCGCGTCGTTGTAGGAGAGACGGGGCCTCCCGGTGTGCTTCTTGTAATAGACGAGCCAGACCTCCTTGGCCCTTTTATGGTTCCGGCGCAGCCATGTCCGCCACTCGGACCGCTTGGAGACGTCGAGAAGATCACCGACGGGAGGCATGATGCCGATCTCCGGATTTTCGCCCTGTGGCGCCTGCCTGGATCTTACCACGGAATCCGCCGGAAGGCCGGGGCACGAAAATCGGAAAATAGTATTGTGTCCCCGATTTATTTGGAAGCCGATTTATTTGATCTCCTTCAGGAGCTCGGTGACGGCGGCTTCGAGCTGCTCGTCGCGGCCCTTGACCACGTTCTCGGCGGCGTTCTTGACCTTGACGTCGGGCTCGGTCTGGCGGTTGTCGAGGTAGCCGAGGCCCGGCACCTTGACGCCCATCGGCACGACGCCCCACATCACGCTACTCTCGCCGAGCATCTCCCAGCCGGCGAACGAGCACGTCCCCGGAACGGGCATGCCGACGAGCTTGCCCAGCTTGAGGTACTGGTAGGCGAAAGCGTAGCAGTGGCCGTCGCTGTACTGGGCCTCGCCGACGATCGAGATCGAGGGCTTGGTCCAGCGGAAGTTCGGCTCGTAGCCGGTGCTGCGCTTGTCGGTCGTGTAGTCGAAGAACTTCTTGCCGCTCAGGAACATGGCCAGGTCGGCGACGAGGTCGCCGCCGCCGTTGAAGCGGGTGTCGACGACGAGGCCGTCGCGGTCGGCGAACTTGCCCATGACCTCCTCGTAGGCCGAGCGGTAGGCGCTGTCGCTCATGCCCGGGACGTGGATGTAACCCAGGCGGCCGCCGCTCAACTTCTCGACCTCGGATTGGTTGCGGCGGACCCAGCGCCGGTAGAGCAGGCCGCTCTCCTCGCGAGGCGAGATAGGCTTGACGGTGAGGTCGCGCTTGACCGTGGCCGCGCCCGCCGCCGGCCCGGAGAGGGTCAGAAGGACGTTCTGCCCGGCCTTGCGGTTGAGGTAGCGCTCGAGGCCCTTGTCCGGGACGATGGCCACGCCGTCCACGGCCTCGATGACCGTGCCGGACGCGACGTTGAAGTCGGCCTTGTCGAGCGGCCCGCCGGCCATGACCTCGGTGATCTTGACCCCCGGCCCGGGGTAGGCCTCGTCATAGAAGGCGCCGAGCGAGGCCGTCTCATCGGCGTTCTCGACCTGCCGTCCGTAGCGCGCGCCGCTGTGGCTGACGTTGAGCTCGCCCAGCATCTCCGACAGGAGCTCGGAGAACTCGTAGCCGTCGCCGATGCCGGAGAGGTGCTTTTCGTAGACCGGCTTGAAGGAGGTCCAGTCGGCGCCATGATAGCCGGCCGTGTAGAAGGTCTCGAGGACCCGGCGCCAGACGTGCTCGAACTGGGCCTTGCGCTCGGCCGCGACGTCCACGGTGATCTCGCCCTTGATGCCGATCGGGTCGCGCTTGCCGCTCGCGGGATCAATCTTGGACAGGCCGCCGTTGGCGAGCAGGAAGATCGACTTCTGGTCCTTGTCCCAGACCATGCGTCCGCCGCCGGCGTTGAGGGGGGCGAGCATCTTGGTCTCGCGCGTCTTGAGGTCGGTCGTCCACAGGTTGTAACCCTTCTCGAAGCGGGCCAGATAATAGAGCGTGTTGCCGTCCTTGTTGACCAGGGCGTCGCTGAGCTGGGACGAGTGGATGGTCAGGCGCGCCTTGCGCAGGGCGAGATCGGTCCAGTCGACGACCAGGGGCTTGATCTCCTCCTTCTTCTCCTTCTCGGCGGGCTCCTTCTTGTCCTTGGGCGCCTCGGGCTTGGCCTTCTTCTCCTCGATCTCCTTGAGCAGGGCGGCCTCCTCCTTGGTCATCCGGAAGCGGTCCCAGGCGTCGCGGGTGAAGAAGAGGGCGTAAGCGTCGAACTGCGCGCCGCCGCTGTAGGCCACGGCCTTCATGCCGTCGCGGTTGCTGAACCAGAGCATGGCCTGGCCGCCGAGGATCCATTTGCCCTCGGCGTCCTGGAAGCCGCTCTCGGTCAGGTTGACGACCTGCCCCGTGCCGTCGGCCTTGACCAGCCCGACCTCGCTCGGGGCGAAGCCGGGGACGGCGTAGTCGAAGAGGATCCATTGGCTGTCCGGGCTCCATTGGTAATACTGCCTGCCGTCGGGCGACGGGACGAGCTGCCGGTCGGTGAGGAGGATGCGGGTCTTCTTGGAGGCCAGGTCGAGGACCTTGAAGGTCGTGCGGTCCTCGATGAAGGCCAGCTGCTTGCCGTCGGGGGAATAGGCGGGCTGGGTGTTCTGGCGCTCGTTCACGACGAGGGGCGTCTCCTGGAGCACGGTCGAGGCGTAGAAGTAGGGTTCCGCGTCGCGCGTCCGCCGCGTCTCGTAGACGCCCCAGCGGCCGTCGCGCTCCGAGGCGTAGAGGATGGCGTTGCCGTCGGGGGCGAACGAAACGGAGGTCTCGTCGCCGAAGGACGACGTGACGCGCTTGGTCACGCCGCCGTCCACGCTCGAGGCGAAGACGCCGCCGCGGACGACGACGGCGATCTCCTTGCCGTTCGGGGAGACGGCGAAGTCGCGGACCCCGCCGCTGACCGGCACGACGATCTCATTGTTGGCCCGCGCGTCCGAGGCGAGGAGGACCGGGACGAGGGCCGGCTTGGCCGCGCCTTGGGCGAGGGTGTAGATCGCGCCGTCATAGCCGAAGCAGAGGGTGCCGTTGTCGGCCATGGACAGGAAGCGGACGGGGTTCTTCGTGAACCTGGTGATCGGAGTCGAGGCGCCTTCGCCCGTCGCCATGCGGTGGACGTTGAACGAGCCGCTCTCTTCGCTCAGGTAGTAGAAGCCTTTCTCGTCGGGCGTGAAGACGGGGCTGCGGTCCTCGCCGGCGAATTGGGTGATCATGCGGTGCCGGCCGGTCCCCGTGTCGTAGGCCCAGATGTCGCGGGTGATGGCCGAGGTGTGGTGCTTGCGCCATTCGTTCTCGCCGCCCTTCTTGTCGTGGTAGAGAAGGAGGCGCCCGTCGCGGCTGAGCTTGGCGTCCTCGGCCGGCGTGCCGAGGATCTGGACGGCGCGGCCGCCGGCGGCCGGGACCTTGTAAAGCTCGGGCTGCGAGCCGGTCGGGAAGGTCCGGTTGTCGGCCGTGTCGAGGCGGGCGGCGCCGAAGAGGATGGCCTTGTCGTCGGGGGTGAAGGAATAGGGCAGCTCGGAGGCCGAATGGAAGGTCAGGCGGCGGGCCTCGCCGCCGGTCGCGGGCATGACGAAGATATCGAAGTTGCCGAAGCGATCGCTGGCGAAGGCGATGGACTTGCCATCGTGGCTCCAGACAGGCATGTAGTCGTGGGCCTCATGGATGGTCAGGGGCACGGCGACGCCGCCGTCGGAAGGCACGCGGAAGAGGTCGCCCTTGTAGACGAAGACGATCGTCTTGCCGTCGGGCGAGATGGCCGCGTAGCGGAGCCACATCGGGACGTTGTCCGCGGCCTCGCCGGCGGGCGAGCCGTCGAAGAGCGCGGGCGCCGCCGCGAACGGGACGTGTCCGGCGGCCGGGGCGGGGGAGGGCGGCGTGGACGCCGCGACCGCCACCCCGAAAGAGGCGAGGGCGATCAAAACGAAGGGATAAAGGGCCTTCCTGACGGTTCGGCTCTGGCTCATGGTGACTCCTTTCGGGAGACAATGATTTTCAGATGATAGCAGAAATCGGGGACGCATTGCCAATTTCCGAATTCGGTCGCCGCCTGGGGTGAGATGGGGCGGGCCAGTCTCACCCCGAAGTTCATCGCGGCGAGGGATGACGGGTCCCTGTCCGAGGCCTTATCCTGCCCGTGGAAGAGCCTATGTCCGCGTCTAGATCGCGATCCCTCCGCCCCTTCCGGGATATCGGGGCCAAGGCGACCCTCTATGTCCTGGCCCTCCTCGCGGCGACGGTCTCGGTCGCCTATGTCATCACCATCCAGATCCTGAACGACCACGTCCGCCAGGAGATCGTCAAGAGGGCCGGATCGCTCAGCCGCAGCATCGCCTCGTCGGCCGGCTACGACCTCATCCTCAAGGACCTGCTGGCCCTCGACAACATGGTCTTCAAGATCAAGGAGACCAATCCCGACATCACCTCGATCGCCATCCTCGGGCCCGACCGGACGATCATCGTCCACAGCGCCGCCGGCCGGGCGGGCACGAAGCTTGTCCCGGCCGATGGGCACGTCGTCGTCGAGGACCGCGACGGGACCCGGATCCGCGAGGTCGCCGCGTCGGCCCAGCGCGCCGCGTCCTTCGCCATCGAGAGCCGGATCACGTTCATGGACAGGGACCTCGGCTCGGTCCTCCTCGACGTCGATTGGTCGGTTCTGACCGTCGCCCAATCGGCGGCCCGCCGCAAGGTCCTGCCCGTCTTCGCGGCCATCCTGGTCCTCGGCGTGGCCACGAGCTTCGCCCTTTCGGCCCGGCTGATGCGCCCGGTCAAGGAGCTGGCCTCAGGCGTCGAGGAGCTCAAGCGGGGCCAGAGGAGCAAGCCCCTGCGCGTCTATTCGGAGGATGAGCTCGGCCGGCTGACGGCCAGCTTCAACGAGATGACCGAGCTCATCACCGGCCAGCGCGAGAAGCTCGGCCAGTACGCCCGCGAGCTCGAGGAAGCTTACGTCTCGACCGTCCGTGTCCTCGGCGCGGCCATCGAGGCTCGCGACCACTACACGCTGGGGCACTCGACCCGCGTCGCCGAGTTCGCCAAGGAGCTGGCCCGCGAGCTCGGACGGGCCGACGACAAGGTCGAAGAGATCGAGATCGCCTGCCTCTTCCACGACGTCGGCAAGATCAAGATCCCCGACGCCATCCTCCATAAAAAGGGACGCCTCGATCCGGCCGAGATGGCGGAGATGCGCCGACACCCCGAGTACGGGGCCGAGATCCTGAGCAAGGCCCGCTCCCTCTACAAGTACATCCCGGCCGTCCGCCACCATCACGAGTGGTTCGACGGCAGCGGCTATCCCGACGGCCTGAGCCGCGAGTCCATCCCCGACGAGGCGGCCGTCATCTCGCTCGCCGACGCCTTCGACGCCATGACCTCGAACCGGCCCTACCGCGACGCGCTGGCCCGGGACGAGGCCCTGGCGATCATCCGCAAGTCGGCGGGCAAGCAGTTCCACCCGGAGTTCGCCAGGGTCTTCCTGAAGATCAACGGCGGGGAAGCGCCGATCGTCGAGATCGAGCCCCAGCGGAGCTTGGTGTCATGAGCGAGCCGCGACGCGACAAGCAGACCCTCGGGGGCGCCGCGGTCCCGGCCGCCTTCCTGGCCCTGCTCCTGGCCTTGATCCTAATGGGGTGCGCCTCGTCGAACAGGGCGGCCTTGAGGGAGGCCTCGACCCGATCGGCGGGCGCTCTCGCCGCGGGCGACTACGGGCTGGCCCTCGAGCTCTATCAAGAGCTCTACGAGAGCGACCGGGCCGACGGCAAGATCGTTTCGAGCTATGCGTCCATGATCGAGAGCGTCAAGGCCGCCGGGGACCAAGCCGGGGCCAAGGGCAGCTATGCCGCGGCCCAAGAGATTTACCGGCTTCTCGCGGAACGATGGGACGGCTTCTCGGCCCTGGCGCGCCGGCTCTCGTTCAAGAAGGCCGACCTCGAAGCGGCGTCGAAGGACTGCGGCCTGGCCCTGTGCGAGCGCGTGTTCCGGCAGGATGTCGCCAAGGGCGATCACGCCAAGGCGCTCGGCGCCTATCAGGCCGCGATCAGGCAGTATCCCGAGGACAAGGCCGTGAGAGCGCGCTACGTCAAAGGCGTCGCCGAGATCGCCGGCCTCGCGGCCAAGTCTCTCGAGGCCAAGGACTACGCCGCGGCCGGCAGGACGTACGCGCTCCTGCTCAAGAACGTCGAGTCGTTCGAGGGAGGGGCAGGGACGTCGGGCGAAAGCGCCCCGACCCGGGATTCGCTGGCCGAAGCGATCCGGACTTGCGTCACGGCGCTGACCAACAACGGCTTGGCCGAATACAGGAAGGGCAACCTCGAAGGCGCCATCGCCGTCTGGGACGAGCTCCTGGGCTTCGATCCCGGCAACGCCGAGATCAAGAAGGCCGCCGAGACGGCCAGGGCCCAGCTGGGCAAGCTCAAGCGCTCGGGCAAGATCGGCTCGCGGACCGGCCGCGTCGGCCGCTAATTCGGAAATAGTATTGTGTCCCCGATTTGTCTGGCGGATAATGGCCGCGACGGGGCAGGGCCATGTTCAAGTATCGTCTGCGGGATTGGGCCACGGCGCGCGGCTACGGTTTGGCTATCGGCGGGACCGGCGTCATCGATGAGGTCAAGAGAAAGCTCGAGGAGCGCCGGGCCGCCGGCCTGATCGAGGCCGGCTTCTATGCCGAGAACCTGAGCTCGTTCAAGTTCCTCGAAGGCCTCGCCGTGAGCGGGCCGGTCAGCCTGGTCATGGTGGCCGTGCCGAGCCCGATCCACACCCTGCCCGCGACGGCCGGCGGCCGGACGTTCGAGATGCTGATCCCGCCGACCTACGTCCGCTACAGGGCCACCTTCGACGACGTGCTCGGCGACATGAAGGCCAACGTCTTGCCGGAAGATGTCAAGGCCGAAACCCTCAGGGCCCCGCTGAAATCGCTGGCCGTGCACATGGGACTGGCGGCCTACGGCCGGAACAACGTCACCTATGTGGCCGGACTCGGCAGCGGCCATCAGCTCTGCGGCTACGCCGTCGGGACGGACCTCGAGACGACGGAACGGTCCGCCTCGGGAACGGACGCCGAGACCATGCTCGAACGATGCCGGGATTGCCGGGCCTGCCTCAAGGTCTGCCCGACCGGGGCCATCCGGGAGGACCGCTTCCTGATCTCGGCCGAGCGATGCTTTACGCTCCATTCCGAGAGCCGCCGGCCGCTCCCGGCCTGGGCCAAGGTGGGAAGATCGAATTGCCTCATCGGCTGCCTGGCCTGTCAACAGATCTGCCCCGAGAACAAGGGCCGCCTGCGGACCGCCCCGTCGGGCGTCAAGCTTACTGGCGACGAAGCCGAAGCGCTCATGGAAGTCGGGCGCCGGCTCGAGAGCGGGGCCGGCGGAGTCTCGGCGGGCGCGATCGACGAGCGGATCATGGCCTCGTTCCGGCGGGCCCGGGCCAAGCTCGACCGGCTCGGCATGACCGAGGACGCGGAGGTCATGGGCCGCAACCTCGCCAACTTCATTCGCGGCTGATCGCCGATCTATTGGCCGGCCACGGTCATCTCGGCGACCTTGACGGTCGGACCGGTGATGGGGCCGAGGAACTCGAGGTCGCGGCCGACCGCCTCGATCGTCTCGAGGATCCGTCCGAGGTTGCCGGCGATGGTGATCTCGGTCACCGGGTAGGCGATCCGGCCGTCCTCGATCCACAGGCCGAACGCGCCGCGCGAGATGTCACCGGTCACGGAGTTCAGGCCGTGGCCGAGGGTCCGGATGAGCAGCAGCCCCGTCTTCGTCCCGGCCACGATGTCCTCGGGCGTCGGCGCGCCGGGCCCCGGCTGGAGGTAGAAGTTGGCCGGTCCGACGCCGCTGCCGTCGGCGCTCCCGGTCGATTCGATCCCGAGCTTGCGGGCCGCGTAATAATTGCAGAGGTAGCTCTGCAGGACGCCCTTGTCGATGACGACCGTGCGGCGGCAGGGCAGCCCGTCGGAATCGAAGGGGTGCGAGCCCAGCGCGCCCGGGATGAGGGCGTCGTCGACGACCGTCACCCGCTCGTTCCCGATCCGTTGCCCCAGCCTGCCCTCGAGGAAGGTCGTCTTCTGATAGACGGCCGTCCCCGTGATGCAGCCAAAAAGGAATCCCAGAAGCCAGGCGGTCTGCGTCGGCTCGAAGATGACCGGCACGTTCTGGGTCTTGATCTTGCGCGGATCGAGCTGGCGCACGGTCCTCTCGACGGCCTTGCGGGCCACCTCCTCCGGGCTCTCCAGGTCCTTGAAGTGGCGCTTCGACGAGGACCAGGAGTCCTCGACCCGGTGGTCCGTGTCGCCGGCCTGGAGCCCGACCCCGAGGCCGCAGTAAGTCTGCTCGTACTCGCCGACGAAGCCGTTCGTCAGGGCCAGGACGGAACGGATCTCGTTCGTGGCGAAGGTCGCCCCGTACGAGTTGGTGATGCGCTTATCGACGAGGGCGATCCGCTCCGTCTCGCGGGCCAGGGCGATCTTCGTCCGCGAGTCGAGGGCGGCGATGGCCGGGTCGTAGAGGCTGAGCGGGGCGGGCTCGATCCGCTCCTTGGCGGGAGGGGCGAGGCCGGCGAACTCGTCCGGGTTGCCGAGCTCGGCCCGGCGAACGGCGTTGCGGATGAGCCGCCGCAGGGTCGCCCGGTCGAGGTCCGAGGAGCTGGCGTAGGCGGTCTTCTTGTCCTTGATGACGCGCAGGCCGGCCGAACGCGACCCGGCCTCGATGAGCGCCTCGATGCGGCCCTTCCGGACGTCGACGTTGAACTCGTAGCCGTCGACGACCGAGACCTCCGCCTCGTCGGCGCCGCAACTCCGGGCGTACGCGGCCAGCTCCTCGGCCAGGTCGCGCAGGGCCGGGGCCGGCCGGGCCGTCTCGCGCCTCTTCACGAGCGCCCTCCGACCGTCATCCCGGCGATGCGAAGCGTCGGGCAGCCGTCCGTCACCGGCACGTCCTGGCCGTCCTTGCTGCAGGTTCCCGTCTGGAGCCCGAAGGCGAGATCGCCGCCGACGCGGTCGATCTTCCGCAGGATGTCGATGTTCGTGCCGATGAGCGTGGCCTGCTTGACCGGAGCCGTCATCTGGCCGTCCTCGATGAGATAGCCGAGGCTCACGGAGAAGGTGAACTTGCCCGAGTCCTCGACCTGGCCCCCCGAGAGGCTGGCCACGTAGAAGCCCTTCCGGACCGAGCGCAGGATGTCGTCGGGGGATTCGACGCCCGGCGCGATGTAGGTGTTGGACATGCGGGGGATGGGCCAGTGGCTGTAGTCCTGGCGCCGGCCGTGCCCGGTCAGGGCCGCCCCGCCCATCAAGCGGGCCGAGAGCCTGTCCTGGAGGAGGCCCCGGACGACGCCCTTCTCGACGAGCAGGGTCCGCCGCGGCGCCGTGCCCTCGTCGTCGATGTTGTAGGAGCCGCGGAACGAGGGGATAGTCGGATCATCGTAGATCGTGACGAGGTCGGAGCCGACCTTTTTCCCCATCTTGTTCCAGAAGATGGACGTCTTCTTGCGGTTGAAGTCGGCCTCGAGGAGGTGCCCGACGGCCTCGTGGATGAGGACGCCGCTGTGGCCGGGCGCGAGGACGATCGGCATCTCCCCGGCCGGCGGGTTGACCGCCCCGAGGAGGACGATGGCCTCGCGGGCCGCTTCCTCGCCGATCTCGCGGGGCGCGTGGACGTCGCGAAAGAACTCCAGGCCGACCCGGCCGCCGCTGCCCCAATAGCCCGACTCGCGCTTGCCGCCGTCCTCGGAGATGGCGACGCAGGCGAGCTTGACCATGGGCCGGGTGTCGCGGACGAGCAGGCCCTCGGAGTTGGCCAGGCAGACGTGGGTCAGCGAATCGGAATGGTTGACCTTGACCTTGACTATGCGAGGATCGAAGAAGCGGGCCGCGTCGTAGGCCTCGCGGACGAGCCCGATCTTCTCGGACAGGGAGGCCTTGTCGGCCGGCCGCCGGACGAGGTAGCGGCTGGCCCTCGAGGTCCGGTCCCGGAGCGCCGGGAGGGGAGGCGGGGCGGCCTTGCCACGGGCGATGGCCGCGGCGGTCTCGGCCGTCTTGCGGACCTTGTCCATCGAGAGATCGTTCGTGTAGCCGAAGCCGGTCCGGTCGCCGCGAATGACGCGGATGCCCAGACCGAGGCTGACGGCCTCGGCCGTCTCCTTGATGATGTCCTCCTCCATGTTGATGAAGTCGTAGGTCTGGTGCTCCATGAAGATCTCGGCGAACTCGCCGCCGCTCGAGAGGGCCAGGGAAAGGACGGAGCGAAGGTCGGACGGGGAGAGGCCGAAATGATCGACGTAGGGGAGGGGCGCCGCCAGTTTCGGCGGATGCGCGGGCGTTTTCCCGTCCCCCATGGCGATGCCATGATGGCACAATCGGCCGATAGAGGCAACCGGAGCCGATCGGGGACATGTACTCCGTGTACGTGTTCCCTGTGTTATGCCGGCGTCTGCGCCAGAAGGACGGTCCCTCTGGGAAATTGACGGTCCGCCGGGGAAAAGCCTATAATCTGATAACCCATGGGAGCACAGGACCTTAAGCAGGCCATCGAGGCGGCGATCGAGGCCGCGCTCCGGGAAGACATGCCCGAGGGCGATATCACCTCGGAGAGCATCGTCCCGGCGGAGGCCCGCTCCGAGGCCTGTTTCCTGGCCAAGGAGGACGGCGTCGTGGCCGGCCTCGAGGTCGCGGCCCGGGTCTTCGCCAAGATCGACCCCTCGACGATCTTCATCGAGAGGTTCCGGGACGGGGCGGTCTTCCGCCAGGGCGACCGGCTGGCCCGGGTCAAGGGGCCGACGGCCGTCCTGCTCAAGGGCGAACGGACCGCCCTCAACTTCCTGCAGCGCCTCTGCGGCGTGGCCACGGCCACCCGTCGTTTCGTCGAGGCCGTCGACGGCACCAAGGCCAAGATCCTCGACACGCGCAAGACGACGCCCGGGCTCCGGCTGCTCGAGAAGTACGCGGTCCGCACGGGCGGCGGCACGAACCACCGCCTCGGCCTCTCGGACATGGTCCTCATCAAGGACAACCACCTGCGCTTCGTCGGCAGCGTCGGCGAGGCCGTGCGCCGGGCCCGGGCCAAGGTCCGTCCGGGCGTCCGCATCGAGGTCGAAGCGGCCAGCCTGCTCCAGGTCCGCGAGGCCCTGGCCGCGGGGGCCGACATGATCATGCTCGACAACATGCCCCTCGAGACGATGAGCCAGGCCGTCGCCCTGGCGGGGGGGCGGGTGCCCCTCGAGGCCTCCGGCAACATGACCCTCGACCGGGTCCGGGCCGTGGCCGAGACGGGCGTCGATTTCATCTCCGTCGGGGCCCTGACCCATTCCGCCCGGGCCCTCGATATCAGCATGGATTTCGTCCGCTGAGATGCCCATGAGCGCCACAGACATCCGGGCCGACGTCCTCGTCATCGGCTGCGGCATCGCCGGCGCGGCCGCCGCCCTGGAAGCCGCCGACGCCGGGCTCGACGTCGTCGTCATCACCAAGGACGCCCGGGCTCGGGAGTCCAACACCTACTACGCCCAGGGCGGCATCGTCTCCTTCGCCCCGGACGACCAGCCCGAGCTCCTCAAGCGGGACATCTTGGAGGCCGGCGACGGGGTCGGCGACCCATTGGCCGTGGACGTCCTGGTCGCGGATGGGCCTCGCCTCGTCCAAGAGACGCTCATCGAGCGGCTGAGGATCCCGTTCACCCGGAGCTCGCCCGAGACGCTCGACTACGCCCTCGAAGCCGGGCACTCGCGCCGGCGCATCCTCCACGTCGAGGACGCCACGGGCCGGACGATCGAGGAGCGCTTCCTGCGCGCCCTCATGAAGAATCCCCGGGTGACGCTTCTGCCGGGCCGGACCGCGGTCGACCTGCTGACCGTGCCGCATCACTCGAAGAACCCCGTCTCTTATTATCGCGAGCCGCTGGCGATCGGCGCCTACGTCCTGGAGAACGCCACCGGCGAGGTCGGGCGCATCTTCGCGCCGTTCACCGTCCTGGCCACGGGCGGCTGCGGCTCGGTCTTCCTCCACACCTGCAACCCGCCGGGCGCCGACGGTTCGGGCTACGCCATGGCCCTGAGGACCGGGGCCCGGATCGGCAACATGGAATACATCCAGTTCCATCCGACCGTCTTCATGCGCGAATCCGGCGACGGCTTCCTGATCTCGGAGGCCGTCCGTGGCGAAGGGGCCCGGCTCAAGACGCGCGACGGCCGGACGTTCATGGAGAAATACTCGCCCCAGCGGGACCTGGCCCCGCGCGACGAGGTCGCCCGGGCCATCTACGAGGAGATGATCGTCACCAACACGGACTACGTCCTTCTCGACCTCGCCTCGTACGCCCGGCCGGCGGCCATCCGCAAGCGCTTTCCGACGATCTACCGGACCTGCCTCGAGGACGGCCTCGACATCACCAGGCACCCCATCCCGGTCGTCCCGGCCGCCCACTACTGCTGCGGCGGCGTGCTGGCCGACGGCTGGGGCCGGACCTCCCTCGCCGGGCTTTACGCGGTCGGCGAGGTCGCCTGCACGGGCGTCCATGGGGCCAACCGCCTGGCCTCGACCTCGCTCCTGGAGGGGCTGGTGTGGGGGACCAGGGCGGCCCACGACATCGCCCTGCGCTTCGACGACGCGCGGCCCTATAAGGCCTCCGAGATCCACCGTTGGTATCGTCCGGCTCACGAAGAGACCGTCGACCCGGCCCTGGTCAACCAGGATTGGCTGACCATCCGCTCGACGATGTGGAACTACGCCGGCGTCATCCGGACGCGCAAGCGCCTGGAGCGGGCCAAGTCGGACCTCGAGTACCTCAGCCACCGCATCGAGAAGTTCTACCAGGCGGCCCGGGTCGAGCCCGGGCTCGTCGGGCTCCGCCACGGCATCCTTGTCGCCCTGATGATCACCCGGGCGGCCCTGGCCGACCCGACCTCCCGCGGCGCCCACTTCATCAAAAAGTAGGGGACATGTACTCTTTGTACGTGTCCCCGGTTCGAGACACGTACTCGGAGTCCCCGCTTTGCGCATGACCCCGGTCCGGACACAGCCCCTTTGAGAACGGCCGGGAATCGCTTATAATAGAGCATTATATTTTAACCGACGGAGACCGTTATGGCCGAGAAGCCCAACGTGAAGGCGACGCTCAACCTGCCCCAGACCGCGTTCGCCATGAAGGCCTCCCTGACCCAGAAGGAGCCGGAAGCCATCAAGAGATGGGAAGACGGCCGCCTCTACGAGAAGATCCTCGAGAAGCGGGCCGCCGCCGGCCGCGCACCCTACATCCTTCACGACGGCCCGCCCTACGCCAACGGGCACATCCACCTGGGCACGTCGATGAACAAGATCCTCAAGGACTTCATCGTCAAGTCCCGCTCCATGCTCGGCTATTTTGCGCCCTACGTCCCCGGCTGGGACTGCCACGGCCTGCCGATCGAGATCCACGTCGACCGCCAGCTCGGCGGCAAGAAGAAGGACATGCCGATCATGGCCGTCCGCCAGGCCTGCCGCGACTATGCCGAGAAGTTCATCGACATCCAGCGAGGCGAGTTCAAGCGCCTGGGCGTCCTCGGCGCCTGGCAGACGCCCTACCTGACCATGCACCCGGCCTACGAGGCCAAGGTCCTCGAGTACCTGGCTGGCTTCTTCGAGCGCGGCGAGGTGTACAAGGGGAAGCGGCCCGTCCACTGGTGCATCCACGACCGGACCGCCCTGGCCGAGGCCGAGATCGAGTACAAGGACAAGACCTCGCCTTCGATCTACGTCCGCTTCCCCGTCCTCTCGGATCTCGGGGCCAAGTTCCCGGCCCTGGCCGGGCGGCGCGTCTACGTCGTGATCTGGACGACCACCCCCTGGACCCTGCCCGCCAACCTGGCCATCGCCTTTCACCCGGACTACGAGTACGCCGCGGCCGAGGTCGACGGCGACGTTTACATCCTGGCCAAGCGCCTCCTCCCGGCCGTCGCCGAGGAGCTCGGCTGGCCGGCGCCCAAGGTCCTGGCCACCTTCCCGGGTCGCGCGCTCGAGGGTCTCAAGGCCCGCCATCCCTTTATCGACCGCGAATCGGTCTTCGTCCTTGCGGACTACGTCACGCTCGAGGACGGCACGGGCGCCGTCCACACCGCCCCGGGCCACGGCTATGACGACTACATGACCGGCCAGGCCTACGGGCTCGACATCTATACGCCCGTCGACGACGAGGGCCGCTTCACGCCCGACGTGCCGCGCTACGCCGGGCTCCAGGTCTTCGAGGCCAACGCCCGCATCACCGCCGACATGAAGCGGGACGGGACGCTCCTCAAGGAGACCCAGATCACGCATTCCTATCCCCATTGCTGGCGCTGCAAGAACCCGGTCATCTTCCGGGCCACCGAGCAGTGGTTCATCTCGATGGACAAGCACGGCCTGCGCGAGAGGTCCCGCGAGGCCATCGGCCGCGTCCGCTGGATCCCCGAATGGGGCCGGGAGCGCATCGAAGGCATGGTCGCCGGCCGGCCCGACTGGTGCATCTCGCGCCAGCGGTCCTGGGGCGTCCCCATCCCCGCCTTCAAGTGCCGGACCTGCGGCGCGCCCCTCGCCGACGCCGCCGTCTGCCGCCACGTGGCCGCGATCTTCGGCGCCGAGGGCTCGGACGCCTGGTTCCTCAAGGACGCGGCCGCCCTCCTCCCGCCCGGCGCCGTCTGCCGCACGTGCGGCGGGACGGCCTTCGAGAAGGAATTCAACATCCTCGACGTCTGGTTCGAGTCCGGCTCGTCCCAGAACGTCCTCGAGCGCGAGGCCGGCCACTCCTGGCCGTCGGACCTCTACATCGAGGGCCACGATCAGCACCGCGGCTGGTTCCAGAGCTCCCTCCTCGTCGGCGTCGAGGTCAAGGGCGCGAGCCCCTTCCGCACCTGCATCACCCACGGCTTCATCCTCGACGACCAGGGGAGGGCGATGTCGAAGTCGATGGGCAACGTCATCGAGCCAGGCGAGGTCATCAAGCGCTCGGGCGCCGAGATCATCCGCCTCTGGTCGGCCATGCTCAACTACAAGGAGGACGCCCGCTTCGGCCCGGAGATCGAGCAGAGGCTGGTCGAGGCCTACCGCAAGATCCGCAACACCTGGCGGTTCCTCCTCGGCAACGTCTCCGACTTCGTCCCGGCCCGCGACGCCGTGTCCGAGCCGCGCCTCCTCGACCTCGACCGCTGGATCCTCCATCGCTTCGAGGAGGTCCGGTCCCGGGTCGTCAAGGCCTACGAGGACTACGAGTTCCATCCGATCCTGCACGACGTCCTCGACTTCTTCACCGTCGACCTGAGCGCCTTCTATCTCGACGTCGTCAAGGACCGGGCCTACTGCTCGGCCAAGGACGCGCCCGAGCGGCGCTCGGCCCAGACGGCCATGTTCACGATCCTGCGCGACTCGCTCCTGCTCATGGCCCCCATCCTGTCGTTCACGGCCGAGGAGGCCTGGGCCCACGTCCCGGACTTCGAGGGCAAGGACCCCTCGGTCCACATGGGCGAGTTCCCCGGGGCCACGGACTGGCTGAAGTCGGCCACCGACTGCTTCACGGCCGACATGGAGCGCCTGCTGGCCGTCCGGGAGAAGGTCCTCAAGGAGCTGGAGCGGGCCCGCGAGTCGAAGCTCATCGGGAACTCCCTCGAGGCCCGCGTGACGCTCAAGGCGCCGGCCGCCGACGCCGCCTTCCTCGAGAAGCGGCGGGCCGACTTGGCCGCCCTCCTCATCGTCTCCCAGGTCGAGGTCGAGCGCGGCACGGGCGACGAGCTCCTCATCGAGGTCGCCAAGGCCGCCGGGGCCAAGTGCGAGCGCTGCTGGAGCTACGCGACCTCGGTCGGCGCCGACGCGTCCTGCCCGACCTTCTGCGAGCGCTGCGGCCGGGCGGTCAAGGGAGTCCGCTCATGAGGAAGAACTCCCCCTACTTCCTCCTCGCGGCCCTGCTTGTCGTCGCCGACCAGGTGACGAAGAACATCGTCGCCCGGACCGTCGACCTCTACGAGTCGGTCCCCGTCATCCGGGGCTTCTTCAATATCACCCGCATCCACAACAAAGGCGCCATCTTCGGCACCTTCTCCCGGACGGACAACAGCCTCGTCTTCGCCCTGCTGACGGCGGCTTCGATCGCCGCCCTGGCCTTCGTCGTCTATTTCTTCGTCAAGACGCCGTCGTCGGAGACCCTGATGAAGGTCGCCCTGACCCTGATCATGGCCGGGGCCTTCGGCAACCAGTTCGACCGCCTCGTCCGGGGCCATGTCATCGACTATCTCGATTTCTATATCGGCTCCGCCCACTGGCCCTTCTTCAACGTGGCCGATTCGTGCATCACCATCGGGGCCGGCCTGATGCTCCTCACCCTCTTCAGGAGAAAACCCGCATGTTCCCCATCCTCTTGAAAATAGGCCCGCTGACCATCCACACCTACGGCTTCCTCATGGCCGTGGGGGTCGCCCTCGGCCTCTGGTTCGTCTACGCCCAGGCCAAAAAGACCGGCATGGACGCCAACCGGGTCATGGACGCGGCGTTCTACACGATCATCGTCTCGCTCATCGGCGCCAAGCTCCTCCTCTTCGTCAGCAACATCTCCTACTACGTCAGCTATCCCAAGGAGCTCTTCTCGCTGGCCCGCTCGGGCGGCGTCTTCCAGGGCGGCCTTCTCTTCGGCACGGTCTATGCCCTGTGGTACCTCCACCACAAGAAGATCCCGACCTGGCGGACGGCCGATCTCATCGGCCCGGCCCTGGCCCTCGGCCACGGCTTCGGCCGGATCGGCTGCTTCAGCGCCGGCTGCTGCTACGGCCGCGAGTGCGCGGCGCCCTGGGCCGTCACCTTCAAGAGCCAATATGCCGGCCAGCTGACCGGGGTCCACCTGGGGACGCCCCTCCATCCCGTCCAGCTTTATGAGGCCGCCCTCAACTTCCTCAATTTTGCGGTCCTTTTCGTCATCCTCAAGAAGAAGAAGTTCGACGGCCAGGTCTTCGCCTTCTACATCTTCAACTATTCGGTCATCCGCTTCTTCACGGAATACTTCCGGGGCGACCACGCCGACAGCGTTTTCTTCATCCGAGGCGCGACGCCGCTCACCAGCCTGACCTTTCCCCAATTGTTCTGCGTACTGGGGTTGATCGGCGGCGGCGTGCTCTTCATCGTCCTGAGGCGTCGTCAACGTGCCGACAGCTGATCTCGTCGTCGGGCCGGAAATCGGAACGCACATCCGGCTCGACGTTTTTCTCGCCGACAAGATCGAGGGCCTGAGCCGGGCCCAGGTCCGCAAGGCCATCGACGCCGGCGGCGTCCGGGTCGGCTCTTTCACCCGAAAGGCCGGCTACAAGGTCAAGCCCGGCGACCGCGTCCACGTCGAGTACGAGCCGCCCGCCCCGGAGCCCTCGCTCGCGCCGCAGTGCATCCCGCTCAAGCTCATCTACGTCGACGCCGACGTCGTCATCATCGACAAGCCGCCCCATCTCGTCGTCCATCCCGGGGTGGGCCATCCGTCGGGGACCCTGGTCAACGCCCTGCTCTATCACTTTCCCGAGATCGCCCTCGTCGGCAACGAGAGCCGGCCCGGGATCGTCCACCGGCTCGACCAGGACACCTCGGGGGTCATGGTCGTGGCCCGCTCGCCGCGGGCCTACGGCTCGCTCCACGACCAGTTCAAGCGCCGGGTGACATGGAAGACGTACCTGGCCCTCGTCTGGGGCCGGATGTCGGACGTGAGCGGCAAGCTGAGCTGGCCGCTGGGCCGGCACCCCAAGGAAGGCGCGAGGATGTCCGTGCGGACCCGCAGCCCGAAGAAGGCCGAGACCTTCTTCCAGGTCCAGCGGGCCTTCAAGGACACGACCCTGCTCGAGGTCAAGCCGGTGACCGGGCGGACCCATCAGATCCGGGTCCACCTCGCCGCGGCCGGGCATCCCGTCGTAGGTGATCCGGTCTATGGCCGGAAGCACGAGCCGCGCGAGTTCCCTCGGATCTTCCTCCATGCCCACACGCTGTCCTTCCTGCACCCGGCGACGGAGGAGCGACTGACCTTCGCCTCGCCCCTGCCGCCCGACTTGGAGGAGGTCATCGCCCGCGAGCTGGCCATGACCCCCTAGCCCCGCTGTACGAAATCCGGCCATCGATCCCTGCCGCGGGGGCGCGGCGGAGAGCCGGCCGAAGCGGCGGCGGGCGTTCCCAAAATAAGGGCCAGGATGGCCGCGGCCCCCGTCCATCCCGTCCATCGCGCGGACATCGCTCCCCCCGAGCCGCCGGGCCTTGGCGTCGGCCGGCACCACTCTCGTCGCCATGCCGAACGGCACTCAATATCGGCCGTCGGCGCGGCGGGTCAAGGGCCTCGCGCGGGATGACCTTATATTTCGTGAGCATGTCGCATCCTGTCGCATCGCCGGTCATGAAGGGATTGAATCGAGCTTAAAATATTGAAGTTAACGCGGCCAACGGAATCCCGAGGCGAGCGGCGCTTCGAATCTGTGCACCGGCTGGATCCCGAGCCGCTTGAGCTTGTAGTGCAGGGTCGTCGGCTTGATTCCCATGACCGCCGCGGCGTCGTGCTGGTTCCCGTTGGTCTGCTCGAGGACGTTGAGGATGATATGCCGCTCGAGGAGTTCAAGGGCGTCTTTGAGGCCGAGGTGACGGGTCAGGAGTAGCTGCCCGATGTAGACGTTAGTCAACTCCCTGGCCACCGCGCCGAAACGGTCTTCGGTGGCGGCCACGCCGTCCGGGGCGCTAGCCCGGCTGTCTTCGAGCCCTGCCATCGACGGCCCCTTTTTGGGCTTCCCCCAGAATTTAAAATTCAAACAGATATTCGATTCCGCGACGCCGACCGTCAAGGGGAATATTGCGACAGATTCGGACAGCCGGCGCCGCTTATCGGGCGTCGGCAGGAAACTTTACATCCTTCAAAATATTGAAGAGGTCCGGCCGAACGTCAAACCCGGAAAAACGACATTCGTCGGAAGACACGCTCCCAGGTTCGGATCATCCGCCCCGGGCCCGTGATTTCGCTTGAGGAAAGCCCGCGTTTTGGGTAGAATAACCTTTCCTTTTCTCCGAGAATCCCAGGAGGCTCGAGGATGAAAGACTATTCCGCCGAGAACATCCGAAATATCGCCCTGGCCGGGCACGGCTCCTCCGGAAAGACCTCGCTGGCGGCCGCCATCCTTTTCGACGCCGGTGTGACCAGCCGATTGACCAAGGTCGACAAGGGCAATACCGTCACCGACTACGACCCCGACGAGATCGAGCGCAAGATCTCGATCAACGCCACCCCCTGCTTCTGCGAATGGGCCGATCACAAGATCAACATCATCGACACGCCGGGGTACAGCAACTTCCTCTGGGACACCCGGGCCGCCCTCCGCGCCGTCGACGGCGCCGTCGTCCTGGTCGACGCCGTGGCCGGGGTCGAGGTGGGGACCGAAAAGGTTTGGGAGATGATCGAGGAGCGCGGCCTGCCCCGCCTCTTCGTCATCAACAAGATGGACCGGGAGAACGCCAACTTCGGCCGGGCCCTCGAATCCATCCGCCAGTTCTTCGGCCGCCAGGCCGTCCCAGTCCAGCTGCCGATCGGCGAGGAGAAGAACTTCGCTGGCGTCGTCGACGTCGTCCACAAGAAAGCCTACTACTTCGAGAAGGATGAGAGCGGCAAGATGACCGAGGGGCCGATCCCCGCCGCCTTGGCCGGCGAGATCGAGGCCCGCAACAAGGAGCTCATCGAGATCGTCGCCGAGTCCGACGAGAAGCTCATGGACAAGTACTTCGAGAAGGGCGAGCTCACCCCGGAGGAGTTCCGCGGCGGGCTGAAGAAGAGCATCCTCCACCATCAGGTCTTCCCGGTCTTCGCCGCGTCGGGCGTCTCCAACATCGGCGCCCAGACCCTGCTCGACGGCGTCATCGCCTACCTGCCCTCGCCGGTCGAGGCCGGGGCGGTCAAGGCCGCGATCAAGGATGAGGAGAAGACCGTCGCGCCCTCGCCCGACGGGCCCTTCGCCGCCATCGTCTACAAGACCATCTCCGACCCCTACACGGGCCGCATCTCCCTGATGCGCGTCTTCTCCGGCCGGACCAACCCCGATGGCACGGTCACCAATACCACCCGCGACGCCGACGAGAAGCTCGGCGGCCTCTTCTTCCTCCAGGGCAAAGAGCAGATCGCGGCCGGCCAGGCCAAGGCCGGCGACATCGTGGCCACGGCCAAGCTCAAGGTCACCGCGACCGGCGACACCCTGGCGGCCAAGGGCTCGGGGATCGTCTTCCCGGCCATCAACTTCCCGCTGCCGTCGATCTCCTTCGCCATCGAGCCCAAGACCCGGGCCGACGAGGACCGCATCTCCCAGGCCACCCACCGCATCACCGAAGAGGACCCGACGGTCCGCATCGAGCGCGACGCCAACACCTCCCAGCTCATCATCTCGGGCAACGGCGAGCTCCACGTCCGCATCATCACCGAGCGGCTGAAGAAGCGCTACAACGTCGACGTCGACCTCAAGCCGCCCAAGATCTCTTACCTCGAGACGATCAAGGGCAAGTCCGACGTCCAGGGCCGTCACAAGAAGCAGACCGGCGGCCGCGGCCAGTTCGGCGACGTCTGGATCAAGTTCGAGCCCCTGTCGCGCGGCAAGGATTTCGAGTTCGAAGACAAGGTCTTCGGCGGGGCCATTCCGCGCAACTTCATTCCCTCGGTCGAGAAGGGCCTCCAGGAGGCCCGGAAGAAGGGCGTTCTCGCCGGCTACCCGACGGTCGATTTCAAGGCCATCCTCTACGACGGGTCCTACCACGACGTCGATTCGTCCGACATCGCCTTCAAGATCGCCGCCAACAAGGCCTACAAGAAGGGCATCCGCGAGGCCAAGCCGACGCTGCTCGAGCCGGTCATGAACGTCGAGATCTACACGCCCGAGGCTTACATGGGCGACATCATGGGCAACCTCAACGGCCGGCGGGGCCGGGTCCTGGGCATGGAGCAGAAGGGGACGATGCGCGTCCTCAAGGCCCAGGTGCCGATGTCGGAGATGCTCGATTTCGAGCCGACCTTGACCTCGATCACCGGCGGCCGCGGCTCCTTCCTGATGGAGTTCTCGCACTACGAGGAAGCGCCGTCCAACATCCAGCAGAAGATCATCGCCGAGGCGGTCAAAGAAGGCCGGGTCAAGCCGGAAGAAGAGGACTAAGCTCCCGCCGGCCCACCGGAGAGGAACGGCGAGGGTCCGGACGGGCTTCTAGACGAGGTCCCGGAGGACGAGCGTCACTTCGCGGACCGCGCCGCCCGATTCGACCGTCAGCTTGATCTTTGTCCCGGCGGGGTCGGTCCGAAATTTCGTCCGGATCACGGACAGACCCATCTTGGAAGCATCCAGGCCGTCGACCTTGAGGATCCTGTCACCGGCCTTGATGCCCGCCTCGGCCGCGGGCCCGCCGGCGGTCACATCCACGACCAGAAATGCGTCCCCGGGCTTGTTCAGCCACATCCCCGCGCGGTCGAAGCTGTCGGGCACAGCGAAATGGCTGTTCCGCTCGAGGATCATCTTCTGCTGGGCGTAATCGAAGATGATGTTGAACCGCTTGAGGACGCCGGCGCCCACGTTCCCGGCCACATAGGGGTCGACGAAGGAGCCCCGCGTCGAGAGCGAGAGCTCGGCGATCACGTTCCCGATCGCGATCCCGTCGAGCTTGAGGACCTGGATCCGGACGGGAATCCCGCGGTGGGGTCCGCCGACGCCCCAGCCGACGACGGCTTCGGCCTTGGCGCCGTAGCGGGCCTTGAGGCCGTGGCGCTCGACGAAGGGGGCCAGGACCGTCAGGGACGACCGGCCGCCCGTGTCGATGTCGAACTTGCCCGGGATCCCGTCGAGCTCGCCCTCGACCTGGGGGATGGTGCCGTTGAACTTGAAGGGAACGACCGTGCCTGTCCCCTTGTAGGCGAAGGACTCGGGGAGCGTCAGGGTCAGGCGGCTGTTCTCGTAATCGATGGTCACCACGAAGCGCCTAAAGACCTCATAGCCGATCAGGCCCTGGATCGGAACGTCCTCCACTTCCTTCATGGCCGAGAGGTTGAACACAGCGAAGACCTGGTCGGCCAGGGTCACATCGCCCACCTGAAGCGACGAGACCTTGGTCAGGCCGACGTCCTCGGATTTCTCCCCGACCCCGGTCCCTTCCACGGTCCCCTCGCTCTTCAGGCCGAGCGTCTTGACCAGCTCCGGGGTGACGACGTTCGAGCCGCCCGTGTCGCAGAGCAGGCGGAAGGGGCCCTGACCGTTGAGCCGGACGTCGAGATAGATATGGTTATTAATGAGCGCGAACGGGACCGTTGTCGAAGTCCGGCCGCCGGTCATCGTGAAGTCGGGAACGGGCGGCGGAGGCACGCGGAACATCTCGTCTTTCAGGGGCACGTTGAGCTCAATTTCTTCGACCGTCCCCACCTGGTCGTAGCGTTCCTGGCCGTTCGTCGAGCGGCTGACGAACGGAAGCTTGACCCCGGCGACCGAGCGATAGTCAGAGAGGAAGGTCGTCCGCGTCTCGAGGGCACTCTTCTCCACGACCCGGTCGATCAGGAACGTGGAGGCGTCGATCCAGAGGTCGAACGGCCGGACGCCCTTGGGAGTGATCCTCAGGACCTCGAACCGGCGTCCGCCTTCCACCCGCGGGCCGAGGGATTCGATCGCGGCCTCTCCGCGCGAGGGGTACCAATAGGCCATCATCCGGCGATAGGCCTCGTTCAGGGCCCCCAGCCGGGCGTCTTCGCTGTCATCGACGCGGACCTGCTTCGAGGAATCCTGGGCCCAGAGGACCTTGCCGTCGAATCCCTGGGCGCCGGTCACTGGCCCCAGAGCGAAGCTTCCATAGATGCGGCCAGTCGCCACGTCCTCCCAGGACTCGGCGGTCCCGGTCATTCCCCCGGCCGAGAGCTTGACCTTGGTATGGATCGAAGTGATGCCGTCCCAGGCGGCCCCGCCCGAGGCCTGCTTGGCTCGGGCCAGGATGTCCGAGGGGCCCTCGGCCGACGCCGGAAGGGCCGACAGGCCGAGGACGAAAGCCATGAGCAAAACGAACCAGAGTGTGTTTTTCATGGATCACCGCCACGATTCAATATAAAGGATCACTCTTCAATATACGGCACTGCGAGCGACAGTGTTTCGGGCGGTTGACTTCTCCTCGAGGCCGGGCTATCCTCCTTCTCGCGTTGGGAAAGGGCTATTCTGAGTCCGGAATGCGCATCATCAGGCCCGGCGCAAAAAGGAGTCACCTATAAATTACAGGAGGTCTCGATGAAGCTCTGCCGATGCGCGATCCCGCCCCTCGTCACGGTCATGATCCTTCTTGGCGCGGCCGGCCTGGCCGCCCAGCCCCAGACCATGCCCGGCCAGCAGCCGGCCCCCCCGCCCACGGAGAAGCCCGACCCGACGCTGACCCTCAAGATCGGCGCCCCTGCCCTCAAGGACAAGGTCATGGTGCTCGGCGCGGGGGCCATCCTGTCCGGCCGCACCGGGCGCCCGATCGTTTTCGAGCGGATGATCGACGAGATGATGGCGGCCCGGATCGTCCATGTCGGCGAGACCCACAACTCGATGCCCATGCACGAGATCGAGCTTCGGGTCATCCAAGCCCTCTACGAGCGGGACCATCACCTGGCCATCGGCCTGGAGATGGTGCCCGTGACGCTTCAGGAGGCCCTCGACAAGTGGACCGCCGGCATCCTGACCAAGGAGGAGTTCCAGCGCGAGATCCGCTGGTACGTGACCTGGAACTTCAATTTCGGCTATTACGAGAAGATCTTCGATTTCGCCCGCGAGCACAGGCTGCCGATCTACGCCCTGAACGCGCCGCGAGAGGTCATCAACAAGATCCGGATGAGAGGATGGGATGCCCTGACTGACGCGGAGAAGGCCTTCTTCCCCGGACCGCCGGACACCACCAACGCCGACCACCGGACGCTCATCCGGACGATCTTCGAATCCTCGGAGATCCCCGAGGCCATGAAGGGCGCCGGATTGGACATGATGTTCGAGGGGCTCTACCGGTCCCAGTCGGCCTGGGACGAGGTCATGGGGGCGAACGCCGTGAGGGCGGTCAACGCCGAGGGGCGGCGCGTCGTCGTCTGCGTCGGCTCGGGGCATCTCCTCTACAATCTCGGCCTGAACCGGCGCGCCTATGAGATGTCGAAGATGCCGTTCAAGACCGTCATCGCCGTCGAGATCCCGGCGGCGAAGACGTCCCTCCCGGTGTCGCGGGCGATCGGGGACTACGTCTTCGGCCTGGCCGAGCAGGCCAAGCCGGCCTTCCCGACGATCGGGCTAGGCTTCAAGAAGGTCGATGGCCTGGAGAACCTGGTCATCGACGCCAAGCCGACGGACGGCGCGGCCAGCCGGGCCGACTTCGACAAGGGCGACGTCGTCCTTTCGGTCGACGGCAAGGCCTACACGGATATCAACGAGCTGCGGATGGAGCTGGCCAAGCTGCGCTGCGGCGGCGAGGCCAAGTTCAAGATCTTGAGGGCCGGCACGGTCAAAGACGTGTCGCTGAAGTGCGAGAAGGCGGCCGAGCCCGCCGAGAAGAAATCGCCGGGCCGCCCCTCCTGATCCGTAAAGGGCCTGTCCCCAAAGAGGGACTGGCCCTCTTAGGAGGCAAGAATGAGAAAAGCCGGCTTGACCTTTTTGACGGTTGCCTTAGTCGGGGCGCTGATGGCCATGCCCTGCTCCGCGTCCACCGCACAGGGACAGTCCCCCGAGCGCGGACAGTCCCTCCTGAAGACGCCGGGCGAGGCAAGCGGGTACACCCGATACACGCAGAACGACGCCCTGGCCGCGTTCCTGAGCGCGCTCGACGAGGCCTCGAAGGAAGTCTGCGTCTCGATCGCCGGTCGGTCGCTTCCCACGGACGCTTACGGCGCCCAGGACATCTATCTCGTTCTCATCTCCAGGAACGGCGCCGCCGAGCCGGGGGCCCTGGACCGGTCCAAGCCGACCGTCCTTTTCACCGCCGCTCAACACGGCAACGAGCAGTCGGCCAAAGAGGCTGTGATCCGGATCGTCCGCGACCTCGTCCAGGGCGATCTCCGGCCGCTCCTCGACAAGGTCAACGTCCTGGCCGTCCCCCAGACGAACCCTTACGGCAACTTCATGAACGTCCGGGTGAACGAGCTCGACCTCGATATGAACCGCGACCACATCAAGGTCGAAGCCGAAGGCGTGCGGGCCATCCACCGCGTCTTCAGGGATTTCCGGCCCGAAGTGACCATCGATGTCCACGAGAAGGGCGACGATTATTACCGGGTCTCGATCGGCTGCGTCTCGAACGTCAACATCGGCCGCGACCTCCAGGACTTCTCCCGGGGGGTCCTCCTCGCCGAGATCGAGAAGAGCCTGGCCAAGAAACGGGTGACCTTCCACGAGTATCTGGTCACCGAGGACCTCGGGGTCGACACCTCGTCCGGCGCGGCCTACGAGCGCGGCCCGGCCGGCCCCCGCGAGGAGATGAAGCGCTATTCGACGACCGATCTCAATGACGGCCGGAACAGCCTGGGCATCTTCGAGACGCTGTCCTTCATCCAGGAAGGCGCGTCGCGCCACGATCTCGAGACCCTGGCCGACCGGACGGGCTGGCAATACCAAGGGCTGAGATCGTTCCTCGAGTCCGTCGCGGGCCACGCTCCGGAGGTCCTGAAGATGGTCCTCGGCGACCGCGAGCGCCTTCTCGCGAGGGCCGGGGCCAGGTCCGCCTCCGACCCCGTTCACCTGCGGATGAAGTTCGCCCGCGACCCTAACCAGTCGGAGCTGCGGCTCAAGGCCTTCGAGACGGTCGAGTCGCCCATCCGCGGCACCCTCAAGGTCGACAAGAAAGCGGGCGAGACGCTCCTCGCCGACGACATCACCCCTTACCGCGGCCCTCGGAACCTCAAGATCGTCGACGAGGTGGTCAAGAACTGGTTCCCGAACGTCGAGCCGACGCTGTCCGTGACACGCCCCCGCGGCTACATCATCCCCGGCGCCCGTCTCGATGTCGTCGAGACGCTCCTCGCCCTCGGCGTCGAGGTCGGAACCGTGGCCAAGGGCGGTCTCGCCGACGCCGAGGCCTACGAGGTGACAGCCATCGTCCCGGCCAAGCTCGATTACCTGCCCCCGGAGAAGATCGACGTCGCGGCCAAGCCCGTCAAGGCCCCGCTCAAGGCGGGCGATTTCTACGTCGATTGCGTCCAGCCGGCGGCGAACCTCGTGCCCTCGCTCCTCGAACCGCAATCGGAGTTCGGCCTGATCCGCTACTGGAAGTTCAAGCTCGTGCCCGAGGCCGGCGGCGTTTTCGAGATCATCCGCTTCGTCGGCGCGACGCCGCCGGAGGTCGTCCCCTACAAACCCTGGCGGTCCTAGCTCATCTTCTTGATGGCTTCCAGGATAACGGCGGGGGGTTTGGGCCCGCCGAGGAGCTCGCGGGCCTTGAGCCGGTCCTCTTTGCGCCCCAGTTCCTGGAGCACGAGGCCGCCGAAGTAGCCGTAGGGCTGGCCCTCGTCCCAATACTTCAGAGTGTAGTCCCTGATGGCCTCGCGGAGGGCGGCCGCCTTGTCCTTCTCGCCCATCCGCTCGAGGGCGATGGCGATGAAATAGTCTTGCAGGCGGCTGTCCGGATGGAAGGGCGCGCCGGTGCCGAGCTTTTCCGGGAAGAGCTTGGCCAGCTCCAGAGCCTGGACGGCCTCGGCCCAGCCGCCTCTCCTCATGGCTTCGAGGCCGATCCCGACATGGGCCTCGACGTAGAGCCGATGGATGTCGCTCGCCCCCTCGTAGGGAAGGGCCGCCACCGTGTCGAGGACGCGGGCCGCCTCGTGGGGATCGCCGACCGCGAGCAGGGCCTCGGCCAGATCGACCTGGAGCGGGACCTCGGCCGAAAGGTCGGCGGCGGCCTTTCGGGCCGCGCCCAGGGCTTCGTCGTTCCGCCCCAGCCGGAGAAAGAACGCCGTCAGGGCGTGGCGGGCCCGCCAGCTCTGGGCATCGAGCTCGACCGCCTTGCGGTAATCGTCGGCGGCCCGGACCGGCTCCGTCCCTTCGAAGAACGCGCCGCGGGCGACGTAGAAAGGCGCGAAATCGGCCGCCTCGATCATCTCGAGGAGGTCACGGGCCTCCTCGAGCCGGCCCTTGCCCCAGAGGATGAGCGAGAGGTAATACTTCGGCCTCCAATCGGACGGCCGCGCGGCCAAGGCCCAGGAGAAGACGGCGATCTCTTCTTCGCGGAACGGGAAGACAAGGAAGGGAGACGCCGCCGAGGCCTTTTCGAGGGCTGCGGCGCTTTTCGCCGGATCGCTATCGCGGAGAAAGTAGGCCAGCGTGTAGAGCACGGTCGCCTGGGCTGGAGCGGCCTCGAGGGCGGCAACGGCGTCCGCGTCGAGGCCGAGCCGGGCGTAGAAGGCGGCCATCTCGAGCCAAGTCTCATGGGGGAGTTCATTACGGATGAGGGAGCGGCAGGCGTCGAGGTCGGCCGCTCGCCCGCTGAGGAGGTAGCGCTCGAAGCGGCCGAGATGGTCGAGCGGATCGGCCTCGGCGAGACGGTCGAGGGTAGCCCGGGCTTCCGCTTTTCGGCCATCGAGGCGCTCCGCGACGGCCTCGATCTCAAGGGCGTTGACGCTTCCCGCGTCGGCCTCGAGGGCCCTTTGGACCGCTTCCAGGGCGGCCGCGTAATCCTTCTCGAGAATGGCGATCTCCGCCGTCTGGAGGCGGGCGACCGCTTTGAACTCCGGCGACCGGGCGGCCCAGCCGAGGGTTTCCTTGGCGTCCACGAGACGGCCCAGTCGGCGGGCGGCGACGGAATAGACGTAGCTCGCCTCGGCGTCGTACATGGAAACGTCGAGGGCTCGTCCGGCCAGCTCGAGGGCCCGGCCCGGCTCGCCGCGGCGGGTGTAGAGCTCGGCGGCCCGGGCCAAGGCCCGGACATGGAGGGGCTCTGCGGCGATCACCTCGAGGTACTTGGCCAGCGCCTCGGGCAGGCGCCGCTCGCGCTCGAGACTGCGCGCCTGGAGGAAGAGGGCCTCCGCCGAACCGCCGGAAGGCGTGCCGAAGCGGAGCGGCCGCTCCAGGTCGTCGGCGGCCCGGTCCGTTTCGTAAACGAGCTTGTCGCCGAGCCGGACCTCGAGAGGCTCGACGGCCCCGAGGTCCTGGAGAGGCACGGCCTTTTTCCAGATCTGCTCCGGCTGGAGCGCGATCCGTTCCTTGAAGACCACCCGGCCGGCCGCCGTCCGGACCGTGAGATCCTCAGCGATGGGCCGCAGGGCGAAGAGGCCGAGGCCGAGCGTCCCGTCCAGGCGGGACGCGCTGAGCACGGCCAGCGGCGAGGCCTTGGCCAGCGGGCCGATGCCGCGATAGGGGAACCAGAGCTCGCGCCAGCGGTCGGCCGCGCCGGGCGGGAAATCGCCGTGGTCGGATTGGTTGAGGAGACGGCCGGCCTGGGGCTCCGTGTACTGACCGTCCGTGTCGGTCAAGAGATCCGCCCAGATCTCGCCGGAGCGGGAGAGGTCCCAGATCCAGACCTTGCGGCCCGGCATGTCGGCGTAGGGGGACCAGTGGCCGAAGCCCGTATCCGACTTCTCATACCAGCCGCCGTAGAAATCCTCGAACTCGCCGACCGTGAAGTGGCTCTTGGAGCCGGGCGTCCCGTTCTCGCGGTACCAGGAGCGGTCGCGGCCGGCCCGGTCGACGGGCCAGGGCTCGAGGGGGACCGCAAAGTCGTGGCCGATCGACCACCGGCCCGGGAAGACGTACTTCAAGTCGTCGGCGGCCTTCACCGCCGCGCACGACCAGACGTAATAGGATTGGCTGAAAGGCGTCGGGTTGACCCACCGCCCGCTCGTCTCGAAGGCCGCGCCGTCCTTGGGCAGCGTGATGGTGACGCTCCAGCGGGTCCGCGAGGCCAGGTCCATGGTCCCCACGACGCAGGAGACGCTGCCGTCGGGGTCGCGGCGGAGGAGGTAGTCGACGGGCGTGGCCGTGGACGGGGCGTGGCCGACGAGGCCGAAGTTCCACTCGATCCCGCCCGAGGTCCAGGGACCTCGGAGGGCGATCTGGCGGAACTTGAGGACGTGGTTCCAGTAGAGGAAATCGCGGCCCGTGGCGATCTCCTTCGCCCCCCAGACCTTGCCGCCGGCCTGGGGCAGGACGGCGACCTCGAGGAACGGGTTCTTCAGCCTGACGACCGTCCAGGGCTGGTCGGCGGCCTCGGACGTGAAGCCGTCGAAGATGAAGTACGGATAGAGGCGGGCGCCCTGGCCGCCCATGGACGTCCGGGCCAGGATGGGCACCGGGTCCGGGTCCGAGAACGGATAGGTCCGGATGGACTCCACCTTCTCCTCGACGACGGCCCGGCCCGGGGACGAACGCGAACAGGCCGAGACCAGGGCCGAGAGTAGAAGAGCGGAAGCGGCGAACGCCGCGGCCGGCGCTGGTGTCTTCATGGCAGACTCCAGGGCGAGGTCATTTCCGGGTGAGCTCGAGGTAGGCGGTCTCGACGAAGCTCGGCCAACGGCGGCGGCCTCCGGGCGCGTCGGCCGGGTCCTCGATCCCGAAGGCCTTCTTGATCTCCGCCAGGCTCTTCCCGGCGGCGACCATGTCTTTCACCTTGGCCAGCTTGTCGGCGAGGGACGTCTTCAGGGTTTCGATATCGGCCCTTGTCATGGGATCGGCGTGTCCGGAGAGAAAGGTCTTGATGGCGGGTTCTTCGGCCAGAAGGGCCTCGAGCGTCTTGACGTACCCGAAAGCCGAGCCGCCCTTCTGAAGGTGGACGAGAGGATCCCGGCCGAAGAAAGCGAGATCGCCGATAAAGGCAACGCCCCGGTCCGGGAAAAACACGCAGGTATCGCCATCCGTATGGGCGGGCCCGAAGTGACGCAAGTCGATGTCATAACCCAGGCCGAGGAGGGATGCTCCGGAGGGATAGGTCATGTTCGGCAGATAGTTCATGAGCTCGGGCATCTCGGCCGCGGCTTTTTCGATATCCCTCTTGACGTTCTCCTGGGCGAATATCAGCAAGCCCTTCGGAAAGCCGGGGAGGCCGTTGATGTGGTCGCCGTCGCTGTGCGTGAGGATGATCGTCCCCACGGGCTGAGACGTGACCTTGGCGATCTCGGCCAGCATCCCGGCCGCGGCCTCTGGGGTCATCTTGGCGTCGATAACGATGACGCCCGATTTTGGCGCGGTGAAGAACGCGGCGTTCGCGCCCGCCCCGCCCTTGACGAGATAGAGGTTCTCGGCGATGGGCTCGACGGTGAGTGGAGCGGGGGCCTGAGGAGCCGGCTTCGCCGGCGGCGTTTGAGCCGAGGCTACCGTGGCGAGGATGATCAGTCCGAGCCCGAGGGCCGACAGCTTGCGTGACATCACAGCCTCCTATTCGACCGGTCTTTTGGCTTTCTTAATATCCGCCCGACGGTCTTTTGTCAATCGCCCGATCCATCATCTGCCCCCGCGATTGGCACGGTTCGAGACTCTGCGGAACGGCGGTGAGGGGATCGTCTCAAGACCCCCGTAATGGAAAGGGGACCCGCCGGAGGCGGGGGAAACCAGCTGCAAGGTTTCCGGGGCGCGGGGGTAAGAGACGATTCCCGAACGAAGCCGGAGCGAAGAGTCTCGTGAAGCGACAGAATCGGGTTAGATGTTGATCCGGATTGGCAAAATGACCGTCGTGATCCCTTTCCAGCGCAGCTCCTGCTGGATGGCGAAGGCGGTCTCGTTGTGCAGGATGCGGTTGACCAGGCCGGGCCGGCGGAAGACCGTCTGGCCGGCGAACACCGTGGATTTGGGAAACT
>Ga0316628_100000221_pt1 | contig 35743 bp, 28 predicted proteins | sample OWC_Aug_M2_C1_D5_FD_207648 | JGI IMG/M metagenome (GOLD analysis project Ga0316628, IMG submission 207648) | Wetland soil microbial communities from Old Woman Creek delta, Ohio, United States - OWC_Aug_M2_C1_D5_C | ecosystem: Environmental > Terrestrial > Soil > Wetlands | place: USA: Ohio...
AGGTTGCGCGGCCGTTTCGATGGCGCAGCCTCGCAGCGCGAACTCGTTCCGGCCCGGAACGAGTTGAGCGGTGAAGGGTGCGGTGGCGGTTTGGCGTGGGTTAGAATCGGCGCCGCAAGGGGTCGGCGAACGAGTATCACGAGTGAGCCACGCTGAAGCCCCCCGGCAGGCTGGAGCGAGCGAGCGAAGCGAGCCACGCAAACGGAGCGGGGATCTTAGGGGCCCCGCGAGAGAGCGTGCAGGGGGGTCCGGCGGGGCGAAGCCCCCCGGCAGGAGTGAAGACCGATGCGAGAACCGCCTGCCCGCGGACGCCGGACCTTCCTCAAACAGGCCGCCGCCCTCGTTGGCGCCACCCGATCGCTCGGCGGCGTCGTCCTCCCTGGAGCCGAGCTTCCGATCGGTCAGGCTGGTGACGCTGCGGCCGGCGCCGCCGTTCGAATGCGCTCGACGCTCCCCACGAGCAGCGAGATCTGGATCCTCGCGTCGCCCGACGCCGGGTTTCACGAAAGGTGGGCGGGCCGCGAGCTGGCGCGCGGGTTGAGGCAACTCGGCGTCGCGCGGGACCCCGTTCTCGCGCTGCCCGCAGCCGGCCAACCGCCGCCCGACGCGCTCGTGTTCACCCTCCGCGTCGAAGCGGGTGCGCTGCGGCACGTCGAGGCGTCCGAGGTGGCCCAGCAGCCCGGCGCCGGCAAGGGCGCGGGCGCACGAATTCGCATCACGGGCGCGACCCCCCAGGCGCTGCTCTACGCCGTCTTCGGATTCCTCGAACGCCAGGGCGCGTTCTTCGGCCTGGACGGCGGCGTGTTCCCGCTCGACGCCGCCGCACGCCTGGTTCTCCCGCCTCCAGGCGAGCCCTGGATCGACGAGCCGCGTTTCGCCGTGCGCGGGCTCGTGCCGTGGCCGGACTTCCTGAACTGCATCACGGTCTTCAACCGCGAGGACTACCGCGCGTACCTCGAGGCGATGGTTCGCATGCGGTTCAACACGCTGGGCATCCACGTGTACTCTGGCCTCAACCAGTGGACCGAATCGTTCCTGTCGTTCGAGTACGGCGGTGTCGGCCATCTCGCGTTCACCGACACGACCGCCACACATCGCTGGGGATACCTGCCAGAGCGGACATCGCGCTTCGGGATGGGATCGGCGGATCTCTACGACGCGGAGGTGTTCGGGTCGGAAGCGACGACGACGGCGCGAAACGCGTGGGAGGCGCAGGAACGCGCGCAGGCGCTGTGGGGCGAGGCGTTCCGGTACGCTCAGCAGATCGGAATCCGGACGGGCGTCGGGTTCGAGCCGTACATGATCCCCGACGAGATCTTCCGCGCGACACCACCCGAGGCGCGCAGCCGGCCGTCGGATGCCAAGACCCCGCAACCCCGCATCGATCCCGAATCGGTGGCGGCGCGCGACATCCTCGAGACCAGGCTCGGCAAGCTGCTCGAGGCGTATCCGACGGTCGACTACGTGTGGCTGTGGGAAGACGAGGGCATGAGCTGGGCAAGCCAGCAGGCCAAGGTGCCGCTGTCGGTGACCGCATTCCTCCAGGCTCACGACTTCCTGCGCCGCCACGCGCCGAAGAAGCGTCTCGTGGTGTCGGGCTGGGGCGGCGTCTCCAGGCATTTCCCGGACTTTCACCAGCGGCTGCCCGGCGATGTCATCTTCTCGTCGCTGTCGGACAGCCTGGGCTGGGACCCGGTCAGCGAGGAGTACGGCCGCCTCGAGCAGCGCCACCGGTGGCCGGTAATGTGGATCGAAGACGACCCGGCCATGTGGCTGCCGCAGTTCCACGTGCACCGGTTCGCCGCCGACATCGACCGCGCCGAGTCGTTCGGGTGCCAGGGGCTGCTCGGGATCCACTGGCGGCATCGGATCGTGGACACGACGGCGGGCTTCCAGGCGCGCGCATCGTGGGATCGGGCCTTGAAGCCCGCTGCGGTCCTCGACGCCTACGCTCGCGCGAGTGTCCGGCCGGCGCGCGCCGAACCGCTCGCGCGCGCGCTGACCGAGACAGACCGCGATCGCCGTATCCTGTGCACGGCGACGGGCGAGATCAAGGGCGGCCACGAGCAGACGCACGAGTACTCCGGCGACTACAACGAGGCGTTCCAGTTCTGGAACGGCTACGAGCCGTCCGACGAGGTGAAGGCAAGCCAGGCGGAGGTGGCGCGCGCGCTGGCAGGCCTTGCGGCCGGCGCCTCGAGCCCGGCCGAGCGCGAGCGGCTGGAGTACCTCGCGAAGCACGTGGCGTTCCTCGTCCCATACGCCGAGTCGTGGTCGCTGGCGTGGCGGCTGCACCAGCTGCTGCAAAGGGCACTTGACCTGAAGCGCAACGGTGACGCGGCGTCTGCCCGCGCACTGGTGGCGCGTGACGGCGTACCGCTGTGGTTGAAGCTGGCACCGCAGGTTCGCGAAGCGATTCTCGCGTTCCAGTCGGCCGTGGCCACCCGCAACGACCTGGGCACGCTGGCCTCCATGCACAACAAGTACGAGCGCCTCGCGCTGGTACGGCTGCGCGCCTCGATGAAGGAGTTCCTCGGCGAGCTGCCGGACGAAACCGAGTCTCTCTTCCAGGAAGTCCGACAGCCCGATCCGAAGACCGCGCCGCGTGTCTTCCTGCCAACCAGGCCGACCGCGCTTGGGAAGGGCGAGCGCGTGCGGGTGATGGCTGTCGTGGCGGGCGGCGAGCGCGTCACGCGGGTGTCGCTCGTGACACGCCTGGGTCAGGTCGCGCCCTGGACCGCGACGGCGATGAGGCTGCGAGGCCGCCGCACCTACGAGGCGGAGCTGGCCGCGGCGAACGCCGGCCGTCCTTTCCTCGACTACTACGTACGCGCGGCAGTCGTGAAGGCCGACGGCAGCACGGCCGTGTGTACCGCTCCGCTCGAAGCACCCGGCCGGCACTACACCGTCACGCTGTTGCCGACCGCGGGAGGGCCGCCGACGAAACCGCCGGGAGAGGCGTGACATGTCACCACGCGCGCGGGGAAACCCGGCCTACGTCGTGAGGCTCGTGATCGTGGCCGCGCTTGGCGGCCTGCTGTTCGGCTACGACACGGCGGTGATTTCCGGCGCGATTGGATTCATCAGGTCACGCTTCGCCCTGGACGACGTGATGACCGGCTGGGCGGCGTCCTGCGCGCTCCTGGGATGCATGGCCGGCGCGGCGATCGCGGGCGCCCTGAGCGATCGCGTCGGACGCAAGCGTGCCCTCATGGTTTCGGCCGTCCTGTTCTGCCTGTCGGCGTTCGGCAGCGCGTTCGCCGCGTCGCTCGCGTGGCTGGTCGCGGCACGCATCGCATGCGGCGTGGGGATTGGCATCGCGTCGATGCTGTCCCCGATGTACATCGCCGAGATCTCCCCGCCGCACATCCGCGGCCGCATGGTCTCGGTGAATCAGTTCGCCATCATCTCCGGCATGCTCGTGATCTACTACGTCAACGCGGTGATCGCGGGCCGCGGCGACGAGGCGTGGAACGTCGAAGCCGGCTGGCGATGGATGTTCGGATCGGGTGCGTTGCCTGCCCTCGTGTTCCTCGCCTTGCTGTTCGCCGTGCCGGAAAGCCCCCGGTGGCTGGTGAGGCGCGGCGACGCTCTTCGAGCAGGCGCGATCCTCGCGAGGGTGGGCGGGGCGGAGCGCGCGCAGGCCGAATTGCGCGAGATTCAAGCGTCGCTCGTGGAGGACCGCGCACAGTTCCGCGATCTCTTGCAGCGCCGCCTCAGAAGACCACTCATCGTCGGCGTCGTCCTGGCGATTCTCCAGCAGGTCACCGGCATCAACGTCGTCCTCTACTACGCGCCGGAGATCTTCAAGCGAACCGGCCTTGCCTCGTCGCAGGCCATCAACGACACGGTGCTCGTCGGCGTCGTCAACCTGGCTTTCACGGTCGTCGCCATCTGGGTCGTCGACCGCGTCGGCCGCAAGCCGCTGCTGCTGGCGGCGTCCGCCGGCATGGGCTGCTCGCTCGCCCTGCTCGGCGCCGCGTTCCGCGCGCGCTCGTTCGAAGGTCCGTGGGTCCTGGCGCTGGTGCTCGCGTACGTCGCCTCGTTTGCGCTCGCCATGGGTCCCGTGGTCTGGGTGGTGCTGTCGGAGATCTTCCCGACGCGGTTGCGCGGCCGCGCGATGTCGGTCGCGACAGTCTGCCTGTGGGCAGCCTGCTACCTGGTGTCCCAGACGTTCCCAATTCTGCTGGCGCGCGTCGCCGGAGGGGTCTTCTTTACCTATGCCGCGATGTGCGCGGCCGCCCTCCTGTTCGTGCTGGTCGCCGTGCCGGAGACCCGCGGCAAGTCGCTGGAGGAGATCGAGCGCAGCTGGAGCGCGGAGGAAGCCCATGCCTGAACGGGTGACGAGGGAAACATCGGGCACGGACAAGGGCGTGCCGTGGACGTCGTACGAGCGGGTAGAAGCTGCGCTCGAGCACCGCGAGGCCGATCGCGTGCCGTTCGACCTGGGCGGCACCGTGCTCACCGGCATGCACCGCATGGCGTACACGAACCTGCGGCGCTACCTGGGCCTTCCCGAGCGGCCGATCGAGATCGTCGATGTCAACCAGCAGCTGGCACGCATTCACGACGACGTGCTCGACCGCCTCGGCGCCGACGTGCGGGCCGTCGATCCGGACGCCGCCGCCCGCGCGCCGATGCGCAGGCCAATCACAGCGCATGGCAACGTCGAGATGTTCACAGACGAGTGGGGCATCAGCTGGAGAACGCCGAGGGGAGGCGGACTCTACTTCGACATGTGTGCGCATCCCCTGGCGAACGCGCAGAGCATCGCCGATCTCGAACGGTTTCCCTGGCCCGACCCTCTCGATCCGGCCCGCTTCGAAACTCTCGCTGCCCGCGCCGACCGGGTCGTCAACGAGGAGCGCAAGGCGTACATGCTCGGACGCAGCGCGGCCGGGATCTTCGAGGTCGCCCTGTGGGTGCGCGGCTTCGAGCAGTTCTTCACCGATCTCGTGCTGCAGCCGGGCTTCGCCGAGGCGCTGCTCGACATAATCACCGGCCTGAAGATGCAGTACTGGGGCAAGGCGCTCGACACGGTTGGCGCCAACGTGCTGGTGGTGTCCGAGGCCGACGACATTGCCGGTCAGTACTCTCCCCTCATCTCGCCCGCCATGTACCGCCGGTTCATCATGCCGCGCCACGTGCGCCTGTTCGAGTTGATACACAAGCGCGCGAAGTCGCGCGTCCACGTCTTCTATCACTCGTGCGGGGCCGTGAAGGACATGATCCCGATGCTGCTGGACGAGGGCGTCGACGTGCTGAACCCCGTCCAGGTGAGCGCGCGAGGGATGGACACCGCCGAGTTAAAGCGCCTCTACGGCGACCGTGTCTGCTTCTGGGGCGGCGGCGTGGACACGCAGCGCGTGCTGCCCTACGGCAGCCCGGCACAGGTGCGTGAGGAGGTGCGCGGCCGGATCTGCGACCTCGCGCCAGGCGGCGGCTTCGTGTTCGCTACGGTGCACAACGTGCAGGCCGACGTGCCGCCAGAGAACTACATGGCGATGTGGGAAGCGTGGCGGGAGTTCGGGGGGTATCGCGCGTAGGAAGGCTCAGGGGGCTCAAGGCTTAAGAGACTTAAGGCTTCCGGCTTGCGGCGAGAGAGGGGGCGCTTGATGTTTGGCCGTACCGCTGTTCGGCGACTTCTGAGGGCCGCCACCATCCTCGCGCTGACGCTCCCCGTTGCCGCATCCAGCGTCGCACAGGCGCCACCGCTGTTGCCCATCCCCGACGCGCAGGCCGCCGGCTCGCAGATGTCCGTCTTCAACGTGCGCGATTTCGGAGCCTCGGGCCGGAAGGCAGACGGCGCGCGTGCCGCGATCCAGCGGGCCGTCGATGCGTGCGCATCGGCTGGCGGCGGAACCGTCTACTTCCCTCCGGGCGACTACTCCTCGGGCACCATCCATCTTCGCAGCCGCGTCCGCCTGTACATCGAGGCCGGCGCCACGATCTTCTCCATCAAGGACAAGAGCGCCTTCGACCAGGATGCGCTGATCTTCGCTGACGGCGCCGAGCAGATTGCCATCGAGGGCCGCGGGACGATCAACGGCCAGGCCGAATACGAGTGGCGCCAGGACGACCACGAGGACGACTTCATCCGCGACAACAAGGAACGGATGATCGCGCTCGGCAAGCCCGTCATCCGCGCGTTTCCGAAGCAGAACCAGTACGGGAAGCTGGTGCTCCTGCTGCGCTGCAAGGACGTCCGGATCGCCGGAGTGTCGTTCGTCGATTCCCCGTCGTGGACGATCCACCCGTACGCCTGCGAGCGAATGGTGGTGGACGGCGTCTACATCCGGTCGAGCCTGAAGGAGGCCGTCTGGGCAGACGGGATCGACCCGGACGGCTGCAGGGACCTGCGCATCGCGAACTCGACGATCGAGACCGGAGACGATGCGATCTGCTTCTACTCGATGAACTGGTTCGGGCCGGCGCTGCCGTGCGAGAACATCACGGTCACCAACTGCCGCCTGTCGTCGGCGTCGAGCGCCATCAAGTTCTCGGACGGCAACATGAACGCGATCCGCAACGTGGCGATCAGCAACTGCGTGATTGCCGGCGCCAATCGCGGCCTCGCCTTCATGAACTTCGACGGCGGCATCGTCTCGGACGTGGTCGTGTCGGACATGGTCATCGACACGGTCCGCCACGCGTACTTCTGGTGGGGCGACGGGGATCCGTTCCACTTCAACATCAAGCGGCGCTCGGAAGTCCACAAGAGCGTGAAGCCCGGGACCGATGCCCCGGCGGGTTCCATTCGGCGTGTCCTCATCAGCCACGTGATCGCGCGGGGCCAGGGCTCGAGCGTCATCAACGGCCATCCGGACAGCTGGCTGCAGGACATCACGTTCGACAATGTCCGGCTGCACCTGACGGCCGACCCGAAGGCGCCCTACGACAAGGCCGTGCACGCGCTGGAGTTCAGGCGGGTGAGGAACCTCAAGCTGCGCGACGTGGACGTCACGTGGGGCGAGCCCGCGTCGCCGGGTTGGCGGAGCGCGTTGCACGTGTCGGAGGCGGCCGGTGTGACGATTGACGCGTTCGCCGGCCGTCAGGCGGGGACAAGTGCAGACGCTGCAGTCGTTCTCGACGGCGTTCGGGACGCGACCGTGCGCAGCTGCCGCGCAACGAGCGGGACGCAGACGTTCCTGAGGCTGTCAGGATCCGGGACGACGGGGATCGCGCTTGGCGAGAACGACCTGTCGCGCGCCCGCGTCCCCGTGTCGATTGGAGCCGAAGTGTCGAAGGGCGCGGTGCGCGTGCGGTGAACGGCCCTGTCCCGGGCGGATCCTCAAAGACAGGCAGACCGGCGAGGTCACCCAGAAGATCGATCAGCCCCGGCGCCGCCCGCCGCGCCACTGCGATAGCGCGAACCTTCGGGCCCGCGAAACGCGACCGGCATCATTCAGGTGGAACGCGTTCGACGCGCACCCACACCGGCCGGTGATCGCTCGTACCCGCCGAATTGACAACACCGGCAGCGGGCGTTTCCGGGGCCGCACGCAGGCCGCGAACGAACACGTGGTCGAACGACCACCAGAACCCGAGACCGCGCGAGGTCCCCGGCAGCCGATCGGTCAGCCAGACGAACCCCGCCTGCCTGAACCAGGGTCCGACGTTCCGATCGTTGAAGTCGCCCGCGATGATCACCGGGTCGCTGGACTTCGCCGCGTCTTCGAGCACGATGCGGACCTGCTCTCTTCGCGCCGTGTCCCTGATGGAAGCCGGGGCCGGCAGGTGAACCGAGTAGACCCGGATCCGCAAGCCGTCGCGGTGCATCACCGCGGTCGTGACTGCCCGCCGCACTCGCGTGGTCAAAGGGGGATGCGGGAGTACGATCTTGCGCGGTTCCGCGAGCCGCCAGGGCGAGAGAATCGAGGTTCCGAACAGCCGACCCGTGCTCGGGTGCACCGCGCTCGGGAAGTACACGTAGTTGAGCCGCAGTTCACGCGCGATGCGCTCCACCGACGCGGCGTCCATCTCCTGGAGTAACAGCAGATCGGGGTCGCGAAGCGGCTCGGATCGAAGCAGCTCGAGCGCCCGATCGACATGGCGGGCGTGCTGGATGTTGAAGGTGACCACGCGCAAGCGAACGCCCGCGGGGGCAGCCGGGTGATCGATGGCCGCGGGCGCGACCGCGTAGCTGCCAAGGTAGCGGGGACCGTCGGGATCGAGGAAGTTTCGGGTGCTGGTGCAGGAGAGTGTGGCGGTTGCGACGGCAATCGTGATGAAGTGCGCGGCTCGCAGCCGACGGCACGGCCGTCCGAAGGCGCCGCGCGACGCCGCCTGCGGGAGGTGCGGAAGTCCGTATGTCTGGACCGTCTTCTGCATCCTGTATCCCTCTGAATTGCCCGGCACTCCCCCGCTCAATCCCGGAGCTCGCTCGAGTCGAACCGCTCGCTCCGCGGTCGGAGATCTCCCGATCCCGCGTCGACGCAACCGGCCCAAGTGAGCTCCGGTTCGAGGCCCCGGGGATGCGCGCGCCGGGGCGTTCTCCGTCCCGGCTGCCGCTTGCGCGACAGCCGCGGCCCGGAGGTTCTACACCTTGGGATGCGCAAACGACGGGAATTCCGGCTCACGCGACCGGTCGACGATCGCGGACCACCGAGCGGGTGTGTCTCCGGACGAGCCGTGCGGAGCGGGCGTTGGTCGAGGCCGCTCTTCGACTCCGTGACACTTCAAGCCGCGCTAGAATACCGTGCGACGTCCCCGACGGAGGACTCGATGGCAGGCCGGTCGATCGCGATCATCGGCGGTGGTCTCGCCGGTCTCTCGGCGGGCATCTACGCGCTGGCCAACGGCTACCGCCCCCGGATCTACGAACAGCATTCCGAGGCCGGCGGCGTCTGCACCGCGTGGACGCGCGGCGACTACACCTTCGACTGCTCCCTCCACTTCCTGATGGGTACCAGGCCCGGTTGCGCGCTGCACGCCCTCTACGACGAGGTCGGCGCACTCGGCGCCGGGCGGCGCCTGACGCGCATCGACCGCTACGCCACCGCCGTAGACGAGGCTACTGGCCGTCGAATCGACGTCACGAGCGACCTCGACCGGCTGGGCGCCGACATGCGCGCCCTGTCGCCGGCCGACTCGGCGTTCGTCGATCGGTTCCTGCGCGACGTCCGGCGGTTCGTCGGCGTCGATCTCGGCGGGACGGACGTCGCTCCCGGCATCGCCGCACAGGCACAGGCCATGTGGCGGATGCGCCGCGTGTTCGCGTTTCTCGCGCGGCGAGGCAATCGATCCGTCGGTCAGGTGGCGCAGTCGGTGCGCGATCGCTTCCTCCACCTGACCGTCATGAACCTGTTCGCGCCGGAAGTCCCATACCTGTTTCTCCTGATGCTCCTCGCCGGCCTGGCCAACGGCGAACTGGCCACCATCGAGGGCGGCTCGGACGGGTTCGCAGCGGCGATCGAGCGACGCTACCGGGCGCTCGGCGGGGAGATCACCTTCGGCGCGATGGTCCAGGAGATTGTCGTCGAGAACGACCGCGCCGTCGGCATCAGGCTTGCCGACAACAGCGTGCATCGCGCGGACGTCGTGATCTCGGCGGCCGACGGGCGGTCCACCATTTTCGAGATGCTGGGAGGACGCTACGCGGACGCACGGGTGCGGACCCGCTACAACACCTGGCCGGTTTTCGACCCGATTGTGCTCGTCAATTTCGGCTTGTCGACGCAGTGGCCGCCGAGTGCCGACGCGACGATGGTGTTTCTTGAAACGCCGATGCAGGTGGCAGGACAGACCGTCGACGGGTTTTACGTGCGGACGTTCAGCGAGCACCCGGAGTTCGTGCCCGAGGGCCGTTCGGTCGCGCAGGTCCTGATGACGAGCAACTGGCACGCGTGGAATCGCCTGGCGGAGGATCGCCAGGCCTACGAGGCGGAGAAGGGCCGCGTGGCCGACGACCTCGCGGTGCGCCTGGAGCCCTACCTTCCCGGGATTCGCGGTGCGGTCGAGGAAGTCGACGTCGCCACACCGCGGACCTTCTGGCGCTACACGCGTAACTACCGCGGCGCCTACGAGGGCTTCATGATGACGCCGAAGACGCTCATGACGCGCGTGCCCAAGACGCTGCCCGGCCTCGCCGGTTTCTACATGGCCGGCCAGTGGGTGGAGCCTGGCGGCGGGGTGCCCACCGTGATTGGGTCGGGCAAGACCGTCGTGCGCCTGATTTGCCGTGCGGACAGGCAGGAGTTTCGAGTGCCGGCCTCGTGAACGGCGTCGGCAGGTAGGATGACAGAGCGTTTGCGTGGGCTGGCGAGTGCCGATACCATTACACGCAACCGTTACCAGTTCTGAAGGAGCGACCCGCAATCATGGATCCTGTCCAGAAACAAAGAGCAGAGAGCGTCGTGAAGGCCCACATCCAATGGTTCCAGGAACTTCGGAAGGCCGTGGAAACCGGTCAATCCGACATGGCGCCTGCCGTGGTCGCCGTGGATACGGAATGCGAGTTCGGAAAGTGGGTGCATTCCGAGCTCCCTGCCTGGTGCCCGGCCGACCTGCTCGAGCAGATAACGGCGATTCATAGAGATTTCCACCGGGCGGCCGCGGCCATCCTCGCGCTCGCGCTGGACGGCCGGCAGGCGGATGCCCGCGCCCGTCTCGGAGGGACCTCGCCGCTGAACGAGCTGTCCAGGCGACTGGTTCAGAAGGTCCAGGAACTGCGGTGACGGTGTGGGCCACGAATGAACCGGCCGACGACGCACCTCGCTCGGTTGTGCTTGGTCTTCCTGCTGGCCTTCGCTGCAGCCTGTTCAAAGAACAACACGACCCCTGCTGCGCCAACTTCCTCCGCCAATGACCATCTCACTGCGTTGGAGCAGGACATCTTTGCGAGGGTGAACGCTCGTCGCCTGTCGAAAGGTCTGCCACCGTTGCTATGGAACGACGCGATCGCCGAACAGGCGCGTCAACACAGCAAGAACATGGCCGCCGGCTCGACACCCTTCGGTCACGACGGGCTGACCGATCGTCTCGCGGCCATCGGACGGACGACACCGTGGTCCGCTGGCGCGGAAAACGTGGCTGCGACATCCATTGATGCCTTCGCACCGAACGTCGTCGATCTCTGGCTCGCCAGCCCCCCGCATCTCGCGAACATCGAGGGCGACTTCAACCAGACAGGCGTGGGAGCTGCCAAGGGCGCCTCCCTGTTCTGCACACAGATCTTCATCAAGTCGAAATAGCGCCCCCCGCTCTGCGTCGCCGATGGTCGCTTGAAGTCGTACGTCGCCGGTCGTCGCTTGAAGCCGGACAGTCAGCCGGCGCAGCACCCACGCACGACCGTCTTCGCTTCAGATAGGCGCGCCTCCGCATCCATATCCGTTTACAATCCGCTGCATGATCTGGAAACCTGTCGACCCGGCGACAGCCCTCACGGCGAGCGGCGTCGTCATGCCAGACGAGCGGCTGTCCTGGCCGAGGACCGTTGGCATCGGGCTGCAGCACGTCGTCGCGATGTTCGGCGCCACGGTGCTCGTTCCTCTGCTGACCGGCTTCCCGCCGGCGACCACGATCCTGTTCTCCGGCGTCGGCACGCTGATCTTCCTGCTCCTGGTCGGCAACCGCGTTCCCAGCTACCTGGGTTCCAGCTTCGCGTTCATCGCCCCTGTGCTGGCCGCAAAGGCGACGGGCGGCATGCCGTCCGCGCTTGGTGGCATCGTCGCCGCGGGCGTCGTCTTCTTCATCGTGGGTCTGCTGGTCGATCGATTCGGCTCCCGCCTGATCGAGCTGCTGATGCCGGCCCCCGTCACGGGCGCGATCGTGATGCTGATTGGCCTCAACCTCGCACCTGTCGCGAAGGACAATTTCTGGAAGGAGCCCGGAGTCGCGGCCGTCACGCTCGCTGCCATCCTGCTCGTCGGCACCGCCGTCCGCGGGTTCCTGGGCAAGCTGTCCATCTTCCTCGGCGTGGTCATCGGGTACCTCTTTGCTGCCGCGGCGGGCGGCGTCGATTGGACGGCGATGCGAGGGGCGGCGTGGATAGGCCTGCCCCAGATGCAGCTTCCCGCGTTCGACATGCGCGCAATCGTTCTGATCGTCCCTGTCGTCATCGTCCTCGTTGCCGAGAACACCGGGCACGTCAAGGCCGTCGCGACGATGACGGGTCAGAACCTGGATCGTTCGCTCGGCCGGGCATACATGGGAGACGGCCTCGCGACCATCGTCGCGGGACTGGGAGGCGGATCGGCGACGACGACGTATGCCGAGAACATCGGCGTGATGGCCGCGACGCGCGTCTACTCCACCGCGGCGTACTTCGTGGCAGGGCTCGTCGCTATTGCTCTCGGCCTGTGCCCCAAGTTCGGGATGCTGGTTGGAACGATACCGGCGGGCGTGCTCGGCGGGGCGACGACGGTGCTCTACGGGATGATCGCCGTGCTCGGCGCTCGAATCTGGGTCGAAGCGCGCGTGGATTTCCGCGATCCGACGAACCTGATGACCGCGGCGGTCGCCATCACGATCGGCGCGGCGAACTACACGATTCACGCCGGCAGCTACGAGTTCAACGGCATCGCGCTCGGCTCCATCGGCGCCATCGTGATCTACCGGGTGCTGCGCAGCCTCACGGCGGCAGGCTCGCGCCGCGACTCCGAGGCCACCGCCGGATGAGCGCTCGGCGCTTTTCGGGCGACGTCATCATCGCTGCCTTCCAGGTAACCCTTGGCAGGATCGGACCGTCAGCCTGTCAGCGCGGAACGTGCGGATCTGTCTTCGACAGGAACGGTCCGGCCTTGTGCCACACGAGCGCGGGCACCGCCTCGGTCGGGTGCATCTCGCCGACGAGCAGTGGCACCCAGCTGTCATCGGGCGCCAGGTCGGGATTGTACGTCGCGTTGTACGCCGCCAGCACGTCGATGCGTTCAGCGCTGGCGGGTCCGTTCACGCACGTCTCGCCGACGTGAATCGTCGTGCCGCTGAAGCGCTTGATGATCTGATCGGGTGTCACCGAACCCATCTCGAAGAAGTTGTTCTCCGCGTAGATGTGCGACTGGACGCCGACACCCCAGCTGTAGTCGTACCCGTCGTTTTCGCCTATCACGTAGAAGTCGTTGTAGATGTGAACCTGGCCGTAGCGGACACGCGGGCCGCGCTGAATCACGTTCGCATACAGGTTGTGATGCAGCGTCACCCGCAGCTTGCCGACATCGGCCGGCGCCTTGTCGCTGCTGCCGACGAGCATCACCTTGTCGTGGTCGACGAAGCGGTTCCAGGAAACGGTGACCAGGTCCGAAGCGTTCGTGATGTCCAGTTCGCCGTCGTGCGGCGTGTACACGCGGTCGAAATACTCTGGCTGCTCGCTGTCGGGATGACCGCCATCGTCGAACGCGCAGTGGTCGACCCAGACGTGCGTCGCACCCGTCAGCCAGATGTTGTCGTACTGGGAATTCCAGTTCCCGGTCGAACCGTCGGTCGGGTCCCACTGCGGAAAGCAGTCGAAGGCGTCCCGGAAGGTGATGTTGCGGATGATGACGTTGTCGACGTTCTTGAGATAGATGTTGGCACCGACGATCGTCGCATCGTTGCCGAGCCCCACCAGCGTCGTGTTCGCGGGCACGGTGATTCGCACGCGCTTCTGCTGGTTGCCTTGTGACGCCTTGCGGGCGTCTTCGAGCGGGCCGCTGGGTACCTTCGTTCGCCCCCACACCTCCGGATGGAACGCGGCCAGGTAGGCCTCGAGCGTATAACCCTGCGTCACGTAGTCCGCGCACGCGAGCGGCATGTTGTTGTCGTCCACGTTCGCGTCGATCGTTCCGTACACCAGGATGATCTTCGGCAGGCTGCCGGCGTTTTTGAGCGCGTCTGCCAACTCTTTTCGCGTGGTGACGACGTACACGTTCTCCGGAGCCGCGACGGAGCCCCCCGTGGTGCCGGTCGAGAACGCCGCCCAGCCGTCCGTGGCTGCGAGCGGCTGGCGCGCGAGCCGTTCGCCTTCACTCGCGAGCGCGTCGAGGCGAGACGTGGGACCCGCGCAGACGAGCGGGGCCAGAATGCAGTTGCCAGCGAAGAGACACGAGGCGAGCGTGATCCATCGACGCATGCTGTCCGCCTCCTTGCGGTGAACGAGTAAGGCATCTCGTTCGGCGAACAGTTGTACGACCACTTCGCTGGTCACGTCAAGCGGTGGTCATGCCACATTTTGAGATTTCGCGTGTTTAGGCCCCAGATTGGTCGCCAGTCACACGTCGCTTCGGCCAGTGTTCACACCACTTTGAGGCAGATGGGCACATCGCGGACGCCCGGTAGATCGGGCCCGTGGGCTTCCGTGTATGCTAGCGGCCTCGTGCCCGCTGCCGTTGGCCAGCGGGCGGCCCCGACATGACCACCCCACCCACTCGCTGGAGCATGGTGGCGCTGCTGGCTGCCACCGCCACGGCCGGCTACATCTGCCGCGTCAACGTGTCCACTGCCGGTGCGCTGCTGATGCCGGAGTTCGGGCTCTCGCAAGCGGCGATGGGCCGGGTGTTCAGCGCCTTCCTGCTCGGTTACGCGCTCTGCCAGGTGCCGGCCGGCGCGCTGGCCGACCGCCTGGGCGCGGCGCGCGTCCTCGGGGCGGCCACGTGGGTCTGGGTCGGCCTCACCATCCTCCAGGCGGGCGCTGGATGGGGACCGCTCGCCGCCTCGGCGCCGGTCGCGCTCGCGTGGTTCATGATCGTGCGCCTGGCGCTCGGTGTCGCAGCCTCCCCGACGTACCCGGGCTCGGCGGCGGGCGTCGCGCGCTGGGTGCGTCGCGAACATCACGCTCGCGCCAACGGCCTCGTCATCGGGTCGATCGGCGTCGGATCGGCGCTCGCGCCGCCGCTGGTCTCGAACGTGATGGTGCTGTGGGGGTGGCGCGCGGCACTCGCAGTGTCGGCTGTCCCCGCACTCGCCGTCGCGCTCGCATGGCTCATGGTGCCACAGCCGGACCGTGCGCCGGCTGCGGCGAATGGCCCCGTCCCGCTCGCCGCTCCCCTGCCCGACGCTCTCACATCTGCCCCCCGGCCGGCCGCCGCATCGGGCTCCGCGTTCGTGCTGCTCGGCGACCGGCGGTTCCTGCTGCTGACCCTCAGCTACACGCTCCAGGGCTACGTGGGCTACATCTTCGTCACGTGGTTCTACCTGTACCTGGTGCAGGAACGACATTTCGGCCTGCTCGCCGGTGCCTGGATGAGCAGCCTGCCCTGGGTGTTGTCGATCGTCTCCATCCCGCTCGGCGGACTGCTGGCCGACCGCCTGGTCCGAAGCCGCCTCGGCCCGGCGTGGGGCATGCGCCTCGTGCCGATGGTTGGCCTCGCCGGGTCCGGCCTCTTCATTTCGGCCGGCGCGCACACCACGAGCGCGGTCCTGGCGGCGCTCTCGCTCGCGCTGGCCACCGCGCTGGTCCTCTCCGTCGAGGGTCCCTTCTGGGCGACCATGCTCCGCGTCGCCGGGGAGCGAAGCGGGACGGCGGGCGGCCTGATGAACATGGGCAGCAACCTGGGTGGGCTCGTCTCGCCCGCGCTCACGCCGGTGCTGGCGGCGGCCATCGGCTGGGAGAACGCGCTGCACGTCGCGGCGGGCTTGGCCGTGCTGGGAGCGGCGCTGTGGCTCGGCGTGGCGACAACGGATGGGACGCGGTGATGCGATGAAGAACCACCGAATCGAGATTGCGCCTGCCACCGCGCGCGAACGGGCCTGGGCCGCGAACCTGCTCGCCCGCTCGGAGCCCTGGACGACGCTCGGCGTGACGCTCCGGCAATGCCGCCGGAACTGCCACGATCCCGAGTACCGGCTCTACGTCGCTCGCGTCTCGGACAGACCCCGCGGCGTGTTGATTCTCGACCCCCGAGGCGTGGCCGGGTCGCCCTACGTCAAGTCCATCGCCGTCGATCCGGCCTCGCGCGGCCACGGCATCGGAGCCACGCTGATGGCGTTCGCCGAGCGTCTGTCCGCCGCGCGCGCGCGCCACATGTTCCTCTGCGTCTCGTCGTTCAACACGCGCGCGCGCACCTTCTATCGCCGGCTCGGCTATCGTCAGGTCGGCCGGTTCAAGGACTACCTCCTCACCGGGGCCGACGAGCTGCTGATGCACAAGCGGCTCGGATGAAGGGGCAAAACGGACAGATCAACTCGCGCTGAAAGACGCTTGCCGCGAACGACCGGCCCGACGATACTAGCTGTTCGGGCCCGGCTTCGCCGCCGTCTGACTGACATGACGCAATCGATGCGCTCGCCGAACGCACAGGGAGGTCGATTGATGCGAAGAGCAGTGTGTGTCCTGACGGCCCTTGTCGTCCTGCTGGCCTTGTCGCCGCCGTCCGCGGCGCAGACGCAGATCACAACCGGCGTGATCCAGGGCGCGGTCCTCGACGCGAGCGGCGCGGTGCTCCCCGGCGTGGACATCGAGGCACGCAACGTCGACACGAATTTCACCCGGACCCTGGTGAGCGCCCGCGACGGGCGGTTCGTCGTCCTCCAGCTCCCGCCCGGCCGGTACACGCTCACCTTCAAACTGGCCGGCTTCGCCACGATCGTGCAGGAAGATGTCGTGGTGACCGTGGGCCAGACGGCGGTCGTCAACCCGACGATGAAGGTGTCCGGCATCGCCGAGACGGTCACGGTGACCACGCAGGCCTCGGCGGTGGACACCGCCCGCACCGCGTCCGCGAGCACGCTGAACCAGACCACGGTGGAAACGACGCCAATCCTCGGGCGCAAGTTCGAGGATCTGCTGACGCTCACGCCGGGTGTCAGCGTCGTCCAGGGCCCGGACGGTGACGAGATCACCTTCGCGGGACAGCGCGGCGTGTTCAACAACATCAACCTCGACGGCGGCGACTACAACAACGGCTTCTTCGGGGAGCAGATGGGTGGCCAGCGCGCGGCCATCGACATCACGCTCGAGGCGGTCAAGGAATTCCAGGTCGTCGCGACGGGCGCCAACGCCGAATTCGGCCGAACGGCAGGCGGCGTCGTGAACGTCATCACCAAGTCGGGCACGAACAAGGTCGGCGGCAGCCTGTTCCACTTCCAGCGACTGGAGGGGTTGACGTCGAACACGTCGGACGGCAAACCGCTGACCGACTTTCGCCGCGAGCAGTTCGGCGGTGTCCTGGGCGGCCCGATCGTGAAGGACCGGGTGTTCTACTTCGTCGCCGTCGAGGGAATTCGCGAGAACCTGCAGCGCGCCAACCTCTCGGAGACAATCGGCACGCCATGTCCGGTGAGCGCCCCGACGGTGGCGGCGAACGAGGCGCTGATCAACGGCAGCGTCGACTGCCAGCGCCTCGCCCTCCTGACGTTCTTCCGCACCAGCCGCGGGCAGGAGGAAGGCCAGCCGGTCAAGCACACGATCAACAACAACGCGTTCCTCGGAAAGCTGGACTGGACGCTGACGCGCGCGCACACGCTCTCGGTGTCGTACAACTTCGACTACTCGAAGAACGTGAACCAGACCTTCGACGTCGCCACATACGGCAACTCGGCGAACGGCACCGAGGGACCATCGAAGATCAACGTCCTGAACCTCAACCTGTTCAGCACGGTCTCCCCGACACGCCTGAACGAGTTCCACTTCACCTATTCGCGCGAAAGTCGGCCCCGGTCCGCCGTCTCCTCATCGGTTCCCGCCGACACGGGCATCGGCTTCGCGCCGTCGTTCCGCTTCGGCAACCCGTACTTCCTCGGCCCGAATGTGGACGAGCTGATCAAGCGGTTCCAGATCAAGGACAACTTCTCGATCGTGACCGGCAAACACACGATCAAGACGGGCGGCGAGTGGCTGCACACCAACAACGCCCAGGTCTTCCGCGGCTTCTTCAAGGGCCGCTACCTGTTCGACAGCGTGGTCGGCTTCCTGCGCTACGCGGCGCCCGCGGCGCCGGGAGGCTTCGGCCCGTACACGCTCGGCTGCTCGAACGGCACCTACGTCACCGCGCCGGCGTCCTGCCCGGCCGGCACGAGCGCCAGCGGTCCCCTGCTCTTCTACCTGCAGAGCAGCAGCCCCGACGGGATCGCCCGGGACGCGGCCGGCGCGTCGGACATCAACAACGAGGAATTCGCGCTGTTCATCCAGGACAAGTGGCAGGCGGGCCACGGGCTGACGGTCGACTACGGCTTCCGCTGGGACGCCCAGCTGATGCCGGGGACGGTGGATCCGAAGACGACCGCCTACGCGCAGTTCCTCAACGACCCGCGGTTTCCGTCGGACGGCACGATTCCCGATCAGTGGAAGCAGTTCCAGCCGCGCGTCGGGTTCGCCTGGGACGTGAACCAGGACGCGAAGACCGTGATCCGCGGCAGCGCGGGACTCTTCTACGCGCGGCAGAACATGCTGAGCCAGGTCGGGTCGGTCACGACGAACGGAATCCAGCAGAAGAGCGACTATCGGGACTGGACGCTTAACTTCTTGGACATGCCCGTCTGGCCGAACCTGCTCGCGCCCTTCGCGGTCGAGCCCGGCACCTTCCCGCTGTTCACCGGTGTCCGGGTATTCGACCGCGACTACCAGAACCCGCGGATCTTCTCGGTCAACGCCGGGTTCGAGCGCGAGGTGGCGCCGGACTGGGCGGTCTACGCGGACTTCACCTACACGAGGGGCGACCACCTGTCACGCTTTCTCAACTACAACACGCACGGATCGGCGGCCGCCGCCACGCAGCTGCCAACGCGCGACACGACCGCCTACGTCGGCGCGAATCCGTTCTCGCCGCAGCTCGGCGACGTCTTCGTGGCGACCGGTCTCGCGCGCGGGCGGTACCGTGGCCTGACCGTCGGGCTGCGCAAGCGGCTGTCGCACAGGTACCAGCTCGAGGCGAACTACGTCCTGTCGAAAGACCAGGACGACGACTCGAACGAGCGGGATCCGTTCACCGATCGCTCGTTCAACTTCTATGACCTCAGCCTCGACTACGGGCCGTCGGACCGCGACATCCGGCACAAGTTCAACATGTTCACGTACGCGGAGCTGCCGAGCCGGTTCTTCGTCAACGTCCGGATCCAGGCGCGCACCGCCCAGCCGATCACCACGTCGCCGCGCGTCCTCGACAACGTGGACCGGGGCCGCAACTGGGACCGCAAGGACAACGCGTACTTCTCGCTGGATTGGCGCCTGCAGCGACCGATTCGCGTGGGCAGGACGACCGAGATCGTTCCGATGGTGGAGATGTTCAACACGTTCAACAACAAGAACAACGTGAACCCGCTCTCCACCGCGGCGCTGTACAACTTCGACGGGTTCCTCAGGCAGGGCGTCGGCGACCCGCGGCAGCTGCAGCTGGCGGTCAAGCTGGTGTTCTGATCCCGGAACTCGCTTGGATTGTCATGCTCGCTCCGTCCGAAGGGGTCGGGGGTCGGGAATTCGGGCGTTCCTGATCCCCGATTCCTGACCCCTACGTCCACTGAACTGACCTGAGTCCTCGTCAGCGGGACCTGCCGTTCAGAGACTCGACCAGCCGTGCGAGCTGGCGCAGGCTCTCGATCTCGAAATAGCGACCCCTGGCGGCGTCGGGAACGTCGGCGTGTTCGTGCGCCCAGCTGAGCGCCGCCGGAACGTGGACCGCCCACCCGCCGAGTTCGAGCACCGGCAGCACGTCGGAACGCACGGAGTTGCCCACCATCAGGAAGCGCTCGGGCGCCACGTCGTATCGCGCCAGGATGTCCGCGTAGATCCTGGCGTTCTTCGCGGCGACCACCTCGACGGAGCGAAAATCGGCTTTGAGGCCGGACCGCTCGACCTTCGACGTCTGGTGCAGGAGGTCGCCCTTGGTGATCAGCATCAGCGGATAGGCGCCGGCGAGCGCGCACACTGCCTCTCGGGCTCCGTCGAAGAGCTCGACCTCCTCGGTGAGCATCTGTTTCGCCAGGTCGATCAACTCGCGCAGATCGCCGCTCGCGATGCGGCCGTCGGTAATCTCGATGGCGGTTTCGATGAGGGACAGGACGAAGCTGGAGACGCCGTACCCGTAGTAGTCGAGGTTCCGCAGCTCCGTCCGGTTGACGCGCTGCTCGATCTCGTCCTCCGTCATCGCGACGCCGGCCGACGCGAGCAGCCGGTGGAAGCGATCGCGCCCGGTCCGGTAACTGCGTTCGTTGTGCCAGAGCGTGTCGTCGCCGTCGAAGGCCACCAGGTCGAAGAACCGAGTCATGAGCGCATATATAGCATGACGAAGACCTCAACTACTGATGCGGCAGGTGGAGCCGCTGCAACAGAGCCTGGAACCTCGGTTCGGCGCGCAGCCAATCGAGCCCCGGATCCACGCCGAACGTCGTCACTATCCCATCGCGAGCATCAAAAGCTTTCTCGTACCAGTCGAGCACCGCGTCGGTATCCTCCAGCCCGGCGTACACGAACGCAAAGGCCAATGGGGTGATGTACCGATCTGCCGACCGTCGCTCCAGTTGCCGGAGGATCGCCTCGGCCTTGTCCCGCCGGCCAAGCTTGCCCCAAGTGCAGCCCAGCATGCCCAAGGACATGGGCAACGCGGGCGCTGCCCTCTCCAGCGGGTTCAGGGCTTCTCGGTATCTGCCTATGACGTAGTAGGCGTGGCCGAGATGAAAGTTGGCGAGGCTGAAATCGGGATCCAGCTCGAGAGTCTTCAGACAGCGTTCGATGGCCTCATCGTACCGGCGCGCTTCAAGCAATATCCAACCGGCCGTAGCCTGCGGTACTAACGAGAGCGGATCCAGCGCCCACGCGTGCTCGATCTTGGCGAGCGCCTCGTCATAACGTGCCCAGGTGGCCAGCGCGGTTGCGTAATTCAGATGGGCCAGCGCGCAGCTTGGACTCAATTCCTCGGCACGAAGGAAGCGGGTCTCCGCTTCGACCCAGTCCCAGTCGTAGGCCCAGGCTGCGAGGCCGAGTGCGGCGTGTGCCTCGGCCAGTGTCGGGTCGGCCGACAGGGCTCGTTGAGCCGCCGCCTTGGCCTTCGGGAATACGGTATGCGGGGCCAGCCAGCCCAAAAACCCACTCACGCAGTAGCAGCTGGCCAGTGCGGCGCTGGCCAGCGCGTAGCCGGGCGCTCTCTCCAGAGCTCGCTCAAAGCACAACAGCGCCTTGGCGCACGCCTCCGACGTCCGCTTGGCGAAGATGTATTGTCCCCTCAAGTAAAGGTCATAGGCTTCCGGATCTTCGGTGTGCCGCTTCAACAGTCTCGACTCGTCAGCCCCGAGCAGCTCGAGCTTCAGTGCGCCGACAACGGCCTTGGCGATCTCGTCTTGAATGGCGAAGACATCGCCGGCGACGCCGTCGAAGCGGTCCGACCAGAGGTGGCAGCCGTCGGCGGCATCGATGAGCTGCACGGTGACACGCAGCCGGTCGGCCGACCGCTGGACGCCACCTTCGAGAACGGCGCTCACGTTCAACTGGCGGCCGATCTCACGCACGTCCACGCCCTTGCCCTTGAAGGCAAACGCCGACGTGCGGGCGATGACCCGCAACCCGCGCAGGTGAGTGAGCGCGTTGGTCAGATCCTCGGCCAAGCCGTCGCAGAAGTATTCCTGACCCTCTCCCGGCGCCATGTCGGCAAACGGCAGTACCGCAATCGACGGTGCCGGCGCCTCGCCACGCTCTGGCGAGACCGCGGCAATCATGCGGTAGCCGCGCTTCGGAATGGTCTCGATGAAGCGGGGACTTTCGATATCGTCTCCGAGGTTCTTTCTGAGCTCGGCCATCAATCGGGTGAGGGCAGACTCGGCCAGAAAGCGTCTCCCCCACAACGTTCGGTTGATTTCTTCCTTTGTGACGAGCCGGCCAGGGTTCCGCACCAGCAGAAGCAGCAACTCCATCAGCAACGGCCGGAGATGGACGACCCCCTCAACGCCGGAGATCCTGCCCAGGCTCGGCTGGACGAGCCATTCCCCGAGCCGGAAGTCGGCGCAAGAAGCCGCCGCCGATGACTGCGGCGCATCCATCCCGGCGCATTATACTGCCCCGCCCTCATGCTGCCCCACCGCCCCACACCGCTTGGTGAGGCCACCGCAGCCGGTGCAGCACGTTGGGCCGTGTGGGCGGTGGCGTCGACCGCGCCGGGTAGGCGGACGGCTCGGCGCTGAACGCCCGTCTTATTCAGAACGGCCACAGCGGGGGCACGTACGCGAGGTCGAATCCCAGGCTCGTGGGCAGCATCGAAGCATCCGGCCGCACACCGGTCTCGAGCCAGCTTTGCATCGCCGCGACAACGGACAGGTACTGAGGCGCACTAAACGAACAGTGGCCGACGTTGTTTACGTAGGCTGGCAGAAAGTGGTCCGTCGAAGCGGAGGCTGCAACGAGCGACGCGTACCTGTTCTCGTTGTACACGGGGACAAGGCCGTCGAGAATCGAATGCATCGACAGCACAGGCCGGGTGAGACGGCCGTTGAAGCCGCCCCAACGCTCGGCGTAGTTCCTCGCGGAGCGCCGCGCAACGACGTTCGCTCGCGCGTTCATCGCCGCCAGCATCCCGTCGGCGTCGACGCCCAGCCAAGCCAGGTAACCCTTGTCTTCCACCGAGAGGGTATACTCGAATCCGACATTGTCTGCGACCGGACCGCCGGCGTACGCTTCCGCTCCTGCGCGCAGAGCAGTCGCCTTCCACATTGCCAACCCAAAGAAGGGACTGTTGAGCTGCGGATCCGTGCCCCAGAACGCAAGCTGCGGCAGTCGGTTCACGAGCCGGATGAACTCCCAGCGACCGAAGTTGGACTCGTTCGGCCATGCGACAATCGGCGCTACTTCGGTAAAGAAGTCCAGGTCATCGCGCAGGTCCTCGATAGGTCCCCACGCACTGTCCTGCCACCCGAAGGACACCGCGTAAGCGAGGCCGAGCGCCAGCGCCGTATCTTGTTGCTCCGCCCAGCCTGCCGACGGCGCGCAGTTTGCGATTGCACCGTCATAGACGCCGGGATACTGCTCGATCAACTTCAGCGTGACCAGCCCGCCAAGCGAGTCACCCCAGATTACCGTCCGGTTTGGATTCCCGACTCTCCCCCTGAAGAAATTTGTCAGGGCCAGCGTTCGCTGCACGCCGTCCTTGGGCGAATTGGCGGAGCCGGAACCCGCCAGCGCATATCCGAGCGCAAGCAGTTGCTCCTCGAGGGACGGCGTCACCAGCGGCCAGGCGACCGGTGCGATTTCGGCAGCCGGCTCGGGACTGAGCTGTGTGCCGTGGGTGTAGACCAGGAGCGTGCCGTTCCAGTTCACCGGCGCGCGAATCCTGTACTCGGCTCCGTTCAGCGTTCCAGACAGATCGACCGGCAGTCGGGCCTGCGCGACTGCGTTCTCCCCGGCGACGACGGGCCACGCCGCGAGCAAGAGCGCGATGGCGATTGCACGATGTTCCATGTCGACCTCCATTCCTTGTGAGCCCGAGTCCTTGTGAACCCGAGGCTGTAGGTCTTCACACTCTGGGCTCCCTGGTCATGCTGCACTTCGTGTAGGCAGCTTGACCCAGACCGGGGCTACGAAGAACCTACAGAATTCCGGCATTTTTCCCGAAGGAAGGTCCGGGCGGACGGAGCCAGGCAGCTGACGGGTGATTCGGCCTCAGATCAACGGCGAACCGAAGGGTGCAGACAGGGGGCCTGATGGCGGAGCGTTCAGCACCGTGAAGTTCGAGTCTGGTTCGCGGCTACAGCGCCGACCGTACTCGGAGCGCGCACTCGACGATGGCCATCGTGCCGCCGCCTCCGCCGCCGAGAAGGGCGCCGCCGACTACTGTCGCATCGAGTGCGTCCGTCTGTCCCGAGGCGCGTGCCCGCAGAGTCCGCGCATTGGTGGTATTGTAGGCCGCGAGATGGAGCTGGGGACGTCGTGCCGGTCTACTGCCTGGCCACAGTCGACCCGGCTGGAACGTGCGGAACCTTCGGTGCCCAAGGAACCGAGAGGCACAGATGCAAACCGTCAACGCGGACCGACTTGCACAGCTCAGAAGAGCCCGAAGGGGACTCGAAGTCGATGCGGCCGAGACCATCGGCAGATACCTGCTGGCGAACAGGAGCGAAGAGATCAGGTCCCTGGTCCTCAACATGCTCGCGAAGATACAGGGTCTGTTCGATCGGCACGTGTCGCTGGCGTTTGTCGCCGGCGCCGTGCTGTGGCACCAGAAAAGCCTGGCGATGTGGGCCAAAGTCCCAGGTGCCCACTGGAGCGAGCAGGGACTGGCAGCGGTTTACGATTACGTGGCCTGGATGCGTCCCGTCACCTACGACTGGCTGATCGTATGCTCGGACGTGATCAGGCTGTTCGGCGAGTTCTCTGAGAACCCGACAATCGCCGCGCTCCCCGACGACGCCTGGACAGCGATGAGAGGCAAGGGAGCCCTGCGGCCCGAGCCGGTCTACGCGAAACCGGAATTGGCCCCGGACCCGGACAAGGAGAAGCAGCCCGTGCCGGACCGCGTTGTCCTGTGGGGCCACAGGGACAGGGAAGAGCGGAAGGTCCAAGAACGACGGCGCATCGAAGCACCGTTCGTACCGCTGCCGCGCCAGGTCGTCAAGTGGCGAGGGGTGGAGCTGTTCAAGTTCGAAAGTGCGAGCGTCATCAGCACGATCGATTACACCTACGGGCTGCAGCAAGAAGGCGGCGACGTGTCCGGTACGACGACCGATTCGATCGCCGCGCTGCGCTGGGCATCATCCGGAGAAGACGATCCAGTCACCCAGTTGATTGCGATCGCGACGATGGTGCCGCAGGGCCATCACACGATCGTGGAGTGCGCCTGGCCGCTCACGCGGCACGGCTACATGGACTACTGCATAGGGTTCTACGGCACGCTGGTGCCGGGCGGAGACGACTACAGCGCGCTGCGCGGTTCACTCGAAGCTCTCGACAGGGATGCGCGCAACCGGCATCTGTTCGTGGTTTGCGACCCGCTGCCGCTCAGTTTTCTCTTCGAAAAAGCCGACGAGATCCGGGAATACCGGAAGATCTCCGGAGTGCGCAAGGCGTACAGCATCTGCGCAGGAGGCAAGATCGACCTGCGCGGCGCCCAGAACGTCATGCGCGCCCATGGCGTCGGCGACCTCGTCGTCTCGCGACTGGCCTATTGGGGCTGACCGCAGCTCGCGTGCCTTCAGAGCCTACTCAGGTTTGCCCGACTTACCGGCCAAGCAGTCGAGGAATGCCTCAATGGCATCGCAGGTCGCCTGCGCTCCTTCCGCCTGTGTCATACCAGCTCGGTAGCGGGGACGGAAGTTGCACTTCCGCATTGGGGCAATGGCGGCGACGACGCCGGCAGTGGAAGTGGCGGCGGCGACGAGTCTTCCCAACTGCCGTTCTATTTTCAGCATCTTGGCGGCTAGACGCGCGTTCCGCTCGGGGAGGGGGACGGTGTCGATGGCGACGGCTCCTTTGACTCTCTTCATCGCGGGTCTTTCGGGCGTGGGCCAGGTCCCAATGGCGGTAGTCCCTGTTGCGCGCTTTCCCTCGGTCGCAGGTTTCTCGGGAAGCGGCACTGTATCGATGGCGACGCTTCCGCCCTGCGTTTTCGACTTCTTCACGGCATCCTCCTGTTACAGCGACTCGACCTTCTCGCAACCTTCGAGCTTCATTGGACGCAGCCTGCCGGCCAGACTCTCCCCGATGTCGTGCAGGGGGCAGATGTGCGGATCGTTCGTCGCGCACGCCGCTGACCGGAAGACGACCCAGGGGCGTCGTCACCGAGATCGATTCACGTTCTCGCGATATCGTCTCCCTGGACCGGGACGGGCTTGCGCCACGGAACCAGGATCGGCACCTGCTCGCGATAGCGCACGTACCGATCGCCGAACTCCGCGGTCAGATCCCGTTCCTCCAGTCGCGCACCCACGTATATCCACGCCGTCCACAGCGCGGCAATCGCGAGGCGGCCTGCCGTCATCTCCGGACTGGCCCAAAGAAGCACGATGACGCTCGAGTACAGGGGATGCCGCACCCAGCGATACGGCCCTCGCACGACGAGGGGTTTGGCACGAGACTCGGCCGGCGCGGATTCCGCCTGCGCTCCGCGCAGGTGATCTCGGATCGGCCGCAGACCGCACATGTCGAAGCCGTGCAGTGACCACGCGCCCCAGACGAACCCCGCAATGGCGAGCAGGACGGCGGCCTGGACGATCAGCCTCGGGATGCCGTGCAGCACGAACAACGGCGGTCCCGGCGGTTGCCAGAGGACGACGACAATCGTCAGCGCGATGCCGGAGGTGATCGCGTAGAAGGCTCCGTCGTATCGCGGCGGGATGACCGCCGCCAGGCGCGCGCGGAACGGCCGTCGCACCGTGATGCTGTGCTGCGCGAAGAACACGAACGACACGGCGGCATTCCACCAGATGGCGGCGCTCGTGGACCATCCGAACCGCACGAGGATCGGCCGATCCGGCCACGCAAAGAGCGCCACCGACCCGGCGCTCAACCCGACAGCGAGCGCCATTATCGCGTAGTCGGCCAGCCGGCCGGTCAACGGGAGGACCGGCGGGGTCGCGGTGGGATGCTCCGCGTGGGGCGTGGAAGGCGCGTGCATGTTGCCTCCTCCCGCAGCGGCATGGGCGGCGCGTTGCGGCACGATCCTACCACCGGGGCGAAATCACGGCGTCATCCGCCACGAATTCGGCCACTCTGTACTATTACGGCCGTGATAGACTCTCATCGCTTTCCGATCTCCTCCGTCTGCCAACTCGGCGCCGAGGCAATACCGCAATGGTGCGCCACTTTACTTGTCCACTCGCCATCGACCGCAACCCTCCAGGTTGTTCCACCAGACGAGACGTAATCAGCTCAGCGCGATGGCGCCAATAGTCCGGTAATGTGCTCGGCCCGGGCGGGGACCGGACAGACCCAAGAGGAGACGTCATGGAACTACTGAGATGCCGTCACCTTGCTCCTGGCGATGTCATGTTGAAGATCAAAGACGATCACGCTCTGAGCAAGGCAATCTTTTCGCTCCAGGCGCTGTGGATGGCAGCCAAGCCGTACATCGTTCACGCCGGCGTGATGTTCGACAAGACGTACATCATCGAGGCCCAGGCGGAGGGCATTCGCGGCAACGACCTGCGAGTGCAGAACAAGGGCATGGCGTATCTCGTGTACCGGTGCACGAGAACCGACATGGCGCAAGGCGCCGCCAACTGCGTCAAGATGCTCTTCGACATCCACCAGCGCCGGACGACGCGTCACGAGATCAAGATCGGGCCGAAGCGCTGGCGCTGGAAGACCGGAGGTCCGCTCTCCTACAACCTCGCCGGGGCGTTGAAGTCCCTGCCGGGCCCCGGGGGAACGGCTTCCACGCCGACCGAGATGGATGACCTGCTCACGGACATCCTGGAAGGCAAGTCGCGCCCCTTCTTCTGCTCGCATTTCGTGGTCTATGTCTTCCAGTTCGTGGGCGTGCAATGCGGGCTGCAGCCTTCCGCTGTCTTCCAGGACGCGGCTGCCACGATCCACCCGTCGGCGCTCGCCGACAAGCTGGAGGTGCATCCGTATTTCAACCCGATCGGCATCATGGTGCGCGACGAGCGCTAGCGCGGGTAATCGAAGCACAAAGACCGGCACGCCTCCTACTTGATGTACTTCGGCATGTTGTACGTCTGGGCCAGCCTTCGACGCTCGGCATCGGGCAACGACCGCATGTACGACTTGAACCCGGGGCACCAGCCGGCGTGCCAGCGCCACAGCCTTCCCACGAACGACTTGGGATTGCGATCGTAGGTCGCCCGGATCTTGCAGTTCTCGCACGAAGAGGCTGCCACGTCCGTACCTCCTCTCTGTTGACTGCCGCATACGCAAGGTGGCATGCGGCCGTTACCCGGTTCAAGGACTACATTCTGCTCGGAGCCGCGTTTTGCCAGCGGTCGTCACCGCCACATCGGCACCCTATCAGGCCCCTGAGAGAACGCTTTCCTCACGGGAGGGTTGTCTTGTGCGCAGTGACCAGTTCCCATCCGCCGAAGCCGTCCTGGCCGAAGAGTAAGGTGAAGATCGCGCGCGTATCGGTGGCGGTGCCTGCGTGATCCACCGCGTGGATCTTCGCCCAGCCCGTGAGTACCGCCACCCTTGAACCAATAGCACGGACCTCATAGCGTTCCCACTCGAACTTCAGCTGCCCGAGGGTGGCATAGAACCGTGCGAGAGCCGCACGGTACTCCGTCCCTCGTATGACCGTGCCGTCGGATACGTAAACTACGTGCCCGTCTTCCCGTACATGCCGAGATGCTCCGGCGGCGTCGCGGTTGGAGATAGCTTCGGCGAGTTCGTCGGCCAGTGATTCGACAGAGTGCTGGAGGCCGGCGGCGAGACTCATTTGAACCTCCGGGCGTAGGCGGGGAAACGGACGCGCCGATTGTACCACCCGGCGCCCTGGACTACCCGAGAATCGCCTCAGCGGCCGCACAGCGTGACGACTTGTTGAAGCGCGCTCCCTTCACTTCACTTTTTGCGTTTCGCCGGTGCCGCTGCGATTGACAGCGTCGCCAATTCGTTGAGCGCTGCGTCGGCGGTGATCAGCCCGTGGCCGCGCCGGGCGCCTCGTCAAGCGGCGTTGTCCCCGCCGACAAGCCGCTTTTCACGTCGCGTGTGCGCGACGGCCGCGGGTTCTACGTGCGGCGCGTGGGGCTTCCCCCGCCGCTGTCCCGGCCCGACGCCCGGCGAAGACCAGCGCCTGTCCGTTGGGCGTCCACGCGAATGTGGTCCGGGACCCGCCGGGCGTCGGGTTGTTCGGGCTGGCAACGCCAAGCGAGGTCAAGTTGTCCGCGGGAAGAATCGAAACCGAGGGGTTCACCACGGTGGGTGAAGCGCAGAACCGGGAGAGCAAGCCGGCGCTGAGCGCGGTCACGACCAGCAGGCTGGTGACCAGCGCGACGGGCCAACCAACGCCTCGCCGCGAGGTAACCACTCGCGTTCCGGCCCCAGGGCCCGCATCTCGAAGCCAGCGGAGTTCGTCGGCCACGTCATGTGCCGACTCCCAGCGCGCGTCTGGGGCCTTCGCGAGACAGCGCCGCACGAGCCGATCGAGCGCGGGTGGCGTCACGAGCTGCAGCGACGACAGCGGTGGGGGGTCGTGTTCGAGGATCGCAGCGATGACGCTCGCGTGGCTCTCGCCCTCGAACGCGCGCTTGCCGCTCACCATCTCGTAGAGCACCGTGCCGAACGAGAAGAGGTCGCTGCGCGCGTCCGCCTCCTTGCCTTCGAGCTGCTCCGGCGCCATGTACGGCACGGTGCCGAGCAGTGTGCCCTCCGCCGTAATCGATTTCTCCCGCGTGGTGAAGGTCGAGGGAATCCCGGATGCGGCCGGCACGCGCAGCTTCGCCAATCCGAAGTCGAGCAGTTTGGCGCCCGACTTCGTCAGCATCACGTTGCCCGGCTTCAGGTCGCGATGAATGATGCCCTGGCGATGCGCCTTGGAGAGCGCGTCCGCGATCTGCGCGGCGTACTCGAGCGCCTGGTCGAGCGGGAGACGTCCCTTCTGGAGCCGCGTGGCGAGCGTCTCGCCCTCGAGGTACTCCATGACCAGGTAGTCGACCGCCGTCCGACCCGATGTCGTGCAGCGTGCAGATGTGCGGGTCGTTCAGTGCCGAGGCGGCGCGCGCTTCCTGTTCGAAGCGGCGGCGACGGTCGGCATGGGCCGCGAGATCCGGCGGAAGCACTTTGATCGCGACCGTGCGACCCAGACGGGTGTCGCGGGCCTTGTAGACTTGCCCCATGCCGCCGGCGCCGATGAGCGACTGGATCTCGTACGGCCCGAGAAGCGTGCCCGGTTTCAATGGCGCCGTGCCTGGAGTCCACCCGGGCGTTGGGAGAAATGCCTCGCCCGCCGACCGGCCAGCCAGCAGCGACTCGACCTCGCGCCGTAGCTCCGCATTGCCGCCGCAGGCTTCATCGAGAAAAGCGCTGCGGTCGCACGCGTCCCTCGATAGGGCCTCGAGGCAAAGCGACTCGACCTTCTCGCGCGCTTCGGGATCCATGCGTCCTCCGGTCACGACGCCTCTCGCATCCGCCCAGACTTCGCATACCGTCAGGCGCCCGTACGTTACTCCACCTCGGGACCCTTCCTCGCCGACCCGTGTCGCAGGGCCCTCGCCAACAACAGCTTTGCCATCTTCCAGTCGCGCATCACCGTCTGGGGCGACACCTGGAGAACCTCAGCGGTCTCTTCCACGCTCAGCCCGCCGAAGTAGCGCAACTCCACGACCTTGCTTTTCCGCGGCTCGACCTTCGCCAGCTCGGTCAAGGCCTCGTCGAGCGCCAGGACAATCGCGTCGCGCTCCGGCGACATCACGTGCGACTCGTGGAACTCGACGCGGACTCCTTTGCCGCCGCGCTTCAACGTGCCGCGCGCGCGTGCGGCATCGACGACGATGCAGCGCATCGCCTGGGCGCAGACGGCGAAGAAGTGGGCGCGGTTCTGCCACGGCATCTGCCGGGCATCGACCAGTCTCAGGTAGGCTTCGTGAACGAGGGCGGTGGTCTGAAGCGTGGCGCCGGGGTCCTGCCCGCGCATGCGGGCATGGGCCAGGCGGTGGAGCTCGCGGTAGACCAGCGGGGTCAGGCGGGCTAACGCTGCGTCATCACCTCCCCGCCAGGCGACGAGCAGCCGGGTGACGTCGGCGGTCGAGGGCCCGGACACCAGCACCTCCCTCCGCGTGCGATCCCCGCAATTGCCGCTGATTCTACCACCCGGGCCAGGCTGGCATCGCGCCGCGGGTTGATGCCCGGCCCGTGGGGTCGCCCGTGGGGTCACACCTCAAAACGTCACGTTGTTCAACATTTCGGGTCTGACCCTTGACTGTGAAGAAAAGTCGCAGTTTGAGGTGTGACCCCACGGCGCCTTGACCCCACGGCGCCTTGGTGGCATCCCGTCCCTGGTCGATTTCCGGCCTGACAGGTCCCGCCCGCCCCTCAATGTCCCGCGGTGGTAGTTCTCGTCCCCCCTTTCCGTTTTAGCGGGTGAGAGCCGGTTGCACCGGACCGGTGAACGGAAAGGGGGGCGCCATGGCCGCGCGGCCCGTCATCCATACTCTCCCGGCGGGAAGGATCGCCACCGCTGCGATCGTTGTCGTTCTCGAAGCAGCGACCTGCCTGCCGTCGAATGCGGACGCCGCAAGCCAGGTGGCTGCCCCCCTCGATACCGTCTCCACGGTCCATGTCCGGGGTCTGGATCAGCGCGCAGCGGCTCTGCTCGACGACGGGCGGAGCCGATCGGCGACGTTCCGGCGCTTGTGCGACACGCTCGAGCAGAGCGACGTGATCGTGCTGGTCAAGACCGGGACCCTGAGGACGCCGGCGCAGACGATGTTCATGAACGCAAAGCTGGGGGCGCGTTTCGTCCGTATCACGCTCAACCTGCCGGAGTTGAACGATGTCCTGCTGGCCTGGCTCGCCCACGAGTTGCAGCACGCCGTCGAAATCGCGTCAGCACCGGACGTCGTGAACGAGCAGACGATGTTCGCCTTTTTCTGCCGACACGGGCAGCTCATACCAAGCCGCGGCCCGTGCACGCGCGAAGCGCAGAGAGTAAGGAATGCGGTTGCGTACGAGCTGTCGGAGAAATGAGGCAGGAGGGACGACGGTTCGGTGCCCGGGGGCCGGGCTTCAGCGGGGCCGGTGTCCGGAGACGGCACGTAGCGCCTCCCCGACGCGAACGTGGACGGCGAGATCAGCGGCGCGCTCGTCGTCGTCCGGCCAATCTGGCCTCAGCCGGCGGGCTGGGCGCAGTACCCGCTTCAGACGTTCCAGAGTTCACAGACTGGTTCCCAGCTGAGACCCTCGCCCGGCGCTGTCGAGAACGGCGAGCGGGTGATGTGGCGGTCCGTCGTCGAATCGCCCTGAACCCCCCGATCTGTTGTAGAATTCGCCTCCATCGGAAATCCCGCAAAACCCGCGATCCCCTGACTTCTCGCACGAGGAGGCCATGGCCGCGCCCAATGGTTGCGCCGCGCGTCTGATTCGGTTCGGGGGACGCGCGTGAGGCCGGAAACCGGGCTGCGGCGCGACCCCTTCCGGGATCGGCAAGAACGCCGCCTGCCGCTTACCGGCGAATCACGAACCCGACGTCGTTTCCATCAGCACCGCGAAAGCGTCCCACCATGTCCCCTTGCGGGTTGATCCCCGTCAAGACAGTGGCCGTCGCCCCATCTCGAACCTTAGTTCCACCACCTTCTGCCGTGTGCCGACGGCGGGCAGGCGACGGTCGACGGGCTCACGTTCTTATGCGGTGCCCACCACGCGCTGGAAACCGAGCGGTGGTTCGGCGAGCTGCCCCGGAGAGAGTACTGACACGACGGGCTGGGGAGCGAGCGGCCTATCGGGTCGTCCACGGTACGCGGCGCAAACGAGCTCCTTGGCGTGATCGGCGCCCAGCAGGCCGCCGCTGTCACCTCGACGACCACCGGGGAGCCGTTCTCTATCGCAGTCGATTGCGCTGAAGATGTTCCAGGTGTGTCGGGTGCGGCGCAGAAACGCGCCCGACCAGCGCGGGAGGAGCCCATATGCGCTTGCTAGGCGCACTGTTCACCGAAGTGCGTCGAGCAGGCTTGACACGCCGCGATGCAGCAACGACCAGTCGAATCCAAGAACTAAGGCGCGATAGCCTCGGTCGACCATGCTCTTCGCTTCCTCGACGCTTCGTGCGACGCCACCGGCGGCAACCCGGCTCCGCAGAATGCCGACCTCTGCCCTGGTCATTGCCGCCACGACATCCGGGTGGTCGATCTCTCCAGGATGGCCCATGCTCATGGCAAGGTCCCCTGGCCCAATGAACGCCAAGTCCACGCCCGGCGTTGCGCAAATCTCGTCGATGCTGTCTACCGCCTCCGGGTGTTCGATCGTAATCACCGAGAGGATCTCTCGGTTTGCGCTGTCGATGTAGTCTGCCATGGACTGTCGCCATCGAAGCGGCGCGTAGAACGGGCCCCAGAGACGTTCGCCTTCCGGCGGGTAGCGAACCGACTGGACCGTGGTCTTGGCGTCGCTGGCGTTGAGAATCATGGGAAACACGATGCCCAGTGCGCCCAGATCGAGCGCTGGCTTGGCCAGCCAGGGAACAGCCCAGGCAATACGCACAAACGGCACAGTGGCGGTTCCAGTCGTCGCCACAATCATCGCGTGCGCCGCGGCGAGATCAATCGGCCCATGCTCCATGTCGATGATCAACCAGTCAAGACCGGCATTGGCGAGCACTTGGACGACTTGGATGCTAGGGATGGTCACGATAACGCCATAGGTCGGCACCCCGCGTGCCCAGCAGTCCTTGAGGCGATTGAGTCGTCTCGGGGACTCGTGGGATTGCATCTGACACAACTCCTTTCCAGTCGCACCTGAATGCGATGCCTAAACGATCGCGGCTCACCCGCTGGCGCTCGTGACACGCCCGCGCCGGTCGGGTGCAGCCGCGTGATACTCATTCAGCCCTCCTCCTGCTACTCGCGAGAGTAGGCTTTGTCGCAGGTGAATGCGGACAGCCACACAGGAGGAGAGCGATGCGATTCTACAACCGACAGCACCGGTACTACTGCGGAATCGATCTGCACGTGAAGACGATGTACCTCTGCATTCTCGACACGAATGGCCAGGTGCTCCTGCACCGCAATGTGACGACGACGCCGGAGGCGTTCCTCACCGCCGTCGCGCCCTACCGCGACGACCTCGCGGTCGCCGTCGAGTGCATGTTCACGTGGTACTGGCTCGCGGACCTGTGCGCCGCCGAGGGCATCACCTTCGTCCTGGGACACGCGTTGTCCATGAAAGCGATCCACGGCGGCAAAGCGAAGAACGACAAAATCGACGCGCACAAAATTGCCGTCCTCTTGCGGGGTGGCATGTTGCCCCAGTCCTACGTCTACCCGAGCGCCATGCGCGCCACGCGTGATCTGCTCCGGCGCCGGCTTCACTTGGTGCGCAAACGCGGGCAGCTGCTCGCCCACATCCACAACACGCAGGCGCAGTACAACCTCCCCGCGTTCGAGCGCCGCCTGGCGTACCCGGCGAACCGCGAGGGCGTCAGTCTCCACTTTCCCGACCCCAGCGTCCGCAAGAGCGTCGAGGTTGACCTCGCGCTCATCGATCAGTACGACGTCCTCATCGCCGACCTCGAGCAGACGCTCGTTCGCGAGGCGAAGTGCGACGATGCGGATGCGTTCCACCGCCTGCGGTCAGTGCCCGGTATCGGGCCGATCCTCGCGCTGACCATTCTCTACGAAATCCACCACATCGGCCGGTTCGATCGCGTTCAGGAGTTCGCCTCGTACGCGCGCCTGGTGAAGTGCACCCACGAATCGGCCGGCAAGGTGCTCGGCACCGGCGGCGCCAAGATGGGCAACGTGCACCTCAAGTGGGCGTTCTCCGAGGCGGCCGTCCTGTTCCTGCGGCACGCGCACACGGCGCCGGTGGCCAAGTTCATGGCGCGGCTCGAGAAGCACCACGGGAAGGGGAAGGCGCTCTCGATCCTCGCTCACAAGATTGGTCGAGCGGTCTACTACATGCTTGCGCGAGGTACGGTGTTTTCGTTGCCGAAGTTCCTCGCGGCGTAGCGGAAGGGAGCGGGTGAGCCACACGCCTAACTCGGGCCACTGGACCGAACTCGCGGCGATCGTCACCACCGGGGCGCGTACCAGCGCAACGACGATCCTGAGTCACAGGTCCGGCAACGCGCCGCGTTGATGGGACACCCGCTCTCCTCCGCTCCGCCGCTTCGCACGCGCTCGATGCGCCGCCCCTCCCCCGAGCCTGGAGACTACGGACGCGCACCCGCGACGTCGCCCGTCATGAGGAGGCCGGTACGAGGGCACGACTGCGTTTCGAGGCCGCGAGCGGTCCGCTGCCGCCCGCCCTTCGCCACGCGAAGGATGAGCCTCAATAGGTGTTGGGTGCGGTCGTCGACACGCCGCGCCAGCCCGCGAAACGAAGCCGGCACTGAAGGAGCCTGCGTCGCATTCGCGAACTTCACGCGTCGGTCTGAGCCGGACCGGACGGAAGAGATCTACCTATTGACGAGAGGAGGGCTGATAGGTGTTAGGCTCCCGCGTCAATGCCGCCCCGTTTTCCTCGCGAGCGTGCGCACGATCTCGAGAATGGCGCCGTCCTCTCCCGGTCGTAGGAGGATTGCCGCCTGGGGCCCGGCGGTGCGACGGAACCCAAGTGGCGTTTCCCTGAGAAAGACGACCATGTCCTGCCCGACCGCGTACGCGCGACGCTCCCCACGCCAGTTCTCCTGCCCCAACACTATGGTTCTGGCGGCCACTTGGCTGGCGCTGTTCTTGAACACCTCGGCGACCACGGCGGTGTGTTCGAAGTCCTCTTCGGCGCAACCGGTGCGGGATGTTCCGGTCGCGGTGATGCGCACGCGGAGGACAGCCGTTGAGAGCCTCCAGAGGTCCTGTACGGTAGTGGTTGGCCAGTCGATGTCCTCGAGCACCGGGCACAAAACGAAGTTCGCTTGTTCCGTGCTTCCGTTGGTGACACTGACGTCCTTCGATGACGAAGGGGAAAAGCCAGGGAGCCTGGCGCTCACGGAGTGCACGCCGATCCCGAGATTGCGAAGCTCGTACAGGCCCGCCGAGTCCGTCACCGCTCGTGCCGGCCCTCCTCCGGTGGACACAGCTAGAACCTCGGCACCCGGCAGCGCCCCGCCGTGGCGATCCACGACATAGCCTTTCACCGTACCCGGCGCGTCGATCCGCGTCGCGAGCAACATGAGAATCACGGCCAGTGGCCCAGGCCGCATATAGGTCTCCTGGTCCTTCGCAATTGCAGTGGCGAGCCTAACGGCTCGCGCTCACCCGCGGCCGCGGTGCGGCAGGTCCGGCGGCCGACGGGTGCAGCGCGTTGTTAGCC
>Ga0316628_100000222_pt1 | contig 35721 bp, 19 predicted proteins | sample OWC_Aug_M2_C1_D5_FD_207648 | JGI IMG/M metagenome (GOLD analysis project Ga0316628, IMG submission 207648) | Wetland soil microbial communities from Old Woman Creek delta, Ohio, United States - OWC_Aug_M2_C1_D5_C | ecosystem: Environmental > Terrestrial > Soil > Wetlands | place: USA: Ohio...
TCTCGGTCTTCAGCGAATTTCTTGAACCCGGGGACCAGCCGGCGACGATCCGGCCGACGCTGTTCGATTTCGTCGCCTTCGAAGCGCTCGATTTCTACACCTCGGGCGAACGGGCGGCGACTGCGCCAGAGGATGTTTTCGTCCCAGATGCGGATTCGCCGGTCCTGGGAACCGTCGACGAATTTCTCCGTTACCACCCGGAAACGACGGATGTTGAATCGCCCATTCTTCGGGCCTTGTCCCTTTACCAAGGTCTTCTGTCTTTCCACCGAAATGACGCCGATGTCGACGTTTTTCTGGACGCGGACCTTCTCCGCCTCCAGGCCATGGCCGCCCTGGCCGCCGGCGAGCCCGCCGCTGAGCGTTATATCACCCGTCTTAAAGATCTCGCTGAAAAGCACCCCGCTTCGACTCTCAGCAGCCAAGCCGATTATCTCCGCGCCCAGGCGATCCGGGATCAGGGTGACCTCGTCCAGGCTTTCGCCGTGGCCGACCATGGCCGAAAGGCTCATCCGGCCTCGATGGGAGGGAGAAACTGCGAGGCCCTGATCGGAGAGATCACGGCCCGCGAATTCGACGTCCGCAACGAGCGGATCGTTCCGCCGGGCAAGCCGGCCAAACTGGCCGTCAGCTACCGAAACCTGACGACTCTTCACTTCCGGGCCGTCCGTGCGGATTTCGAGGCTTTAATCGCCGGAAAAGAGGGACTGAGCGTCTTGCAGGCCGGCGATTTTCTCTTCGCCAAGGCCCTCGGGCGCCCGGCGGATGCGGCCTGGAAGGTCACGCTCCCGCCGACGACCGATTATAAGGAGCGGCTGGAGATTGTCGACCTGCCGGCCCTGGAGCCGGGATTCTATCATCTTTTGGCCAGCGTCGAACCGGATTTTTCCAGGACCAAGAGGAACAAAATCGCCGGCCGGTCGTTTTGGGTCAGCGAGTGGGGGATCGTGACCATCGAGGGAGGCGGAACGATCGAAGGGTTTGTCGTCCGCAATGATTCCGGAGACCCTGTGCCCGGGGCGGAATTGGTTTTCTACGAGTGGGACTACGAAACGAACGTCTTTAAAAAACAGGCGGAAAGCCGGACGGATGCCCAGGGATCTTTCAACCTCCGCGCTTCTGAATCGTACCGCGACCGGATCCTGGTCGCCCGCGGGCCCGGGCGAACCGAGGTCGCGGAAATGGAGGTCCGGTCCGGATCCCGGTCGGGCCGGATGCCGGCGCAGCGGCGGACCGTCTTTTTCACCGACCGTTCGCTTTACCGCCCGGGCCAGATGATTCATTTCAAGGGGCTTTGTCTGAGCATCAACCCGAACACGTCGGATTACCGGGTTCTGGCGAAGCACAGCGTCCGGGCGGTGTTCCGAGACGCCAACGGCCAGGAAATCGCCGCGCTTCCATTGACGACCAATGATTTCGGATCGTTCAGCGGCGTCTTCACCGCGCCTACCGACCGCCTGACCGGGGCGATGACGATTTCGGCCGAACCCTCCCTGGGTTCATGCACCGTCCGGGTCGAAGAATACAAACGCCCGAAATTCCAGGTGAAGGTCGATGTCCCGGACAAGGAATTCCGGTTGAACGACGAGATCCGGGTTCCGGGCGAAGCGATGTCTTACACGGGAGCGCCCATCGACGGAGCCCAGGTCCGATTCCGGGTGGTCCGTGAGGTCCGGTATCCCTCTTGGTGGTATTACCACCCCGCCGGAGAGTCCCAGGAAATCGCCCACGGCACGGTCCGGACGGACGAAACCGGCAAGTTCACGGTCGTCTTTCAGGCCAAACCGGACCCAAAGGCGTCCCGGTCCTCCCAGCCCGTGTTCACCTATTTCCTTTCCGCCGACGTGACCGACGGGACCGGCGAAACGCGGAGCGGTTCGGCCTTTATTCAATTGGGCTACGCGGCCATCGAAACCGACCTGCGCGGGGTGGATTGGCAGGAAACGGGCAAGCCGGTGGTCCTATCCGTGACCGCAACAACCCTGAACGGCAAGCCGGCTTCGGCCAAGGGGATCGTCGAAATATTTGCCCTGAAAGGCCCCGATCGGCCCATTCCTCAGGACCTGCTCGGCGGGGCGGATCGGACGGCGTCTTCGTATTGGCGGCGATGGCCGGAAGGCCCGTCAACGGCCGGGAAAGAATTTACCGTCTCCGCATCCGACGCCACGCCCCGGAAGCTGTCCTTCGAACTCAAGGCGGGAGCCTACCGGGCGATTTTGAAAACCAAGGACGGCTTCGGGACCCCGGTCGAAAGCCGTTTTGATTTTCTGGTCCTCGATCCGTCCGCGGACGTCTTCCCCATCCCCGTCCCGTTCCATGTCGCCGCCCGGACGAATGTTTGCGAACCGGGAGAGACGTACGAGATGCTCTGGGGAACCGGCTATGAGCGGGGGCCTGTCCTGATCGAAGTCTACCAGGACGGCCGTCGCCTGCAGCGGACTTGGACCACGGGAAAAAACACCCAGGCCGTCGTCCGCTTCCCGGTGAGCGAATCGGCGCGCGGCGGATTCACAGTTTTTACGGCGATCGTCAAGGATAACCGGCTCTACCGGGAAGAGCGCCACGTGACCGTCCCCTGGTCGAATAAACGGTTGGACCTGCAGTGGACGACATTCCGGTCCAAGCTCCGCCCGGGCCAGCCGGAAACGTGGTCCTTGAAGATCAAGGGGCCGAAAGCCGAGACGAAGGCGGCGGAAATGGTCGCCGCCCTGTACGACGCTTCGCTTGACCAATTTTATCCCCATGGATTCCCCGGGATTTCGGGATTTTTCCGGAGCGACCGGACGTACTTCGCGACCATCTATTCGAACCGGGCGGAAACGTTGCGGGAATTCCTGGACAGCCTCAATCCGTCCCGGTCGTATGCCTCGGCCGAATACATCCATTTTCCGGAGATGATCCTGGAAAGGCTCTTCGATTTCGAGTATGGAGCGCGGCTGAAGGCCATGGCGATGCCCAGCGCCGTTCCGGCCCCGATGGCCGCGGCCCGTGAAGCCAAGGATTTCGGAGTCGAGGGAGGCGTTGAGGGAGGGGTTGAAGGGGGCGTGGTCGGGGGCGTTCTGGGCGGCGTCATCGGCGATAAAGGCGGAACCGGCGCGGAAAAAGCTCCGGCCCCCGCCGTCGACCTGACCAAGGTCCAGGCCCGGAAAAACCTGGACGAGACGGCGTTCTTCTTCCCCCATCTTCTTTCCGGCCCCGACGGGACGGTCACCCTCGAATTCAAGATGCCGGAAGCCTTGACGGAATGGCGCTTCCTCGGCTTCGCCCATTCTCCAGACATGTCCAGCGGCTCGATCGAGGCCCGAACCGTCACCCAGAAGGAGCTGATGGTCCAGCCGAACCCTCCGCGGTTTCTGCGCGAGGGTGACGCCTTGGAATATACGGTCAAGGTCACGAACATGACCGAAAAGGACATGGCCGGGGATGTCGAGCTCCGCTTCTTCGATCCGCGGAACGACAAGCCCCTGGATGCCGCCCTGGCCAACGCCGCTCCGAAAAAACCTTTCCAGATCCCGGCTAAACAATCGCGGTCGTTCTCTTGGCCGATTTCGGTCCCGGATGGAGCGGAAGCGGTGGGATTCAAGGCCGTTGCGGCGACGCCCGGGTTTTCCGATGGCGAGGAGGGCATGGTCCCTGTCCTCAGCCGGAGCCTGCTTGTCCGGGAATCGCTGCCCTTGTGGATCAACGGCGCCGGACAAAAGCGGTTCACGTTCGAAAAACTGGCCGCGTCCTCCGGCTCGAACACCCTGAGGAACCTGAGCCTGACAGTCCAGATGGCCAGCAATCCGGCTTGGTACGCGGTCCAGGCGTTGCCTTACTTGATGGAATATCCCTATGAATGCTCGGAGCAGGTGTTCAACCGGCTCTACGCCAACGCTTTGGCCCGTAAAATCGCCGGTTCCGATCCGAAAATCCGCCGGATTTTCGACTTGTGGAAAGGAACGCCGGCCCTCCAGTCCAACCTGGAGAAGAACGAGGATCTGAAGAGCGTCCTGCTCCAGGAATCCCCCTGGGTCGTCGAAGCGAAAAATGAAAGCCAGGCCAAGCGGAACATCGGCCTGCTCTTCGACGAAAACACGATGACCTCCGGTCTTAGGCGGGCTTTGGCGAAGCTCGCCGCCATGCAGCTTTCCGACGGCTCTTGGCCCTGGTTCCCGGGCGGCCCCGGGAATGATTACATCACGCTTTACATCGTGACCGGCTTCGGGCGGCTCAAGCATCTCGGGGTCGAAGGTGTATCCCAAGACCCGGCGGAGAAAGCCATCGGCCGGCTGGACGCCCGGATCCAGGAGATATACGAAAACATCCTGGAGCATAAACGGGAGAAAGAAAACAACCTCGGCCCGACGATCGCCCTCTATCTTTATGCCCGCAGCTTTTACCTGAAGGAGATCCCGGTTCCGCAGCCGTCGAAAAAAGCCGTCGATTATTTCCTGGGACAGGGAGCGACGTATTGGCTCCAGCTGGACAACCGCCAGAGCCAGGCGCACTTGGCCCTCGGCCTGAACCGGTTCGGCGACAAGGCTACGGCCCAGAAGGTCATGCGCTCGATCAAGGAGCGGAGCAAGGTCGACGAGGAGCTTGGCCGGTACTGGGCCGAGACGGAGCTGTCCTGGTGGTGGTACCGGGCCCCGATTGAAACCCAGGCCATGATGATCGAGGCCTTCGACGAAGTGATGGGGGACGCCGCGGCGGTCGAGGAATGCCGGATTTGGCTTCTGAAGCAGAAACAAACCCAGGATTGGAAGACCACCAAGGCCACGGCCGATGCGATCTACGGCCTGATCCTCCGGGGGACGGACCTCCTGGCTTCGGATGAAATCGTCGAGGTGAGCCTGGGCGGAATGAAGGTCGAGCCGGAAAAAGTCGAAGCGGGGACCGGTTTCTACGAGAAAAGGTACGCCGCTTCGGAAATCAAGGCGGACATGGGACGGATCGAGGTCCGCAAGGCGGACAAGGGAATCGCCTGGGGCGGCGTCCACTGGCAGTACATGGAGGACATCTCTAAGATCACGCCGCATGAACAGAACCCCTTGCGGCTGAAAAAGTCCGTTTTCGTGAAGCGGCTGACAAAGAAAGGACCGGAAATTGAGCCTGTCCGCGGGCCGTTGGCCGTCGGCGACACCCTCGTCGTCCGCATCGAGCTGCGGACGGACCGGGACATGGAATACGTCCACATGAAGGACCACCGCGGCTCGGGCCTGGAACCGGTCAACGTCCTCTCCCAATACCGCTTCCAGGACGGCCTGGCCTACTACGAGGCGACCAAGGACACGGCCACCCATTTCTTCATCGATTACCTGCCGAAGGGCACTTATATCTTCGAGTACGACCTCCGTGTCCAGCACCGGGGCGCCTACCAAAACGGGATGGCCCACATCGAATGCATGTACGCCCCGGAATTCAACAGCCATTCGGAGAGCGTCAAGCTGGAGATCCGGTAAAGGGGGTCCCCCTCATGGAAATCCTCCGTCGTCACGCCCGGATGGAAGGCCTTCACGAGCTTCTCGAGTTCGTCGACGCCGGGGCCCTGGCTTCCGGTTTTCCGGAGCAGGCCCGGGGCCGGATCCGGCTGGCCTCTGAAGAAGCCTTGGTGAACGTCATTCTTCACGCTTATCACGGGGTCGAAGGGCCGGTGGAGGTTCGGTGGGAGAAGACGGCGGAGCCCGCCCTGGCGATCCAGATCCGCGATCAAGGGCCCGCCTTCGATCCTTTGGGAATGGAGGCGCCGGATGTCTCGGCCGGACTCGCCGAGCGCAAGGTCGGGGGGCTGGGCATCTTCTTTATCCGGGAAGTGACGGACCGCGTCCGCTATCACCGTGAGGGGAACGAAAACGTCTTGACTCTGGTCTTCCTCGCCCCTTGAGCGCGGCGTCCGGACGATCCGATCATTTGCCTTCATCCTCCGGTCTTGATTTATAATGGATCGGGATTCATGGGCGAGAAACGTGCTCTTTTTCGATCCGGCGTTTCCGGCCCCGAATTCCAGCCGCTCTTTTCCCCCCTGACCCTTCCGGAGATGCTGGCCCGGACTTTCTCCGGGCACGGTGATCGTCCGGCCCTCGGCTTCGTCGGCGAGCATCTCCTGACCTATCAGGACGTCCGGGAAATGGTCGATCGCATCTCCGAGCTGCTGCGGTCCAACGGCTTGGGGAAAGGAGACAAGGTCGCCCTGCTCGGGGAGAATCACCCGCACTGGGCGGCGGCGTTTTTCGCCGTGACCTCGATCGGGGCGGTGGCCGTCCCCATCATGCACGAATTTCCCCGTCCGGACATCCGCCGGATCCTGGCCGTTTCGGGAAGCCGGGCGGCCTTCATCGCGGCCAAATTTCTCTCCGTCCTCGACGGCGGCGAGCTGCCCCCGCCCGGCCTTATCGTCCGGCTGGAAGATCTCTCGGTCGCGAAGAAGACGCCCGGAGCGCGGGAGATCGACCCGGCGGAAGCCGGGGCCCGAATCGCGGGCGTGCGGGAGGACGATCCGGCTTCGTTGATCTTCACCTCGGGAACGTCCGGATATTCCAAGGGCGTTATGCTGACCCATCGAAACCTTGTCCACAACGCCATGGCCATCGACCAGATGTGCGGGCGGGTCGCGGCGACGGATAGGCTGCTTTCGATCCTGCCCCTGGCTCACGCCACGGAATGCACCCTGGGCCTGCTCATCCCGGTCATGAAAGGGGCGGCGGTCTATTATTTAAGCGGCCTTCCGGCCGCGCCCATTTTGTTCCCGGCCCTCCAATTCGTCCGGCCGACGATCATGATCGCAGTTCCCCTGGTGATCGAAAAATTGTACACGTCCCGGATCAGGCCCGAGCTGCGCCGGCGGCCCTTCATCTGGAAATTGTCCCGATGGGGCCCGACCCGTCGGTTCATTCACCGGTCGCTGGGCCGGAAATTGGCGGCGTCCTTCGGCGGAAGCCTGCGGATGTTCTGCATGGGGGGTGCTTCTCTTTCGTCCGAAACGGCCGCCTTCCTGGATGCCGTGAAATTCCCCTACACGGTGGGGTACGGCCTGACCGAGGCGGCCCCCCTGGTTACGGGCGATCCGCCGCCGACTTTCGTCTCCGGGTCTTGCGGCCGCCCGCTGCCCGGAGTCGACGTCCGGATCGATCATCCCGATCCGGTCTCGGGCGAAGGCGAGATCGAGGTCAAGGGGGCGAACGTCATGGCCGGGTACTATCCCAGGCTGCCGGGGCCTTCGCCCTTCACCGGGGACGGCTGGCTGAAAACCGGGGACATCGGGATCCTCGATGACTGCGGATACCTCGCCTTCCGGGGACGCTCGAAGAACGTCATCGTCCATTCCAGCGGCAATAAAACCTACCCCGAGGCGGTCGAAAGCCTTCTGGACGAGCAGCCGTATGTCGGAGAGTCGCTCGTCCGGGAGGAGAAAGGCGCCGTCATCGCGACCGTTGTCTTCGACCGGGATCAGCTCGATACCCTCCGGCCGAAGCTTCTCCCCGACGGTCCGTTTCGGGAACAGGCCGTGACCGCCCTGCTCAAGAGCATCATGAGCGACGTGAACCGCCGGCTTCCGCCCTGGTCCCGGATCCGGAGGATCGAGGAGCGGACGGAGCCCTTCGAGAAAACCCCCTCAAAGAAAGTGAAGCGATATCCCCAAGGTCCGGCGGGATAACCTTAAGCCGGCTTGGCGGGCCTTACATGTATTTGCCGCCGATGTAATTGGACAGCTGCTCGATCAAGGCGTCTTTTTCGGAGATGATGGCCTTGACGACATCGCCGATCGAAACCAGGCCGATAAATTTCCCGCCGTCGCAGACCGGCAGGTGCCGGATGTGCTTGGCGGTCATGAGGACCATGCATTCCTCGAGGGTGTTGTTCGCGTGGACGGTGAACATCTTTTCGGCCGGGGTCATGATTTCGGAGACGCACGTCTCCTTGGACGATTTGCCGAAGAGGATGATCTTCCGGGCATAATCCCGCTCGGTCATGATGCCCTCGACCTTGCCCTTGTCGTTCATGACCATCAGCGCCCCGATTTTCTTTTCGGCCATGAGCTTCAACGCGTCGAAGACCATGGCTTTCGGGGAAATCGACCAGACCTCGGAGCCTTTGACCGCGAGAATGTCCTTGACGTCTTTCATGACAACCTTCCTTTCCGGCGATACGGATCCATTTTAGGGGGACCCGGCTCCGAATTCAAGCCCTGCCGCGGCGATCGATCCGGATCGTCGCCGTCTCGAACGGGAGAAGGGTCAAGCGTCTTTCGGCCAGCCGTTCGCCCCGTTCCTCGAACGGAGAGCTGCGGAAGGCCGGGCCCGTATCGATCAGCCGTCCGCCCAGGCGGGCTTCGGCCGGCGCGTCCGAGGGATTGTACAAACGGACCAGGACCGACGCGCCGTCGGCGCCTGGCCGGACAGACGTGATCACGATAGGGCCCGGAGCGAGGGAGACGAGGGAGCCGCGCGCGATCGCGGCGGCCGCCGGAACGGCCGTCATCGGCCGCTCGACGGCGATGGCCAAGCGGGTCATGTCGAACGGATCGATCGCCGCCCGGGGCCGGATGATGTAGCGGAAGACGGCCGGGCCTTCCTGGTCGGCCTTGTAATTGGTATGCCAGTAATTGTTCATGGCGTAGGAATAGATCATCGAAAAGCGGCCGGCTTCGGTCTTCCAGACGCGCGTTCCCCCCGGCCCGGGGGATTCGTCGGTCATGATCCCGAGTTCGACCAGCGGGGCGTCCAACGACACCCAGGTCGCGCCGTATTCCCCGTTCGCGATGTCAAGGGCGCTTTGGATGCAGAAGAAATCCTTGTTCGAGCCGGCGATCTGGTCGGCGTCCGGCCGGATGGCGGCCCAGCCGAGGTCGAGCCTGGCCTGTCCGCCGGGGACGCGGAAGGGAAAGGCGAAATGAACGCTTTCTTTCGCCCGGACTTTTTCCTTGTCGACGGTGTTGATGATTTCCAGGCGGTCCGATCCTGAAAACAGCCGGTATTCGCGCCGAAGCTCCCGGGCTCCCGGGGCTTTGGAAACGACAATGACCGATGCGACCAGCGGCCCCGGCTCGCCCGGGAGGATCCGCGCGGTTTCGACGCCGCGGGCGGTCCGGGGATCCCGGCCGGGGACATAAAGGTATTCGTTCAGGCCGCGGCCGCGTTCCTGGTCGACCAGCTCGGTTTCCTCGGCGCCTTTCCAGATGAGGCTCTTGACTGCTCCGGATTTCTCATCGAGCTCGACCTTCATGACGTTGTTTTCCAGGGGCGCGGCCATCGCTTTCCCGAACGCCGGAGGAACGGCGGCTCCAGGCCCGATCCAGTAGCGGGCCGCGCCGAAGGGGAGGACCGGCCCGGCCAGAACGGCCAGGTCTCCATCGCTCAGGCGCTGGGAAGGAACCCGGCTGCCGAATTCATCCAGGACGAGGTCGCCGCCCGCGCTCAAGGATTTCGGGATCAGGACGACTTCCATCCGGGTCATCGACGTCGGGTTGACGATATCGACCGCGCCGGGCTGCCCGCCGGTTCCCGACCAGAACCGCCGGGCCCGCTCGTTCAAGTCCGCCGCCCGGCGCGCAGCCTCCTCGACCAGCCCTTTTTTATAGGCCCATTGGCTTCGGGCGTTTTCTCCGTCGGGATCGCTGACGCTGTCGGCCGCGCCCCAGGTGTGTTCGTCCCAAAGGATGACATACCGCCAGGCTTCGTCGAATTCCTTGCGGGGAAATTTCTCCGAAACGGACATGGCCCAAAGCGTTTCGGCTTCGAGCAAGCGCCGGCCCGCTTCGCGGTTGAGGGCTTGCTCGGCGGCCGTGGAGGCGGCTCCGTCTTCCCAGTATCCGGTGAAGTCTCCGCGGATCGAAGGCAGCCGGTTTCCATAACGCTTCTCGAATTCGGCGAACATTTCCGAGGCGGTGGCGATCCGGAAGCGGGGCGATTCGTATTTTGCATTCCAGTCCTTCACGAAATCGGGGAGATTTGGGTCGGGCGGCCCGTTGTCGCCCCCGGTGGTGTATCGGACCTGGACCATTTCGTAGGGATAGGACTTTTCCACAAGCTCCCGGCAGTAGTCCAGGATCGGCTTGGATTTGTCTTCGCTCAAAGCCCCCATATTCAGGCCGTGGAACCAGGAATAGCCGCGGCCGGCCATCCAGAAGAGGATCTTTTCCCGGCCCGACGGGCCGATCCAGTAAAACGGCTTGTCGGCCCAGGCTTTCATGGCGTGCCCGATCCGGTCGCCTCCGTCGGTCAAATTCGGCATGTAGTTGGGGCCGCTGGAGAAATACTTGATTCCGCTCTGGGCCAACGCCGGAATCAAGCTCCAGGAGTAGCTGGGGATATCGGTCAGCATGATCGTGTCGATCTTCAGGCCTTCGTTTTGGACGAGCTCCCGGGCGAAATCGAGGAAATGGAAGACCTCCTCGGCGGGGGCGATCCCCGTCAGCTCATTGGCGTAGAGCCCCTGAAGGCCGATCCGGCCGCTTTTCACGGATTCGATCAAGGCCGTCTTTTTTTGCGGAGAGGCCTGTCGAAGATAGGAATCGACGGCCCAAAGGACCTCGCTGTTCCATTTGAACCGGGCTCCCTCGGGATATCCGGCGGTGCGGGCGGCGATCTCGATCGCCTGCTCGAAATATCTCCAATGGTTTTTTTCGACGACGTCCTGGCGGTCCGAATACCCGATGTCGTTATGCGAATGGGGGAGAAGCCAGATCTCGCGCCGGGCGACCGGCTTGAGGCGGACGGTCAAGCGTTCGGTCTTTCCGCCGTCGATTTTCACTTCGAGGGGGATTTCCGCCGATTGAGCGACGGCGTCGACGGGAATTTGAATCCGGTTATAGCCCAGGCGGAGCCGCTCGGTCACGGTCTTTCCGGAAATCGTGATCTCGGCCCCGGCGGCCGGAGCGATATGGCTGATTTCCAGGCGGATCGATTGTCGTCCCCGGCCGTTTTCCCGGACCAGGGCTTCCTCGCCTTCGGCCCGGATCCAGGATTTAAGGGCCTGCGGGAACATCATGAACCAGTCGCGGCTGCCGCCGTTTTCTCCCGTGACGTCGATCCGGACCGGACGGCCGGGGGCGAAGAGCGTTTTCGGCAGGCGGAGGAACATGAAGCCGAACAGCTCGCCGAACTGATCCACCCAGGTCGTTTCGAAACGGAGCGTCGCGCCGTCCGGCCCGGAGACCGTCCATTCCCTGTCCGAGGAATCGCGGCCGCTTTGGAAGATGAAAGACTTCCGGCCGTCGACCTTCATTTCGAATCGATGGGCGCCCTTGCCGGTCGCCAGGCCGCACATCCAGACGAACGTCGCGGGCGCGTCCGTGTCGTCCGAGGAAACGGGCGCGGTCTCCCAGGCGATCGACATTTTTCCGTCGGTCGCCCGGACCAGCAGGGCTTGGGTCATCTCGGGATAGGGGGAGTGGTATCCGAGAATCTCCCCGGAGATCGTCCGGCTCCAGCCTTGATGCCAGGGGGAACCGGATTCGGCCGCGCCGAGCCGGCCCGAAGAAACGGCGATAAATAGAGCCAGGGCCATGATTGATGAAAATCCCGATTTCGACATCGCCGGCCTCCGTCAGGACCGACCCGCGGCCGGGCGGGAGATTTTCAGGACCCAGGCGTGGCGCGAGGGGGGATTTTTTTGGGCGGCCGGAGGAATCGCGACCAGCGCTCCTTTTCCGACGGCCTCCCACCGCAGCCGCCCCGGATTTCCCAGCAGCTCGATCCGTCCGCCGGGGCCGGGGACGAAGGCCGAGAGCATGATTTTCGAAGGCATGGTCGTTTCGTTTGGGTCGGCCAGGATCAGGGCATAGACGGTCCCGTCTTTTTTGGAGGTGAAACAGATATTCGCTTCCTTGTATGGAGCGATCGGACGCGTTTCATAGATCGCCTCGGAGTTGACCTTCATCCAGGCCCCGATCTCTTCCAGCCGGCCCAAGGCCGTTGCCGGCAGCTCGCCCTGGGCGTCGGGTCCGATATTAAGGAGGAAATTCCCGCCCTTGGAAACGATATCGACGAGAAGATGGATGAGCCGGTTGGCGGATTTGTATTCGTCGTTGGGGACGTAGGACCAGGAATTTCCCATCGTCATGCAGGTTTCCCAGGCGTAAGGAAGAGGCTTTTCCGGCACTTCCTGCTCGGGCGTCCGGTAGTTCTCGTACCTGCCGGTGACCGTCCGGTCGACAATGATCAGGCCCGGCTGATGGGAGCGGGCCATCCCGGCGATTTTCGGCATGTCGATGTCCTGGTTGGGCGGCTGCTTGAGCAGGTCCTTGAATGGGGCGGGAATCGTCGGGTAGGGACGGACCCAGCCGCCGTCGAGCCAGAGGATATCGACCGGTCCGTAGCCGGTCATCAGCTCCTCGATCTGCTTGAAGGTAAACTCCTTGAATCTGGCCCAGCGTTCCGGATATTTCGCCGGATCGTAGTTGACGTTCCGGTCGGGCGTAGCCCATTCCGGGGCCCAATAGTCGGGCGAATGCCAGTCAGGCTTGCTGAAATACGCCCCCGTGCCCAATCCTTCGGACCGGAAGGCGGAGAAGATTTCCTTGACGATATTGGCCCGGGGATGTGAAGCAAACGGGACGCCCGGGCCGGTGATCCGGTAGTCGGTCTGCTTGGTGTCGAACATCGAGAAACCGTCGTGATGCTTGGTCGTGAAAACGACATAGCGCATTCCCGCCCGCTTGGCCGCGCGGGCCCAGGAGGCCGGATCGAATTTCACCGGGTTGAACGTTTTCGGGAGCTCCTGGTAGCGGCGCTTGTACTCGACATAATCCGGAATGTTGCGGGAGCACCAGGGGACGTCCTCCGAGCAGATCGACCAGGACTCGACCACGCCCCATTGGCTGTAGGGGCCCCAGTGCATCATCAAGCCGAATTTCACGTCCTGGAACCAGTCGAGCTTTTTGAGAACGAGGGGATCGGTTTCCTTGTCTTCGGCGGCCTGGCCGTCACCGGAAACGACGGCGGGGAGGATCGTTAAAAAAGCGCAAGCGGCGCATGCGGCGAGAAGAAAAACGGGGAGAAACGCGGCGCGTCGGATCATGGCGGCCTCTTTCCTTAGAAGATGAAGGCATTGTATCCCGCCATGCATTTTGCGTCCAGATATCTATGGGTCAGGTCCGGATTTATGTTATGAAATGTAAAATATTATGCTTTGTGATAGATTTATTTATGCATTCAATCATGCCTTTTTCTTCAGAATTGTTTCACCACTAATCTGTAAGAATATAAATGAGATACTGAGGTCCGACCCGAACCACATAAAGGAAAGCGCCATGATTCCCGAAGAGCTGAAAAAAACCATCAGTCTCGCGACCCTGACTCTGGCGACGATGGTCTTGATCGCCGATGTTCCGGCTGGTAGGGCGTTTCCCGAACCCGGCCAGGGCCGCCCCAGGGCTCTTCGGCCTAACGGGATGCTGGATCAAGGACTGATCACCAGGGAGACGCCCGGCTTCATCCTCAAGCTGGTCCGGTCTTCTCAGACCGCCGCCGCCTTGAAACCGACGGGCGCGGCCGGCTTCGATTTCACTCCGGGCGATTTGCTGGCCGAGCGTTGTTTCGACGGCTTCTATCATCTCGGGGACATCAACCTCCGCCTCCGGACCGGGACGTCCGGCGAATGGAAAAACTTCACGACGGCCGCGGTCCGCAAGCCCGTCTCCGCCGTCGCGGTCAAGGCTCCCGTCCTGGCCTCGGCCGACCTTGGGCCTTCGCTCGGCGAGGGCTTTCCGCTGAAAGTCGTCAGGACCTGGCTCGTCGATAACGATCAACTGGTCCTGCGCTTCGAGATCAATAATCCGACGGATATGCCGGTCCAGATCGGCGGGCTGGGTATCCCGATGGTCTTCAACGACGCGATCAACGATCGCGAGCTCGAAGAAGCCCACGCCGTCTGCTCCTTCTCTGATCCTTATGTCGGGCGCGACGCGGGATATCTCCAGGTCACCCGCCTCAGCGGAGCCGGCCCGGCTCTCGTCGTCGTCCCCGACGGCCGGACGCCGTTCGAGGCGTACGCCCCGATTTTAAATCCGCCGTTCCGCCCCGAGGAGAAAGCGCCGGTCTTCACCGACCTCATGCCCCGGACCCAGACGTTCGAAGGATTCCACGAATGGCTTGTCCACAGCCGGGCCTACGCCGAAACGGAATGGAAGGATGCCCGGCCCTGGAATCCGCCGACGGATTGCCTCCTTGCCCCGGGGGAAAGCCGGACCTACGGCCTGCGTTTTCTCCTCGCCCCCGAGATCAGAAAAATCGAGGAGACGCTCGCCGCGGCCGGAAGGCCCGTAGCGGTCGGGATCCCGGGCTATGTCCTGCCGGCCGATATCGACGGGCGTCTATTTCTGAAATATCCGAAGGCCGTCACGTCGATCGAAGTCGAGCCGGCCAGGGCGATCTCCTTCACGGCGAATCCGGACACGGTGGGCGGCTGGAAGGCCTACACTCTGCGCGGGAAAGGATGGGGCCGGGCCCGACTCGCCGTCACCTATGAGGACGGCCTGGTTCAAGCGATTCATTATGATTTGATCAAGCCGCCGGCCGAGGTCGTCGACGACATGGGAAAATTCCTGACGACCAGGCAATGGTTTGTCGATCCGGCCGATCCGTTCAAGCGCAGCCCGTCGGTCATGACCTACGACCGGGAGGAAAACCGGATCGTGACCCAGGACAGCCGGGTCTGGATCGCGGGATTGGGGGACGAGGGCGGATCGTCGTGGCTGACCGGGGTGATGAAGCTTCTCGGCCGTCCCGACAAGGCTCAGCTCGCCAAGTACCAGGAATTCATCGACAAGGTTCTCTGGGGCGGGCTGCAAATTTCCGACGGCCCGACGAAATACGGCGTCAGGAAAAGCCTGTTCTATTACCAGCCCGACGCCTTTCCGGCCGGCTATTACCGGAGTGACTTCAACTGGGGAACCTGGACGAGCTGGAAGAAAAAGGATGCCGAGCGGCTCGACCGCTCCTACAATTACCCCCATGTCGCCGCTTTGCACTGGGCGATGTACCGGCTGGCCCGGAATACCGTCGGCATGATCACCAACCATCCCTGGGATTGGTACCTGCGAAACGCCTACGAGACGATCCTGGCGATGATGAAATTCGCTCCCTATTACACCCAGTACGGCCAGATGGAGGGAACGGTTTTTCTGGAGATCTTCAAGGATCTCGGGCGTGAAGGCTGGACGGTCGAGGCATCCGCGCTGGAAGAGAAGATGAAAGGACGGACCGAAATCTGGATGAAAAAGGCCTATCCCTTCGGCAGCGAAATGGCCTGGGATTCGACCGGCCAGGAGGAAGTCTACGCCTGGACGAGATACTTCGGCGAATCCTCCAAGGCCAAGGTGACTCTCGAGGCCATTCTTGGATACATGCCGACGATACCTCATTGGGCCTATAACGGCAACGCCCGGCGCTATTGGGATTTTCTCTACGGGGGGAAGATCCGCAGGCTCGAGCGCCAGATCCATCATTACGGCTCGAGTCTCAACGCCATCCCCGTTTTGTCCGCTTACCGGGACAATCCCGGGAATTTTTATCTTCTGCGCGTGGGATACGGCGGTGTGATGGGAACGCTGACCAATATCGACCGGGAGGGATTCGCCTCGGCGGCCTTCCACTCATTCCCGGATACGCTGAAACCGGACCCCATTTCAGGCGATTTCGCCCCGAATTTTTTCGGCCACGCCCTGAACACGGCGGCGTACCTGGTCCAACATCCCGAATTCGGCTGGCTGGCATTCGGCGGCAATGTCGAGGTCGACGGAACGACCGTTCGATTGACGCCGGCCGATTCCTTCCGCTCCCGGGTCTATATCGCGCCCCTGGGTCTCTGGCTGACGCTCGATTCCGGGACGTTCGAGAAGATTGAAATCGATTTGGAAAACCGCCGCCCGATGAGGATCGCCCTTTCGAAGGCGACGGAGTTTTCCAAGGTCGCAAGGCTAAGGATGGAGGCTCCCGGAGAAGAGACGACTCGCCTTGGACGATACACCTTGGCTGGCCTTTACGGCGTCGAACGAGGCGCCCAGGTCATATCCCTTTCCTCCGCCCTGACCTGGGTAGAGCTCAGCTATCTATTGTCATTCAAATAAAAGAAAATAAATAAATTGCTGAGGTCCACCCCAAATACTTGACATCCTGGAATTTTGGATTAAATTATATCTAGATATATCTATTATATATCTAAATATATCAAAAGGAGGAGCGATATGCAACATCGTGAGCATTTTGCGTATTGGGGGCGCGGCGAAAGAATTTTTCACAAAGGCGACTTCAAATATTTGATTCTGGACCTTCTAAAGGACAAACCCCGCCACGGCTACGAAATCATCCGGGAATTGGAAAACCAGTTCAACGGATTCTATGCGCCCAGCCCGGGAGCGATCTACCCGACCCTGCAATACCTTGAGGAGATGGAGTTCGTCACCTCCCAGCAACAAGATGGGAAAAAGATCTACACGATCACCGAATCGGGCTTGGCCTTCCTCTCGGAAAAGCAGAAGGAAACCGCCGAGATCAAGGCCCAGATGAAGAACTGGTGGGGCTGCTACGGGGCCGAGTTCAAAGACGAGATGCGCGACGTCATGAAAACGTTAGGCGACCTGGGAAAAACCATCGGGCAAAAAGCCCGTCAAGCCGGAGCGGAAAAGATGCCCCAGGTCAAGCAAGCCCTGGCCGATGCGGCCAAGGAGATCGAGCGGATCTTCAAGTCGTGAGGATTATCGGACTTCTTCCATATTTATTTAATCAGCGCCAGAACCCCGTCGGCGACGGCTTTGTCTAAAAGCCCGCGAACGGCGCTTGGGGACACCCGGCCGTAATAGAACTCGCCCGCCGACATCGCCTCGGCCGAAACGGCCCGGAAAATATCGAGATAGGACCGCTTTCCGTCCACGAAGCAATAACATTCCTTGGCCATGATCGAATGCAGGCCGGGGAAGCCGACCGACCAGCCCCGCTTGGCAAAGTACTCGGCGAGTCCGCCGACGTTTTTCGGAACAAGGGCGGCCATGGCCTTTTCCTCATCGGTTAACGGTCTTTCCGGGAGCCGGTTTGTTCCGGCGACTTTGAAATAGAGAAGATCGACTTCGCGGACGAGATCCAGGGCCTTTTCCCGCGCCCTGGCGGCGAGGGTTTTAGCGAATGCGGCGTTGGCGCTTCCCGGCCGGGCGAAAACCAGGACGGATGCGACGGCCTTCTCTTCCCGGATCGCGGCCTGCTCGAGCAGGTTCCTGGCCTCCCCGTAGGCCCGGGCCAGCTCGTCCGCCTGTCGGCCCCCAAGATGGGCGAGCGCCGTCCTCAAGTCCGCCCCGAGCCGCTTTACCCCCCGGGCATAGACTTCGCCCGCCAGCATCGGCACATCCTCGTCTCCTGCGCCGGCGACGAACAGCGCCGCGGCGGCGACGATGAAGGCGTTGCGTTTGAGCTGGGTCGCGTCGATGTTCGGCAGGTCGTCGTCGGAGGAATGGATATAGAAGTCCGGGTTGTTGATGAGGCCCACCCCGGGAACTCCGATGACCCCTTCGCAGAAGACTTCCTGGTCGGATCCTCCGCTGTGCGGCAGGACCATGACGTTGTACCGTTCGCGGGAACCCGTCGTCGCGAGCAGGGGTTTGGAAAACGGCTGGGGAACCCGGGTCTCTTCGGACGCGAGAGATCCGGAATTCCCGAGCATGACGTATTCGGCCAGGGATTCGACGACGTCGCTCAGGTAGCTCGGCAGCGACCAGGGCGTACGGATGACATGCTGGGCCCGGGACCCCATGCTCTGCCGGGCTCCGACCATGTCCTGGTTGATGGCGGCCAGCCAGTTTTTCGGCTCTTCCGGATGGTCGGCGATGTACTGGTACTCAGAAAGGTGCTCGTTCGGCCACCAGAAAACGATGTCCCGTTTGGGCCGGGGAATCGTCCCTGACCGGACCAAGGCATTGAGGGCCCGGCCGATCTCGAGGAGCGAGCCGCATCCGCTTCCGTTGTCGTTGGCCGAGGTGCTTTCTTCGTCAAGATGGGCGGTCAGAATGATGTCTTGATCGTGAATTTCCGCGCCCGGCAGCTCCGCCCAGAGATAAGCCTGTTCGGCGGGCTCCCGGATCTCCGCTTCGATTTCGGCCTTGACCCTCACCGGGACCTTGGCCGCTTTTGATCTTCGAATCAGATCCTGAAGCTGCCCGTAGCGGCGGGCCGAGATCATGAACGCCCAGGGGGGCGTTTTCCCTTCCGGGCAGGTCACGGGAACCTTGAGGTAGGCGACCTGATCAGGAGTGTCGAACCTGGCGTCCGGATGGACGCTGGCCGAAGAGACGATCCCGAGCGCCCCCCGCTCCCAAACGGCCGTCCGGACGGCGAGAGCCGGCGAGGCCGTGGTTAGCACGACTTTTCCGGCCACGTCCAGGCCCGCGAAATCCTCGGGGGACGCGCCGCGGCCGATATCGACGAGCTCCGCCTCGACCCGGGCCGGCCGGCTGAACACGGCCAAGGACACGGGAACGTCCTGGAAATCGCAGATCTTCATTTCTTCCGGCGCGACGAGCCACAGACGCGCCGACCGGGCATCCCAGCTCATCCCTCCCTCGAATCGTTGTTTGACGACCTGGACGTCGGCCAGCCCGAACCGGCGGGCCAGGCCGGCCAGCATCTCGGCCGCTTCGACGAACGCCTGCGAACCCATGATCCGGTGATAGGGGGTCAGAAGCCGCACGTAGCGGAAGGCCCGGTCGCCTGAAATCTCGTCGGCCAGCCGGGCGGCGAGCCTCTCCGGGGCGAAGGCGCTTTCCTGTCCGGCCGCCGATCCGCCGAGAATGAGGAGAAAAAGAACGATTTTGCCCGGGATTTTCATTTTGCGTCCTTCAATCGGATGAGCTTGGCCGTTTCCAGGGCCTTGGCCAGCTTGATCATGTCGCCCGCTTCGATGGGCGCGAATTCGAAACTGAGGAGGTTCCTGATATCGGCCAAGCTCCGCTTCCCATCCATTAAAATGAGCATTTCAATCAAGCCTTCGCCCCCGAGCTTTTCGAAGGCGAGCATCTGGAGTCCCATGTCCTGTCGGAAAGCCCCGAAGAGCGGGGTGTAGGGAAAGAATTCTCCCATCCTGACCGGGGCGGCTTTCACGGGAACGATCTTTGAGGCGGCCGCTTCGTCCGCCGACGGCTTCGGCTCTTCCGCCTTGAGGCCGCGGGCCTGCGCCGCCAGGATGTAGCCGTTTTTTAATTCGGCCGTATAGGCCGGGAGGAGACGGCCGGCGGCGGCCAGGGCTCCGCCGAGCTTGTTTTTCACTTCCGGCTTCCCTTCGGCCATCTCGCCGATGCCATCGAGGGCCGTCCGCGTCAAGACGACGGCCTGGGTGATGTTATTCAGCCCGTCGCGATAAGCTTTCCCCGATTCCGCGGTCTTTTGAACGGCGAGTCCAGCTTCGGCCGCGCTAGCCGTTTCGAGAACGAAGGCCCTCCGGTCCTCGAAGGTCGTCCGGATGAGGTTTTCCAGGATGTCGGGGGAGCCGGACGTCACGGCATAGGCCGTGCAGGCTCCAATGAAGGCGACGCGCTTGAGCTGTGTCGGGTCGCTTTTATCCGGCGTGTCCTGGTCCGTGTGATACCACTTGTCCGGCCAGACCATGAAGGACAGGGCGGGGATGTTTTCGTCCGATTCGATGAACATGCCGTGGTCGCTGCCGCCGCTGAACCGCTGCATGAGGTAGCGGAACGATTGTTTCGACCCGTTCTTCTCCACGATCGGAATCGGGAACCGCTCTCCCGGCGTCGGTCCGGTGACGCCGTGCAGCTCGATGTTCGTCCGGAAGACGAACTCGGCGAAGTTCCTGGCCGCGCTGTCGAGAAAAGTCGTTTTTGAATACAGGGGGGATTCGATCGTGAAGAAGGCGCTGTTTCGGTCCAAATTCTCCCCGACCATGTCCATGTTGATGTCGCCGAGGAGCTTGGCGGCCATGTCCGGATGGTTTTTAAAATAGGCGGCCGTGCCGGAGCCTTCCTCGCTCATCAGGAAATAAATCGACCTCTCGGGCCGGGGAAGCCGGCCGCCGCCGATGAGCGCGGCCAGCGTCCGGGCGACCTCGGCCAGGACGACGCAGCCGCTGACGTTGTCGTTGGCCCCGATCTTGGCCGGCCGCTCGAAGAGGTGGGCCGTGAACATCAGCCCCTTTTTCTCAGGCGCCGTTCCCCGAATGGCCGCGAAGACCGTGTCCGCATTCCAGGGATATTCGGCCGTCTTGGCCGTCGCCCGAACGACGACCTTTTGGCCCTGGAAAATCATGTCCCGGAGCTGGATCCCGAGCCGGGCCGAGATCCGGAAGCCGAAGACCTTGCCCGTGGCCTTTCCCTTCTCGAGGCGCATGTCGAACACGACTTGGTCGGGGTTCTCCAGCGGATCGATGGAGTTCTCGTAGGAGATGATCCCCAGGGCGCCCTTTTCAAACGCCGCGGCGAAATAGCCGGGATAATCCGGCGTGAGGATGATCTTGCCCGAAAGGTCGATGTCCTTGAGCTTGCGGTAATCCCGCATGTCCAGGTAGGCGAGCTCGGCCTCGCAGTTCGCGGCGTCGCTGCCGCGGATGAGCAGGGCCGGCTGCTCGGCCAATCGGGCCAGCCTCCTTTCCTCCGGCGCGACGAGACGCAATTCGGCGTCGTGGCCCACCCACCAGGTCGAGCGGGCCGGATCGTTCAAGGTCAAGGATTCGACCGTGACCTCATCCAATCCGTACCCCTTGAGCGTTCGAGCCAGGTATTCGGCTTCGAACATCAGTCCCTTCATTTCCTCGGGCGTGCGGACATGATTGACGCCGGCCATTTTCACCTCGTTGTTGTAGGCGATCTGACCCGAGACTTCGTCCAGGATCAGCCGGAGGATGCTCTCCGGGAGGATCGTCCCCGGCGCCCGGAAGCGTGTCTGGGCGGATCCGGGAGCCGTGAAGACGAAGGCCAGGGCCAAGACGATCGGGAATAACGCGCAGATGAACTTGCGAGGTTTCATGGTGACCTCTCCTCTCTCGTCACGACGATGCTCGTTCAAGCATATGAATATTGACCTTGAAATTCAAATGAGCGGCGGGCGGAAGGTTTGTGTAAAATAAGAGATAAGAGATAAGAAAATAAGCCGAATTCTTTAAGGAGGCGAATCCATGAAAAAATACGGTCTCTCAACCCGGATCGCCATCGCCGCTCTCGTCGCCGTGATCTATCCCGGGGCGGCGGCGTCCGACCAGGGCCGCGAAAACTTCAGCGGGCGGAATGCCTTTGAATACGTTCGCGTCCTTGCCGGAAACGATTTTGAAGGCCGTTTGGCCGGCCTTGAAAGCGGGCGCCGGGCGGGCGCCTGGATCGCCGACCGGTTCAAGGAGTGGGGACTCGAGCCCGCGGGGACGAACGGCTATTTCCAGGATTTCAAACAATCCGTTTTCCACGTCCAGGCGGCGTCGTTCTCCGTTGGGACCGGAGCGGCGCAACGGACCTTTGCCTATGATGAAGAGTGGCAGGTGGCAGCCCATTCAGGTTCGGCGGCGATCGAGGGCGAATTGGTGTTCGCTGGTTACGGCATCGCCTCCGAAAAAGCCGGTTGGGACGATTTCGCCGGGTTGGACCTTAAGGACAAGATCGTGATTCTGATCCCCTACGGCGCACCCGCTTTTCTTGCCGGAAAAATCGAGCCTGAGGCGATGATGCCCGAGACGAAAATCGCCAAAGCCTACAGCCTCGGAGCAAGGGCCGTGGTCGTGACTGGCGAGCCGATGGACGTCCTGACGGGCTATCAGCGGTATCCGTTCCCGGCGGGAATCATGCTCGAGAAGAAGGATTTTCGGCCCGACCTGGCCGTGGCCGGACTCAATAACGACGCGGTCGGAGCCGTTTTCCGGGAATCGGGGATCGATCTTTTCACCCGGACTCAACAGATCGAGACGACGCGAAAACCGGGATCGGCGGCCCTCGGGACCAGGGGGAAAATCGCGGTGCAAGCCGTTTATCTCGCCGACGCGCCGCTCCGCAACGTCCTGGCGAAAATCACGGGAAGCGATCCCGCCCTCCGGGAGGAAACGGTCATCCTCGGAGCCCATTACGACGGCCTCGGTCTGACGCCCGACGGCCGTCTGAATCCCGGGGCGGACGACAACGCCTCCGGAACCGCGGTCGTCATGGAGATCGCCCGGTCGATGGCGGAGGAGAAGGCCCGCCCGAAGAGGACGGTGGTCTTCGCCCTATGGGACGGTGAGGAGGAGGGGCTGTGGGGCTCGGAACATTATGGACGGAATCCCGTTTTTCCGCTGGGCAAAACCCTGGCCAATTTGAACCTCGACATGGTCGGCAACGGCGACGGAGGCCTCCAGTTCCGGGGCGTTTATTTCGCTCCGGAAATCTGGGCGGCGCTCCGGGCGGCCCTGCCCGCGTCCCTGCTTGAGAAGGTCACCCCGGCGCGCGGCGGATTCGGCGGGTCCGACCACACGCCTTTCCTGGCCGGCGGCGTCCCCGGATTCTTCATCCAAACGACCGGCGCCCATTTCGGACGGCACAATGTCGGCGATAAAACCGCGCTGGTCGATCCCGCGCTTCTCGACAAATCCGGAATATTCGCCAAGGCGGCCGCCGCGGTCCTGGCGGACTCCGTGGACCTGAAACCTCGGCCGGACGGCCGGGAACTCAATATGCTCCGGGCTTCGACGATCGTTGATCTCGAGCCGCGCGATCCCGCGTCGCTCCTCAAAGAGACCGAGGCCGTCGAGTACCCCGATCTCGATTTCGCCCTGGTCGCCGTGCCCGGCGCTTCGCCGGCGGAATTGGCCAAGGCGTTTTACGACATCGCCTTTTCGGCGGGAACGGCAAAAAAGGCTTCCCTCTTTGACCCTTCCGCGACCGGCCTTGCCGGCCGGCGCTCCGCGGACCGGGTTAGCCTCATCCGGGGGGTGGCGGATCTTTCGGTCCTGGATGGCCGGGACGCGGTTCTCCGGCTTCTGGGACGGGCGGGCCTGGGCTTTATCGTTGTCCGCGACAAGGACTTCGACCGGGGAGACGAGGAGATCCGCCGGATGATCGCCGCGGCCGCGACGGAAGGAGTCCTGGTGATCTTTCAGGGAGCGGACGCGGCCCGGGCGGCGCAGCTCTTGGAATGGAGCTCCCGGCCCGGACTTATCGTGGCGGACGCGCCGGATGCCGAGCTCTTGAAAAAAATGAAGCTCAAACGGTGGCGTTTGGCCCTGGATTGGAAGGCCGGCGCATCGCCGGAGGAATACGCCGCGGGCGTCCGGCAGATCGGGCAGGACATCGGGAGCCGAAACCTCATCCTCCGGATTCCCCGGCTCGCCGTCCAGGGCTTCGATCCGGATCTCGTCAGGCTCATGGGCCTCATCCTGCCGAAGGAATTGAGCGAGCAGCAGATCGCCACCGGCAACATCGGCGAATTCGGACAGAATCTCATCTCCCTGCTCCAGGAGATTCGTCCGCCCAGGATTTAACGAATCCGAGGAGCCTGCGCGGACGGTTCTCATCCCGAAGAGAGTTCAGGGTGTTGTTTGACCGGTATTCGGGGTCGTGTTATAAGCCGGGGGGAGGGTCCCGATGAAGCGCCGAACCTTCGTCAAAGACGTCGGTCTTTCCGCCCTCGGCCTGCCGTTCGCCGGGGCTTTCCGTCACTCTCTCGGCTCCGGGCGCTCTCCAGCGGCTCGGCGTCCCAACATCGTCTTCATCATGGCCGACGATCACGCTTCCGCGGCCATCAGCAGCTACGGCACTCCCTACATCCGGACCATCTGGATCGATTCGATCGCCCGGCATGGCGTTCGATTCGAGAATTGCTTCTGCACGAACGGTATCTGCGCCCCCAGCCGGGCGGTCATTCTCACCGGGAAGCACAGCCACAAGAACGGCGTCCGGGACAACGCCGTCGCCTTCGACGGCTCGCAGACGACGTTCCCCAAGGTTCTCCGGGCGGCCGGGTATGAAACGGCCCTCCTCGGCAAATGGCATCTGAAAAGCGACCCGACCGGCTTCGACTACTGGAATATCCTTCCCGGCCAGGGCGAGTATTACAATCCGGACCTGATCGAAATGGGCGAAAAGAAACGCCGGACAGGCTATGTCACCGACATCCTGACCGACCTGGCCGTCGATTTCATCTCCTCCCGGCGAAGTCTGACCAGGCCGTTTCTTCTCATGCTCCACCACAAAGCGCCCCACCGCAACTGGCAGCCGGCCGAACGGCACCTCGCCCTGTACGACGAGACGGAATTCCGGGAGCCGGCGACGCTGTTCGACGATTACGCGACCCGGTCGAGGGCGGCTTTCGAGCAGGAGATGACGATTCGGGACCATATGACCCTCGAATCCGACCTCAAGCTCGGCCCGCCGCCCGAGCGCCTCAATGCCTCGCAGCGGGAGGCCTGGGAAAAGGCCTACGGCCCGAAACGGGAAGCATTTCGAAAAGCGGGTCTTGCGGGCGAGGCCCTGGTCCGCTGGAAATATCGGCGATACCTCCAGGACTATCTCGCGACGATCGAAGCCGTGGATGAAGGCGTCGGCCGGGTCCTCAACGCCCTCGAGACGACGGGCCTGGCTCCTGACACCCTCGTTGTCTACACCTCGGACCAGGGATTTTTCCTCGGCGAACACGGCTGGTTCGACAAGCGTTTCATGTACGAGGAAGCGCTGCGGATGCCGCTTCTCATGCGCTGGCCGGACCGGATCCGCCCGAAATCGGTCAACTCCGACATGATTTCTAACCTCGATTTCGCGCCGTTCTTCCTCGACGCCGCCGGCCTTCCCGCGCCCGCCGAAATGCAGGGCCGGTCATTCCTGCCCCTTCTGGAAGGAAAGCCGGTCCGGGACTGGCCGGAATCCGTGTATTACCATTATTATGAGTTTCCGGCCGTCCACATGGTCAAGCGCCATTACGGCGTCCGGACGAAGCGCTATAAGCTGATTCACTTTTATAATGATATCGACGCCTGGGAGCTCTATGATCTCGAAAAGGATCCCCACGAAATAAGGAACGTCTTCGCCGACCGTTCTTATGCCGCGGTCCGCCGCCGCCTCGAAGCGGAGCTGGCCCGGCTGCGGACGCTCTATCGCGACACGGAGTGAAAGGCGGGTTCCGGCCGATTTTCGGCCAAAGCCGACGCGGGCCGTCTTCAATCGGACTTGACAGGATGCACGCGCTCCCATATCCTCATTTCGGAGGGAAAGATGGGATTGCATAACGAGTCGGGGATTGTCGTCGGGGCTTCTGGGCCCCGCTTCTTGGCGGCCCGACCGGCAGGGGCATATCCGTTCAAGTCGGCATGATCATCCTCCCGACATGCCGGCTTCCCTAGCCTCAGGCGCTCGGACGGCCCGGAAATTGCTCTCCCTATTCCGACTTATTCCGATATAATTCCGGCCATGGACCTCATCCTCGAAGGCGCGCCGAAACATGTCCCCGACTTCCTCATCGGCGGCGCGGCCCGGGGCGGGACCACGACGCTCTACAGCTATCTGAAGAACTCAACCGGCGTCTTCATGTCCCCCGAAAAAGAGCCTCATTTTCTCCTCGTCTGGAACGAACAGCCTTACTATAAAGATGATCGTGGGCGCTATGTCGCGGACTACATCTCTTATACGCTCGAGGACTACCTGCGCCAATTCGCGTCAGCCCGCGCCGGGGATCTGATCGGAGAGGCGTCGTCCTGGTACCTCTACGGGGGGGAACGGATGATCGCCAACACCCGGCGGCTCTACGGGAACCAAGCGCGCCGGCTGAAGATCATCCTGGTCCTGCGCAGCCCGGTGGACCGGGCTTGGTCCCACTTTTGGCTGAAGACGAATAGGGGCGAGGAGCACCTGTCTTTCGCCCAAGCCGTCCGGCCCGAGGTGGTCAAGGAGCGTCTGGCCCGGCGTTGCTCTCCGGCCTTCGACTATCTGGGCATGAGTCTCTACAGCCGCAACGTTGAAGCGTTCCTGGGAAGCTTCGATGCGGTTAAAGTCCTCCTTTTCGATGATTTCCGCCGGGACAACGCCGGGACTCTGGCCGGGATCTACGGATTTCTCGGTCTCGCGGTCCCGGACCCTTTCCCGAACGTCAAGCGCCTGAATACGACGGGTGTCCCTCGCAACCTGGGGGCCATGGCCGTGGCGCGTTTGACCTATCAGCCCAACGCCCTGAAAGCCGTCCTCAAACACCTGATTCCGCGCGCCTACCGCCGCCGCGTGAAGAACCGGCTGGGAAGCCGCCTGTTCAGGCCGCCGGTCATGGACCCGGTTTTGCGGCGGGAGCTGACCGGCTTCTTTCGCCCGGACGTCCTCCGCCTGGAGAAGGTCATCGGCCGGGACCTCGGCGCCTGGCTCGAGGAGCCCTCGATCCCGGAACACGGCCAGCCGGATTGGTCGGGCTAGGGTCAGACATGAGCGGCCCGCAAACCCCTTCCAGGCAGGGGATCCTCTCCTGGCCTTTCGTTCTCCGCAACGCTTATAACCTCCTTGTCCGGCGCCGTTTCGAGTTCGCCTTCGACCGCATGCCGCTCCGGATCGAAGGGGTGTCCTTCCGCAAAACGCTCAACCTCGCCGGCATCGGACTTAATCGCGTTTTCGGGATCGCCCCGGCCTTGGGCTATCCCTACATGGCCCACATCCCGCCTTCGGGGCTGTGCGACCTGAGCTGCCGGCTGTGCCCGGCCAACGACGAGAAGAATCGCGGCCGGAGCCTCCTTCCCTTCGCCACCTTCAAGCGGTTCATCGACCAGACCGGCGACTATCTGCTGTACGTCATCCTCTGGGGCTGGGGCGAGCCTCTGCTCAATCCCGACCTCGTCCGGATGTGCGCCCATGCCCGCGAGCGGAACGTCCTTACGGTCACGAGTACGAACCTGAACCGCCTCACTCGGCCCCTGGCGGCGGACCTCGTCCAGTCCGGGCCCGACGCCCTGATCATCGCCCTGGACGGTGTGATCGAAAAGACCTACCGCCGGCTCCGGCCCGGAGGAAGCGCCGAGCGGGTCATGGCCAACACCCGCCTCCTCGTCGAGGAACGGGCGAAGGCGGGGAGCCGCCGGCCCTTCCTCAACCTGCGCATGGTCGTTTCCCGGGAGAACGAGCACGAGATCGAGCCCTTCCGCCTTTTGGCCCGGGACCTGGGCGTGGACATGGTCAGCTTCAAGGCCTTCTCCACCCGCCAGCCGGGCTATGCCGACCCGGCCCATGACCGGGCCTTTGTCCCCGAGGAGGAGCATTTCCGCTGGTACGATTATCGACCGGGGTACGTCGCCGACCCGCGGCGCGGCCGCTACGCCTGCCGGTTCCCCTGGACTAAGCCGACGCTCTTCCCCGACGGCACGGTCCTACTCTGCGAGTTCGACCTTTGCTATGAGCGCCCCCTGGGCGACATCAACCGGTTGAGCTTCAGAGACATCTGGTTTGGTCCCGAAGCCCGGGCGGTCCGGAAACGGTTCAAGCGGGACAGGGCCGGCCTCGCTTTCTGCCGGGACTGCGTTTATGACTTCAAGAAGTTCCCCGGCTGCGTCGTCGACTGGGAGGTCCTTCGGCCATGAACGCGAGCTGCGGAGAAGTCCAGCCCGTTTCGGTCATCGTCACCACCCGCAACGAGGCGGACAACATCCGGGGTTGTCTGGATTCGCTCCTGGCCCAGGATTTCCCCCGGGACGCTTATGAGGTCCTCATCATCGACTGCTCCTCAGACGCAACGGCCGAGATCGCGGCGACCTATCCCGGGGTTCGGGTCCTGCGTTCGGAGAGGGGCTTCAGCCGGCAGAAAAACTTGGGGGTCGCGGAAGCCCGATTCGACATCCTGGCCTTCACCGACGCGGACTGCATCATCCCCCCGGAGTGGCTGAAGACCATTGAGCGGGCTTTCCGCCGTCCGGAGCTGGCCGCAGCCGGAGGGAACGCCTTTCCGCCCCCGGGGACTTCGAAGTTCGGTTTCTGGTCGGCCTGCGTCGGACATCCGAGCGGCGGGGCCATCGGCTTCGAGGCGAACGTCACCCCCGGAAAGGACGGGATCGAGTTCGCCGCCGGCTGCAATTCCATATACCGCCGGGAGGCGATCCGCGCCGTCCAGGGGTTCAGCCCCGATTTTCAGGCGGGTGGAGAGGACGTGGACATCTCCCGCCGGATGAAGGCCCAGGGTCTCCTGATCGATTACATCCCGGACCTGACCGTCTACCACAAACCGAGGCCGACCTTGGGCTCCTACTTCCGCTGGAACGTCAGAGTCGGTGTCACCAAATGGAGCTTACGCAGACCGGGACCGTTCCGGATCGTTTTCAACCCCTTTTTCCCGGTCTGGCCTCTTGTTCTCCTTGCGGGACTTCTCGCCCTGCCCTTTTTTCCCTGGCTGCTGATCGGGACGGCGGCCGGGCTCTGGGCCGCGTTCCTTCTTAGCCTGTTCTTGGCCACCAAACCCAATCCCCTCCTCTGGCGGAGACGTCGCCGGATCGGCGTTTCGATCCCGGCCCTTCTGATTATCGTCCCCGCCCTGATCTTCATCAGACAGGTCGGCATCAGCTGCGGGGAATGGAAAAAATACCGAGTCAGTCGCGCTTCCCGGTCAGCCGGGTGATGATCCGATATAATGGGGTCGGACCTCAGTATTTATTTTAAATTCCATAGTTTAAACCGATGTTTTTAGCTTTTTAATTCTTGCTTTTTGATTTGACCCCCTGGGGCGTGCCGTGCTATAAGCCGGGAAGAGCGCCGTGAACAGGAAAGAGTTCCGAAAGATCGACTCGGGTGGAACGGATGATGAGAATGTTATCGGAGCTGGCCGGAAGAGCGTTTTCGAGCCCGTCTTGAATCCAATAGGCAGGAGGATGCCATGTCGAATTCCCGGAAATCCCGTTTCCTCGTTCTTTTGATCCTGCTCCTGGCGGTTTTCATCGCCGTCGGGATCATCCTTCTCCGGAAAAAGACTCCGGTGGAAGAAAATTCAGGGGCTGCCGCCGAATCGGGCTCGGCGTCCTCCGCCAAAAAAGCGGGAGGAGGATGGATCGAGGTCAAAGGTGCCGATTTCATCGGTCATGAGGTCCGGGACGCGGCCACCGGGGCCGTGGTCGCCAAGATCGACGCCCTCCAATCCACTCTGGCTCTTCCGGCCGGAACGTACGATGTCGGCTTTGGGGCGACCGACTTGAAGGGCGTGACGGTCAAGGAAGGGGAGAAGATGGTTCTCGAACCGGGGGCGATCACCGTAAACCACGCCTCGTTGAAGGGCCATGACGTCGTCGCGTCCGGGACCGGCGTGGTCCAGGGCCGGGTGAGCGCCATCGATTCCCATCTCGTCCTGTTGCCCGGCGCATATGACGTCAAATTCGGCCCGCTTTCCTGGCCGGTCGAGGTCAAAGCGGGCGAGACGACCGTTCTCGATCCGGGGCTCATCGAGGTCAGGCGGGCCGATATCAACGGCCACAAAATCCATGATTTGACCGGCGCGTTGATCGGCGAAGTCAGCGCCACCGGATCCGTAATGCCCCTCCCTCCGGGCGATTACACGATCGAATTGGACGGAAAGACGGTCTCCTTCACGATCAAGGCGGGGGAAAAGGTTACGCTGGAGCGTAAGTAAGCCCCGGTCCGGAATCTCCGCCGTCGTGCCTATGATATGATGCTTATCCGGAATTCATATCAAGGAGTCCGTGATGCATCGTCGAATACTAACGTCTTGGAAAACCATCGTCTTTAGCGGCTTAACGGCGGTTCTCTTCGTCGGGATAGATGCGTCGGCCGAAGCCGTCCAGATATCGTTCGCCGGCAACGGACAGCAACTCAATAATTTCGTCGGCCGGGGGGTTGCCCTCGCCGATTTTAACGGCGACGGCGCCTTGGACGCTTTCGTCGTCAACGAGGCCGGGCCGAACAATCAGTATCGCGTTTATTTTGGGGACGGGAAGGGACAGTTTGCCGACGGCGGCCTGCGGGCGGAGCGCCCTCTCCAGGCTGCGAAACCGGTCGTCCTGGATATCGACGGAAACGGAAATCAGGATGTCATCACCGGACGAACGGTCTGGCTGAACGACGGATCGGGACGTTTCTCTCCCGACGCTTCGCGCTTTTTAGATTCCGATGGCGTCCTGTTTTGGCAGTGCCGCCTGGCCGATTTGAACGGCGACGGCCTGATCGATGTGTTCGTTCTGGCTATGACAAAGGAGGGAGCGAAGGGACGGGTCTATCTCAATGACAAGGCGGGGCACTTTCAATACACCGGCCAGCCGCTCGGCCAAGGGGTCCTGGCCTCGGTGGAACTGGGAGACCTGAACGGCGACGGGTTTGTAGATGCCGTGTTGTGCGGCTGGCGCAATGCCCCGGCCGACCCTTGCCCCAATCGCGTTCTGCTGAACGACGGGAAGGGAAGATTCGCGGAAACCGGGCAAATATTCGATGAAGGCTTGCGGCATTCCCACGGATTGGCCCTGGGCGATTTCGACCGGGATGGAGATACGGATTTCGTCCTGGTGACGCAGCAGGCTCCTTTTGCCAGGCTCCATTGGAATGACGGAAAAGGACAGTTCAAGAGCGGACCGACTCTGGGTAAAAACAGCGCGGAAAAAGTCGCCGTCGCCGACCTGAACGGGGACGGCTGTCTGGACATTTTCCTGGCTTGCATCGGCCCCGACGAGGTCTGGCTGAATGACGGCCAGGGCAAATTCAGCGACAGCAAGCTTCGGTTGGGCGAGGAATGGAGCTGGGAAGTCGCCGTGGGTGATGTCAACAACGACGGTCTTCCCGATTTATTCGTCGTCAATCTCGGGATCGACCGAAACGCGCCTCCGGAGAACATGATGAAAGGCCGTTTCGCGGAAGTGTGGTTGAATACGAGCCCAAAAAGGCGGCCCTAGACGGAGGAAGGCTTCCGACGGGAACGGTCCTTATCCTCAATCCGCAATCACCGGCGTCGGCGATTCCTTGAAGGGATTGATCCGCGCGGCCAGGGAATAGAGGAACGGATAATCCTCCTTGAGATGAAGGGCGTAGGCGATCCATTCTCCGGCCAGTCGGGAATACGCCCGCCGGACGTCCCCGGCCAGGTGGGCGTAATCCGCGGCCGGCAGGCCTTCGAGCGTTTCCGGCCGCATTTCCAGCTCTTCGACAAGATGAAAAACGGCCCAGAGAAGGTCCGTGAACCTGTCGTGTTCAAGCAGGGTGGGGTTTTCCAAAAGGCCGAGCAGGAAATCGCGGTTGGCGGCCAGGCACGTCCGGAGGTTCCGGAGCGAGTCCGGCGTCACCCGGACTTGGTAGGGGAATGATTCCGACGCCTTGACCGCGCGGGCGAAATCGTTTTTATTCCAATGTCCGTCGAAGGCGAGCCGGGGGGCGAGGTCGGCGATGTTTTCAACAAACAGCGGGAATTTGGCCAGGAGGTCGCGGCCGACGGCGCTGAAAAACGTGCCGATGACCATGTTCATTTTTTTCAGGCGGACCTTCTTGTCCTGGCGGGCCAGGACATCCTCGATGACGAGGACGACGACCAGCACGTAGAGGAACAAGGACGCGGCGCTTTCGAGGAATCCCCGGGCGATATTGGGAAAATTTCCGAAAATCAGGGCGTCGGCGGCGTAGAGCGCGGCCGATATCCCGATCATGAGGAGGGCGAATCGCAGGCGCCAGCTCAGGCCTTGTTTCATGGCGGGCCTATTACACCCGAAGCGGGGTCGGGAATCAAGAGAACCCGTCGAAACCCGCCCGTGATAACGCGGCGGGGCGAAACCGGAGGATGGATTGCGTGTACGTCCACATATTGGACTTTCTAGAAATTTCCCTATTGTCTTGGACCCGGGGCTGTGATATATAGCATCCAATCCATGGACTAAGGAGAACAGGTCATGGGCGTACTGAAACCGATCGATTGGATCATCGTTCTCGGCTATTTCGTCATCGTCCTCGGCCTGGCCTGGCGGGTCATGCGCCAGAAGCAGCGGACCTCCGACGAGTACTTCCTGGCCGGCCGAAACCTCGGCTGGCTCATCATCGGCGCCTCCATCTTCGCTTCCAACATCGGGGCGGAACACCTCGTCGGCCTGGCCGGCTCAGGCGCGACCGACGGCGTGGCCATGGCTCACTACGAGCTCCACGCCTGGTGCCTCCTGATCCTGGCCTGGGTCATGGTCCCGTTCTATATGCGCTCGCGGGTCTTCACCATGCCCGAGTTCCTGGAGCGGCGGTTTTCGCCTGCGGCCCGGACGGTCCTTTCTCTCATCTCGCTGGTCGCCTACGTCCTGACCAAGATGGCCGTCGGCATCTACGCCGGCGGCGTCGTGTTCAGCGTCCTTCTTCCGGAGCTCAACTGGCTCGGCCTGGACAGCTTCTGGATCGGCTCCATCCTGGTCATCCTCATCACCGGATTGTACACCGTCATGGGCGGGCTGAAGGCCGTCGCCTATACCGAAGCCATCCAGACGTTCATCTTCATCATCGGCTCTTCTCTCGTAACGATCTACGGATTGAAGGCCCTCGGCGGCTGGAGCGAGCTCCGCCATATCATCGGTTCGGACATGTTCAACCTTTGGAAGCCCCTCGTCCCGGCCGGCATCGAAGGCACCTGGGCCCCGGTGAAAGAGGCCGGCCGGATGGCCTGGTACTTCAACGACAATTATCCCTGGATCGGGATGCTGTTCTGCGCGCCCATCATCGGCCTGTGGTACTGGTGCACGGACCAGTATATCGTCCAGCGGGTGCTCGGCGCCCCCAACATGCGGGAAGCCCGGCGGGGATCCATCGCCGCCGGCTTTTTCAAGCTTCTGCCCGTCTTCCTTTTCATCATCCCGGGCATGATCGCCTTCGCCCTGGCGAAAAGCGGCCTGAACGCGCCCCTGCAGCAGGAGCTGTTCGGCGGCGGAACGGAGCTCATCCGGGCCAACGCCCAAAAGGCCTTTCCCATGCTGGTGGCTAATGTCCTGCCCGTCGGCGTTCGGGGCATCGTCGTGGCCGGGTTGCTGGCGGCTTTGATGAGCTCGCTGGCCGGAGCCTTCAACGCCGCCTCGACGCTCTTCACCATGGATTTCTACAACCGGCTCAAGCCCAAGGTCACCCAGGAAAAACTGGTCTGGGTCGGCCGGGTGGCCACCGGGGTCATGGTCCTCATCGGGCTGCTCTGGATTCCGGTGATCCGCGGCGGGCGAGGCCTCTACGATTATCTCCAGGGCGTCCAATCCTATCTCGCCCCGCCGATTTTCGTGGTCTTTTTCTTCGGCGTCTTCAACAAGCGGTTGAACGCCAAGGGCTGCCTGGCCGCACTCGGCACCGGATTCGCCCTCGGCCTCTTCCGCCTGGCCGTCGATACCCCGGTCAAGCTCGTCCAGGGATTCGCCTACGCCGAGGGATCGTTCCTCTGGGTCATCAACCACATCTTCTTCCAGTATTACAGCCTGATCATCTTCCTCGTCAGCCTGGCGGTCATGTTCATCGTCAGTTACGCGACCGAGGCCCCGTCCTACGAGAAGATCAGCGGCTTGACGTACGGAACGGTCACGGCCGAGCACAAGAAGGAAACCCGGGCGAGCTGGACGAAGATGGACCTCATCACGTCCGGCATCGTCCTGGCCCTGATCATCGCCGCGTATATCTACTTCACCGGATGATCCGGCCTCCGGCCGATTGACAAGCATTCTCGGGGAAGGATAATCTGGCTCCGCCGAAGCGCGCCCGGGATCCGTCCGGGCGCTTCGAGGAGGAGACCATGCCCAAACGTCTGATCCCGGCCCTGATCGCCGCGGCCGTCCTGATCGCGGCCGCTGTTCCCAGCCCCGCCGCCGAAACCAAGGCCGAACACGATGCCCGGATGCAATGGTGGAGGGAGGCCCGCTTCGGGCTGTTCATCCATTGGGGCCTCTATGCCGTTCCGGCGGGCGAATGGGGCGGGAAGACGAACTACGGCGAATGGATCCGGAACAACGCCCAGATCCCGCTGGAGGTCTACGACAAATTCGTCGCCCGCTTCAACCCGGTGAAATTCGATGCTGAGGCCTGGGTCCTGACGGCGAAAGAGGCCGGGATGAAGTACATCGTCATCACCTCCAAGCATCATGACGGCTTCGCTCTTTTCGATTCGAAGGTCTCGGATTTCGACGTCATGGCGACGCCGTTCCGCCGCGACGTCCTCAAGGAGCTGGCCGCGGCTTGCCGGAAATATGGGATGAAGCTCTGCTTCTACCATTCGATCATGGACTGGCATCATCCCGATTATTTCCCCCGCCGGCCCTGGGAGGAAAAGACGCGCCCGGCCTTGGGAGGGGATTTCGAGAATTACGTCCTCTATATGAAGGCTCAGATCAAGGAGCTCCTGACAAACTACGGGGACATCGGCGTCCTGTGGTTTGACGGGGAGTGGGAAGCGACCTGGACCGAGGAGCGGGGGCGTGATCTTTACCGTTACGTGCGGGCCCTCCAGCCCTCGATCATCATCAACAACCGGGTCGGGGCCAGCCGCTCGGGAATGGAGGGGTTCTCCGAAAGCAAGGATTCGGCCGGCGATTTCGGCACGCCCGAGCAGCAGATCCCGGCGACCGGCCTGCCGGGCGTCGACTGGGAAACCTGCATGACGATGAACGACAACTGGGGCTACAACAAGGCCGACGCAAACTGGAAATCCTCCCGCGACCTGATCCGGATGCTGGCCGACATCGCCAGCAAGGGCGGCAATTTTCTCCTCAACGTCGGGCCCACGGCCGAGGGCGTATTCCCGGGGTCGAGCCTTGAGCGCCTGGCCGCGATCGGCCGCTGGATGAAGCTCAACGGGGAGTCGATCCACGGGACGTCGGCCAGCCCGTTCAAGTCCCTGGCGTTCGGCCGGGCGACCCAGAGACCGGCGGCCGGCGGCACCCGGATCTATCTCCACGTCTTCGATTGGCCGAAGGACGGCCGGTTGGTCGTTCCGGGGCTTCTCAGCCCGGCCCGGAACGCCTTCCTCCTGTCCGATCCGGCGAAAAAAACCTTGAAAATCGAAACGCTCGAGAACGGGGTGGCGGTGGCCGTCCCGCCGGCGCCGGACGCGGATGATTCCGTCGTCGTCCTTGATATCGCCGGAAAGCCGGATGTCGCCGAGCCGCCCCGGATTTCGGCCGGAAGCGGGATCTTCACGGACGCGCTCGACGTCGAGATCGCCTCGGATCGGGAGAACGTCGAAATCCGGTATACCCTTGACGGGACGCTCCCGACCGCTCAATCGCCGGCCGTTGCCGGGCCGGTCCATTTGACTCAAACGGCCGTCCTCACGGCCGTTTGTTTTCGCAGAGGACGCCCCGTCAGCGGACCGGCCGTGATGAAGCTCGAAAAGGTCGTTCCGCGGCCGGGTGTCGAGGCCGACCGGCCGAGCCTGGGACTGACCTATACGCTGTTTGGCGGAGAATGGGACACGCTTCCGGACTTCGGGTACATGAAGCCGTCGTATTCGGACATGACGCTGAAGTTCGACATCGCCTCGATCGTCGCGGCGAAGGAGAAATACGGCGTCGAGTTCCGCGGATTTCTCCGCGTTCCCAAGGACGGCGTTTATACGTTCTTCGTCTCTTCCGACGACGGCAGCCGCCTCTGGATCGGGGACGCGCTGGTCGTCGACAACGACGGCCTCCATGGGATGATCGTCCGGAAAGGCGAGATCGCCCTGGCCGCGGGCTACCATCCGATCCTGGTCCGCTATTTCAATAAAACCGGCGACCGCGGGCTGATCGTCGAATGGCAGGTTCCGGGCGGGAAAAAAGAAGCGATTCCCGGGACCGCTCTCTTTCGTAAATAAGCCGGCGTGACCAAAGGGAACCCGATGAATCAAAAGGACGTGAGCGAGACCCTGAGAA
>Ga0316628_100000223_pt1 | contig 35710 bp, 6 predicted proteins | sample OWC_Aug_M2_C1_D5_FD_207648 | JGI IMG/M metagenome (GOLD analysis project Ga0316628, IMG submission 207648) | Wetland soil microbial communities from Old Woman Creek delta, Ohio, United States - OWC_Aug_M2_C1_D5_C | ecosystem: Environmental > Terrestrial > Soil > Wetlands | place: USA: Ohio...
AGGTCAGAAGAGATGTCAGTCGAAATCCTATCTTTGATGTGATGTTCCGGCTGCATAATTTTGAAGCACCCGGCGGCGGCATACAGGAAATGGAAATCCGGGGTTTAAAGCTGTCGGCATATCATTTCGACCCCCACGCCGCGATCTTTGACTTAAATTTTGGCTGCGGGGAATCCGGTGATAAGCTGTTGTTTACCATCGACTATTGCACAGCGCTATTTAAAGTAGAAACCATTGAGAGAATGATCGACTATTTCCGAAAAATCGTTGAAACAGTACAGGAAAAAGAGAACCTGACTAAAAAATTGTCGGATATCGAGATTATATCCCGGCAGGAGAAACTCCGGGTTTTGTATGATTTTAACCGCACCAAAACCGAATATCCGGAAGACAAGACCATTCATGAACTATTCGAAGAACAGGCAGAGAGAACCCCGGATCATGTGGCCCTGGCAGGAAGCTGCGCCCATATGTCCCATTTGTCCTATTCGTCCTATTTGTCCTATAAAGAACTAAACAAAAAAGCCGATCGATTGGCCTATAAATTAAAAGAAAAAGGCGTCAAACCCGGGACCATCGCGGCCATTATGCTCAATCGAACCATTCACCTGATGGTAGGATTATTGGGGATATTGAAAGCAGGAGCCGCCTATTTGCCCCTGGACCCCGAATATCCCGAAACAAGAATAAAATATATCATCGAAAAAAGCAGTACCAGCGTCCTGGTAACCCAAAAGAATTTATTCGATAAATATAAAAAAGATGATAAAGATATGGTCTATACAGGGGAAATGATCGATATATTCGATGAACGGTTGTATCTTGAAATTCCCGGTGAAAAAATAGATAAGCAGGAGCCGCACTTTTCAAGCCCGGCACCGGCATATGTCATTTATACCTCCGGCTCCACCGGGAATCCCAAAGGTGTCATGGTCCAGCACAGGAATGCAGTGAACTTTATCACCGGGATGATATCTGTCATTGAGTTTTTACCGGGAAAAAGCATACTGGCATTAACCACCATATCTTTCGATATCTTTTTCCTGGAAACCTTGCTGCCAATAACCAGGGGAATGAAAGTAGTCACTGCCGATGAAGCCCAACAAAAGGACCCGCGGTTGTTAGAAAAGATAATCCTCTATCAACAAATCGATATGCTGCAGTTAACCCCTTCAAGGCTTCAATTGCTGCTGAGTTTCAAAGATGGTTTGCATTATTTGCGCAGCGTAAAGGAATTGATAATCGGGGGAGAAGCGTTCCCGGTACATTTGTTTAAGCAGGTAAAAGAAAAATACACCGGCAAAATTTACAATGTCTATGGCCCCACTGAAACTACGATCTGGTCAACCATCAAGGATTTAACTTCAAGCCCTGCCGGGGAATTGACCATTGGCACACCCATTGCCAACACCCAGGTTTATATTGTTGATAAGAATATGCACTTGCAGCCCCTGGGAGTAATCGGCGAATTGCTCATTGCCGGCGACGGTGTGGCATTGGGTTACCTGAATAACCCCGGGCTAACCCTTGAAAAGTTTAAAATCAATAGGTCCTATAGGTCATATAGGACCTATATTAAACTGTACAAAACTGGGGATTTAGCGCGTTGGCAGGACCATGGCGAAATCGAGTTCTTGGGACGCCTGGACCACCAGGTCAAAATCAGGGGATTTCGCATCGAACTGGAAGAGATCGAAGAGCAGCTGCTCAAGCTTGAACATATTAAAGAGGCAGTGGCGGTACTGAAAACCGGCTCTTCTGCCCAGGAGTACTTGTGTGCTTATATGGTCCCGCACCCCGGGAATTCGTTTGACCTACCGGACACCACAGTATTACGGGAGAAGTTATCGGTTAAATTACCCCCTTACATGATCCCTGCATATTTTGTATATATGGGAAAAATGCCCTTAACCCCTAATGGTAAAATAGACCGGAAAGCACTGCCGGAGCCGGACCACTCCGGCTCACACCAGGGAACTCCCAATACCTTTATCGCCCCGACCACCGACAATGAAAAAACCATTAGCAGGCTCTGGAAGGAAATCCTCCAGCTAGAGGACGTAGGGATTCATGATAACTTCTTTGACCTGGGAGGCAATTCCTTGAATGTGATACAATTGAATTGGAAATTGAAGGAAACCTTTGGAAAAGAAATCCCTATCGCCATGATGTTCAGGAATTTGTCTATCCATTTTATCGACCGGTACCTGGTTGAGGGTGTGCAGGAAGACAGCAGGAAAACCCTGAAAAAACAAATGGAGATCATGGATAGGGCACAGGAAACATTAAAGGACACCATCGGCAAACTTACAGAAATATAATGAAAAAAACAGTAGAAAAAAATATTGAAAATATTATCGCCTTGACCCCCACCCAGGAAGGTATGCTCTATCACTATCTGAAAGACCCGGCCGGAGAGCAATATTTTGAACAGTTATGCCTGGAACTAGCGGGCTTGATAGACCGAGATTGCTTTGAAAAAGCCTGGAATACGGTAATCGAAACCAATGAAATGTTACGGACCGTGTTTCGTTGGGAAACGACGAAACATCCGATGCAAATCGTTTTAAAGAAGCATACCCTTAAACCGATATATTATGACTTTACAGGTGGAGATTCCAGCCAGGTGAGAGCGCAGTTGGAAATGATAAAAACCAAAGACAGGAATAAGAAATTCCACCTGGGAGAGGTCCCTTTCAGGGTTACCCTATGCGAATACCAAGAAGCGAAATATACGATGATCATTAGTAATCATCATATTTTATATGACGGCTGGAGCAGTGGAATCATCCTGCAAGAGTTTTTTAATACCTACGAGGCGTTATCCTCGGGTCGTACTCCACGAAAACCGGTTAAGACCAGGTTCCAGGAATTCATCAAATGGCAGCAAAACCTTGACCCGGAGGATGCAGAAAGGTTCTGGAGAAATTATTTAAGAGGATTCGATACTCCAACGATTTTTGGTATCAAGCAGAGGAAAAGCAGCGATACGGCAGTGACGCAAACGCAAACCTGTCGAGTGGAGTGTCCGGGGGAACTCTCCCGGGCACTGGAGGATTTTGCCAGGGTGTACCGGTTGACATCGGCTGTCGTGCTCTACTGTGCCTGGGGGATTTTATTGCAGAAGTACAATAACAGCAATGATGTGATTTTCGGGACCACGGTTTCGGGACGACGGGCCGCGGTACCGGGTATTGAGGATATGGTGGGGTTATTTATAAATACTGTTCCGCTGCGAGTCCAGGGCCATCACCATGAAAACATCCTGGATTTACTCCAGCGCACCGACCAGGCCCTACAAGAAAGAATACCCTATGAAAATACTCCCCTGGTGGAAATCAAAAAAGACAGCGAATTAAATGCCGGTGTCCCGTTTTTCGATTCCCTGATCGTTATCGAAAATTATCCGCTGGATCATCGGTTAAACCCGGATGATAGTAAAATCGGTATTCTTTCTTATTCCACCTGGGAGGTAACCAACTATGATGTAACCCTGGGTATTTCCACGGCCGGGAATATTATTATTGATGTGATTTACGATAGTGAAACCTGCGCCGGTGAAATAATCAAACGATTGGCCCATCATTATCAAAACATTATCCGGTATATGGTAACACACCCCGGGAAAACCCTTCTTGAAATCGATATGTTACCGGAAGACGAAAAGCAGCAGTTGTTGAGGGATTTTAACGATATAGGTACCACTTATCCAAAGGATAAAACCCTACAAGAATTATTTTCGACCCAGGCAGTGAAAACACCTGGTAATATTGCTCTGACTGGGCTTAGTGAAAAATTCCCCCCCCATTCCCAAACTTCAATCCTTCCCTCTGAACGGAATATACGCCGGGGAACGGTCTTCCTGACTTACCGGGAATTAAGTGAGAACGCTGCCGTATTGGCCCACTATTTATTGCAAGGAGGTTTGCGGTCCGGAAGCCAGGCAGGACTCCTGGCGGACCGGGAACTGGAGATGTTTATCGGTATAATGGGGATATTATATGCCGGCTGCGCTTATGTACCTCTAAATCCCAAAGCGCCGGCCGAACGTATCCAATATATGCTGGCGGACAGCCAGGTGGAAGTTCTGGTCACCACCAGGGCTTTGGCCCAGGGAGAGGAAAAGCTGCCCGGGTGGCATGGTAAAATAATTTTCTTGGATGACTTCCCTTTGACCCCCGCGGCAAAAAAATCACCGGGTCCCAGTGAAAGTGGATTAACCCACTGTTTACCTGCTTATATTATTTACACCTCCGGTTCCACCGGGAAGCCTAAAGGAGTTCCGATTACTCATGCCAATCTATCGCCGCTTTTGCATTGGGGATATGATATTTTGGGATTCGATTCGACGGACCGGTGTGTTCAAAATCTTTCTTATTATTTCGATTGGTCGGTGTGGGAGATATTTATGGCCCTGACCACCGGGGCAAGTCTGCATGCAGTACCCGAAAACTTACTGTTGAGCCCGGTTAGTTATATCGATTATATGATCCGGGATAATATTACCATCCTGCATATAACCCCAACACATTTTCAATCATTGGTGTACCGGGGAAAGAAACTGGGCAGCCTGGAGTATTTATGCATTGGGGCGGAAAAGTTAAGCGAAGACCTGGCGAAACGCAGTTTTGAACTGGTAAATGAGGGATGCCGGGTATTTAATATGTACGGCCCCACCGAGGCCACTATCATTTCTGCAGTATTGGAGATCGATCCGTTGAACCTTTCTTATTATAAAGAGTTATCCAGTGTTCCCATAGGAAAAACCGTGGGGAATACGAAACTGTCGATATTGGATTGGGGGTTAAAGCTCTGCCCCCTTTATGTCCCCGGGGAATTGTATATCGGCGGCGCTGCCGTAGCCTGGGGTTATTTGAACAACCCGGAGTTGACCGCAGAAAAGTTTGTTATGTCCGACCGCTCCGGCTCGTCTGACCGGCTCTACAAAACCGGCGACCTGGCCCGCTGGCTCCTGGATGGGACCGTGGAGTTTTTAGGGAGAATCGATTTCCAATTGAAAATCCGGGGGTACCGCATTGAACCCGGGGAAATAGAAAATTGTTTATTAAGGCATAAGGAAGTGAAAGACGCATTGGTAACCGCCAGCCAGTCCGAGAATGGAGAAAAATACCTATGCGCATATATTGTGCCGACTTCTGCCGCAGATATTGATATTCCTGGGCTTGGGGATACTCCAGGGGGAGGGCTGGTATCCCGGTTAAGGAAATATTTATCCGGGCAATTGCCGGATTATATGGTCCCCGCTTATTTTGTCTTGTTAACCGCAATGCCGTTAAATCCCAATGGTAAGGTAGATCTGAAAGCCCTGCCCGAACCCGGGAAAACCACGCAAAAGGTATATGCCGCGCCATTTAATCAAATGGAGCAGCGGTTGGTGGAAACCTGGGCCGAGGTATTAGGTCTTGACAAAGATAAGATCGGCGTTTTAGATGATTTTTTCGAGGCGGGTGGACATTCGTTAAAGGCCATCGAGGTGTTGGCCCGGGTTCATAAGACCTTTGACATACAAGTTCCTTTATCCTTTATTTTTGAATTTCCCACGGTCAGGGAATTTGCCCATGCTTTGCAGCAGAGGGAAGAGAGTCGTTACCGTTCGATTGCACCGGTAGAAAACAAGGAGTATTATCCGCTGTCTTCGGCGCAAAAGCGGTTATTCGTGCTCCAGCGGTTGGCCCCCGGGCAGACCGTTTACAATATATCGGGAATCCTGCAACTGGAAGGTAATATCGAAAGAGAAGTGATGGACCGGTGCTTCCGCCGGTTGATCGCCCGGCATGAGAGTTTAAGAACTTCCTTTTGGTTGATGGAAAACGAACCTGTCCAGAAAGTCCACGATGAAGTGGAATTTGAAATCGAATATAATGAGGTTAAGGTCGAGGTTAAAGAGGCAGAACAGATGACAGACGACAGACAACAGACGACAAAGGACGGACCGGGCACTCATCTGTCTTCTGTCATCCGTCATCTGTCGTCTGAGTTTGTCCGTCCCTTTGATCTATCCCGGGCGCCGCTGCTGCGGGTGGGATTAGTGAAACTTCCACCCACCCCGGCTGCTCTACGCAGCCACCCCTCCAGCATTCCACCCACCCCGGCTGCTCCTCGCAGCCACCCCTCCCTGGAGGGGAGGAGTATATTAATGGTGGACCTGCATCATATCATCGCGGATGGTGTTTCTATAGAACTCTTGTTGAAGGATTTTGCCGACCTGGTAAAGGGAGAGGAGCCGGGGCCATTAAAGATTCGTTACCGGGATTACGCGGCATGGCAGGGCTGGCAAGGGGACCGGGAAACCACTGGTAAAGCGGCGAAGTTCTGGCAGGAGGTTTTTAAGGGTGAAATACCCGTACTACAACTACCAGCGGATTATCCAAGACCTGCCGTCCAGGTTTTCGAAGGGGACACCCTGGATTTTGAATTGACGGTAGAGCAGACCCGGACCTTGAACCGTATGGCCCTGGAAAACGGGACCACGTTATTCATGATTTTACTGGCCCTATATACTATATTTCTTTCTAAATTAAGCGGCCAGGAAGATATTGTAGTGGGAACCCCCACGGCTGGCCGCAATCACCCCGACCTGGAACAAATCATGGGGGTATTTATCAATACCCTGGGGTTACGGAATTATCCGAAAGGAGACCTGGCTTTCCCGGTATTCCTGGGGGAAGTGAAAGAAAGAACCCTGCAAGCCTTTGAGAACCAGGCCTATCCTTATGAAGACCTGGTGGAAACCGTGGCGTCGGACCGACGGGAAATCAGCCGGAATCCCTTGTTCGATTCTATGTTTGTGCTGCAGAATCCAGGCCTCTGGGAAAGGGAAATCCCCGGTTTGAAATTAACCCCTTACCCATATAATCCCAGGACCTCCAAGTTTGACCTTACCTTGCAAGCGCAAGAAGTGAAAGGAAAGTTAATGTTTGGTTTCGAATACTGTACAAAACTCTTTAAACCCGAAACCATTGAAGGTTTCAGCAAATATTTCCTGGAACTGGTCCGGGGGGTATTGGAAAACCCGGGTAGTAAATTGTGCCGACTGGAAATCCTACCACCGCGGGAGCGGGAACAGATTTTCCACGAGTTCAATCATGCCCGGACCCAATACCCATTGGAAACAGTCGCCGAGTTGTTTAGTCAGCAGGTGGCTAAAACCCCTCACCGCATTGCCTGTGTTGATAAGGGGAATTATATCACCTATAAAAATTTAAATAAAAGAGCCGATGTGCTGGCAAAATTGATAGAGGAGTTATAAGAGAATGATAAAGAATACCGAATTTATAATCGATCGTAGGGATATCCGTTGTATAGATGAACTCCCGGGAATATTGGAACAGAATTTCGGCAGCAGGATCCTTCGCTGGTTTGTATCCAGGATAACTGTTAAAGAGGTATTTATAGAGATCACGATGTCGGACCAGGAGGAATATCCGTTTCCCCGGGACGGTGGCGGGAATTTTCCCGGTAAGAGTGTAGTGGTTAGTGTGATACCCACGGGAATAGGTTGTGAGATCGGGGGATATGCGGCGGATGCTGCGCCGGCCACGGAATTGCTGGCATCCTGTACCGATTATCTCATTACCAATCCCAATGCCGTCAACGCCTCTAATTTTATATTCATGAAAGACAATATATGGTATACCGAAGGGTATATTATCGATCAATTTTGTAAAGGCGGAGTGAACCTATATAAACCCTATTCTAATAAAGTCGGACTAATAATCGAGAAAACTGGCCGGCAAGAGTTAGAAATTGTTTTTAATATTATGAATACGGTACGGGCAGTATATGGGGTAAATATCCAGCATTATGTGATTACGGACGGACCGGTGGGGGGACGCTGTGAACGGAATAAATCCGGTTCTTATGTAGGTAAGCTTGAAGATACCGGGATATTATTCAAGGCCTGTGAAGAGTTAATCCGGGCGGGAGTAGATGCCATCGGCGTTACCTCCAATATCCTGGAACTGCCCCCGGAGGATTATGCCAGGCATTTTGAAGGTTTGCACCCCAACCCGGTGGGTGGTGCCGAAGCGATTATATCGCATTTGATCGAGGCCAAATATAAACTTCCTGCGGCGCATGCGCCCCTGATCAACATGAAAAATATGAATTTAAAGTCCAATATCGTGGATGCCAGAGGCGCCGGGGAATTTTCCTCCACCAGCGGCCTGGCTTGTGTTTTAATCGGTTTGAGCCAGGCACCCCAGATATCGCCGCAGCCAGGCTGCCGGATAAAAGATATAGTAAATATCAATAATTTGCTGGCCATTGTGGCTCCTGCCGGTGCCCTGGGGGGAATTCCCATGCTCTACGCGGAACAATACCAGGTCCCGGTTATTGCCGTAAAAAATAATAAAACCATCTTAGATGTCACTGCCGCTCACTTGCAACTTAAACAGGCCCTGGAGGTTAATAATTATTTTGAAGCCGCAGGGGTAATCCAGGCGTTAAAGCATGGGATAAGCCTGCAAAGTATAAATCGGCCATTATCTACCCTGAGGTTTTAAAGTTAAGGTATTAAGGTTTGTATTTAAATAGGGAAAGAAAAAAGTGAAAAACGGGTATATTGGGTTAATGGCGGAGGATACCGATACTCTGCTGATTGGTTTGCTGGGTATTCTTAAATCCGGCAACTGCCTGGTCCCTATCAATCCTCGTTTTCCTGTTGACCGGGTTGGTTTTATGGTCCGAGATTGCCAGGTTAGGATACTGTTGGCCGATCGGGCCAATTATGAAAAGGCTCAGCAGGTCATGGAGTCCTGTACCTGCCTGGAGCATGTCATTTGTATCGATGAAATCGATTTAAGCGGGGGAATCCCGGCCGGGAAAACCGGGGGTATGTCCAGGACCGCCCCAATGCTTCCTCGGCATCAGCAGCCTTGTTATGTCATTTACACTTCGGGCTCCACCGGCAAACCCAAAGGTGTACCCATTACTTACGATAACCTTATGCCATTGTTATTATGGTTCCATGAGTATTTCGGATTGGGGAGCCATACGCGGGTATTGCAGAATTTATCTTACACCTTTGATTTCGGTTTTTTTGAATTGGTTACTACGCTGCTCACTGGGGGCGTGTTGTATTTTTTTGATAAGCAAGCGATGAGTGATGTGAATGAGTATGTGGATTTTATTTACCGCCATCAGATCGATACGATTCATACGACGCCATCCTTTTTTATCAATATCATCGGGTTGAGCCGGGAATTATACCCGGTGAAGCTGCTGCATTTCGGGGGGGAACGGTTGACCGGCAAGATGGTGCAGGAGGTATCCGGGAAAGTCGGCAAACCAGGTTATATTTATAATGGCTATGGACCTACGGAGACCACGATCAATTCTGCGATTTATTCCATCCGGGTGGAGGAGACCGGTGGGGTTCGGGTCCCGGGCAACATCCCCATAGGAAAACCCTCGGCCAATAATACCATCTTTATCTGCGATGCCTATAGAAATCTCCAGCCCCCAGGGGTAACCGGAGAGTTATACATCGGCGGCAGCAGTGTATCCCAGGGTTATATCAACCGCCCGGAGTTAACCAATGAAAAATTTATTTTTTATAGGTCCAATAGGTCCTATAGGACTTATATTTCTAAAAAGCTCTATAAAACTGGCGACTTGGGGCGTTGGCTCCCGGGAGGCGATATCGAATTTTTAGGCAGGGTTGATCAACAGGTGAAAATCCGGGGATTTCGAATCGAGTTAGGGGAGATCGAAAGTCGGTTACTTAGGTGTAAAGGAATTGCGGATGCGGTGGTCGTCGATATAGATAGGGACCCTGGCGGTGGAGGAGAGGATAAATACCTTTGTGCTTATGTCGTATTGGAGCATCGCGGCGATAAGGCGGAAATCAATAAGCTCCGGGAAGAACTGGCGGCTGATTTGCCTGATTACATGGTCCCCGGGTATTTTGTGTTCCTGGATAAAATACCGTTGACTCCCAATGGAAAAGTAGACCGACGGGCTTTGCCTCTTCCCGGGTATGGGGAAGCCGAAGGGGCCACCAGGAAAGGGAGGAAACCGGTTCCACCGCAGAACCATTTCCAGGAAACGCTTTTAAGGTTGTGGCGGGAGGTATTGCCCTCGGAAAATTTCCCGGCGGAGGCATGGGGAATCGATGATTCTTTTTTCCATTTCGGGGGGGACTCGTTAAAGGCGGTTTTATTGGTGTCGAAGGTACATAAGGCTTTTGATGTAAAAATGTCTTTATGGGAAGTTTTTCGGAATTCAACTACCAGGGAAATGGCCCAGTATATTGAAAATGCCGGGAAAGAGTGGTTTGCTTTCATCGAAGCCCAGGAAAAAAAGGAGTATTATTCTCTATCTTCGGCGCAAAAGCGTTTATCTTTTTTGCAGCGATTGGAACCCCAGGGTATTGGATACAATATGCCAATGGTATTTAGGATGACCGGTGAAATAGATAAGGAGAAACTGGCAGATACCTTTAGGCAGTTGATCCGGCGGCATGAGAGTTTAAGGACATCTTTCCCGGTGATAGAGGGGAAGTCGGTGCAGCGGATTCATGACCAGGTAGAATTTGAAATCGAGTATTACCAGGTTGAGGTTAAGGTCGAGGAAGAGCGTTCCCTGCTCTTAGAGGGGACGAGGGGGCTTGCCCCCTTGTCTGGTGCCCCCTTGCCTATAGAATCCAAAGCCCCCAGCCCCCAACCCGCAGCAGCTCTTATAAGTTCTTTCATCCGTCCCTTTAATTTATCACTGTCGCCGCTGCTGCGGGTGGGATTAATCACACTTCGACCCACCCCGGCTGCTCTACGCAGCCACCCCTCCCAGGAGGGGACAAGTATTTTGATGGTGGATATGCATCATATCATTTCGGATGCGGTATCTTTAGATATATTTACCAGGGATTTTATGGCTCTATACGCTGGTGAGGTTTTACCGGGATTAAGGATTTATTATAAAGATTATTCCCAATGGCAAAACAGTAAAAAGAATAGAGAAAAAATGGGTCGCCAGGAGGGTTTCTGGTTAAGCGAATTTGCAGGAGGAATACCTGTACTTGATTTACCCACCGATTATGCCAGGCCGGCGGTGCAGAGTATTGAAGGCAAACAACTGGAGTTCCGACTGGATGATAAAAAAACCGGGGCCTTGAAAAAAATGGCATTGGAAGAAAATGTAACGATATATATCGTTCTAATGTCTGTTTTTAATATTTTGTTGGCAAAGCTGAGCGGCCAGGAAGACATTGTAGTGGGCTCACCTTTGGCGGGAAGAAGACACGCGGATTTAGAACGGATCATCGGCATGTTCGTTAATACCCTGGCGCTCAGGAATCATCCCTCAGGAGAAAAGACCTTTATGGAATTTTTAAAAGGAGTGAGGAAGAGAACCTTAACTGCTTTGGAGAACCAGGATTACCAGTTTGAGGATTTGGTGGAAAAATTGGCAATCAACCGGGATTCGAGTCGAAATCCCCTGTTTGATGTGATGCTGGTCTTACAAAATGCCGAGATTTCTAAACTCGACATACCCGGCTTAGACTTGAGACTCTATGAATATGAGACCGGGACATCCAAGTTCGATTTGATTTTTAATGGTATGGAGGTAGAAGGGGAACTGGTATTTAAAGTAAGATTCTGTGTAAAACTGTTCCTGGAAAACACGATACGGAGAATCGTCGAGTATTTTAATACCATCGTGTCCAATGTGCTGGAAAATAGGGATATAAGGATAGAGGACATAGGGATACTATCCGAAGAGGAACAACGGCTTTTACTTTGCGATTTTAATGACACCGCCGCCCCCTATCCGGAGCAGCAAACGATGCATCGGTTATTTGAAGCCCGGGCGGAGCAGGTGCCGGACCAGGTGGCTGTAGTGGGGCCAATTTCCAATTCCGAAACCCAAACCCAAATCTCCACACAAATTTCAATCACATACCACCAATTAAACCAGGAATCCAATCACCTGGCCTATGTGTTGAAAGAAAAAGGCGTCATCCCCGACACCATTGTGGGAATTATGGTGGAACGGTCGATAAAGATGATAACCGGTCTCCTGGGTATATTGAAAGCAGGTGGTGCCTATTTGCCCATCGGGGTGGATTACCCGGAACAGCGCGTTCAATATATGTTAAAAGACAGCAATGCCAAAATTCTATTAAAAGACAATGATCTTACGCCAGAGGCGTTTAATAATCGTCCGAAGGACGCCTCTATCCCACCTTCTCCCCTTCTCCCCTTCTACCCTTCCAGTCCTTTAAATCTGGCCTATATCATTTACACATCCGGTTCTACCGGCAAACCCAGGGGAGTCATGGTACAACATGGAAACGTGGTAAATGTGGTCTGTTGGTGGGCTGATCAGTACCTCAAGTCCCCGGGAACCCATGTATTATTAATGTCGGAATATACCTTTGATCCCAGTGTGAACCAGGTCTTCAGCACATTACTGCATGGGGCGGTACTTTATGTTGTCGATAAAATGCTTTTGGGGAATATCGACGGGCTTCGACGCTATATTGAAACCCACCGTATTCATGTGGTTAATTTTGTTCCTACCATATTGAAGGACCTCTTAGCCAGGGGAAAGAAATTGGAGACGGTACGAGTAGTACTTTCCGGCGGTGAGCGGCTGGATGATGGCGTTAAAAACCGGATTATTGAAAAAGGTTATGCGCTGTATAATCAATATGGACCCACAGAAACCACTATCGATGCGTTAGTGGAAAAATGTTCCCCAGCCAAAGTAACCCTGGGGCGTCCTATTTATAACATAAAATGTTATGTACTTGATAAGCATAACCATCTTACACCGGTGGGAGTCGTAGGGGAGCTGTACATCGGTGGTGTAGGAGTCGCACGAGGTTATTTAAACCAACCGGGATTAACCAGTGAAAGATTTCTCTTTGATTTTAATAGGTCCAATAGGTCCTATCCGTCCTATATTATTTCTAAAAAGCTCTACAAAACCGGCGATTTGGGGCGTTGGCTCCCGGATGGCAATGTCGAATTTTTAGGCAGGGCTGATCAACAGGTGAAAATCCGGGGGCTTCGAATCGAATTAGGGGAGATCGAAAGCCGGTTACTCAGGTGTAAAGAAATCGCGGAAGCAGTGGTCATCGATATAGACAGGGACCCTGGCGGTGGGGGAGAGGATAAATACCTTTGTGCTTATATTGTATTGGCGCAGGGCTGCGGTAAATTGGAAATCGGGGAACTCCGGGAAGAACTGTTAGCTGATTTGCCTATTTATATGGTTCCCGGGTATTTTGTGTTCCTGGATAAAATACCATTGACTCCCAATGGAAAAGTAGACCGACGGGCCTTGCCTCTTCCCGGGTATGGGGAAGCCGAAGGGACCACCAGGGAAGGGAGGAAACCGGTTCCACCACAGAACCATTTCCAGGGAACGCTTTTAAAGTTGTGGCGGGAGGTATTGCCCCTGGAAAATTTCCCGGCGGAGGTAATGGGAATCGATGATTCTTTTTTCCATTTTGGGGGGAACTCGTTAAAGGCGGTTTTATTGGTGGCGAAAGTGCATAAGGTTTTCGATGTAAAAATGCCGTTGTGGGAAGTCTTTCGAAGGCCAACACCCAGGGAAATGGCCCGGTATATTGAGAATGCCGTGAAAGAGTGGTTTGCTGCCATCGGGGCCCAGGAAAAAAAGGAATATTATTCCTTATCATCGGCGCAGAAACGTTTATCTTTCTTGCAGCAATTGGACCCACAGGGTATTGAATACAATATGCCAATGGTATTTGAAATGACCGGAGAAATAGATAAGGAGAAACTGGCAGATACCTTTAGGCAGTTGATCCGGCGGCATGAGAGTTTAAGGACATCTTTCCCGGAGATAGAGGGTGAGTCGGTGCAGCGGATTCATGACCAGGTGGAATTTGAAATCGAGAATAAAGAAGTTGAGGTTGAGGGGGAAGAGGCGCCCTTCGGGCAAATAAATGCCTGCGGCGAAGGTAAGGTAGAACGTTCTCCATTAAATTGTCAAGGTAGGGGCGAGGTTTCCTCGCCCGTCGAGATAGAAATGATTACCCGGGAATTCATCCGACCTTTTGACCTGTCTCAAGCGCCGCTGATCCGGATAGGGATGGTGGACGCGGGACCGGGCCAGTATATATTTTTGGTAGATATGCATCATATCATTTCGGATGCGATATCTTTAGATATATTTACCAGGGATTTTATGGCTCTATACGCTGGTGAGGTTTTACCAGGATTAAGGATTTACTATAAAGATTATTCCCAATGGCAAAACAGTAAAAAGAATAGGGAGAAAATGGGTCGCCAGGAGTATTTCTGGTTAAGCGAATTTGCCGGAGAAATACCTGTACTTGATCTGCCCTTTGATCATCCCCGGCCTGTGGTTCAACGTTTTGCCGGCAAACATCTCGATTTTCAATTGGACAACGAAAAAACCAGGGCATTGAAAGAATTGGCACAGGAAGAAGATGCCACCATATTTATGGTGCTAATGAGCCTCTTTAATATTTTGCTGTCGAAGATAAGCGGACAAGAAGATATCGTGGTGGGTTCACCAGTGGCAGGAAGGAGGCATGTAGACCTTGAACAGGTCATCGGCATGTTTGTCAATACCCTGGCCCTGAGAAATTACCCGGCAGGAGAAAAACCGTTTAGCGGATTTTTAAGAGAGGTAAAAAAGAGAACATTAGCTGCCCTGGAGAACCAGGATTACCAGTTTGAAGATTTAGTGGAACGAGTGGTGGTTAACCGGGACTTGAGTCGAAACCCGTTGTTTGACGTCATGTTGGTACTGCAAAATGTAGGGATTGTCGAAATCGACATACCCGGGGTGAAATTGAGGCATATTGAGTATGATCCGGGTATAGCCAAGTTCGATCTTTCTTTTGTCGTTGAAGAAGTAGAAGAGCAATTGACATTTACGGTGGAATTCAGTACGGTACTATTTTTACCCACCACCATAGAGAAATTCATCGATTACTTTAAGAAACTGGTCTCCTCGGTATCGGACCATAAAGATATAAGAATAGGGGAAATTGAGATGGTAACGGAAGAGGAACGGAGACAATTACTCTACGGTTTTAATGACACAGCATCCTGGTACCCAAAAGAACTAACGATTCACCGATTATTCGAAACCCAGGTAGAGCGGACACCGGGGCGGGTGGCCCTGGTAGGTAAAGAAGAAGGAGGGAAGGTCTTATACGCCCCCGGCGAAAATAGCCTAAGAGCTAAGAGCCAAGAGCTAAGAGCTATTACTTACAAAGAATTGAATGTAAATGCCAATCAATTGGCCCGGCAGTTGAGAGAAAAAGGAGTCGAACCGGATACGATCGTGGGAATAAAGATGGAGCGGTCAATCGAAATGATAATCGGTCTGCTGGGCATATTAAAAGCAGGGGGTGCTTATTTGCCTATTGGGGCAGATTATCCGGCGGAACGGATTAAGTATATGTTAGAAGACAGCAATACCAAAATTCTATTAAAAGATAATGATCTTACGCCGGAGGCGTTTAATAATCGTCCCAAGGACGCCTCTATCCCCCCTTCTTCCCTTCCCCCCTTCTCCCCTTCCAATCCTACAAACCTGGCCTATATCATGTACACTTCCGGTTCTACGGGGAGGCCCAAAGGAGTTATGGTGCAGCATGGAAACGTGGTGAATGTGGTCAGTTGGTGGGGTGAACGATATCTTGGGCAGCCAGCCGCCCATGTATTGTTAATGTCTGATTATACTTTTGATCCCAGTGTAAACCAGATTTTTAGCACATTGCTTCATGGAGCAATTCTTTATATCGTGGATAAAATGCTGCTGGGGAATATTGAAGAACTCCGCCAATATATTCAAACCCACCATATTCATGTGGTTAATTTTGTTCCCACCCTATTAAAAGACCTCTTAGGAAGTGGAAATAAACTGGAAAGTATACGGGTAGTTCTTTCCGGTGGGGAACGGTTAGATGATGGGATTAAAGACAGGATTATTGAAAAAGGTTACGTTCTATACAATCAATATGGACCCACAGAAACCACTATCGATGCGTTAGTGGAAAAATGTTCCACTGCGAAAGTGACGCTGGGGCTTCCCATTGATAATGTAAGATGTTATATACTTGATAAACATGGCAATCTAACCCCTTTTGGTATCGTAGGGGAGTTGTACATCGGTGGTGCCGGGGTAGCCAGGGGATATTTAAATCAGCCGGTCTTAACCAATGAAAGATTTCTCTTTGATTTTAATAGGTCCAATCGGTCCTATAGGACCTATATTTCTAAAAAGCTCTACAGGACCGGTGACCTGGCCCGGTGGCTGCCGGAAGGCAATATTGAGTTTTTTGGGCGAATGGATTACCAGGTAAAAATTAGGGGATTTAGAATTGAAATCAAAGAGATCGAGAAGTTGTTATCCGCCAATGAAAATGTGTCAGAAGCCGTGGTCGTCTCAAGAGATGATGGCGCTGGCAGTAATTACCTATGTGGCTACGTGGTCCTTACCCCTGGAGGGAAATTCGACTCGAAAGCATTAAAAACATATTTAAGCCAGGCATTACCCAATTATATGATTCCTGCTTTTTTTGTCCAATTGGAAAAAATCCCATTAACTGCCGCTGGCAAAGTAGACCGCCAGGCCCTGCCTGTCCCAACTGTAAGTCCCGGTAGAGATTATGCCCCGCCGCAAAATGAAATAGAAGTAACCCTGGCGAGTATATGGTCGGAAATACTGGGCCTGGACAAAGGCACGGTGGGAATTCATGATGATTTTTTCCAATTGGGTGGTCATTCATTAAAAGCCGCTGCCCTGGCGGCAAAGATTCATAAGGCCTTAAATGTGAAAATCCCCCTGGTAGATATATTCAAGATACCCACCATAAGAAAGCTAAGCCAATATATCCACGCCAAAGAAAAAGAACAATACATATCCATAGAAGCAGCGGAACAAAAAGAATATTACCCACTGTCATCAGCCCAAAAACGGTTATATTTGTTGTACCAGGCAGACAGGAACTCCACTGCTTACAATATGCCCGGCATCATGATATTATCCGGTAAAACCGACCCGGGAAAACTGGAAGACACGTTTAAACAACTGATCGTACGCCATGAGAATTTCCGTACTTCTTTCCGGCAAATCAAAGGAGAACCGGTCCAGTTGATCCATGATGAAGTGGAATTTGAAACCGGGGGGTGCGGAGCACCCGGCCTATTAAACGCCTCCGGCGACCACAACCCTAAGAACCAAGAGCTAAGAGCTAAGAGCTATATTTCTTCTTTTATTCAGCCTTTTGACCTGTCCCGGGCACCTTTGCTGCGGGTAAGCCTGGAACCATTGGAAACGGGTAAATATTTATTAATGACAGATATGCATCATATTGTTTCCGACGGTTTATCAATGGGAATAATGGTACGGGAATTTATGGCATTATTGGACGGGGAAAAATTGCCTCCACTGGCCCTCCAATATAAAGATTTTTCCGAATGGTGGAACCGGGAGAAAAAAAAGGAGGGCATAAAACAGCAAGAGGCCTTCTGGGTAAAATCATTGGCAGGGAGCCTGCCGGTCCTTATGTTACCCTATGATAATCCCAGGCCAGGGGAACGGGGTTATGAAGGCGATGTCGTGGAATTTACCCTAAACCAGGAACAAACCGCAGCATTAAACCACCTGGCAAAAGAAGAAGGAGTCACTTTGTTCATGGTATTGTTGGCGCTTTATTATGTTTTCCTGGCCCGGTTAAGCGGCCAGGAAGATATCCTGGTCGGAACGCCAACGGCTGGCCGCAATCAAGAGGAACTGGACCGCACCATGGGTATGTTTGTCAATACCCTGGTCCTGAGGAATTTTCCTCGAGGCTCCCGCACATTTAAGGAGTTCTTACAAGAGCTAAAAGAGCGCACCCTTTCTGCTTTTGCCAATCAAAATTATCCTTTTGAAGAGGTGGTGGAACGGGTGGCCAGCCATTGGGACAAAACCCGTAACCCTTTGTTTGATGTGATGTTTGCCTTACAAAACCTCGATATCCCGGCAATCCGTATACCCGGGCTCACCCTGGAACCTTACCCGCATGAACACCACATCTCGAAATTTGATCTCGATTTAATAGGAATGGAAAATCACGGGATATTGGCATTCACCATGGAATACCGCACCGCTCTTTTTAAAAAATCCACTATCCAGCGGTTTGTCGATTATTTTAAAGATATTACCCGGGTAGTACTGGAAAATAAAACCGTTCAATTAAACAACATTGAAATCAAGGTGTTCCTGGAAGTGTCGGAAACATCCGTGACAGAGATCACAGAAGCAAGAGAAGCTTTTGAATTTTAAACTTAGAGACAAGGAGACTGCCATGAAGTCAAATAATAATGAAACAACACCCTCTTTAGACCGTCTGGCAATCGCTGCCAGTCAGCGCGTTAAAGAACGCGACTACTGGTTGAAAAAATTGTCGGGAGAGTGGAGCAAAACCGGGTATCCTTATGATTATAACAAGAAAACCGGCAGTGAAACCGCTAGGGCCCGGTATTCCTTTCAATTTTCCAGTCAACTTTCAACACTTTTGCTCCGGTTAAGTAAGGGTTCTGATATCCGGCTGCATATGATATTGACCGCCGGGTTGGCGGTACTGTTGTACCGGTTCCTGGAAACCGGTATTCCAGCGGATAAAGATCGGGACGAGAATTTACCCGGCAGCGATATTATTATTGGATCCCCTATATCGAAATCCGGGGCAGCAGCGGATTATATCAATACAGTCCTGGTACTGAGGAATTTCGTAACCCCACTCATGACCTTTAAAGAACTGCTGGTCAATGTTCAACAAACCACAGCCGAAGCCGTAGAAAACAAAAATTATCCTGTAGAAATACTGGCACAACAGTTAAACCGGCCCATATCCCCGGGGAGTGATTTTCCTTTGTTCGATATTGCCCTGCTGGTAGAAAACATTCATGATAAGAAATATCTCAGTCATATTAACATCAATATGATCATCTCCCTGGAACGATTGGGGGAATCCATATCCGGGGCAGTGGAATACAACACCTCTTTGTATAAATCATCCACAATCGAGCGAATGATCGGTTATTGGATGTGTGTATTGACCGGGGGGCTTTCTCATATCGATACGCCGGTATGCAGCCTGGACATCCTTTCACAGCAAGAAAAGCAGCAATTGCTCATCGATTTTAATGCAGAAGCCACTGGTTATCCGAAAAATAAAACCATCCAGGGATTATTTTCCCAACAGGTCATCAAAACCCCTAACCACCTGGCAGTAGTAGATAAAGGAGATGCAGCCAGCGGTGTGGGCGAGACACGGTCGCTTACTTATCGCCAGTTAGAAGAACAGGCAAACCGATTAGCCAGTACTTTAATAAGCCGAGGGGTAAGCCCGAATCAACTGGTAGGAATAATAGCCGAGCCCTCATGGGAAATGATCGTCGGCATATTGGCCATACTCATGACCGGGAGTGGGTATGTACCTTTAAATCCCCGGTCCCCATGGACCCGGAACCGTTACCTGTTGGAAGACTGCCGGGTAAAGGTTTTACTCGCTGCAGCAAAGACCTTGACACAAACGGATTTTCATGGTGAAACTATATGTATCGACACCGGGGAAAAGGAAAATACAGGTCCTGCCAACGGCGCTGCCAGGGTAACTTCATCATCGGAAGAAAAACCAGCGGATGCTATTGCTTATGTGATTTTTACTTCCGGATCAACCGGGGTGCCCAAGGGAGTACCGGTCACCCATGCCAATTTTTCGCCATTGGTGCATTGGGGCAAAGAGTGTCTGGGCCTGGGTCAGCAGGATCGAGTGCTGCAGAATCTTTCTTATTATTTCGATTGGTCGGTATGGGAGATATTTATTACCCTCACCACTGGGGCTGCTTTATATACCGCACCGTTAAGGATTTTGTCAGACCCGGCCAGCCAGGCTGATTTTATCGACAAGAACCAAATCACTACCCTGCATATTACTCCAACGCAGTACAGTTATTTAGCCGATTTGCAGCGTCCATTAGAGAGTTTATCCTACCTGTTTATCGGAGCGGAAAAATTAACCTATGACCTGGTGCAGCGCAGTTTTAGCCTGGTAGGGAAACACTGCCGGGTATTTAATATGTATGGCCCTACTGAAGCCACGATTATATCTGCGGTACTGGAAATTTCCCGGGACCGGTATGAGGAATATAAAGATTTATCCAGTGTACCCATTGGTAAGCCCGTAGGTAATGAGACATTGTTGGTCCTGGACAAATATTTCAATTTATGTCCGCTCCGGGTCCCCGGGGAGTTATACATCGGTGGTGACAATGTAGTCTACGGCTATCTAAACAACCCCGAATTAACCGCAGAAAAGTTTATATTCAATAGGTCCTATAAGTCCTATAGGACCTATATTAAACTCTACAAAACCGGGGACCTGGCACGGTGGCTGCCGGAAGGAAGCATCGAGTTTTTAGGTCGGCAGGACTTCCAGGTTAAGATCAGGGGGTTCCGCATCGAGCTAGGCGAGATAGAAAATCAATTATTAAGTCATAAGCAAATAAAGGAAGCTGTGGTAACCGCCAGGCAAGAGGGAAACAGTGAAGAGTATTATCTCACCGCCTATGTGGTGGCGAACGGGCCATTGTCCGAACCGGACCTGCGGGGATATTTATCTCAGCGGCTCCCGGATTATATGGTCCCGGCTCATTTAATCTTTTTGGACCGGCTGCCCTTAACCCCCAACGGGAAATTAGACCGTAAAGCTCTCCCTGAGCCGGATGTACAGGCAGGAAAGGAGTATATTGCCCCCCGGGATGAAATCGAAAACAGGTTGGCAGGGATATGGTCCGGGATATTGGGAATCGATAAAAATAAAATCAGTATCGAGGCTGACTTCTTCCAGTTAGGAGGGCACTCGTTAAGAGCCACAACTTTGGTATACCAGGTATACAAAGAATTTCAAGTGAATATGGAAATAGAGGATGTATTTGTGCACCCCACCATCAGGGAGATGGCGCAGCGGTTAAGGGGTATGGAAGGACTGGCATATCAAGAAATATGTCCACGGGAAGAAAGGGAATATTATGAAATCTCTTATGCGCAGCGGCGGTTATGGATATTATGCCAGTTTGAAGAGGACTCCACCGCTTATAATATCCCCGGGGCCGTGATGCTCTCCGGTACGGTGTGCAAGGAAGTCCTGGGCCATGCGCTGCAGGAAATGGCCAACCGGCATGAAAGTTTAAGAACGATATTTATTTCTATAAATGGAGACCCGTTCCAGCGAATTATAAAAGATTTTATTTTCAGCGTGGAAGAAATCGACTTGCGCAGTCTTGATAATGAAACCAGGGAAGAAAAAGCCCGGGAAATATACACCCAACATGCCAACCAGGCTTTTAAACTGGAAAAAGGGCCATTGTTTCAATATAAACTCATCCGTTTGCAAGAGGAATCATACCTGTTGATGTCTAATGTTCATCATATTATCAGTGATGGCTGGTCCCAGGGAATTATCCATAGTGAAATCCTGGAGTTTTACAATGCTTTTATAAAAGGCACAGGTATTGATTTACCGGCATTAAAATTACAATATAAAGATTATACCTATTGGCACAACCGCTTGATCGGGCAAGGGAGTTTTAATGTTTCCCGCCAGTATTGGTCAGAGAAATTCAAAGACCGTCCCAATGGGATAGAGTTGCCCCTGGACCATACCCGCCAGCCTATCCAGACCTTTAACGGCGGCAAAGTAGTATTTATCATAGATAAGCAGCGGACATCGCAATTGCACCGTTTGAGCCTGGAGCAAGACGCTACCCTTTTTATGAGCTTGTTAACCCTGGTGGAAATATTTTTGTACCGTTATACGGGTCAAACCGATATGATTATCGGTGCCCCCATAGCCAACCGCAAACACCCGGAATTGCAGTCTATGATTGGTTTTTTGGTCAATACCCTTATATACCGGAACCCGTTAAACCCGGAGGAATCATTTAACCAGACCCTGGCAAAAATAAAGCCAGAAGCACTGGAATGTTATAAATACCAGGATTACCCCTTTGATTTGTTGGTAGAGCAATTGGGACTGGACCGGGACCTGAGTCAGTCACCTTTGTTTAATGTGATGTTAGCCCATAATAATACCGAGGCCGGGGAAAGGCAGGTGGAAATGGAAGGTGCGGCCATATCTCAGTATGCCCACAGCGACGAATATAATATGAGTAAATTCGACTTGATTTTTTTCATGGATGAAACCACTGACCGGGTTTATACGCGGATCGAATACAACAGCGATTTGTTTGAGCGTTCCACGGTGCAGCGAATGGCCGATAATTTTTTAACCCTGGTAGACAGTGTAATCGACAGCGCAGATAGGCCAATCCGGGCATTGGATTTATTGTCGCCAGACCAATATAAACAGGTCATTTACCAATTTAATGAAACCGCCAGTGACTTTGGCCCCTTAACCCTGCCGGAGTTATTCGAGCAGCAGGTGGCAAAATCCGGGGAAAAGACAGCCGTGGTATACGAAGGAAATAGGGTTACTTACGCAGAGCTGGATAAAAAAATCAATCGCCTGGCCCATTACCTGCGGAGAAAATACCGGATCAAACCCAATGATGTAATCGGGGTATCTATGGACCGTTCCCTGGAGATGATCGTGGTATTATCAGGCATAATCAAAGCCGGCGCTGCTTACCTGGCCCTGGACCCTACGTATCCGCGGGAACGGGTCCTGCATGTGTTAGAAAACAGCCAGTCGGATTTGTTGATTATCGATAAAATGAGGCCGGGATTATTTGGAGATTACCGCGGGGAAATTTTAAATATCCATGAACAAGAGGAGGAAATCCAGCGGCAGCCAGACCAGGCTCCTGCATTAGTCAATCAACCGACAGATATATTGTATGTGAATTACACCTCCGGGTCCACCGGTACACCCAACGGCGCGATGTTGTCGCATGATTGCTTAACCAATTTAATCCAATGGCAAAACCAGGAAACCTCTATCGATTGTTCGCTGCGCTGTCTGCAATTTACCTCGATTAATTTTTGTGTTTCTTTCCAGGAAATCATGGGGACCTTAACCTCCGGGGGTGAACTATACTTAATCGGGGATATGGAACGCCAGGACATCGATTATTTAATGGATTTTTTAAGTAAGAACCGCATCGAGGTATTATTTTTGCCCTTTTCGTATCTTAATTTTTTGTTCAATGAAACCAGCCGTTGGCATCAAGCTTTCGATCATAATCTTAAGCATATTATCACTGCCGGGGAACAGTTAAAGATCACGGTTGGCCTGCAGAGGTTCCTGGATAAGAACCCCGGTATAAAGCTGCATAATCATTATGGCTCAACCGAGATGCATGTGGTAACGTCTTATACCCTGGATGCTGCCACCGCCAGCCAGACCCCAATCCCACCCGCCGGCAAACCCATCAGCAATGTAAGCATTTACATCCTGGATGAGCACCTCAACCCCGTACCGGTAGGGGTCTGGGGGGAGTTATTCGTAGCCGGGAGTTCCCAGGTATTAGGGTATATAAACAATACCGCCTTAAACCAGCAAAAATTAGTGCATCATTCGTGGTTGTCAGGTCTGCATGATAACCAGAGGCTCTACCGTTCCGGTGATATTGGCCGCTGGCAGCCCGACGGCAATATCGAACTTCGCGGCCGGAAAGATTTCCAGGTCAAGATCCGTGGTTTTCGAGTCGAATTGGGCGAAATCGAAAGCAAAATACTGGCCATAGAAAATATCCGTGAATGTGTGGTAGTAGTAAAAGAAGATAAATCCCGGCAAAAATTCCTGCTGGCATATATTTGTGCCGAAGGAATCGATATGCTGGAAATCAAAAAGAAGCTCTCCGCAGGGCTCCCCCAATATATGGTCCCGAAAATCCTGCTGCTGGACCATTTACCCTTAATGCCCAATGGAAAAGTAGACAGGGAGCGGCTCCCGGAGCCGGGGATGGAAATACAGGCCAGTTACACTGCACCGCGGGATGAACTGGAAAAACAACTGGCAAAAATATGGAAGGAAATATTAGAACTGGAAAGTGATGTCATCGATATCGATACTGATTTTTTCGAAATGGGCGGACATTCATTAAAAGCCACAGCATTGGTCTCCCGGTTACATAAAGAATTCCAGGTTAAGGTTCCATTGTTAGAGGTATTTCAATCCTCCACCATCAGGGAACTGGCCAGGCGAGTAAAGAGCATGAAAACAGAGGTCTATAAGTCAATTCGCGTGCTGGAACAGAAGGAATTTTACCCCGCCGCTTACAATCAGCAGCGACTCTGGCTGCTAAACCAGGATAATCCCCGGTCAGCCACCTTTAATATGGCAGGAGTCATTGCCCTGGACTTCGATGTCGACATCCACCTGGTAAAAAAGGTTTTAAACCGGCTCACCCGGCGTCATGAAAGTTTCAGGACAGGTTTTAAAGTGATTTCCGACCGGTTGGTCCAGGTAATTAAAAAAGAGATGGAAATTCCCTTCAAGATGGAAGACCTCTCTTCACTGCAGCAGCCAGGAAAAGAAAATAAGAAACAGGAGATATATTCCCGGGAATTGGAAGCACCGTTCGACCTGCAGCAAATGCCTTTATTCAGGGCAGCACTGTTAAAATTGGCCGAAAGAAAATATGAATTATTATTCAATATGCACCATCTCATATCCGATGGCTGGTCCATTGAAATATTAAAACATGAATTTAATACCCTTTATGACGCTTATAAAAAAGGAAGCCCCGAGGATATCGATATGCAGCCCCTGGAAATACAGTATAAAGACTATGCTGGCTGGCAAAATCAATTATTGGCCAACGAAGAAAAAATGGCAGAGGTAAAGGAATTCTGGAAGAATTATTTAGCCAGTCCCCTGCCGGTGTTGAACTTGCCTTACGATTTTACCCATTATTCAGGCCGCACTGCCAGCTCGGCCTACCGCTGGGTGGTACCGGAGTCCCTCGCCAACCGATTGCGGAAGCTGGCCATCGACCACCATGCCAGCTTGTTTATGGTTCTACTGGCAGGGTTTGATACATTGTTATCCCAGGTCACGGCCCAAGAGGATATTATCCTGGCCATACCCGCAGCAGCCCGGCAGCATGAAGCCTTAAAAAATATCGTCGGACTCTTTGTCAATACCTTGATCCTCCGAAGCAAAATCAACGGCGAAGAAACCTTTATGGACTTTTTCAAGCATTTCCAGGACAACGCCTTTAAAATACTGGACCACCAGGATATCCCCCTGGAATTGATTTTCAGCCAATTAAAAATCAAATATCCCACCATATCCGTGTTTTTTAATATGGTCAATATCGGCAGCACCCACCTACAAACGCTGTCCCACCTTGAAAGCCGCCATGCGGAAAAAGTCCAGGATGCCAAGTTTGATATGGTCTGTTATGTCACCGAATATAAGAACGGGATAGAAATTAACTGCCACTATTTTAAAGATCGATTTAAACCGCGATCCATTGAAAAGCTAATGGATTTCTATAAAAAAACCCTGGAAAGTATAGGCGACGACCCTGGAAAGAAGCTGAAAGAATACAGGTTTACCACGAAAAAGAAAACCTTAAAACGTAATAATTAAAAATAATACGAAAAAACAGTGGGGTACCCATGGAAATAACCAAAGAAATGAAAGAGATGTACCAGGCATTATCCTTTGTCAACCTGGATTTTTTAAAATTTGTTCAAAAAAATCCCGGCACCTGCCAGCGCTCCAATTTTAAATTATTGGATTTGAATGATGACTTATTTACCTTGCAGCCCTGGCCCACTTTTATCAATAACCAAACCAAACAAATCTTCCAGGAAGCTGGCGTAAAATTATTTGACCTGGTTAAAAGTATACCTGAAAGAGTATTTAATAATGACCCGGAACAGATGGGAACCTATTACCACCTCCCGGCCAAAGAGCTAAAAAATCAATTGGCAGGAGTAAACCGCCGGCATATCGATGGCCTCGTAGGCAGGGGAGATTTTATTATATCCCCTTCAGGCTTAAAGTGTCTTGAGTACAATGTGGCCTCCAGCATGGGCGGGTGGCAGATTCCCATCTGGGAACATATGTACTTAAATCATCCGATTATCGACAGGTTCTTAAAAAGCTGCGGCTTGAAAACCAGGAACGAAAATTTACTCCGCCTATTCCTGGAGCATGTCCTTGAATCTACGTTATCTATTATCCCCGGCTGCGATACCGAAATCAATACAGCATTTGTATTGGAAGGAATGAGGGACAAAGGCAAAGGCACCGTCACCTCGTACCTGGATAAAATATTTAAGGAGATAATGCAGCAAAAGAATAAGGACATCAAAGGCAGTGTAATCGCCTGCGATTACTGCCACTTGAACCTGGTGGATGATCGTATTTTCTATAAAGAGAACCGGGTCCACGCCCTGGTGGAGATGTACCTGGGCTATACCTCACCCCAGGTGATGGCCGCATTCAAAGCTGGCAATATCCGGTTGATCAACGGCCCTATTTCTGACGTGCTGTCCAATAAGTTAAACCTGGCACTCCTCTCCGACCCAGCGACTTCCCAGGTCTTTTCCCATGAAGAAAGAAAAATCATCGATCGATATGTGCCCTGGACCCGGAAAATCACCCCGGGAAGCACCACCTATCGAAATGAAAAAATCGCCAGCCTGGAACGTTTTATGCTCACCAATCGAGAACGCCTGGTGATAAAACCTTCCATGGGCCTGGGCGGCAAAGGCATATGTCTCGGGGCAAAAAGTACAGCAAAAGAATGGGAAGAAACCATTAACACTGCGATTAAAGGGAAAAATTGGCTGGTCCAGGAATTGGTTGAATCTACCCCTGGTTACTACCAGGTGGGTGAAAATGGATATGATCTTCACGATATGGTCTGGGGATTTTTTGTGTTCGGTTCCCGGTACTGTGGGGCCTGGAATCGCGTCATGCCTCAAAAAGGAAGTAAAGGTATCATTAATTGTCACCAGGGAGCTACCGTCAGTATTATATTCGAAGTGCAGGATACCAAGCCTGGCGAAGTGGGAAATAGTAACCATCACGTGGAAGAGAGCGGCAGCCAATTGGAAATCACAGCGGAAATGAAACAAATCCTGGAAAAATTGTCCAGGATGAATGTCCGGTTCATCGAATTCGTAAAAAAGAACCCCGAAGCCTTAAAACTATCCAGTTTTGAATCATTGGAGTTGAATGACAGGTATTACGCCCTGCAGTCGTGGCCCACCTTTATCAGTCCACAAACAAAAGAAACCTTCCGGGAAACTGCCATAAACGTGTGCGAACTGATCAAAAGCATACCGGCTCGATTATTTAATAATGACCCTGGAAAAATAGGCGCCTATTACAACCTCCCCGTGAACCTGGTAAAACTTCACCTGGAAGGAGTCACTGCCGACCACCTGGCCAACCTGGTGGGAAGAGGGGATTTTATCTTTACCTCAACAGGTCTAAAATGCCTGGAATTCAATATCACCGCTAATGTGTCCGGTTGGCAAATACCGGATTGGGAATCCCGCTATATAAAAACCCCGGTAATCGCACAATTTTTAAAGGAAAACCAGGTGAAAATCAACAATGACAATTTCATGGGGATTTTCCTGGATCATATCATCCAATCCGCAGAGCACCTGGCTGCGCCCGACAGACCCGCCGGCAGTCTCCAATTAAATGCCGCCATGCTGGTAGAAGGGGCTGACGGCAGCAGCGACTCCAGTAACCCCTTGCAGGCATATTTGAATCGATTATACCAGGAAAAGTTAAACCGCAGGTCTTTAAAAGGCAGTATATTTATTTGCGATTATCCCTACCTGGAATACCACCACAATACCGTCTATTTTAAAGGGAACCGCCTCCACTCCATCACCGAATTGTACCACGGCCTGGTGCCGCCCGGGGTAGTAAAGGCCTTCACCGCGGGGAACATCCGCTTACTGAACGGACCCGTGACCGGTTTATTCCACAATAAGTTTAACCTGGTAGTGCTCTCAGAACATGAAGATTCCGATTGGTTTAGTGAAGAAGAGAGGAAAATCATAAAAGAAAGTATCCCCTGGACCCGCAGGATCATCCCCGGGCCAACCACCTATGCCGGCGAAAAAATTACCATGGAGAATTTCCTTATTGCCAATAAGAATCGATTGGTGATTAAACCATCCATTGGACTGGGCGGGGAAGGCGTATATATCGGACCCGGGACCCCGGCAGAACAATGGGAAACCCTGGTGAACCAGGCCCTCCGGGACAGGAACGCCCTGGTGCAGGAATTGGTAGACGCCCCCCCCAATTTATACCAGGTGGGAGAAGACGGCTGCGCTCCCCATGATGCGGTCTGGGGGGTTTGGGTCTTTGGTTCCCGGTATGGCGGCTCATTCGTTCGCTCCATACCCAAAAAGGGAGCCAGGAAAGTGGTTAATGCTTACACCGGCGCACGGATCAGTATTGTATTCGAAGTGGATGAACCGATGTAAAGGCCCAGGATTTAAAATAAAGGATGGTGAACCATGATTATCGAAAAATTTGAAAAGCAAGTACAGGCGTTTCCCGCTAAAATTGCTGTAAAAGCAGGAAATCGCACCATAACCTACAGCGAATTAAATTCCTATGCCAACCAGGTGGCCACCGCCATATTGGCAGGAGACCAGGACCGGGATACAACCGCCCATAACTCTTACCAGAAGGTCTCTTTATTGTTTGAACATGGCGCAGATATGATTATCGGTGTGATCGGCGCATTAAAGGCAGGTAAGACCTATGTGCCTCTCGATATCGCCTATCCTTTGAAGCGGTTGTTGTACATGCTGGATAATTCGGAATCCTACCTCATATTGACCAACCGGGGTAATATCAGCACCGCAATACAATTAACTGCCCGGGCCCGGGTTAAGATAGACATTTTAAATATCGACACTATCGTTGACCCGGAGGCCAATGTAAAGTTTTCTGCACCCCAAAAGGTAAAACCGGATACTCCCGCTTATATCATGTATACCTCCGGATCCACCGGCCGACCCAAAGGTGTGGTGCAAACCCAGCGAAATGTCCTGTATTATACCAGGAATTGGATCCAGCGGTTCTCCATTACCCACTCCGACCGCATGACACTGTTTTCCGCCTTCAGCCATGACGGCTCAGTCCAGGATATGTTCGCGGCACTCCTGGCCGGCGCTGCCTTATATCCCTATAACATTAAAACCGCGGACAGCACCAACCCGATTTATACCCTTTTAATGAAAGAAAAAATAACCATATGGCATTCGGTACCCACCCTGTACCGGTTTTTTACCAATACCCTCACCGAGAAAAATGTCTTCTATGATATCCGTTGGGTATTGTTAGGCGGAGAACCCTTAATACCCCATGACTTCGAGTTATTCAAAACTCATTTCCCTAACGCCGTGCTGGCCAATGTTTATGGTCAAACCGAATCCTCGGTCAGTACTATTTGCACCATCTCCCCAGGGGAAATTTTTGATGCAGTGTCCCTGGGAGACCCCCTGGATGAGACGAAAATCCTGCTGGTGGGAGATGATGGAGATGTTATCGAAACCATGGGTGCCGGGGAAATTGTCGTGGCCAGTAATTACATCGCCCCCGGTTATTGGAAAGACGAAGAAAGCACTCAGAAGGTGTTCACCCACGACCCTGAACTGGGACGGCTGTATTGGACCGGGGACCTGGGCCGTTTAACCATGGATGGCCTCATAAAAGTGATGGGCCGTAAAGATTTCCAGATCAAAATCAGGGGCTTCCGCGTGGAAACCGGGGAAATCGAAAGCATACTGCTCCAGCATCATGCAGTGAAACAAGCCGTTGTCATTGCCAAAGAAGATGAAAATATCGATAACTATTTGTGCGCTTACATGGTTGCCGATCAAACCCTCACCCCTGAAGAACTAAGGGATTATTTATCCCGGGAATTACCCGATTACATGATCCCCCGCTATTTTATCCCCCTGGAAAAAATGCCCCTCACCCCCAATGGAAAAATCGACCGACAGCGCTTACCGGAACCGGAAGCAGTGATAATACCGGGAACAGGATATGAACCCCCCACTAATGAAGTAGAGAAAAAATTAGCGGTTATTTGGCAGGACGTATTGGCAGTAGAAAAGGTGGGCATCAATGATAACTTTATCGAACTGGGCGGGCATTCATTACTGGTGATATCCATTATATCGAGAATACACCAGGAATTTAACGTGGAATTGCAGTTAAGAGATGTATTTGGGAACCCCACCATCAAACAGTTATCCCAATTGATGGAAAGTTCAAAAAATACAGGTCAGTCTCTTTTTTCCTCCATCCCTCTCGCCGAGAAGAAGGAGTATTATATTGCCACTCCCGATCAAAGGAGAATGTTCGCCCTGAATCAATTTGAGGGCATCAGCACTACCTACAACTTAAACATGGTAACAGAATTAAAAGGCCCACTGGATTACCACCGGTGTGAAACCGCCTTCAGAAAATTAATCCAACGACATGAATCGTTACGTACTTCATTTCGCCTCATCGGCGACCAACTGGTCCAGGTCATCCACGATTTTGATGCCATCGATTTTCAAATTCCTTATATTGTTGTAGAAGGAAGCAGCCAGACCAGGACACGCGATATCAAAAAAAACGTCGATCAATTCATCCGACCCTTTGATTTGAGCAAAGCCCCTTTAATTCGTGTCAGCCTGCTAAAAACAGGAAAAGATAGACATCTATTATTATTGGATATGCATCATATCATTTCGGATGGCATGTCGGAAATTATCCTCGCCAATGACTTTATCCAGTTATACGAGGGTAAAGAACTGCCGGGGATAAACTTAAGATATCGAGATTATTCGCAGTGGCTGGATCGCCTGGGAAAACTCGAAGAGCATGAAGAGTATTGGCTCAACCGTTTTAAAGGCGAACTGCCGGTCCTGGAAATGCCCACGGATTTCCCCAGGCCTCCACAGCAGCAGTTTGCCGGAGATGCTGTCGGGTTTATTATAGGAAAAGAAACCAACCAGCAGCTCAACCGATTGGCAAAAGAAACAGGAACCACTTTATTCATGGTATTATTGGCAATGTATAACGTGTTATTGCATAAATACACCGGCCAGGAAGACATTATCATCGGTTCGATTATCGCCGGACGAACTCATGTGGAACTGGAAAATGTCGTGGGATTTTTTGCTAAAACCCTGGCACTGCGAAACTATCCAACCGCCTCGCAGCCCTTTAACCTCTTCCTGGAACAGTTGAAAAACAGTACACTCGAAGCCTTTGAAAATCAATCGTACCCCTTCGATCTATTGGTGAAAAAACTGGAATTAACCAGGGATCGAAGCCGGAATCCTTTATTCGATACTGCCTTTTTATTACTCAATATGCAAACTGAAATTACCTCCCTGGGAGAGGAAAACCCCGGGGAAAACCACCAAATGACCTCTGACCTATATGCGCATGAGATTACCACAACAATGTTTGATCTATTTTTTCAAGCATTTGCCACCAAGGGTGAACTCCAATGCTGCTTCCAGTACAGCACGGCACTGTTCAAACGGAAAACCATCGAATTAATGAAAGAACGGTTTTTGACCTTGATGGAGAATATATTAAAAAACCCGGCCGTGAAACTCCGGGACCTGGACTATGCCACTCCCATCGAGAAAGAGATGAAGCAAGTTGAAAAAGTGGAATTTGATTTTTAATAGTATATTTTATCCATCCCCCGGGTATTAGTAAGTAGTAAGTAGTAAGTAGTACTTAGTAATTAGTAGAAGATATGAAATATAAAGCGAGATAAATGATGAATCCAGACAGTATGAAAGAAGCTATTATTGAAGAGTATTGGTTAAAAAAGCTGGCAGGTGAACTGCCGGATGTATCATTACCCCTGGAAAAACTAAATGACGGCAAAAAGCAAAAGCGGGAAACCCGCTTATACTTGCAGGAAATACCAGCCTCTGTATCCGCTCAATTGGCCCGCACTGCCAGGTATTCGGATAAGGCTTTGTCTATATTAATATTGAGCGGGCTGCAAATTGTATTGAATCGGTACACCGGCACCCATGACCTGGTAGTGGGAACAGCGGTCCCCTCCGCCGTGAAAACCGGTGAACACAATCGTATCATCTTTTGCCGGAACCGGGTCCCTGACCATATGACCTTGAAAGAATTTTTTATGCAAACCAGGGACGAATTGTTGGAAACCTTTAACTATTGGGAATATTCCCTGGATAACCTGGTTGAAACCCTGAAGACTATGGATGGGACAAGTTCCCCGGGTATATTTAAAGTGGCTTTCCTTTATGAACCGTTCCAGGAGAAAAACCAGGATATCGATCGATTTGAACTGGTCTTTATCGTGTCCCCTCATCACCCTCATCACCAGCCTGACCCGGGACCAGGGTTTCGCTTACAGGTACAATACCCCTGGTCACCCGGTAACCGGGAAATCATCCGGAGATTCAGTCAAAATTTGATAACCACACTCCAGGATATGCTGGAAAATGTGGATAAACCGGTGGGGGAGTTAGAGATATTAAATGAAGAAGAAAAACATGAACTGTTATATGGCTTTAACGCCACAGCAGCAGCCTATCCCCAGGATAAAACTATTCATGAGATATTCCGGGAGCAGGTAGAGCAAACACCGGACCATATAGCCCTGCTGTGCTCCGAGGGGACAAGGGGGCTTGCCCCCTTGCGGCTTGCCCCCTTGCCAACACCTATATCTATTATTACTTACCGGGAACTAAACAAAAAAGCCGATCAATTGGCCCGGCTATTAAGGCAAAAAGGCGTCCAATCCGACACCATTGTGGGCATCATGGTGGAGCGGTCTGTCGACATGATCATCGGGATATTTGCCATCCTAAAGGCTGGCGGCGCTTATTTGCCTATCGATCCCAATTATCCGGAGGAACGCATAAAATACATGCTCACCGACAGTAATACAAAATTTTTAGTGACCGCTACCGGTTTATCGGGAAAATTTAAAAAATTGTTAATTGTCAATTGTGAATTATTAATTGTTAATGAAGAGCTACCTGGCTGCCCTGGGTTTAATAATTCTCCCAAGGAGGCCAATCCAGTTAACAATTATCAATTAACAATTAATAATTTACAATTTGAATGGACTAATTTAGCCTACCTCATCTACACCTCCGGGACCACTGGCCAGCCCAAAGGTGCAGCAATTCAACATTATTCATTGGTTAACCGGTTGAACTGGATGCAGGAAAAATATCCCATCGCTCCAGGAGATGTCATCCTGCACAAAACTCCCTTTACCTTTGATGTATCGGTATGGGAAATTTTCTGGTGGTCGCTGCAAGGGGCAGGAGTTTGCCTGATGCCTCCCCATACGGAAAAAGACCCGGGAATAATTATCAGCAACATCTATCGCCATCACGTTACTGCCATGCACTTTGTCCCTTCCATGTTCAGCGTCTTCATGGAATATATCGTAGAAACCGGGGTAAACCTAAGACAATTATCCTCTTTAAAACAAGTAATCACCAGCGGTGAGACCCTGACTGCCTCCATGGTTAAACGCTTTAACCTATTATTGGGCCATAAGAACCGGACGGCCCTGGCGAATTTATATGGACCCACAGAAGCCACCATTGACGTATCTTTTTACGATTGCCCCAAGCACCAGGATATCACCTGCATACCCATAGGCAAGCCCATTGATAATATCCGATTCTATATATTGGATAAAGAAAACCGGCTGCTGCCCCTGGGAGTAACGGGTGAATTATATATATCCGGGGCTGGCCTGGCCAGGGGATACCTAAACCGCCCCGAACTAACCTCAGAAAAATTTTGTCTCCGCCAGCCAGGGGGAGCGTTATTCGAGGGAACGAGGGGGCTTGCCCCCTTGTTATTAAAGAGAACAGGCAAAATCCATCTCCCCATTCAGCACCGCAATCATGCAGCCCTGCAGTTATCCCCTCATCATCCTCCCCAATACCCCATCACCCCATCACCCCATCACCCCATCTACCGCACCGGCGACCTGACCCGCTGGTTAACAGACGGTAACATCGAATTCCTGGGACGCATCGACCACCAGGTCAAAATCAGGGGATTTCGCATCGAATTGGAGGAGATCGAAGCCCAATTGGTGAAACATAAAGATATTAAAAAGGCAGTTGTCACAGCCATGGGGGATGAGCAAAGCGGTAAATACCTGGCCGCCTACCTGGTGCCAGTTCCTGGTATAAAAGAAAAAGAGTTTGATGTGTCCGCGCTGCGGGAATTTTTGCACCAGCATCTACCGGATTATATGATACCATCGTATTTTGTTCGATTGGAGGAAATCCCCTTAACACCCAACGGAAAGCTGGACTGCAGGAGATTGCCCGGACCCGGAACCGCGGGAATTGAAGGAAGTCCTGTTTATCAAGCCCCCCGGAACCCGATGGAAAAGAAACTGGTAGACATATGGTCTGAGGTCTTAGGAATTGAAAAAAACACCCTGGGCATCGATGATAACTTTTTTGAGCGGGGAGGGCATTCGTTAAGCGCCATTGTGATGACAGCCAACATCCACAAGGAATTCGACGTCATGATTCCCCTATCAGAGGTGTTTAAAATCCCTACCATAAAGGCTTTAAGCCGATACATTACCGAAGCACGGCCAACCCAGTTTATTCCCATCCCGGCCTTAGAGAAGAAAGAGTATTACCCATTGTCCATCAACCAGAAAAGGCTCTGGATTATCCAACAAATTGATCCCGGGAATTCAGCTTATAAATTAAATGGAGCAGCCCGACTAAAAGGTAAAAGCGGTGAAGGGGTGATTAGAAAAGCAATAGCCATGATATTAAAGCGTCATGAAAGTCTCAGGACAGGATTTGCCTGTGTAGATGGAGAACCGGTCCAGTTTATCAAGGAAGAGGTCGTCCCCTTTTTCAAATTTATAGATATCTCTGCCATGAACCGGGAAGAAAAACAAAAGACAATGGCCCATTTTGTTATCCAAGAAATCGCAGCCCCTTTTGATCTTTCCCAGCCTCCACTTTTCCGGGCGCTGCTGGTGAAATTGGACCAACAACACCATGAATTGGTATTTACCCTTCATCATATTGTTACTGATGGGTGGTCCATGGGGATATTGAACCGGGAATTTTTATACCTGTCCGAGGCTTATGCAAAGGGAGATGAAGTGGAACTGGACCCTATCAGGCTGCAATATAAGGATTTTTCAGGATGGCAAAATCAACAAGAGAATAACCAGGAACTCAAAGAAAAAGCGCATCGATACTGGCAGAAGATAGCTGGAACCGGGCTGCCAACCCTGACCCTGCCCTATGACTTCAATATTCAAGGAAATGATGATGAAAATATGAACTTAGAGGCATCCTTCAGTTTGAAAGTAGACAGGGAAACCCGGGATAGACTCAATCGCCTGGCCATCAATCACCACACCACCCTCTTCGTAGTCATGTTTGCTGCATATAACTTATTATTGTCGCTCCTATCCGGGGAAAAAGAAATTTTGTGTAATATCATCAATGCAGGAAGAGATCATTTTTCCCTGCAGGATATTGTAGGTTTTTTCGTGAAGGCCATGGTGGTGAAACAGACGGTGGACCCGCAAATAGGTTTTAATGATTTCCTGGACCAGGTAAAGCACACGGTGCTGGAGGCGTTTCAATATCAAAGGTATCCATTGGAACTGGTGGTCCAGGAATTGAAACTGAAATACCCACCGGTTCCAGCAGCGTTTAA
>Ga0316628_100000224_pt1 | contig 35643 bp, 31 predicted proteins | sample OWC_Aug_M2_C1_D5_FD_207648 | JGI IMG/M metagenome (GOLD analysis project Ga0316628, IMG submission 207648) | Wetland soil microbial communities from Old Woman Creek delta, Ohio, United States - OWC_Aug_M2_C1_D5_C | ecosystem: Environmental > Terrestrial > Soil > Wetlands | place: USA: Ohio...
AGGAGCGGGGCTGGGAAATATCTTCGGAAAGGTCCTGAAAAAGGGCGGGGCGGGACCCGACTTAGACAGGGATGAAAACGGAATGCCGAAGGGGGGACTCGAACCCCCATACCCTTGCGGGCACTAATCCCTCAAGCTAGCGTGTCTGTCTGGCGATGTCAGAGATAACGCCAGCGTTTTTTGTTTCCCGGTTGTATTATCTTTGAGGGCCGATGGACCGGCAGATGAACGAGCAGGCGATCGTCAGGCGGTGCCTCGAGGGAGACACCGAGAGCTTCCGGCGGATCGTCTCGGACCACGAAGGTCCTTTGATGGCCGCCGCCGTGACCATCCTCGGCAACCGCCAGGAGGCCGAGGACCTCTGCCAGGAGACGTTCATCCAAGCCTACCGTCACCTTGCCAGCTTCGACGGCGGGCGGAACCTGAGAGCCTGGCTTTACACGATCCTCTATCGCCGCTGCCTCAATTCCATCAGGAGGAGGAGGAGGCTCGTCGGCGTGCTGGACAGGTTGAGGGCTGAACCCCTTTCGCCATGGGTGCCTTCTCGCGACCCGGGGCCTGGCGATCCGAGCCCCCTTCCGGCAGTTCTCTTCGAAGCCCTCAATGCCAAGGAGCGGACCGTCCTTTCGCTCTGGGTCAACGAGGGCTTCACCGCCGTCGAGATCGCGGCTATCCTGGGGTGTCCCCAAGGCACGGCCCGATACTATCTCTTCAACATCCGCAAAAAGATCCGAGCCCTCGCGGAGAAAAAGCATGAGAACCTGCCGAAGCGTTGAGCTCTTCGCCCGGCTATTGCCCATCCGGGCCTGGAAAGGCGACATTTTGGAGCGCCATATCGAACGCTGCCCGGTCTGTCGGGCGAAGCTGGCCGTTCGAGCGGAGGCCCGGTCCTTTGTCATCGAACCGGAGTCCGTGAGCCTCTCGGACTTGGCATGGCCGGCAATGGAAGCCGCCATCCGGCAGGCGCCGCCGGAGCCGGTGCGTCGCAGAGTACCCGCGAAGATATTCTGGAGGCTGACTGCCGGCGTCGCGGCCACGGCCTCGGTGGTATTCTTGGTCGTTCTCGTCTCTCCGCCGACACGGCCGAAGAGTCCGATTTTGCCTCGGGCTTCGATCGAGGAGTTCCGGCTCGACTCGGTCGAAGCCATGGGCCGGCCGGCGAGGGCCCTGATCTTTCAACCCCGGGATTCCGGGATCACACTCATTTGGGTGGAATGAGCCGCAAAGGAGGTCCATCATGAACAGGATGATCGTCTTGCTCATGGGCTTCTTCCTTCTTGTCCCGTTTGCCTGGAGCCAAGGGCTGGACGAGATAAACGTCGTCGAGATGAGCTGGGCGCTCAAATGCTATCAAGGGATCCGGCCGGGCATGACGCCGTCGGCCGCGCCTACGGCGCCATCCTACGCCAAGCCGGAGTTCCTTGAAGGTCTGGGCCGGGACGCGGATTCCGTCAAGGAGCGGGACCTTATCCGCACGACGTACAACCTCACTGACGTCAGGCCCACGGCTCAAGCGGAGCTCTGGCTGAAGAAGGATGAGCCGTCAGGAGTCGTCATGATCGCCCCCGAAAGCGGCAGGCCTCTCACGGTCATGCTCGAGCGGCTGGACGCGAGCTGGCTTCACTATCGGGTCTCCGTCTATGAGAAGGACACGGGGTCGAAGGCCATCATGCGCTCCGCATTCACCATCCCGAGCGCGATGACCCTCAAGGACGCGGTCGTCTTCGGATTCGAGGATGCGGACAAGAATCCCGTCTTCCTCTCTCTCCGGATCTCCAATCTCTATGCCGAGGGAGCCGAGGCCGGCGCCCCCGTGGTAAAAGAGCCCACTCCTGCAGAGGCGGGCACGACCAAGGGGCAAGCCGCGGCCAAGCCGGTGATCGTCGCCCCACGCCTGATCCGCCAGGTCCCGCCAGTCTTCCCCGAGACCGCGAAGAAGGCGGGCCTCGAGGGGACCGTGGTCCTGAGCGTGACCCTGGACGACAAGGGGCGGGTCATCAAGGCGCGGGTGATCAGATCCATCCCCGAGCTGGATCAGGCGGCTTTCGACGCCGTCCGGCAATGGACGTATGAGCCGATGACCGTCGACGGGAAGCCCAAGCCGGTCGTTCTGACGGTGAATGTCGATTTCAAGCGCTGACGCGTGGTGCGCCGTTCATTATTGATGACGAGAAGTAGGGGGTTTGAGGAATGCCAAAGGGGCTAATGGGTCTCGTCAGCGGCGGGGCATTAGGCGGCTTTATTTACAGTCCAAAACCTCCTTGGTCTTTTCCTTCGGGAGTTCTGCTTCAAGCTTAAGTATTTGATATTGGTATTCTGCAACCTTGTCCTCGAATGTCTGCGGCAAATAACGTCTTTCAAACTCCACAACAGATAACAGGCCCTCGATGGATCTATTCTGTTTTTCTGGCATCGAGACTCTCCCTATATCTAATCTCAAAGAAGCGAGGATTCAGTTCTGGCCTAAAATACATTTTTCTTTTTATCCATATCATCCCATCTCCCTTCGATATGACAGCCACATCTATCGGCCCTCCCACAGTTTCAGGGGTCATCGTTACTCGCCGCTTTACCGATGTCAAGTATACCAATGCCTCAGCCAAAGAGGCAAGTTCATCTTTAGGAAGAACTTGGACCGCTTCCATGATCGGTCCATATCCTTTTTTGACTGAATCTTCCAACACTTTCTCGAAGGTCCGCATGAATTTTTCTTTATTATCAGACAGCACTGCACCAACATGAGCGCGCTCACCCTCAGTAACATTATTCAAATTCTCCATACTTTTGGCAACCTCGTCGCAAAGCCTCTTGCACAACTTAGAAACCGCTCTGCTTATCGTTGCCTTTAGGCTCGGTGATAAACCCTCCATAAAGGTGACGATCATTTCTTGCTGGGCAAATGGTACTATCGATGCGTTCTCTTCTTGAGATATTGATAAATCGTGCTGAACGATTCGTTTAACCCTTTTGTTAATTTTTCCTTCGATATAAAAAGACTTCAGAGAAGGAAAGAATTGATCCTGGCCAAATCCTGCAATAACAAGTCCCGATGAATACGCCAAATCCGAAGGATCCAGCGAGATTTTGACCAGCATATGCTTCGATATTTTTAGGAGAATCTCTCTTAATGCCTCATCAAGTCCTCCGAATAACGAAATTACTACTTCCCGTATTGTGGCATCGTAGACGCGTTCGCATTCAGCAACAAAATCGCTTTGAAAGATATCGAGTTGCGGTATTTGTTCCCATTTTATTAGCTCTGCCTCCAACGTATCTTTTAATACTTCTTTTGTTTCCTCGGCGTTCAGGACCGCCTTCTTTAACGCCGCCTTTTGATAGATATTCATCTCCACCTTTTTTTGAAGGTTCCGATATCTACTCGCAAGCATCTGTTTAATACACAAGAATTCATCCTTGGCGGTAAACATCAAGGCGTGTTTGTCCAGGTACGATATGAAATTATCCGCATAGTCACCAAGGCATGCAAAGGCAGTATTATTTAGGTCTGCCCTATATGATTTGATAACCGTCTCCCAGGGTATCCCCATAAACATAGCGGTGCCGTAAATCATCACTCCTATGGGTTGATAATTAGAAAGGGCGAATATCTTGTCTGCTGAGTTGTAGATTTTCGGTTGATTACCGCCTGAAGAAACTGCACTATCGGCTGCTAAAGCAACTGCTTCTTTATTAAGAACTGCGATTTCAGTCGTCATCTGATCCCCCAGTAATATTTAGTCCGATGTTCGTCTTTCGCACTGGAACGGCGGCCGCAGATCACCTAATTGGCAAAAAGGTTCATGTGAGAGACGCATAGTGTGCCGCAGATACTGCATCTGTATGAAAATTCTTTTAGAGACGGCTTCACAGGCCCGGTGCTATATGAAGGAATAAGTCTAGTCGGTTTTAGAGATTCCTTTTCACAGATTGGGCAATCTGCGGATCTAACTTTAAAGAGGCGAGACACGCAGGAGCTACAGACCTTATCCAGGCGGCGCTGGTCCTCTCCGCATGGCCATTCGTGCGCTGGCTGGCCAGGCCCGGTCTCGAAAATGCCGCTCTCCTTGGTGACTTCCGGATTACATCCCGGTTCTCCCCACATCCGGCAGATATGCATCAATCCTTCAATCATCTTTCCCCCCTCCTCGGAGAATATTCGCCTCTGTCACTCGTCTTCTCCTATGAGGCGTTGCCCCGCTTCCCATCGAGGGGCGTCCTTCTTCAACAGGGGCCCGCAGCCTGGGCCTGGGGGCCTTGGTTCTCGTTCTATAGCCGCCATTCCCGTCACCTTAGTCCTCGGTCAGATGATGATCAATAGTGATGTCCCCGAACTGGAGCTTCTGGTCCTGAGAATAGGCGAGTTTATATCTCTTCTGCAGGAGCAACTTCTTAGCCGCACTTTCTATGAACTTCGCTATGTCCAAATCCGGGCGAGCGAAAAAAGCTATATATATAGTGTCCATATATTTCAGCCGCAGGTTTATATCCTGCAGGCGAGCGTCCATCTCTTGCAGCTCCAAGTCCAGCCGATATCTGCTTATCGTTGGCCCTTCCTGGAGAGATTTCATCTTCTTTTCAAGAGCCTTCTTTTCTGCAATAAGACTGCTTGCCTTTTGTTCCGTTCTGTAGACCACAATATCGAGATCGTCAAGATACGCGCCTAGGTCTTTCGGAGTATCAATCTTCCCTACATAAGCATAGGCGCCCAGCTCAGTATGGCTAAATCCTTTGAATCCCGTATCATCAATAACGTCGCCGAGGAACCACTCATCGCTCGCGGGCACGAACCCTGCCAATTCCATCCTCCGTAGCAATCCCAGGGTGGCAAGAGAGCCCACGGTCTTCCCTGCCTCCTTAGCTTCTGATACCTTGACGGCTTCTCTGATGCCCCTCTCGAGTTCAGAATCGATATTCTCGGGTTTATACTTAATCGTGTCGTGGCTCTGTATATTAAAAGCGAGTTTGAGTCGGTCCTTTTGCAGAGGAATGATATGTTTCCCTAGTGAAGTCATGATGCCATATTCAAAATATACGTTGGGATTAGGGATTGGCGCTTTCTTTTTAATCGTATCGTCAAGAATCACTATACAAAATCTGGATTCAATGATCCTTCCGCAGATCTTTGTGCAGAAGATGTCCTGACCATAAGCGCGTTCTTTTACGGCGATACTCGCCTCGATGCCCAGTTTAGAGAGTTTCTCGGATATCAAGGCAAGAAGGGGATCGAGTTTTTTCTCAGATGGGCAGGCTATAAAGCAGGATTTCGATGCGCCAAAATATTTGCCGCATGGATGCTCTTTTCGGACAAAACATTTTTCGTTGGCAATCCCTGGGCTGGACGGAAACCTCCCTCTTTCAATTGAGGAGGGATACTTCATATATCTGCTACTCTGCCATGCCATTATGACCTCCTTTTACGAAGCCGGAATCATAAGAGCATACATGTCTTATCCCTCGGGCTTGTTGCCTGGCGTTAGTTCCTCGGGGAAAGCGGACTCTCACCTTTTCCCCTCTGTCCAATCCCGGGCAACGGTCCCGCAGACAGACTTGGCGGGAATAGCTTGAAGAAGGAGCTGGGGAGTCAAGAGATTCATCTTCTGCCAGTATTCGTCTAGGACTCCTATATATAGAAAACCGCGAATAGGGTCATTTTTCTCATTCTCCTAAAAAATATTTTTATGGCCTGGCCGGGTTCCCCCAGTCCCGCAACAGTCCGGGCGTCCCTGTATCTGTTTTTGTATCCGGCAACCGGGACGACAAGGGACGAGGCGGGATGACCCGGTATCTTATCATATGGGGGAAAGCCTCCCTTATGGGAGGAAAACGGAATGCCGAAGGGGGGACTCGAACCCCCATACCCTTGCGGGCACTAACCCCTCAAGCTAGCGTGTCTGCCAATTCCACCACTTCGGCATGAAAGAAGCGGATCTATTTCTTCTCGGCCGGGGCCGGGACCGGAGGCTTCTGGGTCTCGGTCTTCTGCTCGGGCTGGGTCGCCGGAGCGGTCGCCGCGGGGGCCTTCTCGTCGGGCTTGGTCTGAGGCACGGTCGTGGTCGTCTGGGCCGGGGCCTTCACGCCGCCGACGACCGAGGTCCCCTCCTTGCCGGAGAGGATCCACAGGCCGAGGGACGTCAGCATGAAGATGATGGCCGCCGCCGTCGTGACCTTGGAGAGCAGGGTCGCGTTGCCCCGGCCGCCGAAGGCGGTCTGGCTGCCGCCGCCGCCGAAGGCGCCTGCCAGGTCGGCCGCCTTGCCCGACTGGAGCAGGACGGCGAAGATCAGGATCAGGCAAACGATGACGTGCATGATGATGATTAAAGCGCTCACTTCTTTTCCCTATACGCTCGAAGGGCCTCTCTGGCGATGGCGATGAAGCCGTCGGCCTCGAGTGAGGCGCCTCCGACCAAGAATCCGTCGATATCCTCTTCCTTGAACAATGGATAGGAATTGGCCGGCTTTACCGAACCGCCGTAAATTATAGCACAACCGGCGGCCTCATTTCCATAGATTTCTCGCAGGCGGCCCCTGATATGGGCGTGGACCTCCTGGGCCTGCTCCGGGGTGGCCGTGCGGCCCGTGCCGATGGCCCAGACCGGCTCATAGGCCATGACGGTCCGCCCCATGTCCTCCCTGGAAAAGCCGGCAAGCCCCCGGGCCAGCTGCTCGTCGATCCGCCCGAGGGTCAGGCCGGCGTCGCGCTCGGCAAGGACCTCGCCGATGCAGACGATAGGGACAAGGCCGGCCTTGAGGGCGGCCTGGGCCTTGCGGTTGACCGTCTCGTCGGTCTCGCCGAAGAACTGGCGGCGCTCCGAGTGGCCGGCGAGAACGTAGGCGCAGCCGGCGTCCTTGAGCATGGGACCGGAGATCTCGCCCGTGTAGGCGCCCTTCTCCTCCCAGTACAAGTCCTGAGCCCCGAGAACCACGGACGATCCGGCGACACTCCCGGCGACCGCGGCCAAAGCGGTGAAAGGCGGGATGAGGACGAGGTCGCAGCCGGCCGTTTCCGGCCCCGCCGCGGCGATCTTCGAGGCGAGATCCCGGCCCGCCTCGAGGCCGAGGGGGTTCATCTTCCAGTTGCCCGCGACGAACGGGCTCCGGCGCCGTCCGACCATCTAATTTTCCAGGGCCGTGATGCCCGGCAGGGTCTCGTAGGCGACGTACTCGAGCGAGGCCCCGCCTCCCGTAGAGAGGTGGCTGATGCGGTCCTTGACGCCGGCTTTCTTGACCGCGGCGACGGAGTCCCCGCCGCCGACGATCGAGACGGCCCCCGAGGCCGCCACGGCCTGGGCCACGCCGATCGTCCCCTTGGCGAACTCGTCGATCTCGAAGATGCCCATCGGCCCGTTCCAGAAGATCGTCTTGGCCTTGGCGATGACCGCGCCGTAGGCGGCCACGGTCTTGGGGCCGATATCGACGCCCATCAAGCCTTCGGGGAAGGGGAGGCTCTCGACGATCCGCGTCGCGGCCCCGGCCTCCGGCGCCGCGGCCAAAACGTGATCCTGAGGCAGGTGGAAGCTGACCGCCTCGGCCCGGGCCTTGTCCAGGATGATGAGGGCGACCTCGAGCTGGTCTTCCTCGACGAGCGACGTGCCCACCCCGAGGCCTTGGGCCTTGAGGAAGGTGTAGGCCATGGCCCCGCCGATCAGGATGTGGTCCGCCTTGCCGAGCAGGCTCTCGATGATCTCGATCTTGTCCGAGACCTTGGCCCCTCCGAGGATGGCCACATAGGGCTTGACCGGCGTGTGGATGGCCTTCTTCAAGTAATCGACTTCGTTCTTCATCAGGTAGCCGGCGGCCTTGACCGGCACGTAGCCGGCGATGCCGACGACCGAGGCGTGGGCCCGGTGGCTCGAGCCGAAGGCGTCGTTGACGAAGATGTCCACGCCCTCGGCCAGCCGCTTGGCGAACTCGGGGTCGTTCTTTTCTTCTTCCTTGTAGAAGCGGACGTTCTCGAGGAGGAGGGCCTGGCCCTCGCCGAGGCCGCGCTTGAGCTTCTCGACCTCGTCGCCGACGACGTCGGGGGCCATCAGGACCTTGTTCGGCACGAGCTCGGACAGCCTCTTCGCCGCCGGCTTCAGGCTCATGGACGGCTCGACCTTGCCCTTGGGCCGGCCGAGATGGGAGGCGATGACGAGGCGGGCGCCGTGATCGAGCAGCCAGCTGATCGTCGGCAGCGAGGCCCGGATGCGCGTGTCGTCGCGGATCTGGCCCTTGTCGTCCAGGGGGACGTTGAAATCGACGCGCAGGAAGACGAGCTTGCCCTTGACGTCCAGATCGGTGATGAGGTTCATGCGCGCCTCACTTGGCGACGTGCTTGACGAGGTCCACGAGCCGGCAGGAATAGCCCCACTCGTTGTCGTACCAGGCGATGACCTTGACCAGGTTCCCGTCGATGACCTTGGTCGAGAGCAGGTCGATGATGCCGGAGCGGCGGTCGCCCATGAAATCGCATGAGACGAGCGGCTCGTCGGTGACGCCCAGGTAGCCTTTGAGCGGGCCCTCGGTCGCGGCCTTGCGGTATGCGGCGTTGACCTCCTCGGCGTTGGTCGGCTTGCGGACGACGGCCACGAAATCGACGAGGGAGACGTTGGGCGTCGGGACGCGGACGGAGAAGCCGTCGATCTTGCCCTTGAGCTCGGGCATCACCAGGCCGACCGCCTTGGCCGCGCCGGTCGTCGTCGGGATCTGGGAGACGGCGGCGGCCCGGGCCCGGCGCAGGTCCTTGTGCGGGGCGTCGAGGATCTTCTGGTCGTTGGTGTAGGAGTGGATCGTCGTCATGAAGCCCCGCTCGACGCCGAAGACGTCGTGCAGGACCTTGACCACGGGGGCCAGGCAGTTCGTCGTGCACGAGGCGTTGGAGATCACGTGGTGCTTGCTCGGATCGTAGGCCGCATCGTTGACGCCCAGGACCAGGGTGACGTCCGGGTCGGTGGCCGGGGCCGAGACGATGACCTTGGCCGCCCCGCCCTTCTCGATGTGCTGGATGACCTCGGGCCGCTTGGTGAACTTGCCGGTCGATTCGACGACGACCGAGACGCCCAGGTCCTTCCAGGGGAGCTGGCCGATCTCCTTGACGGCCAGGACCTTGATCTTGCGGCCGCTGACGATGATCGCGTCCTCGCCCGCGTGGACGTCCTCCTTGAACGTGCCCAGGACCGAGTCGTACTTGAGCAGGTGGGCCAGGGTCTTGGCGTCGGTGATGTCGTTGACGGCCACGTACTCGATGGCCGGGTCGTCCCAGGACGCCCGGAGCATGTTCCGGCCGATGCGGCCGAAACCGTTTATACCGACCCGGATAGCCATGTCAACCTCCATTTGGTGAGTCGAGAGAAGGGTAAACAAGGAATAACACAAGCCGGGGCCGAATTCAAGGCCGCCGCGGGCTACTTCGAGGGGCCGGGCAGCTTCACCGGCTCGCCGGCCCGCTTGGCCCTCTTCTGCTCGTACATGAGGAGGTCGGCCCGGCTGAGCATCTCCTCGATCGCGTCGGGCCGGCCCGGCTCGCGGGTCGTGACGCCGGTGCTGATGGCGAGGCTGAAGCCGGCCTCGGCCGAGGAGCGGCTGTTGAACAGGTCCAGCCGGTCCTGGAGCCTCCGGGTCAGCGACTCGACGTTCATCGGATTGGCCTCCATGGCCAGGATGGCGAACTCGTCGCCGCCGAGCCGCCCGATGACGTCCGTCTCCCGGAAGCTCTTCTTGAGGATGAAGGCGATCTCGACCAGGGCCCGGTCGCCCATCCGGTGCCCGCCCGTATCGTTGATCTTCTTGAGGTTGTCCACGTCGAGGTAGATCAGGGCCACGACCTTCTTCATCCGGTTGCCGGTCTTGAGGACGTGATCGGCGAGGGTCATGAAGCCGCGCCGGTTGTAGAGCCCGGTGAGATCGTCGTGGAGGGACAGGGCCCGGATCTCCTCCTCCATCCGCTTCCGGTCGGTGATGTCGGTCAGCACGGCCATGGTGCCGCCGAACTTGGCGCCCTGGATGCGCGGGCCGCCGCTGACGAGGAAGGTGCGCCGCGAGCCGTCGCGGTGCAGGAAGGGCAGCTCGTAGCGGTCGGAGATGCCCTTCAACCGCTTCTCGTCGGCGCGGCGGACGATCTGGTGATGGTCCTTGGGCACGAAGGCCAGGACGGGCTGGTCGATCATCTCGGACGGCGTGTAGCCGAGCATCTGGGCCGCGGCCGGGTTGACGAAGGTGAACCGGCCCTCGGCGTCCGTCAGGACGAGGCCCTCGGTCATCGTCTGGGCCGTGCTCTCGCTGAAGCGGCGGAGCTGCTCCAGCTCCTCCTCCGAGCGGAGCCTCTGCGTGATGTCCTTGAGGATGCCGATGATGCCGGCGACCCTTCCGTCGGGGAGCTGGTAGGTCGTCTTGATGAAGATGACGTGATGCTCGCCGTCCCAGGCCTGGAGGGGGGCCTCGTAGACCTGGTGCCCCGGCGCGGCCAGCAGGGCCTGGTCGTGCTCCTGGTGCTTCTCGACGATCTCCTGCGAGGCGACGTCGCCAATGGTTTTGCCGAGGAGCTCGCTTTTCGACCGGCCGAGGAGCCTCTCGAAGGCGGCGTTGGTCCCGACATAGCGGCCCTGGGTGTCCTTGAAAAAAGCCGGGTTGGGCATGACGTCGATGAGGACCTGGATGAAGTCGGTCATGGCCTTGTTGGCCTGGTCCCACTTGGCTTTCTGGAACCGCTCATGGGCCGAGACGGCCAAGCGCCAGAGCAGGATGAGAAGGGCGGCGCAAAAGACGACGAACGCCCCGGCGACGAGCGGCGCCAGCCGGCGCGGCGCGAGGAAAGCCCCGACGACGCCGGCGGCGAGAAGCAGGAAGACGACGATGAGCGGCCACGGGGACCTGCGGATCAAGATCGGGGTCGGGGCAGAGTCGGTCACGGCGGTTCCCTTCCTAGTTGCGTATTCCTTTAACACAGCGCCGGACGCAAAGTCAACCATCCGGGATTGTGATAGAATGCCGTCGGAGGGGCGCCATGAAGATCCTGACCTCCGCCGAGATGAGGGACATCGACCGGGCGGCCATCGAGGGCCTGGGCATCCCGGGCGTCGTGCTCATGGAGAACGCGGGCCTGCGGATCTACCGGGCCCTCAAGTTCCGCTTCCCCGAGATCGCCGAAGAGCGCATCGTCATCGTCGCCGGCAAGGGGAACAACGGCGGCGACGGCTTCGTCGTGGCCCGGCACCTCTTCAACGCCGGGGCCAAGCCGGAGGTCCTGCTCCTCGCCGCCCGGGACGAGGTCAAGGGCGACGCCGCGGTCAACCTGGCCGTGGCCGTCAAGTCGGGTCTCGCCGTCACCGAGGTCAGGGACGAGGCCTCCTGGCGGAAGGCCCGCCCCCGTCTCGATCGGGCGACCATCGTCGTCGACGCCATCTTCGGGACCGGGCTCGAGAAGCCGCTCGACGGGCTCTTCGCCAAGGTCGTGGAGGACATCAACCGCACCGAGGCCTACAAGGTGGCCGTCGATATCCCGTCGGGCCTTTCGGCCGACACGTTCGAGCCCATCGGGCCGAGCGTCGAGGCGGACCTGACCGTCACGCTGGCCGCGCCCAAGGTGGCCCATATCTTCCCGCCGGCCGCCGACCGGGTCGGCGAGCTGGTCATCGCCCCGATCGGCATCCCGCCCGCGCTCTTCAACAGGAGCGAGCTGAAGCTCGAGATGGTCGAGGAGCGGGCCGTGGGTCCCTATTTCGCCAAGCGCAAGAGGGACACGCACAAGGGGACCTACGGCCATCTCCTCATCTTCGCCGGCTCGCTCGGCAAGTCGGGGGCCTCGACCCTGGCCGGACGGGCCGCCCTTCGCACGGGCGCGGGCCTGGTGACCGTGGCCACGGCGGCCGGCGTGTTGCCGTCCATCGCCCGCTCCATGGCCGAGCTCATGACCGAGCCGCTCCCCGAGACGTCCGCCAGGACGATCGACGCCTCGGCCCTGGCGCGGGGCCTGGCCCTGCTCAAGGGCAAGACCGCCGTCCTCGTCGGGCCCGGGCTCTCGACCCATCCGTCCACGGCCGAGTTCGTGACCGGCCTCCTGCCGAAGATCCAGGTGCCCTGCGTCATCGACGCCGACGCCCTCAATATCCTGGCCTCGCACCTCGACGTCCTCGACGCGCTCGAGGCGCCGGCCGTCCTCACGCCGCACCCCGGGGAGTTCGCCCGGCTCGTCGGCCGCACGGCGGACGAGGTCGTCCGCCATCGCCTGGAGCTCGCCCCGGAGTTCGCCATGAAGCGGGAGGTCATCGTCGTCCTCAAGGGCTACCGAACGCTCATCGCCCTGCCCGACGGCCGCGTCTTCGTCAATCCGACCGGGAACCCGGGCATGGCCACGGGAGGGACCGGCGACGTGCTCGGCGGCATGATCGGCTCCCAGCTCGCCCAGAAGCACGACCTCCTCGGGTCCGTGCTCTCGGCGGTCTACGCCCACGGCCTGGCCGGCGACGTCGCCGCCGAGCGGCTGGGCGAGAAAGCGCTCGTGGCCGGCGATCTCATCCGCTTCCTCGGCCCGGCCATGAAAGAGCTCTCGGGGGAATGAGCCGCGCCGCGACGGTGGCCGTGACGCGCTCCGGCGAGGAAACGTTCGAGCTGGCCCGCCGGATGGCCGAACGGTTCACGGGGACCGAGGTCGTCCTGCTCACCGGCGAGCTCGGGGCGGGGAAGACGGTCTTCGCCAAGGGGATCGCCGCCGGCTCGGGCGTCGCGGACCCGGACCGCGTCGCCAGCCCGTCCTTCACCCTCGTCAATGTCTATGAGGGCCGGGGCCGGCGGATCTTCCACATCGACCTCTACCGCCTCGAGCGCGACGCGGAGATCGCCGATCTCGGCTGGGAGGACATGCTCGGGCAGGGGATCGTCGTCGTCGAGTGGGCCGAGAAGCTGACCTTCCCGGTCGACGGGATCCGGGTGCGGATCGAGGCCCTCGACGGCGACGAGCGCCGCATCACCATCGAAGAGGGACAGTCCCCTGCGGGGACAGTCCCTATTTCGAGAAGTTGACGAGCTCCGCTTTCAGCCTCTCCACGACCTCGGGCCGCCTCTTGGCCTTGCCGTCGAAGATATCCCTGGCCTGGACCGTCCCGCCGTAGAACAAGCCGTTGGCCTTGGGGTCATCCTGGAGAGACGAGCCCTGGAACGTGAGCCCGGCGTAGAGGCCCCGGCTCCGGGAGTAGGACAGGATCTCCGCCTTGAGCTGGGTATCGGTGCTGGCCTCGGCCGTGCGGCCGAGCGGTCCGGCGGCGACGCCGATGTCCGCGCCGAGCGTGAACTTGCCCCGGGCGATGTTCTCGATGCTCCGCTGCGTCTTGAAGACGAGGATGACGTCGGCCGACTGGACCCCCGCCTGCCAGCCGATGCTGCCGCCCTTGATGTCGATGAAGGCCGGATCGCTCCAGCCGCCCCCCGCGGTGCGGATGAGCACGACGCCGCTCCCGAAGCGGCCTCCGACCACGAACCCGGCCTTGATGACGTCAGGGATGATGGCGATGCCCGCGCAATCCCTGATCAAGCCGACCGGGATGCTCTTGTCCGACTCCTTCATCATCTCGTCGAGGACCCGGATGGCGTCCTCGACCTTCTTGACTTGGCCGGCGGACTCGACCGCCGCCGACTGAGCCGCCCCGCGCGGGGGGCCGGCGAAGGCCGGGGACAGGACCAGAACGACCGCCAGCGGCAGAGCCGCCCACTTAACGATATTCATGAATCCCTCCTTTTACTGATTGCGCTTGAAGGCCCGAATGAGGTCCTCCGCCGCCCGCCGGGCGTCGGGGGCCCCCATGATGGCCGAAACGACGGCGATGCCCCGGGCTCCGGCGTCGGCCAGCCGGGCCGCGTTGGCCGCGCCGATGCCCCCGATGGCCACGACGGGAAGACGGGTGGCCCGGGCGATCGTCCCGATCCCCTCCGGTCCGAGGACCGGCAGGTCCGTCGGCTTGGTCGAGGTGGCGAAGGCCGGGCCGGCCCCGACATAGTCCGCGCCGTCCCGCTCGGCCCCGACGGCCTCCTCGGCCGTGTTGACGCTGAGGCCGATGACCGCGCCGGACCCGAGAAGGCGCCTGGCCTCCGGGACGGGCATGTCCTCCTGGCCGAGATGGACCCCGGCCGCGCCGCAGGCCCGGGCCACGTCAAGGTCGTCGTTGACGAGGAGCGGGACGCGCCTCCCGGCGAGACGGCGGGCGACCGAGAGCCCGAGCTCGATGAAGGCGTCCCGGCCGAGTCCCTTGGCCCTGAGCTGGACGATGGTCACGCCGCCGTCCACGGCCGCCTCGACCAGCCCGGGTAGGTCGCGGCCCGCGGCATAGTCCGCGTCGGCCACGAGATAAAGGGAATAGTCAACACCCACGCAACCAGTATACAGGAAAGAGGGGACATGTACCCTTGGTGCGTGTCCCCAAGCGAGTGTTGCGAAGGCCGGGGCCCTTTGGTAGAGTAGGCTCACCATGAGCATCGACCTCAAGGGCTACATCTTCGACGTCCCCGATTTCCCCAAGAAGGGCATCGTCTTCAAGGACCTCACCCCGATCATCCAGAGCTCCCAGGCCTTCAATTTCGCCATCGACGAGCTCTCGGCCTGGGCGGCGACGCGCCGGCCCGAGCTCATCGTCGCCATCGAGTCCCGAGGCTTCGTCTTCGGCGCCGCGCTGGCCCGGGACCTGCGCCTGGGCATGACCGTCATCCGCAAGAAGGGCAAGCTGCCCCGCAAGTGCGTCTCGGTCCTGGCCCCCAACGAATACGCGGTCGAGCACTTCGAGATCCACGAGGACGCCGTGGCCCGCGGCCAGCGGGTCCTCATCGTCGACGACCTCATCGCCACGGGGTCCTCCTCCGTGAGCGCCATCAACCTGGTCAAGCTTCTCCAGGGCCACGTCGTCGGCTTCGGGGCCGTCGTCGAGCTCTCCTTCCTGAAGGGACGCGAGGCGATCGTGGCCGCCCATCCCGACGTGGCGGTCCACGCCCTCGTCCGCTACTGAGGAGGAAGGGGCGATCGGACGGGGCAGGGAAGAGGCATGAAGGGCGTTCTCGAGCGTCTGTTCCGGCTCGGCGAGAACGGCACCACCGTCCGCCGCGAACTCCTCGGCGGCGCGACGACCTTCATGACCATGTCCTACATCATCTTCGTCCAGCCGGCCGTCCTCGGCGCCGCCGGCATGGACCGCGGCGCGGTCATGGTCGCCACCTGTCTGGCCAGCGCCCTGGCGACGCTCCTGACCGGCCTCCTGGCCCGCTATCCGATCGCCCAGGCCCCGGCCATGGGCCACAACATCTTCTTCGCCGTCGTCGTCTGCGGCACGATGGGCTATACCTGGCAGGTCGCCCTCGGCGCCAATTTCATCTCCGGCATGGTCTTCCTTGTCCTGGCCCTGGCCGGCATCTGGGGCCGGGTCGTGGCCGCCGTGCCGGCCGCGCTCAAGTACGGCATCGCCGTCGGCATCGGCCTGCTCATCGCCCTCATCGGCCTCGAGTACGGCGGCCTCGTCGTCGGCAGCCCGGGCGTCCTCGTGGGCCTGGGCGATCTCGGCAGCCCGCCGGCCCTTCTCGCGCTCTTCGGCCTGGCCCTGACCGCCGTACTCCTCGTCCTGCGCTTCCCGGGGGCCATCCTGGCCGGCATCCTGGCCACGGCCGCCGCCGGCCTGCCGTTCGGCATCGTCAAGTTCCACGGCCTCACGGCTCCCGTGCCGAGCCTGGCGCCCACGTTCCTCAAGCTCGACATCCCGGGGGCGATCAGGTCGGGCCTCATCCCCGTCGTCTTCGTCTTCCTGCTCCTCGACGTCTTCGACGCCATCGGCACGCTCATCGGGGTGGGCGAGTCCGGCGGCTTCCTGAAGGACGGCAAACTGCCCCGGGCCGACCAGGCCATGCTCGCCGACGCCGCCGGCACCGTGGGCGGCGTCCTGCTCGGCACCTCGACCGTCTCGAGCTACATCGAGAGCGTCACGGGCATCGCCCAGGGCGCCCGGACGGGCCTGGCCAACGTCGTCACCTCGGCCCTCTTCTTGGGGGCCCTCTTCTTCGGGCCGGTCGCCGAGATGATCAGCGGAGAAGTGGCCTACAAGGGCCTCGCCCTGCGGCCGGTCATCGCCCCGGCCCTCATCATCGTCGGCTCGATGATGATGAAGTGCGTCAAGTCCATCGAGTGGGACGATCTCACCGAGGCCATCCCGGCCTTCCTGAGCATCGTCATCATGCCGCTCACGCTGAGCATCACCGAAGGCATCTCCTTCGGGCTCATCTCCTACGTCGTTCTCAAGGCCGTCGCGGGCAAGGGACGCCAGGTCCACTGGCTGATCTACGCCCTCGCGGCCCTCTGCGTCCTGCGCTATGCTCTCCAATGAGATCCTCATGCCGGACCGCTGAAGGGACAACGATCATGGACAGGTCCAAAGCCGCGCTCGCCGCCGGGCTGGCGCTCCTCGCTTTCGTCTCGGGCTGCGCCCGCCTTCCGTCTCCCGCGGCCGCGCCCCGGCTCGCCCCTCCCGACGCCGGCTGGGTCGCCCGGACCCTGCGGCGGATGACCCTCGAAGAGAAGATCGGCCAGATGGTCGCCTGCCGCTTCACGGCCGATTTCCGCAACGCCGACAGCGATGTCCTGGCCGCCCTGAACGATCTCATCGTCACGTCGAAGATCGGCGGCCTGATCCTGTTCGCGCCGGCCCGCGTCTACGAGACGGCCGAGCTCGCCAACGCCTTCCAGAGGAAGGCCAAGGTGCCGCTCCTCATGGCCGCCGATTTCGAGCGGGGCGCGGCCAACCGGATCACCGACGCGACCCTCTTTCCGCCCTTCATGGCTCTCGGTGCGGCCGGCTCCGAGGACCTGGCCTACGAGGTGGGAAAGATCACCGCCCTGGAGGGCCGGGCGATGGGCATCCATATGACCTACGCCCCGGTCGTCGACGTCAATGTCAATCCCGACAACCCCATCATCAACACGCGGGCCATCGGCGCCGACCCGGTCCTCGTCAGCCGCATCGCGGACGCCTTCATCCGCGGCGTGCAGGGGAACGGCATGATCGCCACGGCCAAGCATTTCCCCGGACACGGCGACACGTCCCAGGATTCGCACTCCCTCCTGCCGACCATCACCGCCGACCTCGACCGTCTGGAGAAGGTCGAGCTCTTCCCGTTCAAGGAGGCCGTGGCGGCCGGCGTGCGGGCCGTCATGACCGCCCACCTGGCCGTTCCGGCCCTCGACCCCACGCCCGGGCTGCCGGCCACCCTCTCGGCCCCCATCCTGACCGGCGTCCTGCGGGAAAAGATGGGCTTCAAGGGTCTCATCGTCACCGACGCGCTGGAGATGGCCGGCGTGACCAATGCCTTCTCCACGGAAGAGGCCTCTCTCAGGGCCGTCCTGGCGGGCGCGGACCAGCTCCTTCTGCCCCCCGAGCCGGCCAAGGTCATCGCCTATCTGGCCGCCGCCGTCCGCGACGGCCGCATCCCGCGATCCCGCATCGACGAGTCGGTGCGCCGCATCCTCCGCGCCAAAGCCTCGCTCGGCCTGAACAAGAGCCGCCTCGTCGATATCGCCGCGCTGCGCCGCCGCGTCGCGCCCAAGGCCTATCTCGACCTCGCCTCGGGCCTCTATGAGCGCTCGGCGACCTTGGTCAAGAACGAGGCCGGGGTCCTTCCCCTCGCGGCGGCCCCGGACAAGCTGGCCGTTCTCGCGCTCTGCAGCGATCTCGGCGATTACTACGCCGGGCGGCCCTTCGTCGAGGCCCTGCGGTCGAGGTTCCCGGCCGCCGCGGCCTTCTACGCCGACGGCGACACGGGCCAGGAGCGGCTCGACGAGGCCTTCGCCGCGGCTTCGACGGCCGAGGTCGTCGTGGTGGGCGTGTACTCGAGGCTCGTCGACCGGAAGGGGAGCGTCGGGCTCGAGCCCCGCCACATCGACCTCATCAACCGGCTGGCCTCTCTTCCGGACGGGCCGAAGGTCGTCGTCGTCTCCTTCGGCAGCCCCTACCTCCTGCGTCAATTCCCGGACATCGACGCTTATCTCTGCCTCTACAAGGACGCGGCGGAGGCCCAATCGGCCGCCGCCCGGGCCCTGGCCGGTGAGATGGACGTCACCGGCAGGCTGCCCGTCTCGATCCCGGACCTTTATCCCATCGGCCACGGCCTCGAGCTGAAGAAGAGCCGCTGAAAGGGGACTCCGATGACTTACAAGTTCATGGGCCGGACCGGCGTCAAGGTCTCGGCCATCGCCTACGGCACGATGTCCTTCGGCGGCGACGCCGACGAAGCGGCGTCGAAGGCCCTCTTCGAGGCCTGCCGCGCCGCGGGAGTCAATCTCTTCGACTGCGCGAACCTCTACGGCGGCGGCCGCTCGGAGGAGATCCTGGGCCGCCTCATCAAGGACTGCCGGGACGAAGTGCTCATCACCAGCAAGGCCTATTTCGCGACCTCGCCGGACGTCAACGCCATGGGCGCGTCGCGCCTCCATGTCCTCCGCGCCGTCGAGAAGAGCCTCGGGCGGCTGCAGACCGACCGCCTCGATATCTACTATGTCCACCGCTTCGACGACCGGACCGTCCTCGAGGAGACCCTGCGGGCCCTGGACGACCTCGTGCGTCAGGGCAAGGTCGTTTATCTCGGCGCCTCCAATTTCGCCGCCTGGCAGGTCGCCAAGGCCCTGGGCATCTCGGCCAAAGAGGGATGGGCGTCCTTCGCCTGCATCCAGCCGATGTACAACCTGGTCAAGCGTCAGGCCGAATCCGAGATCCTGCCCATGGCCCGGTCCGAGGGCCTGGGGGTTTTCCCTTACAGCCCGCTCGGCGGGGGCCTGCTTTCCGGAAAATACGGCCCCGGGCTCAAACCCGAATCGGGGCGGCTCGTCAGCAACAAGATCTACGCCACCCGGTACGGCGAGGACCTCAACTATGAAGTGGCCGGCCGTTTTGCCTCCTTTGCCAGGGAAAGGGGTTTCGATCCGGCCTCGCTGGCCGTGGCCTGGGTCGGCTCCCACCCGGCCGTCACGGCCCCTCTCGTCGGGGCCCGCAGCACGGCCCAGCTCGCGCCCCTTCTCGCCGCGGCCGATATCGCCATGACGCCCGAGCTGAGGGCCGAGATCGCCGCCCTCTCGCCGGAGCCCGCCCCGGCCACGGACCGGAGCGAGGAGCGGACGAGCTTCAATTTCGGCATCCGCTGACCGACACATCCCGAGAGGCCGCGCGTTTGACGCGGCCCGGCCGCCGGCCTATGATGGCCCCGATAAGCGAGGAGGTCCCATGACGAGATCCTTCGGGCCCCGCGCCATCGCGCTGGCCGCGGCCCTGCTCATCTCCGGTCTCCTGCCGGCGCTCGCTCTCGAGCCCCCGACGCGGGAGCAGATCGCCCGCTACCGCCTCGACGGCACCCTGCCCGCCCGCGTGGCCCGGGCCCGGGCCATCGGCAACCACCGCCTCCCGCCGCGGTCGGCCGCTCGGCTCAAGGCCAATCTGGACCGCCTCACGGGCCGCCGGCCCGCCCCTTCCACCACCGCCCACGTCCCGGCCCCGCTGCGCATCCGCTCCTCCTCCGCGTCCGTGCTCGCCCCGCCCTCCGCCTGGGAAGGCATGCCGACGACCGGGACGGTCAAGATCCTCGTCCTGCTCCTCTCTTTTTCCGATTACGCGGGCGCGACCGACAAGGCCGTCCTCGAGTCCCGGCTCTTCGGCTCCGGCACGGGCGTCCCTCCCTACGACAGCCTGGCCAACTTCTACGACCGCTCCTCTTACGGGCAGCTCGCCATCACCGGCAACGTCCTCGGCTGGTACCAGACCTCCTACGCCCGGAGCACGATCAATGCCACGGACTCCGGCAGGGAGAACGTGATCAAGGAGGCGCTGAACTATTACGACGCCCAGGGCCACGACTTCTCGCAGTACGACAATGACGGCGACGGGACGATCGATTATCTCTGCGTCTTCTGGAGCGGTCCGCACGAGGACTGGTCCGATTTCTGGTGGGGCTACTACACCGGGTTCTACGATGCCGCCTATCGCCTGGACGGCAAGCGCCTCGCGAGCTATTCCTGGCAATGGGAGCTCTACAATTACCCGAGCGGGTCGTTCTCGCCGGCGACGATCATCCACGAGACCGGGCACGCCCTGGGCGTGCCGGACTACTACGACTATGACGACGCGGTCGGGCCGAGGGGCGGCGTCGGCGGCCTCGACATCATGGACAGCGAGGGGGACCACAACGGCTTCTCCAAGTTCATGCTCGATTGGATCACGCCCACGGTCGTCTCATCCGGGACGCAGGCGGTCACCCTCCGGGCCTCGGGGCTCTATCCGGACGCCGCGCTGTTCATGCCCAACGCCGTGGGGGGGAGGATCTTCGACGAGTACTTCATGGTCCAGAACCGCCTCCGCTGCGGCAACGACACCGGTCTTTTCACCCACGGCGACGGCCTCATCGTCTGGCACATCGACGCCCGGCTCAACACCTGGAGCACCGATTTCCTCTACGACAATTCCTATACGGCGCACAAGCTCCTGCGCCTGATGGAGGCCGACGGCCTGGAGGAGATCGAGACCTATGCGGCCTACGCCGACGCGGGGGATTATTATCGGGCCGGGGCGGCCTTCGGACCCGCGACGTTCCCTAACACGGATCGCTACAGCGGTTCGTCCACGGCCATGACCCTTTCCGCCATCACGGGGACGACGACGCCCATGGGCGCGACCATCACCTCCACCGAGGACGCGCCGGCCGTGTCCATCACCGATCTCGCGGCCGGCCAGACGGTCTATGGAGCGCTTCCCGTGTCCGTGGACGCGAGCGACAGCGGGGGTGTCGCCCGGGTCGATCTCTACATCGACGCCGAGCTCGTCCAGACGCTGACCGCTCCGCCCTACGAATTCACCCTCGACACGACGCAAGTCGAGAACGGGACGCGCAGCATCAGGGCCGTCGCCACCGACACGAACGACCTGACCGGCCAGGACGCCGTCTCGGTCTACGTGGACAATATCTTCCCGCCCTTGAATCTCCTGGCCGCGCGGTCGGCCAACCGGAGCCTTCTCTTGCGGGAATACGTCAACGTCGTGAGCTGGAAGGACAACCCCCGCAACACGAGCCTCCGGAAGTACCGGGTCTACCTGGTCACGACCGGCGGCCGCGAGCTCCTGGCGGAGGCGGACAAGGCCGCGGTCGCCAGCACCTACCGCTTCCTGCACCGCGGGGTCGGCCGGACGGGAACGTACACCTATGAGGTCGTCGGCGTAGGGAACCTTGACCGGGAGGGGGTCGCCGCCACGGCGACGGTAAGATGATCGCGGGGGGGGAGGCCGGAGCCGGCCCGCCCCCCGGGATCGGACGTTCGAAAGTTCGCCTTATTCGTAGACGAGGATCTCGACCCGCCTGTTCTGGGCGCGGCCTTCGCGCGTGCCGTTGTCGGCGATGGGCATGGAGCTGCCCAGGCTGACGACGGACATCCGGTGGAGCGGGATGCGGTACTGCTTGTAGAGGTACATCTCGACCGCTTCCGCCCGCTTCAGGCCGAGGGCCTGGTTGACCTCATCGGTGCCGGTGTTGTCGGTGTGGCCCTGGATCTCGATGTAGACGCCCTTGTTCTCGGTGACGAGCTTCTGGACGAAAGCATCGAGGATGCTCTTGGCCTCCGGCGTGAGCGCCGAGCTGTCGAAGCCGAACTTGGCCGCGTCGTTCTTCAGCGTGGCCGTCATGACCAGGTTGCCCTTGATCATCGTCTTGACCTCGCCGATCTCGCCCTCGACCTGCTTGAACTGATTGTCGTGCTGGGAGATGAGCGAGCCGATCGTGGCCAGCTTCTCGTCGTGCTCGGAGATCCGCTTCTGGTTCGCCTCGACCTCGGTCGAGACCTCGGAGATCTTCTGATCGAGGGTCGCCTGCTCCGTCCGGACGAATTTCTTCGTGGCGCAGGCCGGTCCCGTGATCAGGGCGGCGAGAAGCAGGAATCCGGCGAGCAAGATGAGCTTCCTGTTCTTCATGAGAACCTCCTGATAATGATTCTTGGCGGGCGGCTGATCGCCGCCTTGGCCCCCAAACTCCGCACAACAATATTAGGGGTTTTTGGCAAAAAAATAAAGAGCGGGACCAAAAATACCCCGTTGCGGGGACGGCCAGTCCCGAGGGGGAGGGGGCGAGGCGAGGGCCTCAGTACCCCTGGCGGGTGCGGACCTTGTGCTTGGCGCTGGGCGTCTGCACCCGGATCCAGCGGTAGAGGTCCGAAGTGTCCTGGTAGGAGGTGTAGCCGATGATGTACTGGTGGGCCTGCTCGTTCCGGATCTCCCGGATGACGTCGGCCAGGTCGGTCGGCTCGGTCAGGAACCAGGCCTTGCCCCCCGTCGCACGGGAGAACTTCTCCAGGGTGGCCATGATCCCCGTCGAGGTCGTTCCTTCCGGCCGCTTGAGCCCGACGAGCTGCTCGTTCCGGGGGATCTTGTAGCCGATCGTATAAATGGGGACATCGACCCGCCGGGCGATCTCCAGGGCCTGTTCCGGCGTCGTCTGGCTGTCGTTCTCGATGCCGTCCGTGACCAGGAGGAGGGCCCGCTTCTCGTTCCTGGCCCTCGTCGCGAACTCGGGCGAGACGGCCACGGCGTCGTTGAGGGCCGTCTGGCCGTAGGCCTGGGTCGCATCGAGGACCTTCAGGAACTCCTGCTTGTCGGCCGAATGCTTGGCCGCGACCTCGACCTGGCCGTCGGCGAAGAGAAGCAGGGCGATCTCGTCCCGGGGCCTGAGGAGACGGGTGGCCAGGCTGCGCAGGGCCGCCTTGCACTCGTTCAGCTTGTTCTCGAGGGCCATGCTGCCGCTGACGTCGAGGAGGACGGTCAGGCTGAGCGGCGCCCCGAAGTCGTGGTTGAAGTAAGTGATGGGCTTCTTCTTGTTGTTCTCGAAGATGGCGAAGTCTTTTTGGGTCAGATTGTTGACGAAGCGGCCCTTGCCGTCCTGGACCGTCACGGCCAGAGTGATGGCCCGGACGACGTATTCATGGGCGGCCTTGTCCGGGACGGTCTCCTGGGCCGCGAGCGGCGCAGCCGACAAGACGGCTGCCAGGAGCGCCAGGACTATCGTGATGACCGATTTATGTCTCATACTTCGCATTAAGCCCAACAATCCAAAATACACCCTGGCCGGGCTGAAATCAAGGCACGCAGGGACCGGCCGGCTGGCTCTTACATCCGGTTTTGTCGGACCGGAGCCGCCTTTTTGCGAAAAAAAGCCCCTCGCCGGACCCGCGGCCCATTTTCTTGACTCCCACCCGGCGCTTGGATTATAGTCGTCATTACGGTTCCGACTGGCAAACTCAATGGATTCTTTGGAACGCGGGGCCATAATCCCGGCGTCGGCATAGCACTCTTTTTTAGCGGCCGCCCGGCCGCAGCGAAAGGAGGAGGTGACGATGGCAAAGAAACCCGATAGAGTCGCTCTTGGCCCCGGTCTGGGAAAGGCCCGGACCGGCATCCGGGGACTCGATGACGTCACCGACGGCGGCTTCCCGCGAGGCCGGACGACCCTCATCGTCGGCGGCCCCGGAACGGGGAAGACGCTGATGGGCATCGAATTCGCGGTCAAGGGCGCCGCCGAATACGGCGAGCCGGCCGTCATCATGGCCTTCGAGGAGACGGGCGAGGAGCTGGCCGCCAATGTCAAATCCCTCGGCTACGACCTGAATAAGCTTGCAGCGGCGAGAAAGCTGGTGGTCGATCATGTCAAGATCGAACGCCACGAGATCGAGGAGACGGGCGAATATGACCTCGAAGGCCTGTTCATCCGGCTCAACCACGCCATCGAATCGGTGGGGGCCAAACGGGTCGTTCTCGACACGATCGAATCGCTCTTTTCCGGCCTGCCCAACGCCGGCATCCTCCGGGCCGAACTGCGCCGCCTGTTCGGCTGGCTCAAGGACAAGGGCATGACCAGCGTCATCACGGCGGAGGCGGGCAACGGCCACCTCACCCGGGAGGGCCTGGAGGAATACGTCTCCGATTGCGTCATCCTTCTCGACCACAGGATGGAGGAGCAGGTCCCGACCCGCCGCCTGAGGGTCCTGAAATACCGGGGCTCGTCCCACGGGACCAACGAGTATCCTTTCCTCATCACCGACACCGGCATCACCGTCATGCCCGTCACCTCCCTGGCCTATTCCGAGCGCGCGGCCGGCCGGGAGAGGATCTCATCGGGCATCCCGGGGCTCGATGCCATGATGGGCGGAAGGGGCTACTACCGCGGCGCCATGGTGCTCGTGTCCGGGACGGCCGGCACGGGCAAGACGAGCGTCGCGGCCAAGTTCGTGGACGCGGCCTGTACCAGGGGAGAGCGCGCGATCATCCTGGCGTTCGAAGAATCCCCCAGCCAAGTCACGCGGAACATGAATTCGATCGGCATCGGCCTCGACCGTTGGATCAAGAAGGGCTTGCTCAGGTTCTATGCGCCGCGGCCGACCGTCTATGGGCTGGAAACCCACCTCGTCACGATGCAGCGCCAGGTCGAGGACTTCGATCCCCAGGTCGTGATTTTGGACCCCATCTCGAACTTCAACATGGTCGGGACCAGGCGGGACGTCCGTCTCATGCTGATGCGTTTCGGCACGTTCCTGAAGAACAGGGGCATCACGGCGCTGTTCACCAGCCTGACCCCCGGCGGAGAGAACCTCGAGTCCACGACCGTGGCCATCTCGTCCCTGGCCGATACATGGATCTTTCTCAGGGACATCGAGCTCGGCGGCGAGCGCAACCGAGGCATATACGTCCTCAAGTCCCGGGGCATGTGCCATTCGAACCAGATCCGCGAATTTGTGATAACCGATAAAGGCATCGACCTCCTCGACGTCTATCTCGGCCCCTCCGGCGTCCTGACGGGTTCGGCCCGGGCGACGCAGGAGGCGGAAGACAAGGCCCGGATGCGCAGGCAGCAGCAGGAGATCGCGAACCTCGAAGCCGACGTCAAGCGGAAGCGTCTCGAGGCCGAGGCCCAGATCGCCCGGCTCCGCGGGGAACTGGAGAGGGGAGAGATCGAGCTTCAGCAGAAGATCGCTTACGCCCAGAACGGCCTTCGGGCCCAGGCCCAGGAGCGCACGATCATGGCCAGGAGCCGCAAGGCCAGCGGCGAGATCCCGAAGAATCAAGCGCGCCCGGGGCGAGGGCCTAAGAGGAGGGGCTGAGCCATGCCGACCAAGAAGAAGCGCTCGATGCAGTGGGAGCTTCGGCTTTACGTTGCGGGGCAGACGCCCAAGTCTCTGGCGGCGTTCGCCAATCTCAAGAAGATCTGTGACGAGCACCTGGCGGGAAAGTACCGCATCGAGATCATCGATCTCCTCGAGAACCCGCAATTGGCCAAGGGAGACCAGATCTTCGCCATCCCGACGCTCGTGAGGAACCTGCCACAGCCGCTCAAGAAGATCATCGGCGACCTTTCGAACACCGAGCGGGTCCTGGTCGGTCTCGATATCAGGCCGGCCGCGTGAGGCCCTGAGAATACCGAAACGGGGAAAGATCATGACTCAGAAACGGCCGGCAAAGACCAAGCCGAAAAAGCCCGTGGACAGATTCCCGGAGTTCGATAAGGCCCTCCGCGCGGAGCCGACTTCGACCTATGTGTTGAAGCTCTACGTCACCGGCTCGACGGCCCGTTCGGTCCGGGCCATCGAGAACCTCAAGAAGATCTGCGAGGAGCGCCTGAAGGGGCACTATCGCCTCGAGATCATCGATATCTACCAGCAGCCGGAGCTGGCCGCCAAGGAGCAGCTCGTCGTGGCCCCGACCCTGGTCAAGAAGCTGCCGCTGCCGCTGCGGACCTTCATCGGCGACCTCTCCCAGACCGAAAAGATCCTGGTCGGCCTCGATCTCGAGGCCAAGAAGGAATGATGGTCAAGAGGAAGACAGGCGGGCTCCGTCGCGGGACTCTCGCGCCCCCCGGGAAGGCGCAGGAGGAGATCGCCAGGCTCAGGCAGCGGCTCGAAGAGGCCGAGGAGAGCCTGGACGCGATCCGCAGCGGATCGGTCGACGCGCTGGTCATCAAGGGGCCCAACGGCGACCAGATCTTCACCCTGAAGGACGCCGACCGGCCTTACCGGACCATCATCGAGAACATGGGGGACGGGGCCGTGACCATCCGTGAGGACGGCCTCATCCTCTATGCCAACAAGCAGTTCGCGGAGATCATGGGCCTGTCCCTGGAGAAGCTCCTCGGCGGAAATCTTTTCGACCTCGCCGGACCCCGGAGCCGGGCGGCCCTCAAGGAGCTGATCGATAAGGCCGGGAAGGCGGGCGCCCATGAGGACGTCGAATTCGCTCGAGGCTCGGGGCGGCCCCTGCTGGTCCATCTTTCGCTGGCGCCCATGAAGATCGACGGCATCCAGGCCTTGGCGGGCGTGACCGCGGACGTCACCGAGGAACGGCTGACACAGCAGAGACTCCGGCAGATGGAGAGGACCGAAGCCTTGGGCCGTCTGGCCGGGGGCGTGGCCCACGATCTGAACAACATCCTCCAGCCCATCATCGTCAACGCCGAGCTCCTGCTCGAAGAGGCCGAGCCCGGCAGCAGCCGCTGGGCCCTTCTCAATAACATGATCGAAGCCGCCAACCGTCAGAAGAGCCTCGTCAAGAGGATCCTCTCGTTCACCCGCCAGACCAAGCGGGTGCTCAGCCCCTTGGCCGTGACGCCGCTGGTCGTCGAAGCGGTGAACCTCCTCAAGCCGTCCCTTCCGGGGAACATCGAGATCGACCTGATCGCCGATTCCCTGGAGGATACGGCCAATGGCGATCCCTCGGAGCTGCATGAGCTGGTCACCAACCTCTGCAGCAACGCCGCCGACGCCATGGAGGAGAGGGGAGGGACGATCGAGATCTCGCTGCGCAACGTCACGGTGACCGCCGAGGATGCGAAGCCCGAGCTCCAGCCCGGACGGTTTCTGAAGCTGACCTTCAAGGACGCCGGGATCGGCATCCCCGCCCGGGACCTCGACCGGGTCTTTGACCCCTTCTTCACGACCAAGGCGGCGGGGAAGGGGACCGGCATCGGGCTTTCGGTCGTCAAGGGCATCGTCAACGGCCACGGGGGCTCGATCACGGTCGAGAGCGAGGTGGGCCGGGGGACCGAGGTGGCCGTGCACCTGCCGCTCGTCTGCGTCCCCCACGCCCCGGCCGTCAAGGGGACCTGGGACCGGCCGGAAAGCTCCTCGGGCCGGCGCATCCTCGTCGTGGATGACGAGGACATGGTCCTGGATACCATCCAGCGGGCCCTATCGTCTTTCGGCCACAAGCCGACGGTGGTCAACGACGCCGCGGCGGCACTGGCCCTGTTCCGGAGCGTGCCCAGGCAATTCGAGCTGGCCATCATCGATCAGAACATGCCCGGGGTAACGGGACTCGAGATGGCCGCGGAGATGCGGCGGCTCAACGCGTCCATTCCGATCCTCCTTGCCACCGGCTACAGCAAAGCCGTGGATGACCGATCCCTCCAGGCTTCGGGTGTGACCGCGGTCCTGATGAAACCCTTGAGCTTGAAGGACCTGATGACCGCGATCGGCTTCGCTCTGGCCGATCAGCGGAAAAGGGAATAGGCCGGAGTTCCCCCGGTCCTCGTCCGCTAGCGGATGGCGCCCTTGAGGTCGGCGGGGCCGACCTTCGAGCTCTTGAGGATGATCTCCCTCGCCGGGGCGAGCTTGCCCCAGAGGTTGCAGTTCATCACGCCGCGGACCCGGCCCTCCTTGAGGTAATAGATCGAGCCGGTGTCGAACTCCTTCTGCCAGTCGGCGAAGATCTCCAGCCGCGGATCGATCTCGCCCACGGCCTCGTAGCCGAACTTGAAGAGGTCCGAGAAGAAATACGGCATGTAGGTGAACGGCTCGCCGGCCCCGGCCATGTTGCGCCCGGCCTGCTTGCCCTGGCTCAGGGCGTTGTCCCAGTGCTCGATGCGGGTCATCACCCCGAGCGCGTGGTGAGGAAAGCGGGCCGCGTCCCCGGCGGCGAAGATCCCGGGGGCCGACGTCTGGAGCTGGGCGTCGACGACGATCCCGTCGTCCGTTCGCAAACCTGCGGCCTCGGCCAGCCCGGTCTCGGGGCGGATGCCGATGCCCGCGACGACGATGTCCGCTTCGAGCGCGGCCTTCCCCGCCGTGCGGACGAGGAACCGGCCCTCGCGCCGCTCGAGCGAGGCCGGCCTGTCTTCCGAGACGATCTTGACGCCTTGGCCCTCGTAATAGGCGTTCATGGCCTGGCCCAGGGAGGCGGGAAAGACCCGGGAACAGAGGTGCTTTTCGGGAAAGAGGAGCGTCGCTTCGACCTTGTTGAGGGCGAGGGCGGCCGCGATCTCGGAGCCGATGAAGCCGCCGCCGATGACGAGGGCCTTCCGCCCCGCGACGGCCTCTCCCCGGAGCTTCGTGTAATCGTCGAGGTAGCGGTAATAGATCAGGCCCTCGAGATCGCCGCCCGGGATCGGAAGGGGCCGGGGGACGCCGCCCGTAGCGATCAGGAGCTTCTCAAAGCGGTAGGTCTTCCCCTTGGCATCCGCCGCCGTCCGTTGTGAGAGGTCGATCCCCTTGATCCGCGTCTCCTCGAGGACCTTGACCCCGTTCCGGTCATAGAAATCCCGGCTGTCGACGAAGACATCTTCGACCTTCTGCGTCCCGAACCAGAGCTCCTTGGTCAGGGGCGGGCGGTTGTAGGGCAGGTGGCCCTCGAGGCCCACGACGAGGATGGAGCCGGAGGCGTCGATCTCCCGAATGCCCTGGACCGCCGAGGCCCCGGCCCGGCCTCCGCCCACGATGACATATTTATAGACTTTTTCCGGCATCGCACCCCCCTCGATTCAATCTTAGCAGATACGGGAGGCTTATCAAGCCGCCGGATCGTTCGTCCCGAGCAGCCTGACCCGGGTCCAGACCTTGACCGGCTTCGAGAGGTCGGGGTTCATGTTCGGCCGCAGCGCGCCGCGCATGCCGCCCTCGGGTCCGCCCATGGCCGCCCCGCCTCCGACGCCGCCGGGCACCCCGCCCGGCCGGCCGCCGATGCCCTCCGGGCCTCGAGGCCGCCCGGTGAGGTCGGCCCGGCTCGAGAAGAAGCCGACGCCGACGATGCCGTTGCCACCCGTGGCGCCTACGGCGAACGGACGCCCTTCGGAGGCTCTGAGTGGGATCCTGATCTCGAGGACATGGGCGCCGCCGGCTTGGCCTTCGCCGACCTCGAGGCCCATCTCCGCGGCCGCTTCGGTCGAGAAGCGCCTGAGGACGTTGCCCCCCGGGCCGAGCCATTCGAGCTCAGTGGCCCCGCCCGGCCCTTCGCCCTCGCCCCTTTCCGGGCTGGGAGGCCCGCCCGGGGCCATCCGAAGACCAAAGCTCTTCCTGGTCCCCCCCGAGGGATCGAACCAGACGGTCCAGCCCTCCGGCCGGGCCGACCCCGGTCGTCCGTCTCCTTCCCTGGTCAGGACGATGAAGAGGTCATCGCGGTCGTTGATGAAGCCGACGAAGAGACGGTCTTTCGCGACATAGGACAACGCCCCGTTCCAGTCCTCGGCGTCGCCATCGACGACGATGGCATGCCGGGGAGCGAAGCTCGGAACGAGATAGATCCGGCCGGCGCATGCCCAGGCCGCAATGAGCAATGGAAGGAGGAGTGAGACGGCCGGCCCGAGCTTCCGCATGTCGTTTTCTCCCTTTCAGATATCAAACGCCGCGACCGGGGAACTCGTTGCCCTCGGCTTTCAGGCGCCGTCGACCACTCCGGCCGTCGATTTTTGGGGCATCTGCTATAATGAAGGAAGCAAACATAGGAGGTGATCATGTTCTGTCCAGTCTGCTGGAAAGAGTACCCCAAGGGCATGCGCCACTGCGATTCCTGCCGGGCCGACCTGATCGACGAGAATCCCGCCGGCAAGCCGGGCCACGAGGGCCACGAGCACGAGAAGCCGGCCGAGAAGGGCCCGTCTCCAGAGGGCGAGAAGAAGCCCAAATAAGAATAGCTCATCGAGCTTTAGTGCCGGCTGCCCGTCACGACAGGACCGGCCCCGCCGTTCATTGACACCTGGACGGGCCGGGGACTATCATCTTCGAGAATGGCCTCGCCAATTCTCCTCTGAGGAGGGTCCCCATGAAACGAGCTTGGTCCGTCCTTTTCGTCGCCGTCCTGATCCTCTCCGGCCTGTCCCTCGCCCAGGCCAAGAAGCCCGCGACCTTCGCCGATTTCGGCCGCTGGGAGTCCCTGGCCCGCGGCGGCGCCTATGGCGGCCTCTCGCCCGACGGCCTCTGGCTGGCCTACGGCGTCAACCGTTCCGATCGCAGCAATGAGCTGCGCGTCCTGAAGCTCGCCGACGGCTCGGTCAAGGTCGCCGCGTTCGGCACGCAGCCGCTTTACTCGGTCGATTCGAAGTGGCTCGCTTATGCCATCGGCATGTCCGAGGCGGACCAGGAGAAGCTGAGGGCCGACAAGAAGCCCGTCCACAACAAGCTCGGCCTGCTCAACCTGGCCTCGGGAGAGACGGTCGTCTTCGACGACATCGAATCCTTCGCTTTCAGCCGCGACGGGTCGTTCCTGGCCATGGATCACTACGCTCCCACGCCCGCTTCGGGTCCGCGCGAGGGGAGCGGACCGGGAGCGGCGGGGGCCGGCGCGGACGAGGGCGGGGAGAAGCCGGGCACGCTGGTCGTCGTGCGCAACCTCGCCACGGGCAAGGACACCGCCTTCGGCAACGTCGCGGAATACGCCTGGCAGGACGCCGACCGCACCCATCTGCTGGCGCTGGCCGTCAGCGCGGAGGGGAAGGCGGGCAACGGCATTCAGCTCTTCGACCCCGCGACCGGCCTCCTTCGCGTCCTCGACTCATCGGCCGCGATCTATTCCAGCCTGGCTTGGCGCAAGAACGCCCCCGACCTGGCCGTCTTCAAGGCCAAGGACGACGATCGCCGAGACGGCCCGACCCATCTCATCCTGGCTTGGACGGGCCTCGGAGGGGTCGAACGGGAGCGGACCTATGACCCGACCGCCGACAAAGGCTTTCCGGCCGGCCTGAGGACAGTCCCGTTCCGGCCTCTCTCCTGGTCCGAAGACGGCCGCACCCTCTTCTTCGGCCTCGCCAAATGGGACGAGAAGCCCGCGTCACCGGCCAAGAGCGATCCTGCCACCAAGGCGGAGGCCGGCCCGGCGAAGCCCGCGGCCGAGAAGCCTTCGACCGTCGAGGTCTGGCATTGGAAAGACGTCCTCGTCATGCCCTTCCAGAAGAACAACGCCGCCGAGCTCCGGAAGCGGAGCATGCTCGCGGCGTGGCATCTCGACCCGGGGGCGTTCGTCCGGCTGGGCCTGGCCGCCGAGAACGAGAGGGTCGTGCCCATCAAGCGCGCCCCGGTCTCCTACGTCGCGGAGTGGTCGAGATACGCCATGGCCCGGACGATCGGCCGCGGCGCCGCGGATCTCTATCTCCAGGACCTGAAGACGGGCGCCCGGACGAAGATTCTCGACGGCATCGACGACGATTACGTCGAGGCCGGGCCGTCAGGGAAATACCTGGTCCTTCTCAAGGACGACAACTTCTGGACGGTCGATACGGCGACCCGGCGGCTCGTGAACATCACCAAGGACGTTCCGACGTCTTTCATCAACAAGGAATCGGACGATACGGCGCCCCACAAGCCGCCCTTCGGCGTCGCCGGCTGGACCAAGGACGACAAGGCCGTCCTCCTCTACGACAAGTACGACATCTGGGAGGTCGCCGCGAACGGGTCGGGGGCGCGGCGCCTGACGGATGGTGCGGCGGAGAAGATCCGGCACCGGCTGGTCCGGCTCGACCCGGAGGCCGAATGGATCGACATGGCCAAGCCCGTTTACGCCTCCCTCTTCGGCGAGCTAAGCAAGAAGTCTGGCTACGCCCGGATCGGACAGGGCGCTCCGGGCGCGCGGCTCGTCTGGCTCGACAAGATGGCCGGCGGCCTGGCCAAAGCGAAGCGCGCGGAGACCTTCGTCTATAGCCTCCAGGACTATGACGACTCGCCCGACCTCTTCGTCGGCGGGCCGGATCTCAAAGGGGCCAGGCAGGTCACCTCGACCAATCCCTTCCAGGCGGATTTCGCCTGGGGACGGAGCGAGCTCGTGGCCTTCACGACCGAGAAAGGGAGGCCGCTTCAGGGCGGTCTCTGCTACCCGGCCGGCTATGAGGCGGGCAAGAAATACCCGATGATCGTCTACATCTACGAGCTTCTCTCGCCGATGGTCCACCGCTACGTGGCGCCGTCCGACCGCGAGTACTACAACACCTCGGTCTTCACCAGCCTGGGCTACTTCGTCTTCATGCCCGACATCGTCTTCCGGCCCCGGCAGCCGGGCCTTTCGGTCGCCGAATGCGTGACGGCCGGCGTGAAGCGGGTCGTCGAGATGGGGCTCGTCGACCCGGCCCGGGTCGGCGTCGTCGGACACTCGATGGGCGGCTTCGATGCCTCATTCCTGGCCACGCACACGGACGGCGTTTTCGCCGCCGCGGTGGCCGGCGCGCCCATCACGGACCTGGTCAGCTATTACGGCGACCATCATTGGGGCACCGGCATCGCCGAGACCGACCATATCGAGACGGGCCAGGAGCGGATGGTCGTTCCGCTCTACGAGGACTTCCAGGATTACGTCGACAATTCGGCCGTGTTCAGGGCTCACGCGATGACCGTGCCCCTGCTCCTCGAAGCGGGCGACTCCGACGGGATCGTCGGCTGGCACCAGAGCGTCGAGCTCTACAACATCGCCCGGCGGGCGGGCCGGAACGTGGTCATGGTCGCCTACATGGGCGAAGACCACGGCCTGCGGCAGAAGGCGAACCAGATCGACTACCAGCGCCGGATCCTGGCCTGGTTCGGCCACTACCTCAAGGGCGAGCCGGCCGAGCCGTGGATCACCGAGGGACAGAGCTACCTCGAGCGGCAGGCCGAGTTGAAGAGGCAGTCCGAGAAGAAGTGAGGGCGCCGGTCAGCGGTACGTCTTCGATTTGATGGCCTTGTAGAGCGCCTCGAGGTCGCCGAGGGGGTCCTTCTCGGCCCGTTTGAGGAAGCGGATCAGCTGGTCCCCGCCGATGTAGAACGCGACGCGGTCGTAAGGCTGATTCCCCCCGCCGACGTTCTCGGGCAGGCCGACGACCTCACGCATGCGGTTCTCGAGGTTCCTGGCCACGCCCTCTTTCCATTCCTGCCAGGTCAAGTATTCCCAGTCGGCGGGGGAGAGGGCCGCATAGAGCTTGGCCCTCAGGGCCGCGGCCGCCTCCGTGTCGTCCTTCTGCCAAGCCTCGATGAGCGCGCGATAGGACTCGACGAAGGCCGGGTCCGAGTAGGGGAACGGGTACTGAAGCTCCCACATATAATCCCGATTCTTCAGGGCCTGCTGATAGATCGAGAGGCCCTCCTTGAGCTTCTGCTCGACGCCGTACCATTGGGCGCAGTGGACGAACTCGTGGAAGATGAAGACGTACCCTTCGGGCTGGCCGAAGACCTCGGGGGTCACGACGCAGGCCATGCGGTTCCCCCAGAACGCCAGGGGCATGGCCGCCCGGACCCCGGTCGGCACATTGAACGTGTCGGGGGCGGTCAGGGCGAGGCGGTAGGCCTTCTCGGCGGGGACAGGCTCGAAGACGTAGAAGGTCTTGTTCTCGACGACGGCCACCGGATAGATTTGCGCCAGCGCCGGGTCGATCGGGGCGAACATGGCCTGGTACTCGAAGATCTTCTTGAGGGGCGCCGCGTACTTTTGGGCGGCCGCGTCCTTGGCGTCCTGGGCCCAAGCCGGAGCTTGGCCGAAGGCGGCCAGGGCCGCGAGCGCTGAGGCGACGATGATCGGCGTGACAGTGTGTTTTTTCATGCCCAACTATCCTACGCCGGCTCGTCGGGAAAGACAAATCCTCGACGGCAACAATCCCTCCGGGCCGCGCGTATACCCTATATCCCGTCTATCCTTGCGCGCAGGAGGCCTGATGATGCGTCGGATCGCCGCTTCGCTCGTTCGTGTTATCTTGATCACGGCCGTTGTCGCCGCGACGGCCGCGGCCGCCCAGGAGGGCGCCGTCGATTTCACCTCCCCCCGCTGGGAGATCGCCGCCGGGCGGATCGTCGACGTCCTGGGCCGGAAGGCCTTCATGGGCGCCGCCGCACTGAAGGACGCGGAGTTCGGGAACGGCGTCATCGAATTCGACGTCGACGCGACGACCGACCGGGCCCGCTCCTACCCGGGCGTGACCTTCAGGTCCCGGCCGGGCGGCAACTGGGAGCGGATCTACATCAGGCCTCACCGCTCAGCCCTCTACAACGACGTCGTCCAGTACGTCGCCGCCTTCAACGGCGTCGATTCCTGGCAGCTCTACAACGGCCCCGGGGCCACGGCCATGGCCGTCATCCCCGTCAACCAGTGGCTTCACGTGAAGATCGAGGTGGCCGGCGATCAGGCCCGGGTCTTCCTGGGCGGCCAAGAGACGCCGGTCCTCGTCGTCCCTCATCTCAAGCACGGCGCGAGCAGGGGAGGAGTCGGCGTGATGGGCCCGGCGGACGGGTCGGCCTACTTCTCGAATTTCTCCTACCGCGCCGACGACACGTTGGCCTTCCCGGCCGCCGCCCCCGTGGATGCCGTGCCCGGGGTCATCCGCAACTGGCGGATCTCGAAGCCCTTCCCGGCGCTCGGCGTCGACCTCGAGAAGACGCCTGAGGCGCAGAAGCTCGGCGACCCGGCCTGGAAAGACCTCGAGGCCGAGCCGGGAGGACTGGTGGACATCTCGCGGCTCTATCCGCGCTCGGGCCGGCCGGACCTGGTCTTCGCCAGGGCCGTCATCCAGTCCGCCGGGGAAGAGACGAGGAAGTTCGATCTCGGCTACAGCGATATCGTCACGGTCTTCCTCAACGGGCGGCCGGTCTTCCAGGGCAACAGCCAGTACCAGGGACGCGACCAGTCCTTCCTCGGGGTCGTGGGCTGGTTCGATTCCGTCTTCCTTCCGCTTCGCAAAGGAGCGAACGAGCTGACCCTGGCCGTGGCCGAGGTCTCGGGCGGCTGGGGCTTCATGGTCCGCGACGGCCAGGCCGTTTACGCGGCCGAGGGCGCGAAGAAGCTGTGGGAGACGCCGAAGACGTTCCTCTCGCCCGAGTCCGTGGCCTTCGATCCCGTCCGGAATTGCCTCTATGTTTCGAACTTCGAGCCGGCCAATCCCAGCGGAGCCGAAGGGAAGCAGGCCATCGCCAGGATGACGCTCGACGGGGCCATCGAGGATCCGGCCTGGGTGAAGGGCGTCGCCAATCCGTCGGGCCTGGTCGTCGTCGGGGACAAGCTCTACGCCGTCGAGCGCAAGGCGATCGCCGAGATCGATATCCTGCAGGCGAAGGTCGTCGGGCGCTTCCCGATCCCGGGGGCCGGGCTGCCCAACGACATCGCCGTCGGGCCGGACGGCGCTCTCTACGTCTCAGATTCCAACCGGGCCGCTATCTTCAAGTGCCAGGCGGGGAAGGTCGAGCTGTGGCTCCAGGACGCAAGGATCGCGAGGCCCAACGGTCTGGCCTTCGACGACCAAGACCTCATCGTCGGTGCGAACGCCGACGGCTGCCTCAAGGCGGTCAGCCTGGCGACGAAGGAGATCCGGACGATCGCCGATCTCGGCGTCGGCGTCATCGACGGCATCGCGTGCCTCGGGTCCGGGACGTACCTCGTTTCGCACAACGAGGGCCGGCTCTTCCGGGTGACGACCGAC
>Ga0316628_100000225_pt1 | contig 35562 bp, 35 predicted proteins | sample OWC_Aug_M2_C1_D5_FD_207648 | JGI IMG/M metagenome (GOLD analysis project Ga0316628, IMG submission 207648) | Wetland soil microbial communities from Old Woman Creek delta, Ohio, United States - OWC_Aug_M2_C1_D5_C | ecosystem: Environmental > Terrestrial > Soil > Wetlands | place: USA: Ohio...
AACCGGGGCTGAAGCTCGGCTTCGGCCACGAATTCCTGGGCCGGCGCGATGGCTGGCCCGGGCTGAAGGCGGCCTACGGGCTCCCGCAGCCGAGGCCGCGAGGGCTGGACCATGGTCTGGCCTACGAAGCACTGGCCGCGGGGGAGATCGACGCGATGGACGTCTACACCACGGATGCCAAGATCGCGCGCTACGACATCGTGACGCTCGAGGACGACCGGAGATTCTTTCCGATCTACGATGCAGTGCTGCTGTACCGCCTGGACGCGCCCAAGCGCTTTCCGCAGGCATTCGAGGCCTTCAGCCGCCTCAAGGGCGCGATCGGCGAGCGGCGCATGATGCAGCTGAACGCGCGCGCCGAGCTCGACAAGCGCTCGTTCGCCGCCGTCGCGGCCGAGTTCCTTGCCGGCAGCAAGACGGTCGCGCGCCGTTCGCTCGTCTCGGCGGTGTTCGCACCGGACTTCTGGAGGTTGCTGCGCGAGCACGTCGGGCTGGTAATCCTGTCGCTTGCCGCCGCGGCGCTCGTCGGCATACCGCTTGGCGTCGCGGCGGCCAAGCTGCACGCCGTTGCGCAACCGCTGCTCGCCTTGACGGGCCTGGTGCAGACGATACCGGCGCTCGCGCTGCTCGCGCTCCTCATCCCGATCACGGGAACCATCGGACTTTGGCCGGCGCTGATCGCACTTTTTCTGTATGCCCTACTGCCGATCGTGCGCAACACGCACGCCGGGCTGGGCGAGGTCTCCGGGGACCTGCGCGCTGCAGCGCTCGCGCTCGGCCTGCGCCCCGCGACGATCCTCGCGCGCGTCGAGCTGCCGCTCGCGGCGCCCACCATCATGGCCGGCGTCAAGACTTCGGCAGTGATCAACGTCGGTACGGCCACGATCGCCGCCTTCATCGGCGCCGGCGGTTTCGGCGAGCGCATCGCGCAGGGTCTCGCGCTCAACGACAACGTCATGCTGCTGGCGGGCGCACTGCCCGCGGCGGCGCTGGCGCTCTCGGTACATGCGCTGTTCGAGCTCGTGGAGCGTGCGCTCGTGCGACGCAGGCGTTGAGCGCGGCGCGCCGATGACTCTCCGTCGCCGTGGCCACGCGTTCCTGTGGCTCATCGTATCGCTGGTTGCAACTCCGGCCAGCGCCGAGCCGGTGGTGTTCGACACGGGTTACGAGATCGTCCCGCGGACGCTGTCGCCGTCGGTGTACTGGCTCGACGACGATCGACTGCTGTTCGAGGGAATCGACAGGTCGGAGATGGACGCGGCGCTGGCCGGCAGGGCGCCGCAGCGCGTCGGGCCCCTGAAGCGACTCTACCTGTGGGATGAGCGAACCGGGTCGGTCCGCTTCTATGCGGACGGAGCGGGGCTTTGTGTGGCGAACGGCATCGTGCACTTCACCGTGGTCGAGGGCGGCGCGAGCGGCAGCCGGATCGTCCGCGAGGGGCCGCCGGGGTCCGAAAAGGAGATCAAGACCGATGCGCGCAGGGACCGCGGGCGGGCGGATGCGCTGTACAGCCAGCTCGCATGCAAGAGCTATGCGCGCGGCGATCTCTCGCCGCCGATTCCGCCGGGACGCCGCGTGATCGTGCTGCGCGAAGGCGACGGATACCTGCGCGCCGGGCCGGTGGACATTGCGCAGCGCATCGGGGAGCTCCGTGCCCACGGGAGCCGGCACATCAGGCTGTTCCGTCCAGGGAACTCGACGGGGATCGAACTGCCGTTCACCCTCGAGCAGGGTCCCGGCTACCCGATTTATTCGGACTACCTCGGCGCCTACGTGACGCTGCCGCAGCCGAAGGGATCGGCGCCCGGGCGCATCACCTCGTGGCCACGCGGCCTGCCCTTCACCGTGTACAGCTTCAGCGCTTCCGGCGAGACCAGGGAGATCATCATCCCCTACGGGGAGTGGGGAGCCGTTGCCTGGGCCCAGCCGACGAGCGCGGGATGGATCTTTGCCGGGCAAGGCGCGCCCACGCCCGAGGCGGGACTGTTCATGTTCGGCTCGGGTGCGGTTCGCAAATTGGATTCCGGCTATGTCTTCGAAATCGCCGTGTCACCGGATGGTTGCCGTGCCGCCGCTGCCATCAAGAATCGACTTCTCGAGATTGCCGCGCCGACAAATCTGAAAGTCTTCGAGCTCTGCGCGGATGACCGCTGAGCGCGAAGGCTCGCACTCGCGTTAGAATCGGCCTCGAAGAACCGCCGCCCGCCGTGCGCGGTGCGCGACGGCCGGGAAAACCAATGGAGATCGCATCATGAAGATCGGCGTTCCCGCCGAGACGCTTGCTGGCGAGACGCGCGTCGCCGCCACTCCCGAGACCGTCAAGAAATTCGCCGCCAAGAACGAGGTGCGCGTGCAGGCAGGCGCGGGCAGCGGCTCGAGCATCCCGGACCACGACTACGCGGCGGCCGGCGCCATGATCGTCGCCTCGGCGGCCGAAGCCTGCGACGCCGACATCGTGCTCAAGGTGCGCGCCCCGCAGCAAGGCGAGCTCTCGCAGCTCAAGTCCGGCTCGACGCTGATCGGGCTGCTCGACCCGTTCAACGCCGCCGGGATCGCGGCGCTGGCGAAATCCGGCGTCACCGGCTTCGCGATGGAATGGCTGCCGCGCATCTCGCGCGCGCAGTCGATGGACGTGCTCTCCTCGCAGGCGAACATCGCCGGCTACAAGGCGGTGGTGCTGGCGGCGGCGGAGATCGGGCGTTTCTTCCCGATGCTGATGACCGCTGCCGGAACCGTGAAGGCGGCGAGGGTGCTGGTGCTGGGCGCGGGCGTCGCCGGACTGCAGGCGATCGCCACAGCCAAGCGCCTGGGCGCCGTGATCGAGGCTTCCGACGTGCGGCCGGCGGTGAAGGAGCAGATCGAGTCGTTGGGCGCAAAGTTCCTCGACGTGCCGTACCTCACCGACGAGGAGCGCGAGATCGCGCAGGGCACCGGCGGCTACGCGCGGCCGATGCCCGCGGACTGGATGCGCCGCCAGTCGGAGCTCGTGCACCAGCGCGCGCTGCAATCCGACGTGGTGATCACCACGGCGCTGATTCCCGGGCGGCCGGCCCCCAAGCTGATCAAGGAGGACACCGTGCGCCAGATGAAGCCGGGGTCGGTGATCGTCGATCTGGCGGTGGAGCAGGGCGGCAACGTCGAGGGAGCGGAGCTCGGCAAGATCGCGCTCAAGCACGGCGTCAAGATCGTCGGCCTGGCGAACCTGCCGGCGACCGTGCCGTTCGATGCCTCGGCACTGTACGCGAGGAACCTGTACAACTTCCTCGCCCTGATGCTCGACCCGAAGAGCGGCGAGTTCAAGATTGACCGCGGCGACGAGATCGTCGCGGGCACCCTGGTTTGCATCAACGGCGAAGTGAACAAGCGAGCCTGACATGACCGGAACCGTAGATCCCACCGTCATCAACCTCGTGGTGTTCGTGCTGGCGATCTTCGTCGGCTACCACGTGATCTGGAACGTGACGCCGGCGCTGCACACGCCGCTGATGAGCGTCACCAACGCGATTTCCTCGGTGATCATCGTCGGCGCGATCCTCGCCGCGGCTCCCGTCGAGTCCGACTTCGGCTCGATCCTGGGCGTCGTCGCCGTGGCGCTCGCCTCGGTGAACGTCGCCGGCGGCTTCCTCGTCACGCAGCGCATGCTCGAGATGTTCAGGAAGAAGCAGCCCAAGGAAGCGAAGAAGGAAGGGTGAGGGACGGACCATGACAGCCAATCAACTCACCCTGTGGTACCTGCTGGCGTCGATCTGCTTCATCCTGGCGCTGAAGGGCCTGTCCTCGCCCACCACCGCGCGCCGCGGCAACCTGTTCGGCATGATCGGCATGACGATCGCCGTCGTCACCACCATCGCGGTGATCGCCCGCGGGCGCGTCGACCTGATCCTGGTCGCCATGCTGATCGGCGGCACGGTCGGCGCGGTCGTGGCGCGGCGCGTGCAAATGACGCAAATGCCCGAGCTGGTGGCGGCGATGCACTCGCTGGTCGGCATGGCCGCGGTCCTGATCGCGATTGCCGCGGTGAACAATCCTTCCGCCTTCGGCGTGCACGACCCGCTGCCGAAGGGCAACCGGCTGGAGCTGTTCATCGGCACCTTCGTCGGCGCCATCACCTTCTCGGGCTCGGTGATCGCGTTCGGCAAGCTCGCCGGCCTGGGCAAGCATTTCCGGCTGTTCTCGAGCGCGCCCGTGGTGTTCCGCGGCCAGCACTTGCTGAACCTGGCGCTGGCGCTCGTGATGATCGGCTTTGGAATCGCCTTTTTCATGGCGGGCGACAAGGGCTGGACGCCGTTCGCCGTGATGACCGCGATCGCCTTCGTGCTCGGGTTCCTGATCATCATTCCGATCGGCGGCGCCGACATGCCGGTGGTGATCTCGATGCTCAACAGCTACTCCGGGTGGGCGGCGGCCGGCATCGGCTTCTCGCTCAACAACTCGATGCTCATCATCGCCGGCTCGCTGGTCGGCTCCTCGGGCGCGATCCTCAGCTACATCATGTGCAAGGCGATGAACCGCTCGTTCATCAGCGTGATTCTGGGCGGCTTCGGCGCGGCCGAAGGATCGGCCGCCGCCGGCGCCGCGGACCGCACCGTCAGGTCGGGCTCGGCCGACGATGCCGCGTTCCTGATGGCGAACGCGGAGTCGGTGATCATCGTCCCGGGCTACGGGCTGGCGGTGGCACGCGCCCAGCACGCGGTCAAGGAAATGGCCAACAAGCTGATCGAGAAGGGCGTCTCGGTGCGCTACGCGATCCACCCGGTGGCGGGCCGCATGCCGGGCCACATGAACGTGCTGCTGGCGGAGGCCGAGGTGCCCTACGACCAGGTGTTCGAGATGGACGACATCAACAGCGAGTTCGGCAACACCGACGTCGTGCTGGTGCTCGGCGCCAACGACGTCGTCAACCCGCTGGCCCACGAGAAGGGCAGCGCGATCTACGGCATGCCGATCCTCGAGGTGGCGAAGTCCCGCACCGTGCTGGTGAACAAGCGCAGCATGGCCGCGGGCTATGCCGGCCTCGATAATCCGCTGTTCTACATGGACAAGACGATGATGGTGTTCGGCGACGCGAAGAAGGTGGTCGAGGACATCGTCAAGGCGCTCGACTAGATGGGCTCGCGCGAAGAGATCCTGGCGGCGATCCGCAGGCGGCAGGGCCGCGGCGGCGCCGCGCCTTCGCGCGACGAGCTCGAGCAGCAGCGCACGTATCTCCGGGCGCACCCGCGCGGTCCGTTGCCCGAGGTGGGCGGCGACCTGGGCGCGCGCCTGCTCGCCAGGGCCGGGGCGGCCTCGAGCACCAGCGAGCGCATCGCCAGCCTGGCCGAGGCGCCGGCGGCGGTGGCGCGCTACCTCGACGCGCACCGGCTGCCCAGGACCGGCGTTGTCTGGCCGCGCCTCGCGCAGCTCGACTGGCGAAGCGCCGGGCTCGCGCTCGAGGCGCGCGCCGCGCGGGGCGAGGACCTAGTGGGCGTCACCGGGGTTTACTGCGCGCTCGCCGAGACCGGCACGCTGATGATGGTCTCCGGGCCCGACACGCCGGCGGCGACCAGCCTGCTGCCCGAAACGCACGTCGCCGTCGTGCCGCTGGAGCGCGTCGTGCCCTGCATGGAGGATGGGTGGGACCTGCTGCGCGCGGAGCACGGACAGTTGCCGCGCGCGGTCAACTTCATTTCCGGGCCCTCGCGTACCGCCGACATCGAGCAGACCCTGGTGCTGGGCGCGCACGGGCCGTATCGCGTGCATATCGTGCTGGTCGGCTGAGCCGGCCGCTCGGCCGACGCTGCAAGCATGCCGGCGATCGATCTTCCGCGATGGCGGCGCAGCATTGCCGGCGGCACGCGCTCGCTGCGCGGCTTCCTCGCGCGGCGGCTGCCTCCCGCGACGCTCAAGATCGGCATGTCGGCGCGGCTGTTCCACCCGCGGCCGGACGTCAAGGGCCTGCCATCCAGGCGCATGCAGTACCTCGAGCCGTCGGTCGCGCACTGGGTCATGTCGCGCGACGTGCTGGTGTTCATGGTGCCGACGGTCGACAAGTACGGACTGCTCCACCGCAGCAACATCCGGGTCGCCGACTACGCCCGCGCGCTGGACGGGCTGGTGCTGCAGGGTGGCGCGGACGTCAGCCCGCTGACCTACGGGGAGGAGCCGCTCGACGCGGAGTGGGAGGGCGACAGGCTGCGCGACGTCTACGAGATCGAGCTGCTGCACGAGTTCGTCGAGGCGGGCAAGCCGGTGCTGGGGATCTGCCGCGGCGCGCAGCTGATCAACGTCGCGTTCGGCGGCACGCTCTACCAGGACATCGCTACGCAGCTGCCGGACTCGCAGCCGCACGTCACCGACGCGTACGAGAAGAATGTGCACGAGATGCGCATCGAGCCGGGCTCGGGCCTCGGGCGGCTCTACCCGGGGGTCGAGCGCGCGCGCATCAACTCGATACACCACCAGTCGATCAAGGCGCTCGGGCGCAATCTCGTGGTCGAAGCGTACTCGGAGCCCGATAGAATAGTGGAGGCCGTCCGCAGCACCGGCAAGGGCTACATTTTTGCGGTGCAATGGCATCCGGAGTTTCACGCGCCGGGGGATGCCGCGATTCTGGACAGCGCGCCGATTCTCGACGAGTTCCTGCGCGCCGCGCGCGGCGGGTAGCGCGGGCGACAACGGAGAGAGACATGGAGCTGAGCTTTCTGCCGCGCCTGCCGCTCGCGCTGTCGCAGCCGATATTGTTCGGCGCGCTGCTCGCGGCGGGCTTGCTCGCCGGCGAGGCGATCAACCGCTACGCGTCGCTGCCGCGCATCACCGGCTATGCGCTCGCCGGCGTCGCGCTCGGCCCCGAGGTCACCGGGCTGCTGAGCGTCGAAACGCTGCACGCGTTGCGCGTGCTGGTCGATCTGTCGATCGGCTTGATCGTATTCGAGCTCGGTTTCCGCTTCGACTGGGCCTGGCTCAAGCGCAACCGCTGGCTGTTCGTGACGGCGGTCGCCGAAAGCGTGCTTTGCTTCGGCGCGATCTACGGAACCCTGCTCTACTTCGGCCTGCGGCCGCTGCTGGCGGCAGCCGCCGCCGCGATCGGCACCGCAACATCGCCGGCGGTGGTGATGCTGGTCGCGCACGAGCTGCGCGCCGAAGGGCAGGTCACCGAACGGATGCTGCTGTTCACCGCCGTGAACAGCGTGTTCGCATACGTCTCTCTGACGCTGCTGCTGCCCTTTCTCCAGGCCGCGCACCACGCCACGTGGCTGGAGGGCGCGCTGCATCCGCTCTACGTGCTCGCCGGCTCGGCTCTGGTGGGCATCGGCGCCTGCGCGGTCATGCTGCGGCTCGCGGCCTGGCTGGGCAAGCGCGAGGACCGGCAGTTCGTGCTGCTGGTGGCGCTGCTGGTGCTCACCGTCGGTGTGGCCCGCAGCCTCGAGCTCTCGGTGGTGGTGGCACTGGTGACGCTCGGGGCGCTGGCGCGCAACCTGGACGCCGGCCACGTGCTGCTGCCGTTGCGCTTCGGCTACGGCGGGCAGCTGCTGTTCGTCATCCTGTTCGTTCTGACCGGGGCGAGCCTGCAGTTCGGGGCGCTCGCGAGCGCGGGCCTGCTGGTGGGGGCGTTGATCGTGGTGCGCTTCCTCGGCAAGGCGCTCGCGCTGCTGCTGTTCGGACGGCTGTCGGGCGTGCGACCCGGCGGCGCGGGGCTGCTCGCGATCGCGCTGCTGCCGATGTCGGACCTGGCGGCGGTGATGGCGCACGATACCGCGGCGCTGTATCCCGCCTTCGGCAAGGAGGTCTCGGGGGTAGTGCTGGCCGCCGTCGCGATCCTCACGCTGCTCGGTCCGCTCGCGACGCAATTCGCGCTGCGGCACGCCGGCGAGGCGCGTCCCGCGAACTGAGGCGGCCAATGGACTCGCCGGCCGACGACATGCGCTTCAAGCCCTCGCAAGGGGCGAGCCTGGGCATCGAGCTCGAGCTGCAGCTAGTGCGCGCCCACGACCTCGATCTGTCGCGCGACGCAGCGGACCTGCTGGCGCGCCTGGAGAAGCGCAAGCTTCCGGGGGCGGTGAAGCCCGAGATCACCGAGAGCATGATCGAGCTGAACAGCGGCGTGCACCTGCGTTACGCGGCGCTGCGTGACGAGCTCAGGGCGATGCGCGACGCGGTGGTGAAGGAGGCGGGGGTACTCAATCTGCGCGTCTCGGGCGGCGGCTCGCACCCGTTTCACGGCTGGGCCGACCGGCGCATCTATCCGACCGAGCGGTTTCGCTCGATTCTGGAGCGCTACGGCTACCTCGCCAAGCAATTCACCGTCTTCGGCCAGCACATCCACATCGGCTGTCCGAGCGCCGACGACGCGATCTACCTGACGCACATGATGACGCGCTACGTGCCGCACTTCATCGCGCTCTCGGCTGCCTCGCCCTTCTACCAGGGCGAGGACACCTCGTTCCAGTCCTCGCGTCTCACGTCGGTGAACGCATTCCCGCTCGCGGGGCACATGCCGTTCGTCGCCGACTGGGCGGAGTTCCTCGATTACTTTCACAAGATGCGCGACTTCGGCATCGTCGCCAGCATGAAGGATTTCTACTGGGACATCCGTCCCAAGCCCGAGTACGGCACGATCGAGATCCGCGTCTGCGATACGCCGCTCACGGTGGAGCGCGCCGCGCTGCTCGCCGCCTATGCGCAGGCGCTCGGCGCCTATTTCCTCGCCGAGCGGCCACGCGCGCCCGCGCAAGCGGTCTACCTGGTCAACAGCTTCAACCGCTTCGAGGCGAGTCGCTTCGGCTTCCGCGGCGAGCTGGTCGACCCCTACGAGGGACGCAGGAAGAAGATCGGCGACGACATTCTGGAGGCCATCGACGCGGTGATGCCGCACGCCAAGCGCCTCGAAGGCGGCGACGCGCTGGCCGAGCTCGCCGCCGGAGTGCGCCGCGGCGAGTCGGACGCCGACTGGCTGCGCGCGCGCTACGCGGCGAGCGGCTCCCTGGCCGACGTGGTGCGCGATGCGGGCGACGTCTGGTCGGGACGGCCGCCCTCCGTATAATGCCGCAGCGGCGGCCGGCGCAATAAATCGGGGAGGAGACCTTGCAAGGAAGACAATCGGTGCTCGCGCGGCTCATCGCCCGCGAGCGTGGGCTTTTCGCCGCGGCGATCGCGGTCGCCGTGGCCGCCGCCGCGCTCGGCGTGCCAATCGAGTTCGTCCTGTTCGGGCTGACGCTCGCGGGCGTCGCGCTGTTCCACCACCATACGCTGCAAGTCGCACTCAGCGGCCTGGCGGCCATCGTGCTCTACGAGCTCGTCTTCACCGGTTTCAAGACGGGGCCCGGATTCGCGGGACTGGCGCTGCACATGCAGCACGAGTGGGTGATCCTGACCAACCTGCTCGGCCTGCTGCTCGGCTTCGCGCTGCTGTCGCGACACTTCGAGGAGAGCCGGGTGCCGGCGGTGCTGCCCCACTTCCTCCCCGACGACTGGCGCGGCGGGTTCGCGCTGCTCGTGATCGTGTTCGTGCTCTCCTCCTTCCTCGACAACATCGCCGCCGCGCTGATCGGCGGCACCATGGCGCGCGTCGTGTTCCGGCAGAAGGTGCACATCGGCTTCCTCGCCGCGATCGTTGCGGCGTCCAACGCCGGCGGCTCGGGCAGCGTGGTCGGCGACACCACGACCACCATGATGTGGATCGACGGCGTCAACCCGCTCGACGTGTTCCACGCCTACGCGGCGGCGGGTGTGGCGCTCGTGATCTGCGGCATTCCCGCTGCGATGCAGCAGCACCGCCACTCACCGATCATCAAGGAGGCGAGGGTCGAGGGGCGCGTCGACTGGGTGCGAGTCGGCATCGTCGCGTTCATCCTGGTCACCGCGATCATGGCGAACGTGGCGATGAACGTGTTCACGGAGGGCGTGGGGGATCGCTTCCCGGTGCTCGGTGCCACGGTGTGGGCGGCGATCCTGATCACCGCCGCGCTGCGCAGGCCGGCGTGGAGCCTGCTGCCCGAGGCGTTGAAGGGGAGCATCTTCCTGCTCTCGCTGGTCACCTGCGCGTCGCTGATGCCGGTCGAGAAGCTGCCTCTCGCCTCCTGGCAGACCGCGATGGGGCTCGGCTTCGTCTCGGCGGTGTTCGACAACATTCCCCTGACCGCGCTCGCCCTCAAGCAGGGCGGCTACGACTGGGGCATGCTCGCGTACACCGTCGGCTTCGGCGGCTCGATGATCTGGTTCGGCTCGAGCGCGGGCGTGGCGCTGTCCAACATGTACCCGGAAGCGAAATCGGTGGGGCGCTGGCTGAAGGAAGGATGGCACGTGACCCTCGCCTACGTCATCGGGTTCTTTGTCATGCTCGCCACGGTCGGCTGGCAGCCGCATCCGCCGCACAAGCTGAAGCCGCCTCCCGCGGCCGCAGCCGTCCACGCCCCCGATTCGCGGTAGGTCGGCGTTCCGCCCCGGGCGGGGAGCCGGCTCGGCGACGACAAGACCAGCGCTGGCGCAGTTCGGCCTCGTCTGCGGCGCTAGCTTATCTCTAAGCAAGTTTGTTTACGTATCGCTTGCTCGTAACTTGCTTACGCCTTGCATCGCCTGTTAATCGAGGATTAGAATCGCCCGGACTTGCGCGGCGGGGGGCGTGTGCTCTGCGGCGCGAATGCCGAATAGGGCGGGCACGGTCAGCGCAGCGGCTGCGGCCCCCTACACCCAGCACGCGAGACAGGAGGAGGATCAAGAATGAACAAGCAGCAGGCAACACGGGAAGCATCCCGCCGCAAGTTCCTGACGGGCGCGGCGGCGGCGGCGGCCGGCGCAACGACCCTTGGGTTCCCGATGATCGCCAAGGCGCAAGGGCCGATCACCATGCGCTGGCAGAGCACCTGGCCGTCTAAGGACATATTCCACGAGTACGCGCTCGACTTCGCCAAGAAAATTAACGACATGACCGGCGGCGACCTCAAGATCGAGGTGCTGCCCGCCGGCGCGGTCGTGCCGCCGTTCGGCCTGCTCGACGCCGTATCGAAGGGCACACTCGACGGCGGTCACGGGGTGCTGGTGTACCACTACGGCAAGCAGAACGCGCTCGCGCTGTGGGGATCTGGACCAGCCTTCGGCATGGACGCGCAGCAGCTGCTGTCCTGGCACAAGTACGGTGGCGGCAAGGAACTGCTGACCAAGCTCTACGCCTCGATCGGGGCCAACGTGCAGTCGTTCCCGTACGGACCGATGTTCACGCAGCCCTTGGGCTGGTTCAAGAAGCCGATGACCGGCGCGGCGCAGTTCAAGGGGCTGAAATACCGCACGGTCGGACTTTCGGTCGACATGTTTACCAACCTCGGCGCGGCGGTCAACGCTTTGCCCGGCGGCGAGATCGCGCCGGCGATCGACCGCGGCCTGCTCGACGCGGCCGAGTTCAACAACATGAGCTCGGACCGGCTGCTGGGCTTGGCCGACGTCGCCAAGGTGTGCATGCTGCAGAGCTACCACCAGAACGCCGAGCAGCTCGAAATCACCTTCAACAAGACCAAGTTCGACGCCCTGCCGGACAAGCTGAAGGCGATCATCTCGAACGGTGTAGAGGCGGCCTCGCAGGACATGGTGTGGAAGGCGATCAACCGCTATTCGCAGGACTACATCGAGCTGCAGGACAAGGAGAAGGTGCACTTCTACCGCACGCCGCCCTCGATCCTGCAGGCGCAGCTCAAGGCGTACGACGCCGCGGCGGCGAAAAAAGGCGCCGGCAACGCGCTGTTCCACGAGATCGAAGCCTCGCAGAAGAAGTTTGCCGAGCGCGTGGTCAAGTGGGACCTCGACAACAACGTGCGGCGCGAGATGGCCTACAACCACTACTTCGGCAAGGGCGCGAAGAAGGCCTGACCTGCCCGTGCAATCGCCCAGCCATCCGGCGCCAGCCGGGTGGCTGTTTTCTTTTGTAGGGGCCGTCGCCGCAAGCCTGACGCAAGGAACTCCGGATGCAAAAGACCCTCTTGTTCGTTGACAAGATCAGCACCTGGGTGGGACATCTGTTTTCGTGGTTGATCGTGGTTCTGACGCTGCATATCAGCTACGAAGTCTTCTGCCGCTATGTGCTCGACCAGCCGCGTGCCTGGGCCTTCGACGCCATGATCATGATGTACGGCACGCTGTTCATGATGGCGGGGGCCTACACGCTCGCGAAGAACGGCCACGTGCGGGGTGACGTCATTTATGGCTTTTTCAGTCCGCGGGCCCAGGCTGCCGTCGACCTCACGCTCTATATCGTGTTCTTCCTTCCGGGCGTGATCGCGCTCGTCTACGCCGGGTACTTCTACGCCGGCGAATCCTGGGCGATCCGGGAGCATTCGAACATTACCGCGGAGGGTCCGCCCGTCTACCCGTTCAAGACGGTCATTCCGCTTGCCGGCGCGTTCGTGCTGCTCCAGGGACTCGTCGAGATCGCCCGCTGCATCATCTGTTTGAAGCAGGGCGTCTGGCCGTCGCGCGAGGAGGATGTCGAGGAAGTCGACGTGGACAAGTTGAAGGAGATGGTCCACGTGAAGGACGAGGACATCCAGAAGCTCGATGCCCTGGTAGTGCGCCAGGAGCGGCACCAATGAAGCTGAAGCTGCGCAAGGAGCTGTGGTTCGGCTTCACGCTGATGGCGCTCATCGTGCTTCCGACGGCAGTGCTGATGCCGTGGGGACACCTCACCAACGAGCACCTGGGCCTCATGATGCTGGCGCTGATCGTGGTGGGCATCATGATGGGGTTCCCCACGGCCTTCACGCTCATGGGCATGGGCGTGTTCTTCGCCTGGCTCGCCTACCGCAGCGTCAATCCGGAGCTCGCGAACCGGCAGGTCCTCGACCTCTTTGTGCAGCGCACCTATGGGGTCATGTCGAACGACGTGCTGATCGCGATTCCGCTGTTTCTGTTCATGGGATACCTAGTCGAGCGGGCGCAACTGATCGACAAGCTGTTCCGGAGCCTGCATCTCGCCACCGCGCGCATTCCCGGATCGCTCGCGGTCGCGACCATCGTTACCTGCGCGGTTTTCGCCACCGCGACCGGCATCGTGGGTGCAGTCGTGACCTTGATGGGGTTGCTCGCGCTCCCAGCCATGCTCAAGGCGGGCTATAACATCAAGGTTTCCGCCGGCGCGATCACGGCCGGCGGCTGCCTCGGCATCCTGATCCCGCCCTCGGTGCTGCTGATCGTCTACGGAGCGGTAGCGGGGGTGTCGGTGGTGAAGCTCTACGCCGGCGCATTCCTCCCGGGTTTCATGCTCGCCGCGTTGTATATCGGTTACGTGATCATACTGGCGAAGTGGAGACCCGAGCTCATGCCTCCGCTTCCGGAGAGCGAGCGGCATGTGGACCTTCCGGCACCTGCGCGGGCGCTGTCGCGGTTCGGCAGCAATGCCTTGGTCGGGCTGTTGCGTGCCGCCGCCGGGAGCGTGAGCACCGGTGTCGCAAGGCGAACCGCGCTCGCGCAACTGTTCGTTGCGCTTCTGCCCGCGCTGGCTCTCGCCGCGATCCTCGCCATCACTTACCGCGTCGCCACCGCCCCGGAGGTCGAGGCTAGCACAGCCGGGCTGATTGAAGCAGGAAGCCTCGCGGGCGCGGACGAGCCTGAAGAGGCGGACTCGGCCGGGCAAGCGGGCTTATCCGCGGCGGATGACGGGGGGTCGGAACTCAAGGTACCTCCGTCCGAGGAAGGGGAGGCGGAGTCGCAGTCCGGCGCAAAGAGCGAAGCTGCAGGGGAGCAGCCGAGTCCGCCGCAGGTGGCCGCGGAGGAACCCGTCAGTAAGCCGCCAAGCGCCGGCACGCAAGAACGGCTGCCGGTGCCGAATTGGTTCTGGATGGTGCTTGGAGTCTGCATCGCCGCCATCGCCGTCTTTTATCGCATCTGGAGCTGGGAGCGGCTGGAAGTGTTCAAGATGCTGCTCACCTCGTTCTTCCCGCTTGCGCTCATGATTCTCGCGGTGCTCGGGTCGATCGTGTTCGGTCTGTCTACGCCCAGCGAGGCGGCGGCGATCGGCGCGTTCGGCGGATTCATCCTCGCCGGCGTCTATCGCTTTATCGCCCATTGGCGCAGCGCGAAGGCGGGCGGCTCCGCTCCGGTCAGCGCCGTCCCGGCGACGATCAAGGAGCTCGGAACCATCGTCAAGGAGGCATCCTTCCTCACCGCCAAGACCAGCGCGATGGTCTGCTGGCTGTTCGTCGGGTCCGGAATCTTTTCGGCGGCGTTCGCGCTGCTTGGCGGGCAGAGCATCATCGAACGCTGGGTGCTGTCGCTCAATATGACGCCGGTGCAGTTCATGATCCTCGCGCAGTTCATCATTTTCATCCTCGGCTGGCCGCTCGAATGGACGGAAATCATCATCATTTTCATGCCGATATTCTTGCCGTTGCTGCCGCACTTTCAGATCGATCCGTTGTTCTTCGGGCTGCTGGTGGCGCTCAACCTGCAGACCGCGTTCCTCTCGCCGCCGGTGGCGATGGCGGCGTTCTACCTGAAGGGCGTATCGCCGCCGCACGTGACGCTGAACCAGATCTTCGCCGGCATGCTGCCGTTCATGGGCATCCAGCTGATCGCGCTGGTGCTGCTGTATGTTTTCCCTCAGATCGGGCTTTGGCTACCCAGCGTGGTCTACGGCCGCTGAACGGGAGCAAATGGATACTGCGACGCATTCGCGGCGCTCGGCGAACGACGCGGCGCGCCTGATCCGCGAAGGCGCCCTCAGCTCCGAGGAGCTGGTCCAGGCCTGCCTCGAGCGCATTCGCGCGACGGAGGCCACGGTCCAGGCGTGGACGTTTCTAGACGAGGAGCACGCGCTCTCGCAGGCGAGGGCGGCCGATGAGCTGAGGCGCTCCGGGCAGCCGGTCGGCGCGTTGTGCGGCATTCCCGTCGGCGTGAAGGACATCATCGATACCGCCGACATGCCGACCGAGAACGGCACGGTGCTGCACAAGGGGCGCACGCCGCGCCGCGACGCGGCGGTCATCTCGAGGCTGCGCGCTGCCGGAGCGGTGATTCTCGGCAAGACGGTGACCACGGAATGCGCGTATTTCCATCCTGGCAAGACGCGCAACCCGCACAACCCGGCGCATACCCCGGGCGGCTCCTCCAGCGGCTCCGCCGCCGCGGTTGCGGCGCACATGGTGCCGCTCGCGCTGGGCACGCAGACCAACGGCTCGGTGATCCGGCCGGCGGCGTTCTGCGGCGTTTTCGGCTTCAAGCCCACGCACGGCCACGTGCCGCGCACCGGGATCCTCACGCTCTCGCGCACGCTGGATCAGGTCGGCCTGTTCGCGCGCTCCATCGACGACCTCGCGCTGCTCGCGGAAGAACTCACCGGCTGCGACGAGGGCGATCCCGATACCCGGCCGCGTGCGCGCACGCCCTTCCGCGCGATCGCTGCCGAAGAGCCGCCGCTCGAGCCCATGCTGGCATTCGTCAGGACGCCCCACTGGGACCGCGTGGACGAGGAGAGCCGGCAGGCGTTCGCCGAGCTTGCCGAGGTGCTCGGCGCGCGCCTTGAAGACGTGGAACTGTCGCCCGCTGCCGCCGAGGCCTGGGACTGCCATCGCACCATCATGGAGGCCGAGATGGCCGCGAACCTCGAGCGCGAGTGGGAGGAGGGGCGCGAGCGCCTGTCGGAGCCGCTGCGTGCGCTGCTCGAGCGCGGGCGCGCGGTGAGGGCAATCGACTACCAGCGCGCGCTGGCGCGCATCCCGCACATCATCGAGGGCCTGGAGGCGCTGTTCCTGACGCGCTACGACGCGATCGTCACCCCTGCCGCGCCCGGGTCCGCGCCAAAGGGGTTACACTCGACCGGCGATCCCACGTTCTGCACCCTTTGGACGCTCGCCGGAATGCCGGCTGTCTCGCTGCCGCTGATGCAGGGCGCGAACGGCCTCCCGCTTGGCGTGCAGCTCGTAGGCCGAAGGAATTTCGACGCTCGGCTGCTGCGCACCGCGCGCTGGCTGGTCTCGCGCCTCGCCGCGGATTAGCCGCTCACGCCGCGGCGGCGTGGCGCGTCTTGAGCGCCGCAATTTCCTCACGCAGCATTTCGAGCTCGGTGCGGTCGACGAATGCCAGCACCCAGTGCGTGAGCTTGCCGTCCGCGCCGCGCACGCGACCGACGGCGGTTTCGACGTGCAGGGGAGAGCCGTCCTTGCGCCATGCGCGCAAGCGCCAGCGCGATTCGGGCTCGTCGAACAGGCGCCGGGCGGCCTGGTCGTCGCCGCGGAACAGCAGTTCCGCCAAGCCGCGCCCCCGCGCTTCGGCCTCCCGAAAGCCGAAAAAGCCCTCGAACGCGCAATTGACGTAGGTCACCGGCCGTCCGGGCGCGTTGGCGTCCAGCAATACCAGCGGCAATGCGCAGGCGGCCAGTGCCGCACGCGACAGGGCGCTGTCCGACAGCAGGCGGAACAGCGCGGGAGCCGCCTCGATCCTTGAAGGGGGGAGCGCGCCGCCCGCCGGAACGCGGGGCCGCTCCGGCACGCGCAAACGCCCCGTTCTGTCAGCGACCGTCATGCCTTCTTTTGCCACGATTCGCGTCGCACAGGCAAGCGACTAGCAGACCAAAAAACGGATATTTTTCAATGGAATGTGAAAAAGACCACACTCCTCGCCGGTTCCCTGCGGTTTAGGCCGCGGCCTGGCTGTGGGAGCGCACCGCGACCAGCGCCTTCGACTGATGGAAGTCCTGCGCTAAGCCGGTGCCGTAGAGGCAGCATGCGAGCAGGTTCGAGATGGGCGGAGGCGTCGGCACCTTGCCGGCCAGCGCGAGCGAGATCCATTGTGCTGTGCCCTTCGCCTCGGCTCGCTCCGGCACGTGGCCGGAATGCGTGGGCGCGGACGCCGCTTCGGCGTCGAACAGCAGGGTGGGCTCGCCGGAGCGGAAGTACACGATCGCCGGGCGCCGCAGCGGGTCGGCGTAGGCCTCGCCTTCGGTGCCGTGAAAAAGCAGGGCGTGCTCGTGGTGCATCGCGAGCGCCGCCGCGAAGGCGTCGCTCTCGGCATCGTCCGCGGCGGGCACGAGCTTCAGGCCCTCCCCGCCGAAGGGGTCCGCGAGTCGCGCGATGTGATGCGCGCAATTTGGACCGCCGAGTCGCGCGCGTAACGCGAGCAGCTGAGCGAGCGCCGGCGAGAGCAGCGCCGTGGGCACGAACGCCAGGCGCGACGTCTCGAGCGCAGCCTGCGCTTTCCTGAGCGATGCGCACGGCAGGATGCCGAGCTCGCGGAACACCGCCGCGCTGGCGATGCGTCCGTGCGCCTCGAGCGGACCGTGCACCAGTACCGGAATGCCGAAGCGCGCGACCATCAGCGCGAGAAGGGGCATCAAGTTGGCTTGCACGCGTGCGCCGCCGTAGCTCGGGATCACGACCGCGCGCGCTCCGGACGGCGCGCTCAGGCGGTTCAGGCGCCCCTGAAGCGCGCGCCGGAATCCGGCGATTTCCGTGGGCGCCAGTTGCTTCATGGCGAGCGCCGCGAGCGCTGCGCCGAGCTCGAGCTCGGCGACGCCGCCGTCGAGCACCGCGGAAAACAGCTCGAACGCGTCGATTTCGGCGAGGTCGCCCTCCGCGGCATGGCGCCCCGCCAGCATCTTCAACGCGCGCGCAACGATCATCGGTCCACCGGTCTCCCGCACATGCAGCAGCTGAACAGTCTCCGACAAGAACGACAGCAATCGCCGTGCCAGAGAGGCGGGCGCGCCGGGGCGGCGCGTCGCGTCCTTCAGGGCGAGATCACAGTGCACGCGCCAGGACGCGTGCATCGAAACAGTGCGGTAGTCAGGTCGCGCGGCGTGCGCGCGTGGAAAGCGAGTAGCAGAAGCGGCGCAAGCGGCCGAGGTCGGCCCTTTCGATCGCCTCGTGCAGGAACTTCATGTTGCGATCGATCTCCGACTGGTAAAGATTGGGGCCGTCGAAGTGTGCTCCGGCGAAGCGCTCCACCCCGCCGAGCTTGTTGTTGATGCGGTCGCGAGCGACGAACTCGTAGAAGCCGGGGGTCTTGTACATGAGGTCGTCGCGCGAGCTGTAGCGCACGATCTCGCGCCCATCCGGCGTGCGGTCGCGCGCGATGTTACCCCACACGAATTCCTCGTAAAGGAATTCCCTGCACTTCTCGAGGTACATGCGGTCGGACATCTGGCCGATCAGGTCGGCGGTGCCGACCATGTGGCCGAGCAATCGGTCGGCGGGGTCGTCGATATGGATGTCGTCGATGTTCTTCTCGTAGCCGGTGAAATGCACCAGCTGCGCCGCGACCGGCGCTTCCGCGCCAAAGCCGACACGCGGCAGGTAATTCGCCAGAAACTCGCCGCTGCGGCTGACGTGGATCTTGGTGAATACGGCGCCGTTCTCGATATGGGCCTCGGACTCGCGCCGGATGTAGCCAGAGTCGTGCAGCAGGGCGATGATCACGCCGAGCATCGCGCGGCGCGGCCCGAGCTGGTCGGGCGCAGGCTGCACCCGGTCGTGCCCGTCGATCAGTCGCGCGGCGGCGAGCGAAATGTCCAGCGTGTGGCGCAGGTCGTGGTAGAGCGTGTCACAGGCCAGATAGCCCGGGAACGTGCCTTCGAACAGCGCCTTGACGTCCTCGAAGGCGCGCGCGACCGGCTGCAAGTCCACGCCCGGATAGCGCGCCGCGAACATCGACGTCACGAAATCGCGCACCCGGTCGGCGTCTTCGACGTCGACGCGGTTCGCCACGTCGTGTTGGTTCAGGCGATCCTGCATCGGTTCTAAAGGCCTGCGCGCTCCGGCAAGCGTCGTTCTCGTGGGTCGATTATTGCCCGGCCCCCGTAGCGGCGCAAGAAACTTTATCCCCGTGTCGCGCTGCGGTGCGGAAAAGGGGAGACGGCCGATAAGCCGGGTTCTGTTGACGCAGCCCGGAATCCGGGTCACGCCATGGCAGCCATTCCTCTAGGCCTTGGGTCACCCCAAAGCTCAAGCCACCTACCCGCAAGCTCGACCGAGCCGGCCTCGAACGCTTGCCTATTTGGTGTTGCTCCGGATGGAGGTTGCCGCGTTTCACCCCTCGGTTTGACCCGAGGACTCGTCTCTGTGGCCCTGTTCGTCGCCTTGGCACCGCTTGCGCGGCGCTTATGCGCGCCGGGGTGTTACCCCGCATCCCGCTCTGTGGAGCCCGGACTTTCCTCTGCGCTTGCGCACAGCGGCTGCCTGGCCGACTCCCACCGTCATTTTACCCCCTTGTGGGAAGGGCTTGACGCGCGGTTTGGCGACGCCTAAAAAGACAGCAGGTGTCGTGGGAGGGTCGAGCCATGAGAAGACGCCTGTATTTCCTTCTTCCCGATGTCGAGAGCGCAAAGCGCACCGCGGACGACCTGTTGCTGGCGCGCATCGAAGATCGCCACATGCGCTTCCTGGCCAAGCGCGGCACCGACCTCGGCGAGCTGCACGAGGCGAGCTATGTGCAGAAGTCCGATCTCGCTCACGGTGCGGGCCTCGGGCTGGCGCTGGGCGGGCTGGCGGGGCTGGTGCTGGGCGCGGTCATCATCGTCTATCCACCCGAGGGAACCCATCCGCAGTTCGTGGCGGTGCTGATCGCGGCCATCGTCGGCGCCATTCTCGGCGCGTGGATGGCCAGCATGGCCGCGGCCGCCGTGCCCAACTCCCGCCTCAAGCAGTTCCAGCAGGACATCGAACGGGGCAAAGTGCTGCTCATGGTCGATATACCGTACGGAAGCGTCGAGCAGACGCGCCAGTTGGTTCTGGCGCGCCACCCGGAGGCGATGCCGGGCGGCCAGGAGTCCCGCTTTCCGGCGTTTCCCTAGGCAGTGCGCTTGAACGGGCGGAAGTAGCGCGTGTCCGCGTAGAACGCTTCGCTCTCGTTTCCGGGGAGCCAGCCCGGAAATCCGAAGACCGGCAGCGGGGCGAGCGCGCGCGGCGTGAGTTCGCCGACCGCAGTGTCGAACCACGCAGCCGCGCATTCGTCCAGCTGGGCAACCAGTCGCGCGAGCGGCAGGCACAGGCGCGCTTCGTCTACGGGGACGAACAGCGCCTTGCAAGTGATCGCGGGCCAAGGCTGGCGCGCCTGCTCGAGCACGGCGTGCCCGACGACGACGACGCGTAGCGCCGCCAGCACCCTCGCGCGCCGCTCCCAGAACAGCTCACGCCAGCGGAAGCCGCGAATCAGCTCGACCAGCGCGGCGTCGCTGTACGCCACGATCGCGCCGCCCTCGTCGAAGATCGTCAGCAGGTCGCGCAGCGGGCCGCGACGCCCACCCTCGCGTGGAATCTGCGCCGCGTGCCGCGCATTGAGCGTCGCCTTGGTGCGCGGGAAAGCCATCCAGGCGAGCGCATTGAACAGGTCGTGCCAGTTGCGCGAGCGCGTCGCCACCTCGCCGCTGGCATGGATCCGCAGCTCGTAGTTCGTGTCGCCGGCCCGCGGCGGCGCGAAGCGCACCGGCCTGCCGTTCGCGGTGTGCGGCGCGACGCCGAGCTCGTCCGCGAGTGCATTCAGGCGCCCGGCATCGGGCCACCCGGGCTCGCCTGCCAGGCGCTCCAGCGCGGGCCTGACCGGGGCATAGATCGGGTGCGACAGGTTGGCGCTACCCAGGCCGTCGGATCGGGTCAAACGAGCTTCCAGGAGATCGCTTCGCCGGCTCGCAGCGGCACCAATTCATCCTCTCCGAAAGCGATCGACAGGGGAACGGTCCAAGGTTCGCGCACCAGCGTGATGGTGTCGTCGTTGAGCGGCAACCCGTAGAACTGCGGACCGAAGCGGCTGGCGAAGCCTTCCAGCCGGTCGAGGGCGCCGGCGTCCTCGAATGCGATCGCATACAGCTCAATACCAGCGTGTGCGGTATAGACCCCCGCGCAGCCGCAGGCCGCCTCCTTGGTGCGGCGCGCATGAGGCGCGCTGTCGGTGCCGAGAAAGAACTTCGGGTTGCCCGAGATTGCGGCCTCGACCAGCGCTTCACGATGTTCCTCGCGCTTGAGCACCGGCAGGCAGTAGTGGTGCGGCCGGATGCCGCCCAGGAACAGCGCATTGCGGTTCATGAGCAGGTGGTGCGCGGTGATGGTCGCCGCGATATTCGGTCCGGTCACCTCGACGAACTGCACTGCATCGCGCGTCGTGATGTGCTCGAGCACGATCCTCAGCTCGGGAAACCGCGCCACCAGCGGGCTCAGCACCTCCTCGAGGAACGCCTTCTCGCGATCGAACACGTCGATCTCCGGTTCGGTCGCCTCGCCGTGTACGAGCAGCGGCAAGCCCAGCTCCTGCATTTTTTCGAGCGTGTGGAAGCAGCGCGAGATCCGGGTCACCCCTTCGTCCGAATGCGTGGTCGCGCCGGCGGGGTAGAGCTTGACTCCGTGGACGTGCCCCGAGACCCTGGCCCGCAGTATTTCCTCGGGCGGTGTGTCGTCGGTGAGGTAAAGCGTCATCAGCGGCTCGAAGCGTGCGCCCTCGGGAAGCGCGGCGAGGATGCGCTCGCGATAGCCGAGGGCCTGTTGCACGGTGCGCACCGCCGGTTTCAGGTTCGGCATCACGATGGCGCGCGCAAAACGGCGCGCGCTGTCGGCGAGGACGGCGCCAAGCGCCGCGCCGTCACGCAAATGCAGGTGCCAATCGTCCGGCCGGATGAGCGTGACGCGGTCCATGGCGCGATTCTAGCCTGCGTCTGCGGGCTTCTTTCCGGCAAGCCGCAGGGCGCGCTCGTAGAGCGTCTTGCGCGGCGCCCCGGTGATGCGGGCCGCGAGCTTCGCCGCCCCGCTTGCCGGCAACTCATCCAGGAGGATGCCGAGCACGCGCTCCGCCTCGGCCTCGTCGGGCGTTCGCCGCGATGCCTCGGGTCCCAGCACGAGCACGAACTCCCCCTGCTGCCGGTGCGAACCGGCGCGCAGCCAGTCGCGCGCCTCGGCCAGCCGCAGACGCACGATCTCCTCGAACTTCTTGGTCAGCTCGCGCGCGATCAGCAGCTCGCGTTCGCCGCCGAAGCGCTCGAGCAGGTCATCCACGGTGTCCGCTATGCGATGCGGCGCCTCGTAGAGGATGATCGGGCACGCTGCGTCGAGCGCTTGCAGCGCCTTGCGCCGCGCGGGGCGCGCCGACGGCAGGAAGCCGACGAACATGAACCGGTCCGCCTGAAATCCCGACGCGCAGAACGCGGCCAGCGCCGCGCTCGGGCCCGGCACCGGGACCACGCGTACGCCGGCCCGGTGCGCGGCCGCAACCAGCACCGCCCCCGGATCGGAGACCGCCGGGGTCCCGGCGTCGCTCACCAGTGCGACGTTCTTGCCCTCGCGCAGCGCCGCCAGCAGCTGCGCGGTCGCGGCGCGCTCATTGTGCTCGTGCAGCGCCACGGTGCGCGCCGCGATGCCGTGGCGAGCGAGCAGCGTGCGCGACGTGCGCGTGTCTTCGCATACGATCAAATCCGCCTGGGCCAGCGCCTCGAGCGCCCGCGGGCTTGCGTCGGCGAGATTGCCGATCGGGGTGGCGACGATGTACAGGCTTCCGGAGATCACGGCGGGTCGGTCAACGCGGCCTCGTGCCGCACGTTAAGCCTGCCATGAACCGGGCCGGCGCGCGAGCAGAAGACCTGTGCGCGGCGCTGCTGCGCAGCGCCGGGCTGCGCATCCTGGCGCGCAACTGGCGCTGCCGGCACGGGGAGATCGACCTGATCGCCGAGGACGCGGGCACCCTGGTATTCGCCGAAGTTCGCATGCGGCGCAGCGCTGCGTTCGGCGGCGCGGCCGAGAGCGTCACCGCTGCCAAGCGCGACCGGTTGGTGGCGGCGGCGCGCCTGTATCTCGCCGGCCGACGGGAGGTCGCATGCCGCTTCGACGTCCTGCTGCTCGATGGCACCGATGGCGCGCGCATAGAGTGGCTGCGCGACGCTTTTGAGGGCTAGGAAGACCTGTTGTCCCGGCCCGACAGGCATCCGGCGCGCGCGCCCGGTGTAATATGCGGCATGGGTCACGCTGAGCAGAAAGCGAGCGTCGTGGCGCGCATCGCCGCGCATTTCGCCGACAGCGCCCAGCTCAAGCTGGCTTGCGCGCAGTCGTTGGCCGAGCCGATCGCGCGGGCCGTCGCGCTCATGGCCCGGACGCTGCGTGCCGGCGACAAGATCCTCGCATGCGGTAACGGGGGTTCGGCGGCCGATGCGCAACATTTCGCGGCCGAGCTTGTCAATCGCTTCGAGGTCGAGCGGCCGCCGCTCGCGGCCGTCGCGCTGACCACGGATTCGTCGACGCTGACCTCGATCGCCAATGATTACAGCTATGAGCAGGTGTTCGCCAAGCAACTGCGCGCCCTGGGGCGCAAGGGTGACGTCCTGCTGGCGATATCGACCAGCGGCAACTCCGCGAGCATCGTCGAGGCGATGCGCGCCGCAAGCGAGATCGGCGTGCGCGTCGTCGCCCTGACCGGCAATCGCGGCGGAAAGATGGCGCCGTTGGTCGGCGCCGAAGACGTGCATCTGTGCGTGCCGCACGACAGGACGGTGCGCATCCAGGAGGTCCACTTGCTGGTGTTGCACTGCCTGTGCGACGGAATCGACGAACTGCTTTTTGGAGCGAAGCAATGAATAGACACCACCTGTTGCTTGCGATTTTCATCCCGGCTGCCGCGGCCTTGCTGCAAGGCTGCTTCGGCGCAGTCGCCGTCGGCGCGGGGGCGGCGGTGGTGTCGGCGCAGGACCGTCGCACCACCGGCACCCAGGTAGACGACGAGAGCATCGAGCTGCGCGCGGGAAATCGCATCGGCGACACCTACGGCGACAAGGTCCACGTCAACGTCACTTCGTACAACCGGTCGGTGCTGCTGACCGGGGAAGTGCCGGAGCAGGGCATCAAGGCGGACATCGAGAAGATGACGCTCGCCGTGCCCAACGTGCGCAGCGTCACGAACGAGCTGCAGATCGCGGGCCTGTCGTCGCTTCCGGCGCGCAGCAACGACGCGTACATCACGAGCAAGGTGAAGACGCTGTTTCTCGACTCGAACCGCTTCAACCCGATTCACGTCAAGGTGGTCACCGAGGCCGGCACGGTCTACCTGCTCGGCATCGTGACGGAAAAGGAGGCTGCAGACGCGGTCGAGATCGCCCGCACCACCGGCGGCGTCCTGAAAGTGGTCAAGATTTTCGAGTATTGCCAGCCGACCGACGATGTTTGCCGTCCGGCGGAAAAGCCGCAGGCGGAGCAGCCAAAAAAATAGTTCCGCGCGGGCCCACGCTCATGGCATCGGAGCCCCCGGCGTTCGAGCGCAAGCTGTGGGCGCCGCATGAGCTGGCCAGCCGCGTGGGCACCCTGGCCCGGCCGCTGGTGTTCACCAACGGCGTCTTCGATCTGTTGCACCGCGGCCACGTGACCTACCTCGCGCGCGCGCGCGCGCAGGGCGCTGCGCTGCTCGTCGCGATAAACGGCGATGCCTCGGCGCGACGCTTGGGAAAGGGCGAGAACCGGCCGATCAACCGCCTCGAGGATCGAATGGCGGTGGTCGCGGCGCTGGAGTCGGTCGACGCGGTAACGTGGTTCGACGAGGACACCCCTGCCGCGCTGATCGAGGCCTGCCGCCCCGACGTGCTCGTCAAGGGCGGCGACTGGCCGGTGGAGCGCATCGTCGGCGCGCGCGAGGTGCTGGGGCGCGGCGGCAAGGTGCTCTCCGTCGCCTTCGAGCATCGAAGCTCGACCACGGCTCTGCTCGAGCGCATTCGCGGCACGAAGGCGGATTGACGCGCTAGAGGCGCAGCTCGAAGCAGATTGCCCCTGGCGTGGGAAGCGCCAGATAGGGCGGGATCTCGCGGAACCCCAGCGAGCGGTAGAGCGCACCGGCGGCGCGCATCTTCGGCAGCGTGTCGAGCACCAGGCGCGCGTAGCCGATTTCCTTCGCGGCGCCGATGACCTCGCGAGCAAGGTCGCGTCCCACTCCGCCGCCTTGGGCAGCCGCGCGTACGTAGAGCCGCTTCACCTCTCCGGTGTCCGCATCGAGCCGGCGCAGGGCGACGCAACCCACCGCGGCGCCGCCTTGCAACGCGAGATAGACCCGCCCGGCAGGGAGAGCGTACTCCCCCGGAAGGCCATCCAGCTCCGCCTGGAAGCCCTCGAAGCATTCGGGGGCGTCGACCGCGCGAGCGTAGTCGGCGAACAGCTCCCGCGTGCGCGACAGGTCCTCGGGGAACGCAGCGCGAACGATGGTCGTCATCGCGGACATTTTGCGCAGGCGGCGTTGCGTCGTCCAGCTGCAGTAGCGATACTATCGGCATGCGCTTGCACCAGCTCAAGATCGATTACGAGGCGGAGCAGGACCGCCTCCTGATGCTGGTCTCGACCAGCGACGAGGTCGAGGTGCGGCTGTGGCTGACGCGGCGGTTCGTCAAGCTGCTCTGGCCGCTGCTGGTGAAGCTGGCGGAGGAGGCGAGCCCGCGCATCCGCACGCAGGTCAACCCCGAGGCGCGCAAGGCGCTGCTCGGTCTGGAGCACGAACAGGCCGTGTCGCGGGCGAATTTTGCGAAGCCCTACGAAGCGCAGCCGCGCGCGACACCCTTGGGCGAATCCCCACTCCTGCTGGCGCGCGTGCAGACCGGACACAACCGCAAGGGTCAGCCGGTGGTCGCGCTGCATCCGGCTGAAGGGCAGGGCGTGACCCTCACCTTCGACTCGGTCCTGCTGCACTCGGTATGCCGACTGTTGCAGGCGGCGGTGAAGAAGAGCGACTGGGACATCGACCTCAAGCTGCCCGGCGCCGAGCCGCGCGAAAGCACCGAGCGCGCGCCGCGCACCCTCAATTAGCGTATTCACGCCTGCCGGCGATCACGTGTCGTCCTTGCGCAAGGCGTCGAGCTGCGCCGCGCTGTGCAGCCATTCTTCCTCGGCTTCGGCCAGCCCCGCGCTCACCCGTGCTTCGTTCTCCACCAGCTCCCGCAGCCGCTCGCGGGCGCTGTCCGCATAGACATCCGGCCCGGCCAGCTCGGCGCGCGCGTCCTGCGCCTCGCGCGACAGCGCCGCGATGCGGGCTTCGAGCGCAGCGAGGCGCTTCTCCAGGGGGCGCATGCGGACGCGCTTCCTGGAGCGTGACTCTGCCTCGGCGCGGCGCTCGTCGCGGCGACTCGGGCCGGAGACGTCTTTGCGCAGGCCGCGCTCCTCCTTGAGCCGCAACTGGCGGTAGTCGTCGAGGTCGCCGTCGAACTCGGAGACCGCGCCGCCCGCCACCACCAGAATGCGGTCGGCGCAGGTCGCGAGCAAATGGCGGTCGTGCGACACGATGACCAACGCCCCGGCGTAACTTTGCAGCGCCAGCGCGAGCGAGCGCCGCATTTCGAGGTCGAGATGGTTGGTCGGTTCGTCCAGCAGCAGGAGATTGGGCCGCTGCCTGACGAGCATCGCCAGCGCCAGGCGCGATTTTTCGCCGCCCGAGAGAGGGCCGATGGGACGCTGGCTGCGTTCGCCGGCGAATCCGAATCCGCCGAGGAAATCCCGCAGCTGCTGCTCGCGCTCGTTGCGGAACAGCCGGATCATCATGCCGAGCGGCGTTTCCTCGGGCCGCAGCAGCTCCACCTGATGCTGGGCGAAGTAGCCGATCACGATTCCGCGCCCCTCGCTGCGGCGCCCTGCGAGTGGCGCCAGCTCGCCCGCGAGCAGGCGCACCAGCGTCGTCTTGCCGGCACCGTTGGCGCCGATGATCGCCAGGCGGTCGCCACCTGCTATCGAAAGCGAAACCCCGGAAAGCACGGGGTGATCGTCATATCCCGCCGAAACCTCTTCCAGGCTGACGATGCGCTCCGGCAGGCGCGCGGGCTCCTCGAACCTGAAGCGAAACGTCTCGGCCGCGTACACGGGCGCGACGCGCGCCATGCGCTCCAGCTGCTTGAGCCTGCTTTGTGCCTGGCGCGCCTTCGTCGCCTTGGCGCGGAAGCGCTCGACGAACGATGTGATGCGCTGGATTTCCCGCCCCTGTTTCGCGGCAAGCGCTGCCTGCTGCCCGAGCTCGAGGGCGTGCTGGCGCTCGTAGGCCGAGTAGTTCCCGCCGTAAAGGCGCAGCGTCTCGCCGACGATCGCGAGGGTGCGATCCGTGACCCGGTCGAGAAAATCCCGGTCGTGCGAGACCACGAGCAGCGTGCCGGGATAGCCGCGTAGCCAGTTCTCGAGCCATAGAATGGTGTCGAGATCGAGGTGGTTGGTGGGTTCGTCGAGCAGCAGCAGGTCCGACGGGCGCATCAGCGCACGGCCGAGGTTGAGCCGCATGCGGAAGCCGCCGGAGAACTCGCGCACCGGGCGCGCAGCGTGGTCCTGCGCGAATCCGAGGCCCGAGAGCAGCGCCAGCGCGCGCGCCTGCGCGGTATAGCCCCCCGCACGAGCGTAGTGCTCGTGTGCGAGCGCCAGCCGCTCGCCGTCGCCCGACGCCTCCGCCGCGAGGATCTCGCTTTCGGCCGCGCGCAGCGCGGCATCGGCATCGAGCAAATAGTCGAGTACGGGCTGCTCGAGAGCTGGCGCTTCCTGCTCTATATGCGCCAATCGCGTGCCCGACGGTATCTCCCATTCGCCCGCGTCCGGTGCAAGCTCGCCGGCGAGCATGGCGAGCAGGCTCGACTTGCCGCTGCCGTTCGGCCCGACGACGCCGATTTTCCATCCGCGTTCGAGCGTCAGCGAGGCGCCGGCGAACAGGCGCCGGGCGCCGCGCGCCAGGGTGAGGTTGCGAAGCCAGATCATGCGATGGGGTCGAGAGGGATCGGAGTATAATTTGCCGTTTCGCGATGGTCCCCGTCGCAGGGCAATTCCTTATCAGCTCGGCATTCGAACAACTCGGTCTCATCCCGCCGCTCCTCACTGCGGTGGCGGAACTCGGCTACGAGCAACCTACCCCGGTTCAGGAGCAGGCCATTCCGCTGGTGCTCGAGGGTCGCGACCTCATGGCAGGCGCGCAGACCGGCACCGGCAAGACCGCTGCGTTCGCGCTCCCCATCCTGCAGAGGCTGGCGGGCTTCGCGAGCAGCAGCGCGTCGCCCGCGCGGCACCCGGTGCGCGCGCTGATTCTCACCCCTACCCGCGAACTGGCGATCCAGGTGGAGGAGAGTTTCCGCGAGTACGGCAAGCACGTGCCCCTGCGCACCGCCGTCGTGTACGGCGGCGTGGACATGAACGCGCAGATCGCACAGCTGCGGCGCGGAGTTGAAATTCTCGTCGCGACGCCGGGCAGGCTGCTCGATCACGTGCAGAACAAGACCGTGATGTTCGGCCAGGTTTCGATCCTCACGCTGGACGAGGCCGATCGCATGCTCGACATGGGGTTCATGCCCGACATACGGCGCATCATCGCGCTGCTGCCGCCGGTGCGGCAGAACCTGATGTTCTCGGCGACCTTTCCGGAAGAAATACGCAAGCTCGCGGCAACCATCCTCAGGAACCCGGCGGAGGTGCAGGTCGCGGCGCGCAACGCGGTAGCCGAACTCGTGACGCATATCGTGCATCCCGTGGCGCGCGAGAAGAAGCGCGAATTGCTGTGCCACCTGATCCGCTCGCGCAACCTGACCCAGGTGCTGGTATTCACCGGCACTCGTATCGGCGCCAACCGGCTCGCGCACCAGCTGCGCCGCGAGCATATCCATGCGGATGCGATACACGGCGACAAGTCACAGGCGGAGCGGCTTGCGGCGCTCGAGGACTTCAAGGCGGGCAAGGTGGCGGTGCTGGTGGCGACCGACGTCGCGTCGCGCGGACTCGACATCGAGGGCCTGCCGCAAGTGATCAATTTCGACGTCCCGCACTCGCCCGAGGACTACGTGCATCGCATCGGCAGGACCGGGCGCGCCGGCCTGACCGGAGAGGCGATTTCGCTGGTGGCCCCGGATGATCAGGAAAAACTCGGGGCGATCGAAAGGCTCATCAGGCGCAAGCTCGAACGTGTGCTGGTGCCGGGATTTGCGCCGGACGGCGGCACCGTTGCGGCGCTCATCGGGCGTGGCGGCGGCCGAGGCGGGCGCAGGGACGCGAAAGAACACCGCGAGCGCGAGGCGCCACGGCGCGGCGCGGAGCCACGGCGCGAGAGGCCGCCCGCCGATTCGATTTTTGACAAGCCGTACGAGCCCGGGGGGCCGCCGGCAGAACAACCCGCGCCAGCGGAGCCGGCATCGACCGCGCACCCGCGGCGCAAGCAGCCCCAGGTGGCCGCGCTGCTCGGCGGACTGAAGCGCGCACGCGGCTAGACGCAGCGCGCACCGTCGACCTCGATACAGGTTCCGCTGATCATCGCGGCCTCGTCCGAAGCGAGGTACAGGCAGGCATTCGCCACGTCGAGCGGCGTGGAAAACCGCCCCAGCGGAATGGTGGCGAGGAACGCGGCTTTGGCCTCGGGCGTGAGCGCGCCACCGGCGAAATCCGCCGACAGCGCGGTGTCCGGACTGAACACCGGATTGACGCAATTTACCCGCACCTTGTCGGGCCCGAACTCGGCGGCCATCGATTTGCTCATCAGGATGACGGCCCCCTTCGAGCTGTTGTAGACCGTCAGCCCCGGCCGCGGGCGCAGGCCGGCGGTGGACGCGATATTGACGAAGCAGCCGCCACCGCGTTTTCGTAACGCCGGCAAGGCGTGGCGCGCCGAGAGGTACACGCTCTTCACGTTCACCAGGTAGACCTTGTCGAACTCCTCTTCGGTCACCTCGAGATAGGCCTTGCGCCGGTGGGTCCACCCGGCGTTGTTGACCACTACGTCCAGGCCGCCGAAGCTCGAGGTGGCGGCCTGCACGAGCCGGGACCAATCGGCGTCGCGCGTCACATCGGCCTCCAGGAACTGCGCCGCGCCGCCGGCAGCGCGGATCTCGTGCGTGACGCGCTCACCGCCCTGCCTGTTGATGTCGTTGACAATGACGCGCGCGCCTTCCTGGGCGAAGCGCCGGGCAATGCCCTCGCCGAAGCCGCTTCCTGCGCCGGTCACGATCGCTACCTTCTCCTTCAGTCGCATAGGCTGTGGCCCTCCCTTGGCGTTCAATTATCGCGAAACGGCGAGTGCTCCGCGAGCTCGTTGACGTAGCGTGCGATGCCGCGTGTCTCGCGCGCCAGATAGTCCTCGATCGCTTGCGCGAAGCCCGGGTGGGCCAGCCAGTGCGCCGAAACGGTCTCGACCGGCATGAGGCCGCGAAACAGCTTGTGCTCGCCCTGCGCGCCACCCTCGAACGTATCCAGGCGGTGGGCGATCGCATACTCGATCGCCTGGTAGTAGCAGCACTCGAAATGCAGCAGCGGGACGTACTCCGCCGCCCCCCAATAGCGCCCGTAGATGGCGCTCTCGTCGACCAGGCACAGCGACGCCGCGATCGGCCGGCGCTCGCGCTCCGCGAGGATCATGAGGGTGTGCTGCGGCAGGCTCGCGCCCAGCTGCAGGAAGAACTGCAGGTTGAGATACGGGCTAGAGCCGTGTGCGGCATATGTGGCGCGATAGCAGCGATTGAAGAACTCCCAATAGCGACGCTCGATTTCGGCTCCGCGCAGCCAGCGGAATGTCACGCCCGCGTCGCGCACCCGCCGGCGCTCCTGCTTGATGTTTTTGCGCTTGGCGTGCGACATGCGCGCAAGGAATGCGTCGAAATCGGCATAGCCGGCATTGCGCCAGTGGAACTGCACGGTGCGGCGCAGCATCATCCCGTGCCGCTGCATCAGGCTTGCCTCGTCCTCCGTCGGGAAGAGCACGTGCAGCGACGAGGCCTGCTTGGCGAGCTCCAGCGCCGCCGCGAGCAACGCCTCGCGCACGTCCGGCGATGTCGCCAGCAGCCGCGGACCGGTAACCGGCGTGAAGGGCACTGCGCCGAGGAGCTTCGGGTAGTAATCGAAGCCGTGTCTTGCATACGCATCGGCCCACGCCCAGTCGAAGACGTACTCGCCGTAGGAATGCGTCTTGGCGAACAGAGGCATCGCACCAGCGAGCGCGCCCCATCGCCGCAACAGGAGAAACCGGGGTTGCCAGCCGGTACGCGTCGTCGCGCAGCCGGCGTCGATCAGCGCAGACAGGAATTCATGGCGCACGAAGGGATTCTTCCCCGCAAGGGCGTTCCATTCGCTCGCATCGACGCCGGCGAGCGAGTCAACGATGCGCAACCCGTCCAATGCGTCGATTATAATCGGCCCGGTCGACAGACACGCCGCTGGGAGGCGCCCGCATGAAGAAGATCGAAGCCATTGTCAAACCGTTCAAACTCGATGAAGTGCGCGAGGCGCTTTCGGAGGTCGGGGTCACGGGTTTGACCGTCACCGAGGTCAAGGGATTCGGGCGGCAGAAGGGGCACACTGAGCTCTACCGGGGGGCCGAATACGTCGTCGACTTCCTGCCCAAGGTGAAAATCGAGGTCGTCGTGGCGGACAATCAGGTCGAACCGGCGATCGACGCCATCGTCAAGGCGGCGCGCACCGGCAAGATCGGCGACGGGAAAATCTTCGTCACCGGCGTCGAGCACGTGGTTCGCATACGCACCGGCGAAACGAACGAGGCCGCCGTCTAGCCATGCGGTTTAGCGCCGGGGCTTGAGCAGCAGCAGCACCGCGCCGCTACCGCCCTGCGCCGCGGGCGCTTGACAGAAAGCGAGCACCTCGTCACGCAGCACGAGCCAATTTCTGAGCTTGTTCTTCAGCACCGGTTCGCGCCCGGGCGAGCCGAGTCCTTTGCCGTGAACGATGCGCACGCAGCGCCGCCCGTGCGCGCTGCAGCGACGCAGAAACTCGGCCACGCTGAGCGCCGCCTGTGAGCGGTTCATGCCGTGAAGGTCCAGCTCGTCCTGCACGACCCAGTGTCCACGGCGCAGGCGACGCAGCACCTGGCGCGAAAGACCGTCGCGCAGGAAGCTCAGCTCCTCGCCCGTCTCGAGCGCATCGTCGACCGAAAGGGGCCCTGAGAGCGCTTCGGCCAGGGCTGCGCGTTCGTCCTTGCGGGTCTGGTGCGGGATGGGGGCCGGCGCAGGAGGGGGGAACGCCACGCGGCGGGCCTGCGCCAAGGGCTTGACGTCGGCTACCGCGCGACGGAAATCGCTCCCTTCATCGTCGGGTGGCCTGTCCGTCGACATGGCGCGCTCACGCCCGGGCGGCCAGATCGTCGAGGTACTTCTCCGCGTCGAGCGCCGCCATGCAGCCGCTGCCGGCGCTGGTTACGGCCTGCCGGTAAATGTGATCCTGGACGTCGCCCGCCGCGAACACGCCCGGCACGCTGGTCGCCGTCGAATCGCCGTTGCGGCCGCCGCGAGTGACGATATAGCCGTTCTCCATCTCGACCTGCCCGGCGAAAATGCCGGTATTCGGCGAATGGCCGATGGCGACGAACACGCCCTTGACCGGCAGATCCTTCGACGCGTTGCTCGAGACGTCGCGAATGCTGATTCCCGTGACGCCGCTGTTGTCGCCGAGCACCTGCCGGAGAACGTGGTTCCATTCGATTGACACGTTGCCATCCTTGGCTTTCTTCATCAGCTTGTCGATCATGATCTTCTCAGCGCGCAGCTTGTCGCGCCTGTGCACGAGGATGACGCGCCGGGCGATGTTGGAAAGGTACAGCGCCTCCTCGACCGCAGTATTGCCGCCGCCGATCACCGCCACGTCCTGGCCCTTGAAGAAAAAGCCGTCGCAGGTGGCGCATGCGGACACGCCGCGGCCCATGAATTGCTTCTCCGACTCGATTCCTAGGTACTTCGCCGACGCACCCGTCGCGATGATGAGCGCGTCGCAGGTGTAGGTGGCGGAGTCCCCCTGGAGCGCGAACGGGTGCTCCAGGAGCCGGGCGGTGTGGATCTGGTCGAAGACGAGCTCGGTCTCGAAGCGCTCGGCGTGCTTCTGGAACCGCTCCATGAGCTCCGGTCCCTGGACCCCGCCCGCGTCGGCCGGCCAGTTGTCGACGTCGGTGGTGGTCATCAGCTGGCCGCCCTGCGCAAGGCCGGTGACAACAACCGGACGCAAGTTGGCGCGCGCCGCATAGATGGCTGCCGTGTAGCCGGCGGGCCCGGAGCCGAGGATTAGCAGGCGGGTATGGCGGGAGGTCATGATTTGCGTGGATTCGCTAGAGGATATACTTCAAACCCGCGCCGAATTATAAATGACCGGTCGTAGCGGACCGTGCTTGCTGAGGGCGGTGACTTGCCCCTGAGGGGGACCTGCCTGCAGCGTCTGGTTTTGGCATCTAATCCCCGAAAATCGAGATCCGGCGGTTCCTCTTTGGGGCTGTCGCTGAACGTGCCCGGCGGCAACGTCGGCACGGACGCGGTCTTGTGCGGCTCGCGCAACGAGGGCATCGGTGACTGCGCGAGCGCGGGCTACACCATGGGGCGCTTGGGCGCGACTGGCAGATGCGGTTCGCGATGAACGGCCAGTACAAGCGCGACATGCTGCGGGGATTCACCGAGCGCGAAATCATCAGCGAGGCCGTCGGACCGGGGGCGGGGCGGACTCTGGCCGCCGGGGCGCAAGAATCTGCTAACATGCTGTCCTGCAACTAAAAGTACGAGCGCGAGGAGAACTATGTCGGGGATATCAACGACGGTCTCGACGGCGGTGCTGAGAGCCGTGCCACTCTTCTCGAGTTTTCCTGAGGATCAGTTGCGCACACTTGCGACGATGGTCAATCGCAAGAGCCTGCCGCGCGGCGCGATGGTCATGGCGGCGGGCGACCCGACGGATTCCTTGTATATCGTTTTGTCGGGGCGGCTCAAGGTCATGATGAGCGACGCCGATGGAAAGGAAGTGATCCTGAGCATACTCGGACCCGGTGAGTTCTTCGGCGAGATGGGCCTGATCGATGAAAGCCCGCGCTCGGCAAGCGTCATCGGTATCGAGCCCTGCGAACTGCTGTCGATCTCGAAACGCGACTTCAACAAGTGCCTTGCGGACAGCTTCGACATGACGATGGCGGTGATGCGCGGACTGGTCCAGCGCCTACGCGAAGCCGACCGCAAGATCGGCAGCCTTGCGCTGCTTGACGTGTACGGGCGCGTGGCGCGGCTGCTGCTCGACATGGCCGAGAACGTCGACGGCCAGAAGATCGTCACCAAGCGCTTGCCGAAGCAGGACATCGCCAAGATGATCGGCGCCTCTCGCGAGATGGTCAGCCGCGTCATGAAGGACCTGCAGATGGGCGGCTATATCGAGATGCGCGGGTCCAACATCGTCCTGCATGACTCGATCCTGCTGCCCGACTGAGCTCGAGTGCATGGTGCGCCGCTAGAATCGATCTCATGACCCGCTGCTAAGCCCCCGCCTAAGCGGGGGTTTTTGTTTTATGGTGCGCGATCCACGCACGCGTGTGCGGTACAATTGCGCACTCCACAGCGGGCCGCAATGGCAGCAGCGCAGAAATCGTCCGTCGCTCCACTCCCTGCAAAGCTCGCGGGCTTGCTGCGCGAGGCGAAGTGGCTGGTGCTTGTCGCCCTGGCGGCCTATCTGGTCCTGATACTGACGACCTATCACAGGACCGATCCCGGGTGGTCACACAGCGCCACGGAGGCCGTCACGCAAAATGCCGGCGGACGACTCGGTGCAGGGGTCGCGGACGTCCTGCTCTACCTGTTTGGCCTTTCCGCCTATTGGTGGGCTGCCCTGTGCGTTTACGTGGTCGTCTGGGGGTACCGCCGCCTCGACGGTACGCCGCTCATCGACCGCCGTCCGCTGGCGATCGCGGTATTGGGCTTTGCGCTACTGCTCGTCGCCAGCGCATCGCTCGAGGCGTTGCGCCTTCACACCCTGGCGGCAGAGCTGCCCCTTGCACCCGGTGGACTGTTGGGCGAAGTAGTCGGCAGATCTGCGGCCAGCGTGTTCGGCTTCACCGGCGCGACGCTCGCGCTGGTGACGCTTGCCGCTGTGGGATTCAGCCTGTTCACCGGCATGTCCTGGCTCACCGTTTCCGAGCTCACCGGGTTTCTGCTCGAGGGGCTCTACTCCCTCGCGCAGCGTACCTGGGAGAGACGCAAGGATCGCAAGCTGGGGGACATCGCGCGTGAAGAGCGGGAGTTCATCGTCGAGACCGAGCGCCGGCGCGAGGAGGAGCACCCGCCGCTGCGCATCGAGCCGGCAATCGTCGAGATCAAGCAGTCAGAACGCGTGCAGAGGGAGCGGCAGGCTCCCTTGTTCGAATACTTGCCGGACACGCCGCTTCCCCCGCTGAAGCTCCTCGACGAGGCGAAACACGATGGCGAGCTGGTGACGCCGGATACGCTCGAATTCACGTCACGCCTGATCGAGAAGAAGCTGTCGGACTTCGGCGTGTCGGTAAAGGTGCTCGCTGCGTATCCGGGCCCGGTGATCACGCGCTACGAAGTGGAGCCGGCCGTGGGCGTCAAGGGCAGCCAGGTCGTGAATCTCGTGAAGGACCTCGCGCGGGCGCTGTCGGTCGTCTCGATTCGCGTGGTGGAGACGATTCCCGGCAAGTCGTGCATGGGCCTCGAGATCCCCAACCCGCATCGCCAGACGGTGCGCCTGTCCGAGATACTCGGCTCGGCGGTTTACCACGACGCACATTCGCCGCTGGCGCTTGCCCTGGGCAAGGACATCGCGGGCAACCCGGTGGTCGCCGACCTGGCGAAGATGCCGCACCTTCTGGTCGCGGGCACGACCGGCTCGGGCAAATCGGTCGCCATCAACGCCATGATCCTGTCGCTGCTGTACAAGTCCGAGCCACGCACCGTGC
>Ga0316628_100000226_pt1 | contig 35526 bp, 22 predicted proteins | sample OWC_Aug_M2_C1_D5_FD_207648 | JGI IMG/M metagenome (GOLD analysis project Ga0316628, IMG submission 207648) | Wetland soil microbial communities from Old Woman Creek delta, Ohio, United States - OWC_Aug_M2_C1_D5_C | ecosystem: Environmental > Terrestrial > Soil > Wetlands | place: USA: Ohio...
CGGGCGGGGAGCTTCAGCCCGGCATAAGCCCAGGCTATCGATGAACGATCCAGCCAATCCAAACCGGGTTTTTTCTCCATCAACTCGATGGCGGGAAGGAGAAACTCCGGCGGCTTGCCTTTATCCTTCCAAAAATCGTAATAGTAAACCAATCCGAAATTATCGTTCCGGAAGGCGGAAAGGGACTCCGGCCCGAAGAACCGTTCCACTTCGTCGAGCCGGCCGCATTTCTCCAGCAACTGGGCCGCCCGCCACTTGTTGATCGCCGGGATGGCCGGGTCGGATACGGCTTTCACCAGGGCCGGGACGGCGCTTTCAAGATTTTCCTTCCGTCCAACCCAGAAGCTGCCGTATTCATAAAGATGCGACAGGCGTTCGGAATGTAAATCGGCATAGGCCGGGCCGAAAACGGCCAGGGCTCTTTCCTTTTCGCCGGCCCGGTACAGAGCCGAAGCGGCGGAAGAGCGGAAATTGAGGCTTTCGGGCTCCCTATGAAGGACGGTTTCCAGAGCGGCCAGGGCGTTTTCCCGGTTGGATTTATTCGCCATCCAGAAGCTGAAATAATCATAATAGTCCTGAGTCGTTACGGCTAGGCGGAGAAACGGCTCGGGCCCATAGACGGACTGGGCGTCTTCCAGCCGGGGCGGGTCGTAGGCATACACTTTCGCCGCCGCCGCCCGGACCGCCAGGTCGTCCGGTTGCATCTGAAGGGCCAGCCGGACAGCCGGAAATACGTCGATCTTGTCCTTGGTTTTCGACCTCCAGTAATCGGCATAATCCAGGAGCGACTTCGCCCAGGCCTTGGTCTGAGCGGCCATGAAATCCGGGCCATAAGCCTTTTCCGCGGCGGCCAGGTCGTTTGCGTTCATATTGAGTTCAGCCAGGTTCTGGGCGCCCGCAACCGGAGAGATTTCCAAAAGCCGCTTCATCGACGCGTCGGCATATGCCCGGATTTTTTTCGAGAGCTCCTTGACCACCTGGCCCCCAAACCCGGTCGACCGCCGCCTGGCCAAAACACCGGCGATGGCGGGATCCGGAGGATTCCCGTCGATTATCAAATTTAACAGGACTCGGTCATCACTTTCGTCCAGGGTCAGGCCGCGCGTGATCGTAAGGCAGGCGTCGCGGAAATACGGACCGCCCGCATGGGTTTTGATGTATTCGAGGAGCGGCCGCCATTCGATGACCCCCGAGGTCGCCATGAGCGTCCGGACGAGCTGATAATCGGCCGTCTCTTTGCAAGAAACACGGCCCCCCGAGTCGCTTGTCATCATGATCGTTCCGTCGGGGTCGAGCGCGGCTGCTTCCCGGAAAAAAGCTAAAGCTTCCTCGCGCCGGTTGCGCGCCTGCTCCTTCAAGCCGAGCTTGATTCGGATTTCCGGATTCCCGGGCTCGGCCAAAAGCCGGCGAGTCAATTCCCGGACCGTGTCCTCTCCCCTGACTACGGCCTGGAGGCGGGCGAAATAGGCGTTCGCGGGTGGTTGGTACCCCGCGAGCCAATCCCGCACCTGCCCATCCGGATCAAGGACCAGGACGAACGGCGTTCCCTTGACCCCGAAGGCTTTGACCGTTTTTTCGCCGTCGATTTCGTTCCGGGTGATCCGGAGAAGAACGAAGTTCTTTTCGAGATATTCGGCATACAAAGGATTGTCGTAAACCTGCTGACCCAGCAGGATGCAATTCCCTCAGCCTGTTTCAGTAAAGAAATCGATCAGGAGGAGCTTGCCCTCAGCCTTGGCCGCGGCCAGGGCGGCGTCCACGGAGCCGGTCCGCCATTTCAACGCTTCCGCGGAAGCGGCGGAGACCATGAGACAAAGGATGACTGCAAGGAAAAAGAATTTTCTCATGACATTACCCCTGCCGGCGATTATGGCCGATCGCCCTCGGCCTGTCAATTCGCGCTTGATGCGCCCATCCCGTCAAAACGGAATTCGGATCGGCGAAGACGGCAGATCGAGCCTCGGCCGCCAAAGGGGATTTGACGCGGACGAAAATGCGGCGCCGTTATTTCCGGTTCTTGTAATAAGTCTCGTAGAAAGATTTGAACTCGACGCTCTTTTCCTTGATCCGCGTCCACCAACCCCGGTTGTCCATGTACCATTTCACGGTCGCCGGAAGACCGTCTTCGAAGTCGACTTCGCGCCGCCAACCCAAGGCCTTGATTTTATTGATGTTAACAGCGTAACGGGTGTCGTGTCCGAGCCGGTCCGGGACGAACTTGATCAACTCCGGCGAAGCGCCGACGAGCTTGACGATCCGCCGAGCGACCTCGATGTTCATCCGCTCGTCGTTGGCCCCGACGTTGTAGGCCTCGCCGATCCGGCCGCGGCGGGCCACCAGCTCGACGGCCCGGCAGTTGTCCTCGACGTGGAGCCAGTCGCGGACGTTCCGGCCCTTTCCGTAGAGCGGCAGGTTTTTCCCCTCCATCGCATGGGTCGTGAACAAGGGGATGAATTTTTCGGGGAACTGGTACGGACCGTAGTTATTGCTCGGCCGGACGATCAGGACCGGCGCGCCGTACGTCGTATGATAGGCCTGGACCATCCGGTCGGCCCCGACTTTGCTCGCGGCGTACGGCGAGGACGGATTCACCGGATCCGTTTCCTTGAAGAAACCCGCGTCCCGGCTGCCGTAGACCTCATCGGTCGAGATGTGGACGAAAAATTCGACGCCGGGCGATTTCCGCAACGCTTCCAGCAACACGTAGGTGCCGAAGACGTCGGTCAGGACGAATTCGCCGGCGTCGACGATCGACCGGTCGACATGGGTCTCGGCGGCGAAATGGACGACGCCCTGGACATGCTCGAAAAGGCCGGCCACCAGCCCCGCGTCGCGGATGTCGCCGCGGACGAACTCATGGCGCGGGTCGCACTGGAAATCGGCCATGTTCTCCGGGTTCCCGGCGTAAGTCAGCTTATCGAGGTTGACGATCCGAACCCGGTCGTATTTCCGGAGCATCATCCGGATGAAGTTGCTGCCGATGAAGCCGGCTCCGCCGGTCACGAGAAGGGTTTTTCCGTTAAGCTCCCGCTCGGTGACGGGCTTCGCCTTGGCCGTTCCCGCGCTCTTCACCTTGGCCGCCGGTTTCGCCGGCCGGCTCAATTTTTCGGGACGGGATTTTGTCGTCTTCGATTTCGTTGCCTTCATCATGAATTCTCCCTCGGCCTCATCATGGGACGTATTTTCCTCTCGCGCAGGAGAACCATCGACGCGGGTTACGGTTCCTCGGATATCGCCCGGACTCCGGCTCAGCCGTCCTTGCGCTCCCAATCGTAGGGAATTTCCCCGGAATGGGGATCCAAGCGCTGCTCGTCCGGGTTTTGGTAATTGTACGGCTCGGTCGGGACGTTGACGACGATGGCTTCCTCCGGACTGGTGCAGATCCAGCCGTGATAGATTCCCGGCGGGATGTGGATCAGGAGGGGATTGTGGACGCCCATGTAGAACTGGTTGATCTCGCCCTTGGTCGGCGAACCCTCACGGGCATCGCACAGGGCGACCTTGACCATCCCGTGGACGCAGGCCATGTTGTCGGACTGCTTTTCGTGTTTGTGCCAGGCTTTGACGACCCCCGGATACGTGGTCGTCATGTAGGCCTGGCCGAACTTCTCGAAAACCGGATCGTCGACCCGGAAAATTTCCATCAGCCGGCCCCGCTCGTCGGGAATGACCTTGAGCTTCTTGACGATGACGCCTTGGATCATGACTTGCCCCCGCCGGCCATTTCGTGAGATAGCCGGACCAGATATTCGCCGTAGGCATTCGGAATCGCTCCGGCCAGGCGGCGCAGCTGTTTTCCATCGATGTAGCCGAGATGAAAAGCGATCTCCTCCGGGCAGGCGATCATCAGGCCCTGCCGGTCCTCGACCGCCTGGACGAAATTGGCGGCCTGGAGGAGCGACTCGTGGGTTCCGGCGTCGAGCCAGGCCACTCCGCGCCCCATCTCCTCGACTTTAAGCTTTCCCCGCTTCAGGTATTCCAGGTTGAGGTCGGTGATTTCGATTTCGCCGCGAGCCGAGGGCTTGAGCCGGGCGGCAAGCTCCGAGACGCGTCCGTCGTAGAAATAAAGCCCCGGGACGGCGAAATGGGATCGCGGCTTAGACGGCTTCTCCTCGATGCTGACGGCCCGGCCGCTGGCGTCGAACTCGACGACGCCGTAGCGCTCGGGGTCCTTGACCGGATAGGCGAAGACGATCGCCCCGGATTTCAATCCGGCGGACTTTTTCAGCTGGCCGGCCAGGCCATGACCGAAAAAGAGGTTATCCCCGAGGATCAGGCAAACCGGCTTTCCGGCGACGAATTCCCGGCCGACGAGAAAGGCGTCGGCCAGGCCGCGCGGCTTGTCCTGGGCCTTGAACTCGAATTTCAAACCCCATTGCCGGCCGTCCCCGAGAAGGTCGCGGAAGGCGGGCAAAGACTCGGGCGTGGTGATCACCAGGATCTCCCGGATGCCGGCCAGCATCAGCATGGACAAGGGATAGTAGATCATCGGCTTGTCGTAAACCGGGAGAAGTTGCTTGCTGACCGAAAGGGTCAACGGATTGAGCCGGGTGCCTTTACCCCCGGCCAGGATGATGCCCTTCATCGGATCGTCCTTTCCTCGGAGTTCCCCCGGATTATATCACATCGGGAACAGCCCGGCATATCCTTCCCATAATCAATAAGATAAGTCGATTTCAGGTTAATAAAATTCGGCGGCCCCGACCGCGGCCCCGAGGCGGCGGCTGTCTTTTGAATCCGAGGTTTCGCTCGGCGTCCAGACCCGGCTGACTTTCAGGCGGATCATCCCTTTTCCGGCAAAACCGGGAGGAACGGCGAATTCCAGAATCTTCCGGCCGGGCTCGGTCCATTCGGCTTCCCCGAGCGGGATTTCCTCCCGCAGGAGGAATTTCCCGAGAGAAACTTTAACCCGGACGGGATGCCCGGCGGCATCGGGATGCGAAATCCGGACCGGAAGACGCAGCGTCTTCCCCCGGAGCTCCACCGTCCACGCTGAATCGGCCCGGGTCCAGCGAAAGGGAGCGCCCGTTTCGTCCCGTTCCGGAGCGTAGAGCCCGAAGCTCTGGTCAATCCCCATTTCCGTCGATTTTTCGACGAGGGACAGGCCCCGGGAGGAATTCCAAAGCGACGAAGCGCCGAAGAGGATGATGAGGACGACGGCCGCGCCCCAAAAAATCCTCCGGCTCCGATCCTCCGGCGCCCGCCGGCCGCTTTCCCGGCTTCGGCCCAGAACGACGATGACGGCCGCCGTAAGCCAGAAACTGAACGGAACTTCAAAATTCTGGGCGAACGAATGGAACTGGACGTTGGCCAGGAAACCGATCAGGCTGCCCAACGCCCCCAGGGCGAGCCAACGGTCCGGGCCGCGGAGAATGCCCGCTCGGACCGCCCGCCGGATCTCCCAGGCCAGACCGAGGAACACGGCCAGCCACGCGGCGAGGCCGATAAACCCCGTTTCGGCCGCGACATGAAGGAAGAAGTTCTCCGCGGAATCGAGCCGTTGGTAACCCTCGAGCCCGGCCGGAGCGGGCTTTTTGTCCCGCTGATAGTAATCCGGGAGCTCGATGATGTAAGCCCCGACCCCGACGCCGGACACGGGGTAATCGCGGGTCATCGCCACGGCGTTCCGCCACAGGAAATACCGCTCGGGAGACGCTTGGAGGACGTCGCCGGTCTTGACAACTCGATTGACGCACGCCCACAGCCGATGGGACAATTTCGAACGGACGACGAACACGCCGCCGGCGATCAGAAGGAGAACGGCGGCCGCGGCGATTCCCCGCCGGACGGTTTTGCTCGTCCTTTTTCCGGCCGGGGCTTGTCCGCTTTCCGCCGGGGAAAGGCCGTTTGTTTTCCTCATCAGCACGAAAGCGCCGGCCGCAAAAACGCCGATTCCCGCGACGAAGGCCAAGAAAGCCGACCTGGCCCCGACCCAGAACATGGCGAAAAATCCGCCAACGGCCACGACCGCGGCGGCGGCCGGCCAAGGTCCCGCCGCCCGAAGATTCCCCGCTTTCACGTAACCGCCGACCGCCATCCCAAGGAGGACCGGCAGGAGGATCGCCAGGACGCCCCCGAACGCATTCGGATCGCTGAACGACCCGTTGATCTGTCCCAGGGCCACCCAAAAATCGGTGTTTCCCAGTTTCGGCGCCGCGAAATGCTGGACGTAGGAGAAACCGACCGCCAACCCGAGACCGAGGACCGCCGCCCGGAGAACCGTATCGACGTCCCGCCGATTTTTCATCGTTGCCGCGGCCAGGCCGAGTAAAGCGAACGGAAGGAGATATGCGGCCGCGGTCATCACCGCGCTGGAGCGGGCCCAGACGGCCGGAACTCCGTTGGAGTTGGCCATCCAGGCGAAAACCTCTTTTCCGAAAACCGGGAAAAAATCGGTCCAACGCCAAAAGGCGACCGCGGCCGAGACGGCGATGATCGCCGCCGCCAGCCGGACGAGCCCGCCCAGAAACACCGGAACGGCTCGATCGCCTCCGCCGGCGTCATCGCCGCGGAGGACCGCCCGCCGCAAGCACCAGCCGGCCACCAGGAATCCGAAGAGGATCGCCGCGACGTGCGGATAGATCGCGGTGTGGCGGGCGTTGAAGAAGAACGGCGCGTGATTGGTCGTGAAAAGAAGGACGACGAAGAGGGAAAGCCCGCCGAGAGGCCGAAAAGCCGTCGCGGCCGCGAGGCTAAGTCCGGCGACAAGGATCAGGACGAGGAGGCCCGGCGCGATCGAGCCGGAACCCGCGCAAAACCAGACCGTGGCCGCGGCCGATAGAAGGAACGCCCCGGCCCAGCCCGCGCGATACCCTCCGGAGCGATTCGTCATGATCCCTGGGAACCATTTTATCACAACCCCGCCGGCCGCGGCCGCCGCGGAATTTCCGGCCGTTAACCGGCGCCGCGCGTCTTGCTCCCTCCTCCGTTTTCTCCTAAGATGGGACCAAAGATGGACAACCACCTCGAAGATGTCGCCTGTGTGGCCTGCGGCAGCCGCCGTCGAAGGCCGTATCTGCGCAAGCTGGGAATGACCATCGTCAAATGCCGCCGCTGCGGCCAGGTTTACGTCTCCCCCCGCCTGACCGAAGAGCACCTCTTCACCCGGTACAACCGGGACTACTTTGAAAAGGAGTATCTTCCGGCCTTCGGGGCGGGGCCCGATTCCTATTCCCTGGAAACCGCCGTCGACCGCTTCGAGCTGTTCCTGGAAATCCTCAAGATGTCCGCCCTTCCCGGCCGCAGGATTCTCGACGTCGGCGCCGGCGGAGGCTTTTTCGTCAAGGCGGCCCGGCATGTCGGCTTCGAAGCCGAGGGTGTCGAGCTCTCCGCGGAAGCCGCCGCCTACGGCCGGAACGTGCTCGGCGTCCCCGTCCAAACCGGGGTTTTCCAAAACGTCGATTATCCGCCCGCCTCGTTCGACGCCGTGGTGATGCTCGATACCCTCGAGCACCTCCAGGATCCGCTGGCCGACCTCATCAAGGCCCGGACGGCGCTCAAACCCGGCGGCCGCCTCGTCCTCCACACGCCCGATTTGCGGAGCCTCAGCCGGCTCATCCTCGGGCCGGGCTGGGCGGTCTTCTCGCCCTTAGAGCATGTGGCTTATTTCCGCCGCAAAACGCTCGCCGCGCTGCTCCGCCGGGCCGGCTTCCGGATCATCGGCATCCGCAACTTTTCGCGGTTCAACCTCGATTACACCCACGATAAGGACGGCCGCCGCGGCCGGACCTGGAAAAACCGGCTGACCCGCTGGGCCGCCTCGCCCTTCTGGAAAAAGATGGAGACGTACGAACGGAAGGAGCTCATCCGGCTGATCGAGCGCTCCAACGGCGGACGGCGGCCGATTCTTTCGAACGATCCGCCGCTCGACGTCCCGGTTTCGATTTTTCTCCGCCTCCGGAGGCGGCTCATCGCCGCGGCCAAGCGCGTTTTCCGCGGCGACCAGCTCCTGGCCGTCGCCGAGCCGGACCTTCCCCGGGAAAATTGACAGGCCCGGGCCGGATATGATGAAATTCCGGACAGATCAATGTCCAGAATTCTCTACATGACAAGGAAATATGCGAGCCTCGGCGCGCTCGTCTTTTCCGACGCCGCGGCCATCGTCTTTTCCTTTTTCGCCGCCTACCTTCTCCGGACGTGGATTCTCGTCCTCATCTTTCCCGGCTTCTTCGCCGGCCGGATGCCGGTCGTCTTTGCCGTGTTCGTCCAACGCTGGTATGTCATTTTCATCATCCTGACCGTCCTTGCCTTCGAGGGCCTGTACACCAAGCGTCACGCCTTCTGGGAGGAAACCCGTCTTCTCCTGAAAAGCTCGACCCTGTCTTTCGGCCTGATCTTGACGATCATCTTCGTCACCAAGGAATATTTCCCGTTTTCCCGGCTGATCGTCGCCCTGACCTGGCTTTTGAGCTTCTTCTTCCTTCCCGCCCTCCGCCGCCTGTCCAAGAGAATCCTTTTCCGCCTCGGGATCTGGAACAAGCGGGTGATCATCATCGGCTCCACCGAGGCGACGACCAAAGTGATCCAGGCGATCGCCTCGGACGTGACGATGGGCTACCAGATCGTCGGCTGCCTGACCGACGACCGGAACCGGATCGGCGAGGCCCTTTCGGGGACACCCATCCTCGGCCACTACGACGACATCGAGGAGTGGAAGGAGAAGACCTCCTTCGAGGACATCATCGTCACCTTTCCCAACATTCCCCGGAACATCCTGATCCATCTCCTGAAATCCTGGGAAGGAGTCAGCGAGACGATCCGCTGGATCCCCCAGACGGGAGACCTCATCACGACCGGAGTCGAGATCGAGAATATCGGCAAGCTCCTCTCCCTCGTGGTCCGGAAAAACCTCCATAAGCCCTGGAACATCCTCCTCAAGTCGGTTTTCGAATACGTCATGGCCCTGGCTCTCCTCGTGATCACTTCGCCCGTTCTCCTGGTTTCGGCCGCGGCCATCAAGCTCACGTCGCGCGGCCCGGTTTTCTTCCTTCAAAAAAGGCTGGGACGGAAAGGCCGGACGATCACCATCGTCAAATTCCGGACCATGCGGATCGACGCCGACGCCCGCCTGGCCGCGCATCTGAAGGCCGATCCGGACGCGGCCCGGGAGTGGGAAACCTTCAAGAAGCTTAAAAAAGGCGATCCGCGGATCACCCGGATCGGCGCCTTCCTCCGCCGCCACAGCCTGGACGAATTTCCCCAGCTCCTCAACGTTCTCAGCGGCACGATGAGCCTCATCGGTCCGCGACCGTACCTAGCCGAGGAGATCAAAGCGGTCCAACCGCGCCCTGCCCTCCTCTTCGAGGTCAAGCCGGGGATGACCGGAATGTGGCAGATCAGCGGCCGGTCGGACATCCCGTTCGCCGAGCGGCTCCGGATCGATGAGCATTACATCCGCAACTGGTCGCTCTGGCTGGACATCATGATCCTGATGAAAACGTTCGGGGCGATTCTTTCCGGCCGCGGCGCGTTTTAAGCCCTTGCTGGTATTAATTATTAAAAATATGGATTTCTTCCATTTGGTGTGGGCAGAGAGAAGATGATAGCCTCCGCTCACGCGTCCGGTTCTTCACGGCCTTTCTCGATTAGTCTGTTTTGGCTCCGATGGAACTCGCCCTCATCCCCTTCATCCAACGGCAGCTCGAGTGAGGGCTCAAACATCATCGTTCGGCATGCGTTTTGGCTAGTACTCGGTCGGCCTTGCCGACAAGTGCCGGCTTCTTCCGAGCCGGCTCCCCAATCAGGACATCGAGAAAGACCTAAACCGGCCAATGTTCGCTCCGGCTATCACCTTCTCTCTTCTTCCTCCCTACACCAAATGGAAGAGAACTAAAAATATTTATTATAATAACGATGGGGCCATGCGAATAGGGATTGACGTTCACGCCGCCGAGCAGGACGGATCGGGAAACTGCACGTATATCCGGGGGTTGGTCCGCGGCCTCCTGGCCGTCGACCGCGAGAATGAATACGTCCTATACGCCGTCAATCCCGGGCATCCGTTCTACGCCAGCCTCGCCCTTCGACCCGGCGTCAGGATCGTCCGGACCGGAGCCCGCTCGGCGTTCCTGCGGATTCCGCTCCTCCTGGCCGCGGCGTCCGTCCGGGACCGGCTGGACATCCTTCACGTCCAGTACATCGCCCCGCCGTTCCACCGCGGGCGTCTTGTGGCCACGATCCACGACCTGGGTTTCCTTCGCGTGCCGGGAACGTTCTCGAAATTCTTCGTCGGCCGGTCCCGCCTCCTGGTCAAGCGGACGGCCCGGCGCGCCGGCCGGATCATCGTCGGATCGGAATGCTCCCGCCGCGATATCGGCCGAACCTACGGCCTGCCGGAAGAACGGATCACGGTCGTTCCCTACGCCGTCGATCCCGCCTTTTTTCTTCCAGGGAACGCGGCGGACGACGCCCGCCGGGCCGCCGCTTACGGGATCCGTCCTCCCTATATTCTCTGCGTCGGCCGCCTGAATCCTCGAAAAAACCTCCCGGCCCTGGCCCGGACATTCGCCCGCTTCAAGGCCGGCGGCTCGCGTCCCCACCAGCTGGTCATCGCCGGGAAAGACGATTTTCGAACGGACCGGACGAGGGCCGAGATCCGGGAGGCCGGAAGCGACATCCGCTTCGCCGGCTTCATTTCCGACGAAGACCTTCCGGCCGTGATTCGGGCGGCGGAATTCTTCGTCTATCCCTCGCTGTTCGAGGGCGTCGGCCTTCCGGTCATGGAGGCGATGGCCGCGGGCGCCCCTGTCATCACCTCGGACCGAAGCTCGATGCCCGAAATCGCCGGCGGAGCGGCCCGCCTCGTCGACCCGGAGAATGAAGAAGAGATCGCCCTGGCCATGGCCGCTCTGGCCGACGACCCGGGGCTTCGGGAGAAAATGCGGGAGAAAGGCCGGCGCCGGGCCGGGAATTTCACCTGCGAGGAAGCCGGGCGGAAAACCCTGGAGATCTACAAAGCGCTCCGCAGCAGCCGCTCGTAAGCTTCGGTCACCGCGTCCCAGTCGTACCGGTCCCTGGCGGTGCGCTTCACTCCCTCCTTCATCCGGGAAAGCTCGTCCGGACGATCGAGGGCCCGGCGGATTTTATCGGCCAGGTCTTCGGCCTCGTCGGAGAAATAGGCGGCGTCCGACCCGCAGACTTCCCGGTTGAAAACGACGTCCCGGGCCAGGATGGCGCAGCCCGCCCCCATGGCCTGGAGAAGGCCGGGGTTGGTTCCGCCGGCTTCATTGCCGTGGATGAAAGCGTAAGCGTTGGTCAGAAGCTCGTTGACGACGCCCGGCTCGTAGATGAACCCGGGCAGAATCACGCGCGGATCGGCCGCCGCGTCCTCCGTCAGCTTCCGGACATAGGCCGTCGTATAGGCCGTCCCGCCCACCAGGACCAGCTTTTTGTCCGTGCGGACCTGGGCAAACGCCTTGACCGTCGTATGAATGTTGTTTTCCGGCTCGAAGCGGGCCATCTGGAGGAAATACCCGCCCGGAGCGAGGCCGAAATTCCGGAGGAGCAAGGGGTCCCGGCTCTCGACCAGCGGCGCGCCGTAGGCGATGAAATGCGTTTCCCGGCCGAAGACCCGGCGGTAGTACGCCTGGATTTCCAGGGAATCGCTGATGAGCGGAATCCGGAGGCGGGTGGCGTTCCGGGCCGCCCATTTGAAATACCGGGAGCCGAGACCGCGCCACTTGTCCCGTTCCCATTCGAGCCCGTCCGTATGAACGACCACCCGCTTGCCGGCCAGGCGGGCGATCCAGAGAAGCGGGCTGTTGGCCGTGTTGAAGACGAGGCAGACATCGGTCTTCCGGAAAGCGGCGTGAAGAAGCGAGAGGGTCGAGTGGGAGAGGGTCTCCAAGGCCCGGGAGCGAAAGGCCGGGCGATAGATGAGGCGCATTCCTTCGTGCGAGCGCCGCCGCTCGGGGTAGTACCGTGACCGGCAGTAGACCCTGACCTCGTGCCCCCGGAGAACCAGGCGCTTGCCGATTTCCTCGGCGCAGGTTTCGAAGCCGCCGTAGCGGGCGGGGACGCCCCGCGTTCCGATAAAGGCGATTCTCAAGCCCACGGTCCCTCTCGGTCCTTATCCTTTTTTTAACCGGCGGAGCCGCCCCAGGACACGGGGCGGCAGGCGCCGCCCGATCCGACGGGCCCAGCGTTCGAGCGGACCGGGGGACGGCGATCCGGGGGAGCCGGCGCAGGCCCGGATGATATCCGCCCTTGACGGCCGCCGCGGGGCGGTGAAATTCCCGCTCAACACCTTCCCGCACCACGCGACAAGCGGGGCGGCCGTGTTTTTCCAGAGAAACCTCTCCCGGATTTCGAGAGTCCGGGCCCGGATGGCTTGCCGCTCTCCGGCGTTCCCGGACAAATCGGCGATCGCCCGGGCCAGGCCCTCGACATCCCCGGAGCGGACGACGCGGCCCAGATTCCGTTCCTCGATCAACGCGGCGAACACGTCGCCTTCGGTCCCGATGACCGGCAAGCCGTATTTCAGGTAATCGAGCATCCGCGTCCGGAAGGCGTACCGGGTCTCGAAATGGGTCCGATGGATGGAAACCCCGATGTCGGCCCGGCGGAAGATCGCGCCCCGGCGGTCGTAGGGAATCCAGCCATCGTTGAAGATCACGCTCCCGGCCGGAAATCCGAGCTCCGACGCGAGCGCCTTGGCCACAGGCACGGTCTCCCAGGCCGGGACGACGGGATTGGGATGCCCGGTCGCCAGAAAGAGCAGCTTGACCCGGGAATCGGACCGCCGGACGATGTTCAAAGCCCGGAGCAGCGTTTCCGGATCGTACCAGTCCGAAAGAACGCCGCCCCAGAGGAGAAGGATGTCATCATCGCCGATCTGGGGGAAAAGCGTTCGGACGTTCTCCGGGGCCGCGGCGTTCTCCCCCGCCTTGTCCTCCTCGATCCCGAACGGGACGACGCTCAGGAGCTGGTCCAAATCCGCCCCGGCGTCGAGATCGGCCGGCCCGATCCGCCCGAGGGCCAACAGGCAGCCGGTGACAAGGTCCCGCTGCCGGTCGGAGGCGACCAGAAAATGGTCCCCCCGCCGCAGCAAGCCGTTGAAGACGCCTAAGTCATGATAGTGGACGGCCTCCCGGTCGTGAAGGTTCCCGATCTTGCGTTGATGGATGAACAGGTTTTCCAGGACGAACGGATCGTAGATGTCGGCGATCAGCGGACGGGGAAGGTCTCTCAGCCCGGGGAATTTCGAAAGGACATAGCCCTGGACGAGGACGATCCGGGCCGCTTCGGCCCGGGCCATGAGATCCCGGGGCCGGTCCGTCGCATAGGAATAAACCGAAAAAGGCGCTTGACGGAAAAACGCGGCATCCGCGTCGTTCGATCTCATTTCGGGCACGGCCAATTCGACGCCGAACCGGCCGGAAAGGACCCGGGCGATCTCCCAGGCCCGGATGCCCGGGCCGGCCATCCGGACGCCGACGACGTCGTCGCTGATCAGGAGGATGTCAGGCACGGGCCGCCTCCCCGTTTCCGAAAAACAGGCCGAGGATTCTCCAAAACGCGGCCGCGGCGGCGATCTCGAAGAAAATCGCGGCCAGGGCCAGGACGATCGGATTTCCGAGCGGACCGGGCATCCCCCTCGCGATCCGGCCCCATTCGGCCAGGATCGTCCTTCGGGAATACGTCCGGAAAACCGCGTCGCCCTCCGCCTGCCGGCCGTCGATAATCAGCGTTCCCCGCGGTTGAAGGTCGGCCGGATTCATCCAGACCGAGGGTCCTTCGGTTTCAGCGGCCCCGGGCATGGACAGGGTGAAGGAAAAGCGCTTTCCCCCGGACCGGGAGAGGCGGCGGAATTCGAACGGATTGAAGAGATTATCCATTAATTTCGAACCAGCCGCCCGGACTTCGGCGACCGGCCGGCCGGCCGGATCCCCTTCGTACAGCCGGAAGATCACATCCCCCCGCGGCTTGATCGTATACGTCGCCAGGAAGACATCGATCCGGCTGAGCCCGTTAAGGCCGGGGACGAAGGACTGCCCGACCGTATGGTCTCCGGATAGCCGGGGAGACAGGCTCGTATTGGGCCAGGCCTCGAGATCGAGCGTGTCATGCCGGGGAAAGGCGATCAAGAAGACCTGGAGGAGGACAAAGACGGTTAGAAGAAGCGGGCGGAAGACCTCCCGGCCGGATTTCGCTTTTTGTTCCGTCATCCCGATTATTATCCCTTTTTCCCCGGCCGGCCTCAACTTGAGACCGGCGGGTATTTGAGCAAGGGACGGTCAGTCCCGTTTGCTTTGCGGCTCGAGGTCCTTGGCTTGGAAAGCCCGGGGATCGTTGACTTCGCCGGAACCCGAAGCCGGACAGGTCAGGCAGCATTTCCGGGTGAAGCGCCCCCGGGCGGCATCCCGGCGAAAATCGGCGTATTCCTTGCGGTTCCACATGGTTTCGAAGTCATCAACGGCCAGGTTCCCGATCGGCTTTTCCCCGTAAAAATAGGGGCAGGGCAGGACGTCGCCGCTGGGCCCCATGTAAATGAAGGTTTGGGGAATCCGGCAGGTCCGCTTGCCCCGGCGCGGCTTCTCGCGGCCGCCGGACGCGGACGGTTCTCCCGCCGGGTCCAGGGCGAAATTTTCGGGTATGGTGTTCAGATGGAAGCCATGGGTCCGGCACTTCTCCCGGATGAGGTCCAGGGTTCGATTGGCCAGGGCCTTGTCCAGGACCAGCGATTGGTCTTCGAGCTTGGCCTCCTGGTAGACGATCAAATGGCGGAAGTCCACGCCGTTGGCCCCGAGCAAGGGGATGAAATCCAGATATTCGGACATCTGCTCGATGTTCCAACGCGCCAGAATGCAGACGAATTGGATATACGGGAAGGATGATTTCTTCTCTTTTTTATAGTCGCGCAGGTATTTGATGTTCTCGACGACCCGGTCGTAGCTCGCGCCTTCGCGGATCATTTCGAATGTCTCTTTGACATGGCTGTCGAAAGAAATCTGGAGCATCCGGATCCGGCTGTCGACGATTTTCCGGGCGATCTCCCGGTCGAGCGCCGTCGCATTCGTCACCAGCATGGACTGGGGAATGCCGCGGGCTTCGGGAAACTCGAGGATTTTCAGAAGCTCCCGGCGATCGGCCAGCAGGGGCTCGGCGCCGCAGGACAGGCCGAGCGATTTGATCCGGGAAGCCCATGGGCCGATCATCTTCACAACCTGGTCATAGGTCAGCTGCCGCCGGGCGGCCATGGGGACGGATTGAAACCGGAAGTAGCACATCCGGCATTTCAAGTTGCAGAAGTTGGTGATGTCGATCTGGACGTTGAGAAACCGTCGGTCGGGCTTGATCGTTTTCGAAATCGCCTTCGCCAGGCGCCCGGCTCCGCGGGCGGCGGCGCGCGGGCCCTTGAAAACCGCGGTGAGAATTCGGCGGCGGCGGGAGGCCGGGGGGAGGAGCGCGTCGCGGATCTTGAAGTACCGGGTCAGCGCTTTCCAGCCGTTTCCGGCCAGGATTTTCCCGAAATAGGCTTCTTTCTCGCCCAAGGCGGTTTCGAGGTCGCTGATCCGGAGGTCCTTGTCCTTCTGGACCGCTTCCAGATGCTTGATCCGGTCTTCGCTCAGCCGGATTTTCTCTTCAAGATGCGCGAGGCCTTCGTGATTGCCGCCGGCTGGATTCGACATGCTTTCCGCTCGGATAATCCTACCTTCTTTAAGCGGAAAAGCAAAGGGGTCAGTCTGCTTTATCGGCCTACCGAAATAATGACGTTCTTCTTCGTTCTCGTTTGGGTATCGACGATGACAAACGCGTATTCGCCCAGGAAGGCCGGACCCGGCTGCCAATACAGAACGCCGTCGACCGGGTCGAAAGACGCCCCGATCGGGAGCTTCTGGAGCCGGCCCAAGGCGAGCTCGTACGCCTCGTAACGGCCGGTGGGCGCGTTCCGGTTCAAGATCCGCGAGCCGCGCTCGATCATCGCCTCTTCCCGCTCGCCCGAAACGGCTTCGTCGAGATACAGGGCGACCCGGGTGACCTCGGGAACGGAGATCCGGAGCAGGCCTTCCCGGTCGGGAAGGATCAGTTCCGCCGGCGCGTCCATATCCATCCCCCGGCGGACGAAGACCGGCGACCGGTAGTCTTCAGCCATCCCCGCGATGTCGTCAACCGCCCGGGTCGGCGCCGCGTCGGGACTCGCCGGGCTGGGCGATCCGGGGGCGTTCTGGATCGAAAAATACCGGCTCCCGATCCCGTCCGCATGCCCCGCCGAATCCACCGCGCTCCAGACGATCTCGTGCACGCCGTCCGTGTAGGTCGTCGTATTGAGGTTATAGACGCCGACGGCTTTATCCGGATTCTTATAACCCGGGAATAGGGCAATGATGTCCGGCCGGGAATAGCCGTAGGTCGGATGACCCAGGACCGCTCCGTCCACCCAGACGTTCAGCGTCGATCCGTCCAACGGAATGTAATTGGGCTGCGGAGTCAAAACCCAGCCGAAGTTGTAAAACAAGCTCCCCGAGGCCGTCCCGCCCTGGGTCGGCGTGTCGATCGCCCCGAAAGGCAGGATAGCCGCGGCGTTGTATACCGTGATCGATTTCGATCCCAGAAGAACCTCGTTCCCTTCCAGGTCCGTGGCGTAGGCCAAGAGGTTGTACGGCCCGTCGCCGTTCGGCAGGAAGTTCGTCAGCATCATGTAGCCCCAGCCCGCCTTGGTATTTTGCGGATATCCGGGGTAGGCCGCGGCCACATCCAACCGCGCCCCTTCCACGAAGACCGCGTCTCCGATTAAAGCCCGGTCCGAAATGTCCGTTCCCCGATAGATTTTCACTGAGGCCAGCCCGACATCGTCCAAGGCCCACCCCGTCACCGGAATCGACGAGGACACCGTCGCCCCGTCCGCCGGCATTTCAAACATCCCGAACGGCGCGCTGCTTCCGCCAGCTCCGTAGACATTGTAGGTGACCGTGATTGTCTGGGGAGAGTTCGTCGCGTTCGGGTCGGAAACCTGAACCGTTCCCGTGTACGTCCCCAGGCTGAGATTCGTGCGGGCGATGCCGATGGAGATCGTTCCCGGGCCCGTTCCCGTCGTCGGCGAGACGGAGATCCAATCGGCCGACCGGGTCGCCGTCCAATTCAGCGTTCCGGTGCCCGTGTTGGTCAAAGACGTTTTTTCGGCCGGCGTCGCCGTTCCGTTCTGAATCGCGCCGAAGGTGAAGGCCGTCTTCGACAGGGCCATCGTCGGCGTTCCGGAGTGATTGACGATCACCGGGCCGGTGGCATAAAACTTGTTCTGGTTGTATCCGTCGTTGACGACGGCGTAGAGGTAATAGGTCCCGCCCGGGACGCTCGTCGTGTTCCAGGTCGTGGTCCCGCTCCCGGCGGGCGCCGAAATCCCCGACTGAATGAGCGTTCCGTTATAGCCGGTCCGGTCGGTGTCGTAGTAAAAGGCGACGGTCGCCCCGGTCGCGGTGTCGGCGTCTTCCATCGTCCACTGGATCTGGAACGAGGTGTCGACCCGCCAGTCCGAGGTGATCCTGACATCGTCGAAAAAGAAGCTCCGGCCGTCGGGAAATTCATGCGGATCGATCCGGAAGGTGTCGATCGTCCCCGTCCAGCCGCTGTGGGACGGGCTGGCCGCCCCGTCCTCGAGCGGCAGCGTCCGGAGGTCGGCCACGATTTTATGCATCACCCAATTCCCGCTGGCGAGATTGGTGTGCCGGATGATGATGTCCTGGCTGACGTTCTCGCCGACGGCGTGCTCGTCGGTCCGCATATACATGACCCGGGCGACCGATCCGTCGTTGGTGCTGTGAACGCCGGAAACGCCCATCTTGGCGACCAGGTTATGGTAGCGCGACGTGTCGATCTTGTAGGTCGCCCCGCGGTAGAAGAAATTCAGGAAAAAGACTTCGGGATCGCCGATCGATCCGCCGGGGACGTCGGCCTCGGCGTAATAGACCTGGTTGCCGTTAAAGACATTCCCGGCCAGGTCCTCGTAGTTGACGTTCTGGATGGAGGCGTTGTGGAGGTTGACCGTATGGTCGACGTCCGAAAGGGCGTTCATGTTCCAGGGATTTCCAGCCACGACGGTCATGAAATCCTGGTCGCTGCCCTCGGCCGAAGGGGTGTCGATCCGGAAAATCGGCTGCTCTTCGACCGCGTAATATCCGGCCGAGTAATAATAGGTGGACGTCCCGGTCGGGGCGATGGCCACATAATAATTTCCGGCGGCCAGCCCTCCAGCGACGAATTCATAGGAGCCCCCGGTCACGTTCTTGGCCAGGATCCCGAGATTTCCATTACCCGAGCTGTTGTCGTTGTCCAGGTAAATGTCCACCGCGCTCGAGCCCGTCCAGGTGATGGTTTTTCGATAAGTCGTTCCGTTTTCAACGAGGCGGATCCAGTCGATTTGGATGTTCCGGTCCCGCTGACCCATGGGTTTTAACATGAACGAATCTTTCAAACCGCTCCAGGGATTTCCATTGATGTTGCCAAGAGACGGGATACTGATGAGATAAATTCCCCAACCCGGCCTTGCCACGAACGTTCCCGAATGGCTTGTGCCGGAGTAAATCGTATTTTCAGACCACTTCAGAAGGCCGAACTGCCAGTTGGGATCGAGCGGCCCCTCAATGTACATCCGAATGGCGAATACGGTGTATTTGTCCGCGTCGATTTTGTAGTTCGAGCCGAACTTTCCTATGCCCGAGGACGCCGGATAGTCCGAGTCGAGGATGGTGATATTGGGATCGGAGTAGGTATCAGGGTTTGTTCCGCTTGAAACAGGAACAGTCGTGGCGGAGAATATCCCGCCGGAAAAGGAAATATTCGTGATGTTCGAATACGGCAGCTCGACGGTGTTAAAAATCCTCCAACCCAGGTCCGTCCGCTGGCTCATGTCCCAGCGGTCGTAAAGAACCTCGGTCGCATAATCCGGAGCGGGATGAACCGTGACCTTAGCCGCCGGCGCCGTGACCGTGATCTGGGCCCATCCGGCCGCGGAAAAAAGGAGAACGAAGCCGATGAGCGGGAATAAACGAAGATGAGGCCGACTCGACGCCATGACCACTCCTTCGAACGGCGCAAAACCGAAGAAATTTACGTAATAAACGTCAAACTTTCACCGTGAATAAAGATAAGCCTTCGCGGTTTTTTATCCAATCCCCGACGGGGGGGAGTAAAGGGGGGATATCTCACCCCAGGAGGGGTTAGAAAGCAACCCCTCAAGCCAGCGTCAGCTTGTAATAACGACCTTCACCGTCTTCTTGGTCTTCGTCTCGTTGTCGACAACAACGAACGTGTATTCCCCCAGGAAGCCCGGGCCGGGCTGCCAATAGAGAACCCCGTCGACCGGGTCAAAAGAAGCCCCGACCGGAAGCCTCTGGAGCCGGCCCATGGCGAGCTCGTACGCTTCGTAGCGGCCCGCGGAGGGGGCGTTCTTATTCAAAATCCGCGCTCCGCGCCCGGTCATCGTCTCTTCCCGCTCGCTCGAAACGGCCGCGGCCGGGTAAACCGCGATCCGGGTGACCGCGGGAACGGACAGCCGGAAGGCCCCTTCCCCGTCCGGAAGGAGCGTTTCCGCCGCCGAATCGAAATCGATTCCCCGCCGGATATAGACCGGCGTCCGGCGGTCCTCGGCCCATCCGCCGATCCGATCGACCGCCGTCGCGGCCGCGTCCTCGGCACTCGTCGAAGAGGCCGGACTCGATCCGCCGCTTACGTTCTGGATTGTGAAATACCGGCTCCCGATTCCGTCGGCCCGGCCGGCAGAGTCGGTGACCGACCAGACGATCGTATGCACCGCATCCGTATAGAGCGTCGTGTTCAGATTGTAGACGCCGACCGCGCCAAGGGAATTGGCATAGCCGGGGAACAGCGTGGCGATATCCGCCCGGTAGTTGTTGTAGGACGGGTGCCCCAACGGCGCGCCGTCCACCCAGACCCAGATGGTCGAGCCGTCGGTCGGAATCGAAGCCGGCGGCGGGGTCAAAGCCCAGCCGAAGTTGTAATAGACGCTTCCCGAGGCCGTCCCGCCCTGGGTCGGCGTATCGATGGCCCCGAAAGGCAGGGTGGCGTTTTGGTTATCGACATTGATCGTTTTCTCCCCCAGCCGGACGGAATGCCCGGTCGTATCGGCGGCCACGGCCACAAGGGTGAACACGCCATTGCCCTGGTTGGGGAGGAAATTCGTGAGGAGCATATAGCCCCAGCCGGCCCTGTCGGCGAGGGGATAAGTGGGGTAGGAGCCTTCGACGTCGGGCCGGGCTCCCCGGACAAACGTGGCCTGACCGACAGAAATCAGCCCGTCCGCCTCAACCGATCCGGCCGGATCGGATGCGACCGGATAGCGTTTGATAGTCACCGATCCGACTCCAATATCGTCCAGGGCCCAGCCCGAGACCGGGATCGAAGACGCAACGGTCGCGTTGTCGGCCGGCAAATCGAACGCGCCAAAAGGATTCGCGTCCGCGCCGGATGCGTATACGGCAAGCTGAACGGTGATCGTCTGTGGTGAATCGGCGGCCAGGGGATCATCGACCGTGACGTGCCCCGTATACGTGCCCGGGGTCAAACCCGTGCCGAGAATCCCGACCTGGATGAGGCCGTTTCCCGTACCGGAAGCCGGTTGAACCTGGAGCCAGGCCTTATCGGAAACGGCCGTCCAGTTGATCGTCGTCCCGGCCGCTCCGACGTTGGTGACGAGAACGGATTGGGCGGACGTCGGCGTCCCGCCCTGGGAGAGGCCGAACGTCAGGGAATTCCGGCTCAGGGAAAGGACCGGAGCCGTGGACAGGAGAGCCGTGACCATCACCGCGTCCGAAGCCGGGCCTTTGGACCCGGACGAGTTGACCGCCCGCCATTTATAATAGAAAGTCCCGCCGTAATCCGCCGTCGCGTCCACATAGACGAGGCTCGTCGTCGTGCCGATGGAGTGGGCGGTATCGGCCGTAAAACCGGCCGTGGTCCCGCGAAAGACTTCGAACCGATTAAAATTGCCCCAGTCGGCCCAGGTCCAGCTTTCCCCCGCCCAGATCTTGCCCGAAACTTCGAGGCGGGCGCCGTCCAGGCCATAGGATCCGGAAAGGCCGATAACCTTGGGAGGCGTATAGACGACCGAGAGGTTGGTCGAGCGGGCTTTATCGCGGACTTGGTTGATGAAGTCGTGGAGGGCCGTCTCCTTGTTCATCCCCTTGATCCGGTGTTCTCCGGTCGAATCCATCCAGCGCCAGAAGTTGATGAGATGGGGAGAGTACGAATAAGCCCGGAGATACTGGTTGAGAATATACGAGGCGGAGCTCTGGGCGACGCCCAGGCCTACCGGATACGTCTCGGGGTCATACTCCAGCATCCCCCAGTTGGACGACATGGAGGATATCGCCGGGAAAATATTTTGCGTCGTCCGGGCGAACCAGCCGCTCGGATTGTTCGCATCGGGGGGAAATTTTATGTCATAAATGGTCGCTCCGGCCGAGGCGATGGGAGCCGTGTCAGCCGTCCACAGCGCCGAGGCCGAAGAGTAATAGCGGGAATTGAGAACGGCATCACTCGGTTTCGTCCCGAACAGATAATCGGCCGGAATCTGGTGCGAATACCACCGGTCGGAAGCGATTCCCTCGTCCGTCGCCCAACGGGCCGTGTCGATGGCGAGGTGATTGATCATCGTCATCCGGAACAGGTTCCAGAGGTCATAAAAAGCATTCCCCGGAGTCATGGTCCGGGGCGGATCGAATCCCCCGGCGATATAAGACGTTCCCGATGCCGGCATCATCCCGCCCTGGAGGTAGGCGGACAGGGGAATGCTCTTGAGGTCCGCCGTCCAATCGTCCGTCAACGCCCAATCGAAGTACTTGAGCTGCCAGCTCGAGAAGGACGTTCCGAAATCGGCGTTGAATTGGGCCAGGCCCGACGCGCCTTGATATTTCGCTCCGCCGCCGCTCCAGCCTTCGCCGGCATACGCGCCCGCGGCGTCGTCGTACATCCCTTGATGGGTGATCCAATCGCGGAATTCCAAAACGGCGAACGGCGAATAATCGCAGAACCACGACTGGGGACCGGTCGAATAGTCGAGCCGCCGGAAGTTCATTTCCGTCTCGCCCCAGCCGCTGACAGCGATGAACGTTTCCGGGTTATCGTCCATCCGCTTCTTCAGGATAGCGAAGGCCGCCCGGGATTTGGCCTCCAGGTTGGCCCGAAGCTTCCGGGCATAGCGGGAGAACGTCCCGAAGACATACTTGGTCATGGCTTCGGACGAGGCGACCTGCTCGGCGGTCCCGATGTTGTTGTCGTTATACCACTGCGCGTTCCGAACGTCTTCGGTCTTGGCCGCGGCGTAGACACCGACGCTCCGGGCCAGGCCCGCGCAGACGACGAGATGGAACTTGAACTTCTTGGCCTTGGCCGCGGCGATATAGGCGTTGACCGTCGATTTGAAAGCTCCGAGGCCGGCATCGGCCTGGGACCAGTCGGAGCTCCAGTCCAGTTCGGGGGCCACGTGGGTGACGCTCAGCGACGGCCAGGCGTACAGCCCGAAGTGGAAGCTCGACTTGATGCTATCAACTTCCGCCCCATCGGTCGGATTGTGCTCGATGCTGATGATCAGCGAATTGGCGTAGGTGGGCTTGGGCAGCTCGGTCGCCTGACCGAAAGCCCAAGCGGCAAAGACGGCAAAGAAAACGAAGATTCCGGCGGAAAAGGCCCAAACCCTTTTACGAGCGTTCCCTTCTTGCATAACGTTCTTCCTTGCGTCGGATCGGCCAAGAAAGCAATCCCGAATTCCGACAGCTATCTGATTGTAGATGAGCGGGGAAGAGAGTGAATCCTCTCCTGCGATGAATTTGAAAGGTGAAGGGATTAACCCCTAAAGGCGGTGCTGAAGGGGCCGGCGATTCCGCGGGAATTGACCGCCCGGACCCGGAAATAAAAAGGAACGATCCGCGGCCGCATGGTCCTGACCGTGATTCCGGCCTCCAGCCCGCCCACCGTATACCCGCTCGTTTCGGCCACGAGGGTTCCCTGGTTTTCCGCCTGCGCGGCCGCTATATAGCGATAGACCTCGAAATGGTCGAAATCGCCCCATTCTTTCCAGGTATGGGGATCGTCCTCCCAGATCCGGGAAGGAATCGTGATCCCGGCGGTCTTGCCGTCGGCCGAGAGAACGGCCGCCGCCCCGTTCACTTTCGGGGGATCGTAGACGACCGTCAGGTCCTGCGACCGGGCCCGGTCGCGAATCAGGCCGACGAAATTGCGCAGGGCCGTTTCCTTGTTCATCCCGCTGATCCGATGCTCGCCGGTCGCGTCCCACCACCGCCAGAAATTGATCATCGCGGGACCGTAGTTATAAACCTTTAAGTACTGGTCGAGAATCTCGTCGGCGGAGCTTTGGGGAACGTTCATTCCGATCGGATAGGTTTCCGGATCGTACTCCATGACCGCCCAGATTTCGGCCATCGAGGCGATTTCCGGCAGGACGTATTCCGTTGTCCGGGCGAACCAACCGGGAAATTTGACGTCGTAAACCGTCGCCCCGACGGAGCCCCAGGAGCCGATATCGGCCGTCCACAACGGCGAGGCCGAAGTGTAGTACCGGGCGTTCAGGGGAGGATTGGCGGGCGTCGTCCCGAACAGGTAATCGGCCGGGATCTGGTGGGAAAACCATTTCTCCGGCGGGATCCCTTCCTCGGAGGCCCAGCGGGCCGCGTCCCTGACGAAATTCGAAACCATCGCCTCCCGGAAGGCGTTCCAAAGGTCCCAAAAGGCGTTGCCTGGCTGCATCGTCCGCGGCGGATCGAAGCCGCCGGGGATGGTCGCGGCGGCCGGCATCATCCCGCCTTGAACGTACGAGGAAAAGGGAATCCGGCGGTGGTCGGGATTGCTCCCGTCTTCCGGAGTCGAATCCCAAGCGTCGTTGAGACTCCAGTTGAAATACTTGAGCTGCCAGGTGGTGAAGGCCGTCCCGAATTCGGCGTTGAACGCGGCCAGTCCGGAAGCGCCCCGGTATTTCGCCCCGCCGTCGGCCCAGGCCAGGCCTTGATACGTGCCGTTGTCGTCGTCGTACAGGCCTTCATGAGTGATCCAGTCGCGGAATTCCATGACCGCGAATGGCGAATAATCGCAGAACCAGTCCTGGATCGAGGCGGCATTGTTGATCCGCTTCCAGCTCAGCTCCGCCTCCCCCCAGCCGCTGACGGCGATGAGGGTGTCCGGGTTCTCGTCCATCCGCTGCTTCAGGAAGGCGAAGGCCGCCCGGGCCTTGGCTCCAAGATTGGCCCGCAGCTTCCGGGCGTAGCGTGATAGCGTGCCGAAGATTTCGTCGGACATCGCCCCGGGGGAGGAAACCTGGCCGGCCGTCCCGAGGTTGTTGTCGTTGAACCATTGGGCATTCCGGATGTCCTCGATCTTGGCCTGGGCGTAAATCCCGAGATTCCGGGCCAGGCCGGAGCAGACGACAAGATGCAGCTTGACGCCTTTGGACTGCGCCGCGGCGATATATGAATCGACGGTCGCCTTGAAGGCGGAGATCCCGGAACCGGCCTGGTTCCAGTCCGACACCCAGGCCAGGTCGGGCGCGACGTGGGTGACGCTGAAGGACAGCTGGGCGTACAGCCCGAAGGGAATCGTGGACTTGATATAGTCGACGGCGGCCGTGTCGGCCGGGTTGTGTTCGATGCTGATGATGACGGTGTTGGTAACGGACGGCTTGGGGAGCTCCTCCCCGAACCCAAGACCCGCGAAGAAGAGAAAAGCCGCAACACAGGCGGCGAAACGCCGATCGGTCATGTTCCTTCCTTTCCCAGGGAGACCGCCAGCTCGGGCGAAGGCCGGCCGGCGGCGTTTTTCACGTTGACCGCGCGAACGCGGTAGTAATAAGTTTTTCCGGGTTGGGCGGTTGTGTCCCGAAAAACGCGGTCCCGCGTCTTGCCGACAAGATGAGCGGGGTCCAAGGCGAATCCGGGCTTGTCTCCCCGGTAGACCTCGAACCGGTCGAAGTCGCCCCACGCCGTCCAGCCCCAGCCGGCTTGAGCCCAGATCTTGTCGGGGATCGCGATTTCGCCCGGCCGTCCGGCCGCCGTCAACGGCCCGACCGGCGGCGGAACGAATACGGTCGACAAATCCTTGACCTTGGCCTTGTCCCGGATCGCGGCGACGAACTCGATCAGGGCTTTTTCCTTGTTCATGCCCTTGATCCGGTGCTCCTTCGTTTCGTCCCACCACCGCCAGAAATTGATCAGGGTGGCGTTGTACTCATAAACCCGCAGGTACTGTTTGACGAGATCGGGGACCGGGCTTTCCTTGATTTCCATCCCGACCGGGTAAAGCTCGGGGTCGAATTCCATGATCGCCCAGTAATCCGACATCGCCGAAATCGCCGGGAAGATGTTCTCCGTCGTCCGGGCGAACCACGTCGGGAAACGGACGTCGTAGATCGTCGCTCCCGGGTGTCCGTAAGGGGCGATGTCCGCCGTCCACAGCGGCGAAGCCGAAGTGTAATACCGGGCGTTGGCCGAGGCGTCGCCGGGCTTGGTCCCGAAAAGGTAGTCGCCGGGAATCTGGTGGGAATACCAGCGGTCGGCGGGGATGCCTGATTCCGAGGCCCAGCGGGCGGCGTCGCGGACGAAATGGCCGACCATCGTCTCCCGGAAGAGGTTCCAGAGGTCCCAGAACTTCTCTCCGGGCTTCATCACCCGGGGGGGATCGAAGCCGCCGTCGATGAACCCGCCGCCGGCCGCGGGCATCATCCGGCCGTCGGCATAGGAGGCGTACGGGATGCGCCGCGGATCGTTGTTGGCCGTGTCCCCGAAATCGGGATCGTAATCGTTCTCCAGGCTCCAGTCGTAATACCGCAGGCTCCAGGTCGAAAAGGACGTCCCGAATTCGGCGTTGAACCGGGCCAGCCCGCCGTCGCCCTGATACTCCGCCCCGCCCCGCGCCCAACCTTCCTTGCGGTACGTTCCCCCGGCGTCGTCGTACTCCCCGGCGTGCTGGATCCAGTCCCGGAACTCGAGGACGGCGAACGGCGAATAATCGCAGAAGAACGACTGGACGGACTTGTCGTTTTCGATCCGGCCGAAATTGAGCTCGGCCTCTCCCCAGCCGCTGACCGCGACCAGCGTGTCCGGTTCGGCGGCGATCACCTCCGCCAGGAAGGCGAAGGCCGCCCGGGATTTGGTTTCCAGGTGAACCCGGAGCTTCCGGGCGTAGCGGGACAGCGTGCCGAAGACCTTGTCCTCGAGGCCCGTCGGCTTGGCCAGCTGGACGGCCGGGGCGATCCGGTTGTCGTTATACCACTGGCAATTGCGGACATCTTCCCTCTTGGCGTCCACATAGGCCGGCCGGCCGCGGGCCAGCCCCGAGGTCAGGACCAGATGGAGCCTGAAGCCCCGGGCTTTGGCCGCGGCGAGGGCGGTTCTCACGTCGTTCTTGAATTTGGAAAGGTTGGCGTCCGCCGCGTCCAAGGGCGCCTGCCAGGGAATGGTCGGGGTCATGGTCGTTATCGACAACGACGGCCAGGCATAGAGTCCGAAGGGCACGCGGCTCTTGATATAGTCCGCCTCGGCCGATTGAGTCGGGTACAGCTCGATGCTGATGATGACCGAATTCTTCGGGGTCGGGAAAGGCAGTTCCTGGGCGGACCCCGGCGGCGGGAAGGCCGAAATCCCGGCCCATCCGGAAAGTGCCGCCAGGGCGCAAGAGAGAAGTCGTTTCAATCGCCTCAATCCCTTCATCCAAGTTTCGGAAACAGCAGGGAGACGGATCCCTGTGCTATAATTTCAAGGGATATTCTAAAAGAACCTTGTCGAGATGTCGAGAAATGGCCTGCATAAGAGCGAAGGGGGGCGGGACATGGGGGCTTTTATTCCCGCTTTGAAGTCGCTTCTCTCTCTCGGATTGCTTTTCCTCTTCAAGGCAGCGCCGATGACCGCGGGGAATGAGGGCCCGGGCGTCCGGCTCCCCCGCTTCAAACAGGCGATTATGATCGTCTTGGACGCCGCCCGGTCCGACCATTTTTCCAGCTATGGTTATCCGCAGCGGACGACGCCCGAGATCGACCGGCTGGCGGAAGGGGGAGCGCTCTTCCGGACGGCCTACGCCCAAGCCACCGAAACGCGGGCTTCGCTCCCCAGGTTGCTGTTTTCCCGCTATTTTTTCCCGGAGATCTTCCCCAACCATCACTCGGTCCCGTTCACCACGCCTTCGGACCTGTTCCGGAAAAACGACGCCCAGGCGATGTCCCTCCCCCGGGCCTTGGAAGCCCGCGGCATCCTCACCACGGCCATTTCGGCCCACGAATGGCTCACCGAGGAAACGCCCTTCGCCCGGGAGTTCAACGTTCTGATCGATTTACAGTCGATCATTCCCTTCGACAGGAAATACGCTTTTCCCCGGGCCGGCCAGGTCGTCGACAAAGCGATCGAATGGATCGGGAAAAACCGCGGCCGGGATTATTTCCTCTATCTTCATATCATGGACACGCATTTCCCGCACTACTTCGAAGGGGACGCGGCCTCGTTTTACGGCCCCGGACGATACGAAGGGAACGCGTTTTACGAAAACGGGATCGTCGTCGACCCCGATCGCGAACCGGCGCCGGCGGATAAAAAATATCTCGACGCCCTTTACGACGGGAGCCTCCGCTTCGCCGACCGGGAAATCGGCCGCCTCGTTTCCGCTCTGAGGAATTGGGGACGATTGGACAATACCCTGATCATCGTCACCGCGGATCACGGCGAGTATCTCCTGGACCGCAAAGGCCTGGCCAATCACGGCGGGCCATGGTACGAACCAGTCGCCCGGATCCCGTTGATCATCCGTTATCCTCCGAAAATCGCCCCGGAGAAGAGGTCGAGTCCGGCTGGATTCGTGGATATCGCCCCCACCGTCCTCTCGCTGTTCGGGATCCCGCTCGCAGCCGGCAGATCCTTCGACGGAACGGACCTCTTCGGACCGGAAGGGACGAAGGTTCGACCCGTGTTTTCCGACGGCGGAATCCGCGACGGCCGCTATAAGCTGGTCTTCAAGACGTCGGGGACTCCGATCCTGGGCTCCAAGCCGCCCGACGCGAAAAAAGCCGGCGTCGAGCTTTACGACCTGGAGATCGATCCGGCCGAAACGCGCGACCTGGCCGCGGAAATGCCCCAAGTCGTGGAGCGGATGGCGGCGGCCTTCCGGGAAAAGCTCCGGCCTCCCTTCGAGAGATATGAAGCCTCAAGGACGAAGGAACAACCGCATTTTTCCTTCGCTCTTTGGGCCCCTGTGTTTTCCAGGCCCCTTCCCGCTCCGCTCGTGCCGGCCGAGGAAAATCCGGCCGGTTTGCTCCAAACGGAAACGCCGTCGGGCTGGCTGAGCCGCTCGTCCTGGGACAATTCCTGGCTGTTCGCCAAGCCCGGGGCCGAGCCGCTCCGGATATCGATTCCGATGCCCAAGGGGAAATATTTCGTGGTCGCCGACATCTGGGGATCGGCCGAGTTTGAAATCGAGGGGAGAATCGAGGGCCCGCGGATCGCGGTCAAGGCCGCCGAGGCCGTCCCGGACCTCCGGCGCGGACCGAAGCCCGTCGATCTCGGCCTGGTTGACGTGGAAGACGGGCTGTTCACCGCCCTGATCCGCCCGGCGGCCGGCAGGGATTGGTTCGCCCTGCGCTATCTGGGATTCGATCCCGTCATCAACGGAAAGAGGGCCGGATCGATCGATCCGGAGCGGGAACGGCGGCTGCGGTCCCTGGGGTACATTAAATAGAAACCGACGTCCCGGCCGGCCCTACATAAGGCGTTCTTTCCAGCTCCGGGGCGTCAAATCGTTGACGATCTCGACCTCGAGATAGTAATCGAAGGGCTTGGATCCCCGCGTTTTAATCCACTCGGTCATGGCCTCGAGGCCCCGGCGCAGGTTCGTTCCGGTCTTATAGCCGAGAAGGCGGCGGGCCTTGTCCGACGAGCAATTGGCCTCCTTGACTTCCTGCGGCCGCTCGGGGAAATAGATCGGCTCCAGCTTGAATTTCAGGATGTCGGCGACCGTCGCCGCCAACTGGTTGATCGTGACGAACTCCTCGTCCGGGCCGATGTTGATGACCTCGCCGACGACTTCCGGATGGTCGAGCATCATCATCAGCGGATTGATGCAGTCCTGGACGAAGGAGAAGCAGCGCTTCTGGGTTCCGTCGCCGTAGATGATCGGCTGCTTGCCCTGGAGCATCCGGTTGATGAAGATCGAAGCGACGTTGCGGAAGGGGTCGTCATATTTCTGGCGCGGGCCGATGATATTGTGGGGGACGGCGATGACGTACTCGAAGTTGAAGATCCGGGCCATGAGCCGGACCATGTCCTCGGAGGCGACCTTCGAGAGGGCATAGGGGTCCTGGGGACGCGGCGCCATGTCCTCGGTGAAGGGCGTGACGTTGGTCCCATAGCGGGCCATCGAGGAGAGGAAGACAAACCGCCGGCCGCGGTTTTGAACGAAAGCGGAGAGCACCGTCGAGGTCGCCTGGTAGATCGAGAGGTTGACGACCGACGGGGAGAAAACGCTCAGGCCCTCGTAGGGATACGCGGCCGCGTGATAGACGATATCGATCCCGCGGGTCAGCTCGCGCATGGCCTGGAGGTCGGTGCAGTCGGCCTGGTGGAACGCGCAGCCGGACGGGACGTTGTCCCGGTACCCGCCGACAAGATTGTCGCAGCCGACGACCTCGTGGCCTTCCTTGATCATGGCCTCGGCCAGGTGGCTTCCAAGAAAACCGGCGACTCCGGTCACGAAGATGCGTTTCTTCATTCGGGATGATCCTTGAGTCCTTCGGGCGTAAATTATCACACAGTCGCGGAGTCGCGCAAGGCGCCCGGCCCGGCTTGAGTCGGCCGTTCTTTGCGGATATAGTCATGGCGATGAAGATCGTCTTCTGCGTCCATAATTACGCCCCGGCCCGGGGCGGAGCGGAGCTCGTCTGGAAGAACGTCTCGGAACGCCTGCGCCGCCGCGGCCATGACGTCCGGGTCGTGGCCACGAACGCCCGCTCGACCGAGGATTATTTCCTGCCGGACAAAGGCCGCGACCTCTTCCCGGCCGGGACGGAGACGATCGACGGCGTTCCGGTCACCCGGGTTCCGTTCCGGCGGTTCGGCTCTCCCGTTCTCAACCTGTTGCGCTCGATATCGACCCGCCTTCCCATCCCGGGACGTGACAAATGGCGGGCTTTATCCTGGGGGCCGCGCGGCGGGACATATTTGAGGGCGGTCGAAACGCTGGCCGCGGAAATCGGCGCCGACCTGATCGTCGCGGGACCCTTCCCGACCCTCGTCGTCGATCATGCCCGGCGGGCGGCGGCCCGTCTCGGAAAGCCTCTCGTCGTCGTGCCCTGCTTTCACACGGAAGACAAATATTCCTTCGATAATCCGCTCTATTTTCGCTGGCTGCGGGACGCCGCCGGCCTGGCCTGCTTCACCGACCTGGAGAGCTCTTATCTGGCCGAAAAGGGAGGGATCCCGAAGGAGCGCGTCCGGACGGCCGGCATCGGGATCGAGGTCGACGGGAAAACGTTTCTCCCCGATACCGACCTGGAACCGGCCCGGGCCGCCGCCCGGGAATCCGTCCGCGCCCGCTTGAGCCTGACCCAACCCAACCTCGTGCTGTTTTTCGGCCAGCACGTCCCTCACAAAGGGATCATTCCGCTTCTCGACGCGATGGAAAATCTCTGGAAGGACGGGGAGCGGGCGCCGCGGACAAGCGCGGCGGCCGACCTGGTGATCGCCGGGAACCCGTCCTCGCATACGCCGGCGATCAAGGAACGCATCGCCATCCTCCCCGAAAAATTCCGTTCGCGCGTCCGGTTGATCCCGTCCGTCCGGGAGGAAGAGCGGACGGAACTTTTCCGGGCCGCCGATATTTTCGTTTCTGTTTCGCCCTTCGAATCCTTCGGGATCGTCTACCTCGAGGCCTGGCGGGAAGGGACGCCGGTCATCGCCTGCGACCGGGGCGCGTCATCGCGCCTGGTCGAACCGTTCCGGGACGGCCTTCTTGTCGGCGATTCCAACGCCTTCGAGCTCTCGGGCGCCATTTTGACTTTGCTGCGCGACCCGGAGCTCCGCCGGAGGATGGGGCTGAGGGGACGGGCGAAAGTCCGAGAGCGCTTCGACTGGGAAAAGATCGCGGACAACTACGAGAATTTCTTCGCCGAGATCGCCGGAAAGCGGCAGGCAAAATCGGGGACGGTTTAGCGGACGGAGATTCCCAACGAATAAAGAGCGAAGACCGCCATTTCGCGGGCTTTTGGGGCCAGGCGGCTGAAAAGCGAAGGGACCGGCGCGCCCAGCGAATAAATCAAAGCCCGGGCGGCGAATCCGCCGGCCGAGATCAGCCGGAAGGCGACCGCCTCGGCCGGCCCGCGGTCGGAGCGGACGAATTGAAAAAGCCGCTCCAGCCATTTGGTATTGATCTCGTGATGGATGGTCTTGGCGGTCACGCCATGGAAGTGGACGACCGCGATCGACGGAAGAAAGAAGAGCTTCGCTCCCGCCCGGGTCATCCGGAGCCCCCAATCGATGTCGTCGGCGTAAATGAAATAGGATTCGTCCATCAGGCCGATGCGGCGGACGACGTCGGCCCGGACCATCAGGCATGCCCCGGAAAGCCAGTCGACGCGCCGTTCGCCGGAGAGGCCGGCCGGGGAACGCCAGGCGCGGTTTTCGACGAACAGCGGGCGGGACCGATGGGGCCGGAGCTTGGACGCAAACGAAAAGTACGACCAGGCCGAGCGGGCCGTCGGGGCGAAGCCGGCCGGGCCGGTCTGCCGCCGGCCGGTCGGGAGGAGGAGGCCGGGAGCGGCCGCGGCCGCGTCGGGCCGGGCGTCCAGAAAACCCGCCAACCGGTCGATCGCCCGGTTGCGGACGGCCACGTCGGCGTTGAGAAGGAGAAGATAATCGAAGGCGGAACTCTCGGTCTCGCCAAGGGCCCAGGCAAGCCCTTGGTTGGTCCCCGCGACGAATCCCCGGTTGCGGTCGTTGCGGAGGGTCAGCGCCTTCGGGAATTCGGCCGCGACCATCTCCTTCGTCCCGTCGGTCGAACCGTTATCGACGACGACAACCCGGAAAGGATGCGACCGGGTTTCGGCCTCGATCGATTTCAGGCAATCGCGAAGATGATCCCGGACATTCCAGGCGGCGATGACGACGGCGATTCCGGACATGCTATCTTCCGAGCGGCGCCCGGCCGGCCGCGGCCGCTTCCATCTCGGCGAATTTCCGGGCGTAGTATCCGAAATAGATGCCCGCGTCGAGGCGGGGGATGTTGTCCGTGTTCATTCCGGACCACTGGACCGGGTTGAGCTTCAATATCGTCTCGACTTTTCCGGACGCCCCGGCGCCCTTCCACGTCCGTTTCGCCGCCGCCCGCTTGTCCCAAATGTCGGGCAGAGTCAGAAAGAGCGAAAAATACGCCCGGATATGCGCCCCCGCCTCGGCATAACGCTTATGCCTGGCCAGGGAGAGGATATTGATGAGGTCTTCCTTGACATAGGACCTCAGGAAAGCGCGACGCAGGCGTCCGTCGAAATTCTTCAGGACGAAGCGGAGCCGGTTGCGGGCGGCCAGCTTGAGCTTGCGCTCCATGTTTTTCCAGAAGGCGCTGAACTTGTGGTAAACGACGGCCCGAGGCGCGGCGTTGATCGTCCAGCCGGCCCGGCGGACCCGGAAGCTCCAGTCCGCGTCCTCGTAATACGCGCGGTAGGCGGCATCGAAAGGCCCGACGGCGTCGACGGCCGCCCGGCGGATGAGGGCGGCGCTGACGCAGGCCGAAGGAACCTCGGTCAAGCCGTCGAATTGCCCGATGTCGACGTAACCGACGAAATTGTCGCTCCCCCAGCCCTTGGTCCGGACATGGTTTCCGATCCCGTTGATGAAGCCCCGGAGATAAAACAGCTTCATCAAGGGGACGACGGCCGCGGCGCGCGGCGCGGCCGCGAGCGCCCGGGCCATTTCGGCGACGAAATCCGGCTCGAGCTCGACGTCGTCGTTGAGGACGAGGACGGCGGCGCCGGTCGTGCGGGCGATCCCATAGTTGACTCCGCCGGGATAGAAGAGGTTTTTCGTCAGGCCGTGGAGCGTGATTTCGGGAAATTCGCTCCGGACGATTTCGCGCGTTCCGTCTGTTGAGCCGTTGTCGACGACGTGAATATCGAGCGGACCGCAGGTCTGGGCCCGGAGCGAAGCCAGACATTCGCGGATGTGAGCTTTTCCGTTGAGCGTCACGATCACGACCGAAACGGAGAACGGAAGCGGGGCGGCGGCGGCCGGCCGGGCGGAAGGCGGCGTGCTACTGTCCACGGCAATTCCGGCCCGGGCCATCAAGCGGAGGAAATCCTCGAGCATGCGTCCGGAGACATCGGCGGACGGGGCGATGCGGCCGGCGATATCGGCCGCCGTTCCCGGGAGGGCTTCCCAGATCATCGCCCCGAAGGCATCGGTCACGACTTTATGCCCGCCGGAATTCACGAAAAAATGATTTTCCAGGCGGAATTGGGGATTTTTCTCGAAAATCGGATCGGGTTGGCTCATCGTCACGGCCGGGCCCGGATGACTCCGTGGAGATGGCCGGGCTTCCCGTCGGCGAAGTCGAGGCGGAATTGCGAGACCCATTCGACGGCCCCGTAGCCGGCGCTCCGGACCATCGCCTCGAAACACGGCCGGTTGGGCAGCCACCAGGTGAAGGCTTTTTCGTTTCCGACGAATACGGCCCGGGGCTCGGGCGCGGGATCGTCGTGGATGGCGGTCGTCAAAATCGTTTGCCCGCCGTTTTTCGTGACGCTCCGGAGGCGCCAAAGCGCCCGGACGGGGTCGGTCAAGTGAAGAAGGACGCTTCCGCAGAAGACCAGGTCGAACGTCCCGACGGACTCCGGCGAAAGGTCATAAATGTTGATTTCCTTGCGCTCGACCCGGGAACGGCGCCTGGCCCGGGCGAAGAGAAACGGATCCCGGAGATAGCTCTCGGCCGCGGCCGGGGCCAGGTCGGGCTCATACCGGGGGGCGAAGTCGTGGTCCATCCAGCGCGGCAGGTCGGTCGCCGTGACCGTTCCGCCCCGCCGTTCGAATTCGAAGGAAAAAAAGCCGCTGGCCGCGCCGACATCGAGGACCGTTTGGCCGCTGAGGTCGACCGGAAAGCCGTAGTGTTCCAGGTACGGGCGATGGTCGTAAATACCCTTGGTGAACACGCCGCCGCCCAGGTCGACGGTATGGTACCAGATCAGGTCTTCAGCCTTGAGTTCGTCTTTCTGCATCGGGGACTATATTCGTTCCGCGCGAATTATAACAAAATATTTATTTCGGATATAATGCCGGCGAATGGCCGACGAAAAAGGGATGTTGAAAAAACTCTTTCGTCCGCGGAATCTCCTCATCGCCGGCCTCGCCTTCCTCTGGCTTCGCAACGCTCCCCTGGCGATATTCCTGCCCATCTGGTCGCACGGCGACGAAATCGGCCATTTCGATTACCTGATGAAAATCGGCCGCGGACACATCCCCCGGGCCGACGAATATATCGAACCGGCCGTATTCCGCCTCCACAAGGGCCGCTACGACAGCGGATACATCGCTCCCTACCGGAAAATGACCTTCGTCATGCCCTCCGACCTCGGCCTCGCGGCCTATTCATACGAAGCCCCGCAGCCGCCGCTCCCCTATCTTTTCCTCGCGGCGTTCCGCTTTCCGATGAAAGCCGCGGGCTTGCCCCTCCTGTCCCAAGTCAAAGCCCTGCGGCTCGTCTGCCTTCTGGCGATGTCGGCCGGGCTTGTCATTCTCTATCTTGCCCTGCGCCGGAGGCGGGACCTCGGCCTTTTCTGGCACGCCCCGCTTCTGCTCATTCCCCTCCTCACCCAGGACATATTCGTGTCGCTCAATACGGACGCGTTCGCCTTTCTTTTCGGTTGCGGGGTCTTCGCGGCCGTCCTCCGGTTGTTCGAGCGGCCTTCGGCGTCAGGGAGATGGGCGGTCCTGGCTCTGTCCGTCGTTTTGGCCATGTGGACCAAAGCCACCTGCGCGTTCTTCTTCGCCCTCTGGCCGGTCTTGGCCGTGGTCCTTGCCCGGTCGGTCCCCGGGAAGGAGGAACGCCGGCGGATCGTCGTCCTGGCCGTCGCGTTCTTCGTCGCCGCTGCGGCCCTGTCCTCTCCGTGGTACGTCCTCAACAGCGCCCGCTCCTCCTATGTCTTCGGATTCCAGTTCAACAAGGAAAACGACCTGTCGTACAACCGCTTCGACGCGCCGCCGCTGCGATGGAAACACGTCACCGATTTCATTCTCAGTTTCGGGCGGACGTTGCTCCGGGGCGAGATGCTCTGGCACGGCGCCTTCCTGAACGGATTTCCCCAGCCTTGGAACGCCATTTGGCTCGACATCGTCTTTTGGATCATTTTAGCGGCCGGGCTCGCGGCCGTGTTTCTCCCCATTTCCTCGACCGCGAAAAAATCAGCCGGTCCGTATTTCGTTTTCGCCGCGGCCGGGTTTGGCCTCTTCTTGAGCCTTTTCGTTTTGCACTTCCTCTGGGGCGGAATCCCGTTTTACCACGCCCGCTATGCCTTCGCCGGATTGTACCCGCTCCTTCTCATAT